>Ga0209635_10000032_pt1 | contig 72050 bp, 87 predicted proteins | sample DeeMarSWOR230_32_FD_187463 | JGI IMG/M metagenome (GOLD analysis project Ga0209635, IMG submission 187463) | Marine sediment microbial communities from White Oak River estuary, North Carolina - WOR-2-30_32 (SPAdes) (version 2) | ecosystem: Environmental > Aquatic > Marine > Intertidal zone >...
ATGAGGACGCCTTTCAAAAGCTACAACGAAGAGGAGATGCAACCCGTAGATGTGAAGGATGTTCTAAAGGAAACAGAGGCGCAAGTGTTAGTCAACCTCATTCCAGTGGGAAGTTACGAGACAGCCCGCCATTATGCGCAAGCCGCATTAGATTCAAATTGCGCTTTCGTAAACTGTATACCCGAGTTTATCGCTTCTAACCACAAGTGGAGCAGAAAATTTGAAGAGAAAGGTTTGCCTTTGGCTGGTGACGACATTAAGAGCCAGCTTGGCGCCACAATCTTGCATCGAAACTTGATTAAGCTGTGTGTGGACAGAGGCATCGAAGTAGACGAAACTTATCAGCTTAATTTAGGTGGGAATACTGACTTTCTTAACATGACTGTGGAGAATCGACTCAAAACGAAACGGATAAGTAAAACAGAAGCCGTGACAAGTCTGGTTCCATACAATGTTCCCACTAGAATCGGGCCTTCTGATTATGTGCCTTTCTTAGACGACAAGAAAATCTGCTATATTTTCATTAAAGGAAGAAAGTTTGGAAATCAACCCTTCAACCTAACCGCGAAATTGGAAGTGGAAGATTCACCTAACAGCGCCGGAGTTATAATAGACGTTATTAGGGCTGTGAGACTAGCGCTTGACAGAAAAATAAGCGGACCCTTGACAGGTATCTCTTCTTATGCGTTTAAGCATCCGCCGATCCAAGTTCCAGACGACACAGCCAGACAGTGGGTAGAAGACTTCATATCTGGAAAGCGGGAAAGGTGAAAAGCTATTCAGGTAGTGGTTTTGCAGGTATTCTCAGTCGTTTTTCTATATGCTTGGCTAATGTCTTTGCAGCGCCCGCTCGATAGTTATCCGTTATCACTAGCTTAGGTTTGCTTTCATCCACGTATTGCAGCAATCCCTCGAAATCAGAGTGATCGCTTAAAGCTACAATGTGTTCACTGTCGCCTATTTGACGGCGTGGACTGCTGAATTCCCAGCCACTCACGAGAATGCGGAAAGCACCTTTTCCGATGTATCGGCGGGAATTCATATGATAAAGGGCGGTGTAGGAGTCGTTTTTCTTCAACATTGATTGAGCTTCATCCTCGCTGAATAGCAAGTATCTTCCAAGCTTCATGCCATGTTTCTCGCAAATTTCTGAGATTCGAAAAACTTTTTCGGGAACAATGAAAGGTGCTTTCACTCGTGAATTGCGCAGAATTTGCATAACTTCTTGGAGCTTGCCGTGGTAGCCAAATATGTAAACTGGCCCTTGCTTTAAACCTCGTTCTACCAACGAGACTAAAGCGTTTTTCACAACATTTTTGAAAGGTCTCACTTGCATCGGGTTGCCGTAAGTTGCCTCTATGACTAACACGTCTGCGTTGATGATAGGAGTCCTTGGAAGCCTGAAGTCGCTGGTGTAGAGGATTCTTGTTCCTTCAGCGTCTTCAACCAGAACTTGAGCTGTCCCAAGAATGTGATCAGCGAAATACAACGTCAACTTCTCATCTTCATAAACCAGCGGCTCTTCATAAGCGAGGGTTTTTACGTTACCCCTCGTTAGCGACCAACGACCCCGCATAGCTTCCAGCAAGTCCTTTGTGGCAGCCGTCATAATCACCGCTTTGCATTTTCTCAAACTATGTTGAAGCCCAGTTAAATGGTCGTAGTGAGCATGTGTAACTACTCGCTGAGGCCTTGCATCGTCGAAAGAATCGCAAGCAAAACACTTTCCTAATAGAATTGCTCCCCTGCTGTTTACGGCAGCTTTTCTTAGCATGTCTCAATAGATTATCGGATAAGGCTTAAACAATTTTCGACATATGGAATGTTCACAAGTAACTGTAATAATGTTCTATGCATGTTTTTGACAATTTTTATATACCTATGTTTACTAAGATTCTATGGTGAGGAGGAGGCGACTCCCTATGTTAAGGTTTAAATATTCCTTAACTAATGAAGGATCTCGAAGATGTAGAAATGACGAGTTCTATTTGCAGGAGACTCCACGTTACAAGGGCTATACTGAGAAAATTTTTCGAACACTTCATCGATCTCGGAAGCCTTTAACCATCAGAGAAATTAGCGAACTTACAGGTATTCATAAACGTTCGGTGAATGGGGTAATAACCTTTAACATTATGGCGGGATATATTAGAAGAATACTTATCTAACCTCTGAATTCCATGCTACGAACCGTTGTTTCTGGACTTAGCTACTTAGTAGGTTATTTTCATACTAGGTCCTCTGTTGCATTAGAAAAGCAAGAAAATTTATAGTAAGCTGTGAATCATAAAGTTGGGAAAAGTAATGACAGAAGAAAATGATGTCATAGAGTTTCTTCGAGAGCATAGTGGTCAAGTTTCTTTAAATGAAGTTTCAGAGGGGTTGGGAGTACCCAAGTATGGTCCGAACTCTGCTTACTCGTTACTTCAGTCTTTGCGGTCTAAAGGCATAGTTGACAGAAAGGGCGAAAAATGGATGCTTACGAAAGCGAAAGTTGCTGTTACAACAAAAGCGGAAATCGTTTCGCCACCATCAGAGGATGAGAAGTATGCAACAGAGCCTGCGCCAGACGTAGAAAGACTTATGAAAGCAATGGTTAAGACGCTTGCCGAAGCTATGAAAGGCGCTAGAGTTCCAGCTGACGAGTGGGAGCTTGCCACTAAACCGATGAAAACCGAGATTGAGAGAAAAGAAGAAAAGCTGAGCGCGTTTATTCTCCGCCCGGATGAAGCAGCAGAAGCTAAGAAACCATTTGTAGGTTTTTCTACTGGCACGTTCGTTGATTATCTGTTTCTCACGCCAGAAGGGAAACCTTTGAATGGTGTGCCCCTTTGTGGACAATTCGCCATAACTGGTTTGCCTGGCGCTGGCAAGTCTATTTTGGTTGAGGAAATCGCAGTTAGGGTGGCGTCCGCTGGAAGAAAAGTGCTTTTTGCTACGGCTGAGGACACATGGAAAAGCGTTACGCCTCGTTTTGATTTGCAGTCACGCATGAAGCAAAAGGCTGACATTTTGGGTCTTGATTGGAGCAAGATTGAAGAGAATTTGTTTGTCTTGGACACAGTTTTTTATCCAGAGCTACGTGATTGGAACACTTTTGCTGAGACCTATCGGTATGTGGTTCAAAAAGAAAAGATAGAGCTTGCTATAATTGATTCAGTAACCGTGTTAGAAGCCTATAGAGGCGCTTTAAAATATAGGGTCATGGAGTTGGCTAGATATAATCAGCTTTACGGTGTCACTGGACTTTACATTAACCAAAGAAGCGCTGAACATTGGGACACCTACGACATGGCTGGCGGAATCGGACTTGCACATAATCTTGACGGAACAATCATCGTGGATTACGGACGCGTCTATTGGGAAGACCAGAGAATAGATCTGGAAGCAAGCAGAGGCGAATTTGTCCGAATAGCCCGAGTGTTAGACTGCCGCATGTGCAACTTTGAGCGAAGACGCATCCGCATCGACATTACACCAGAGGGCTTTCTTCACGCAATAGAACCTATACCAAAGATGGCAGAGTCTCCACGGGAAAAACAATGACAACAGTGAAACCACCATCGTTCGACAAACTCGTTAAAATGTATGGCAGTCGAAAAGCAGCCATTCAACATCTTCTAGATTCAGGGTTTACACCCGAAGAGATCGAATGGAAAATCGGCATTCCCTACTATCTAATACGCTTATTTATGAGCAACTTTGAAGCCACTAATCTGACACCTTTTTCCAGTGTGGTTCAAACCTACGAACGCTTGGCAGTGTTACGCAGTAAGAGAGGAAAAGAAACTGAACTTGCCAAGTTCTTCAAACGAAGCGCCTTGATTCTTGAAGTCAAAGCCAGATTTGCACTTGGTTTGCTAGCTGAAGAAAGTTTGAAGGTGGGTCCTGGCATAATTGAACAAGCAATAAGTCTCGCTACTGGAACCTCGAAGCAAGAGGTAAGAAAGTCTCTCATAGATTACGGCGAACATGGAGAAGTTGTCTACCTCTTGAAAAAGTCGAAGCGGGCCGAGTTGACTGTGGAGGAAGTCTATAAGGCTATAAGGCTTTTGCCAAAAATTAATAGATTAACAGAACGAAGCCTTCTAGTAGCCAGCTTGTTGAGGACTGCTACGCCTGAAGAGGCGAAATACATTGTTCGCTTATTACTTGGTGATTTGAAACTTGGCTATTATCAAAGAACAGTCATTCGATCAGCCGCCAAAGCTTATGAGGTTCCACTCGAACTAATCGAGACGGCAACCGCTGTTCTTGGAATAACTGAGGGCTTACTACTAGCACCAGAAGGAGAACTAAAACTTCTGGAAGTTAAACTTCGGCCGGGACAATTTCTTAAACCTCAACTTGCCCATCTTTATGAGTCAGACAAAGTGACGTATCCAGTACGCGCTGAGTATAAATATGATGGCAGCAGACTTCAGATACACAGATGGGGCTCGCAGATAAAGCTGTTCTCCAGGCGAGCCATAGAAAAGTCGCAGACGCTGCCAGAGATTGTCAAAATAGCAAAGAAGTTTAACGCTTATAGCTACATTTTAGACAGCGAAGTTATCGCAGTAGATAAAAACGGAAAGCTGCTTCAATTCCAGGCTTTGCTTGAAAGAACTGGTCCAATAAAGCTCACGCCTAAAGAGCTAGAACGCAGAAAGGAAAAAATTGGAGTAACCATCAAAGTTTTTGACATTTTCTTTTTAAATGAGAGAGAACTCATCAAACTGCCGCTTTCTGAAAGAAGAAAGTATTTGTTAGAGGTTGTTCCATCTGAGTTTTTGGCTGATGGAAGAAGTTGTGCCAACGAAGTAGAGCTAATTAGATTTTACGAGGAAGCGTTGAAGGCTGGGTTAGAGGGAGTCTTGGTTAAAAATTTGGATTCAATTTATGATGTTGGTAAGAGAACTTACACCTGGCTTAAGCTCAAGCCTGAACGTGACACCATAGACTGTACTATTGTCAAAGCTTTTTATGGAAAAGGAAAGCGTGCTGGCTTCTACTCCTCGTTTCTGCTTGCAGTTCGAGACCCTAAGGAGAAAAAGCTCTACACAGTCGGTAGGGTTTCAAATCTGCCTGAAAATACCATGAGAACTCTTCGAGAAATAATAGAAGAGACTAAAATAAGCGAAGATGAACAGGGAGTTTTCGTTAGACCTTCAGTTGTTGTGGAAGCAACTTATCAGGAGATTCAAGAGACCAATGAATACACAAGTGGTTATGCTTTAAGGGTGCCTAAAGTTGTTCGCTTTCGACCTGACACGAAGGTTGAAGAAATTGATGACCTCGTAAAACTTCATAAATTATTTGAGTTGCAGTATGAGCGCTATCCAGCCAAAAGTCTTTAAAAGATAGGTACCGTTAGTTTTTTTTACATATAATTCAGAATGCCTTAAGCTTATTCAGCTTCAGATACTGAGGATAAGAAAGCATTCTGGATGTTGAGTAAACCTGCTTTTTTCGCAGGCCTAAAGCAAGCTCTACGAATTCTGTTAAGGTTGTTTTCAAGTTCGCGGTTGGATTGCCCCATGTTAAGCCCGTGCAAGAAGGGTCTACGTAAATGAACAGTTTTCTGTCTGCATAATTGTATTCGGCTTCTCTTGCTCTGCCATATTTTGGTCTGTGCAAGATTTTGAAGGGCCAAAGCTTGCAAGCTAAGGGTTTCATATGTTGTAAGCTACAGAAGCCTTTGCCATAATAATTGTAAAGAAACGAGCATGAACCGTCGCTTCTATGTTTTAAATAAAACTTGTTTATGCCTGGTGAGGTGAAGTCTACCCCGTAAGTTTTTACAACGTTCATCCATTCAGCAAAATTGAGAACTACACTAAACCCTTTACAGCAAAGACCGCAAGCAAAGCAATTCCAAGAGTTGACATATCTCCATGGAACGGATAACATATAACGCTCAAATAGTTTTGAGTAAAAATATCTCTTATAAACATATATTATGACCACAGTGAGGATATCCGTCCGCGAAATACCTCTTTTTCTATTTATGTAAGATGCTACTTATTCTGAAAAATAACCAGCGAGACCCACTTGCTTCTTGCTGATCCTCTTTTTAGCCGCGACTTGTTGTGGAGTTAACGACAGTAACCTCTCCATTAAACTGAGGCAGTTCTCCGGCGCGTAACCGTGGAAGTGATTGTTGAAATAGCCATAAACCTTATTAACTTGTTTTGCCGCTTTGAGCACTTTCGGAATCCAAGGTTCAAGCTCTTCCTTCTTGTATAGATAGTTGAACCATGGCTTTTCTCTTCTTCCATGCCAACGGAAATATGTGAAGTTGGTTGTAATGTGAACTTCTGGCGGTAGGAGTGGTTCATCAACGTTTGTGTAGGCAACATCGTATTTTTTAAGTAATTGCCAAGTCTCCTCTCGCATCCAAGAAAGATTCCGAAACTCTACAGCAAATTTGAACTGAGATGAAAGCATCTCGAAAAAAGCTTCCAAGTTCTCTGGATTGTAGTCATAGCTTGGTGGAAGTTGAATAAGTAGACATCCAAGTTTTCCGTTCAGTTGCAGTGGTTGCATGATTTCTAGGAAAGCGTCTAAGTCCTCTTGGACATCGTCTTCAAGACCTAGTTTCTTCTCATGAGTTATAATTTTTGGCAATTTCGCTGTGAAAACAAAGTCAGGTGGCGAATAGCGTAACCACCCCATGACTGTGCCTTTTGAGGGATAGCGATACCATGTTGAGTCAATTTCAACAGTCTGAAAGACCCTTGCATATGCCCGAAGCTTTCTTTTCTCTCCTTTCCTGTAGAATGATCCTTCCCATTCTTTGTAACTCCAACCTGAAGTGCCAAGCAAGATATTTTCTTCACTCATATCAAAACCTTCAACTTTTGAACAACCTCTTCAACATTATTGTAAGTTTTTTCAGGCAGTTTATGAAGCAATTCTGATAAATGAACTCTCTTATCGGCTGTTAAATCAACTACCTTCCAACCTTGATGTTCAAGCAGTTCGGCTCTAGTTGTGGGAAACCTCGCATCCTCTTTAAGAACTGCTCTTGCTGATTCAACTCCAGTATATGACGTGACTGGCATGAACTCTCCACTATCTTTATATTTCTTAAATCTTGCAGCATCACTATTCATTCGTATGCCATGAAAAGTTATTATGACAAGTCTGGACTGAGCCTTGAGTATTCTTTGATCAATGTCTATCAGTTCTTCATCGGTGAACTGGTAGAGGTTGTGCTTTCCCTTCCCGAACACTCTGGAATAGATAACATCAGACTCGTATGCTGGTTCTTCTTTCGACAAATCAACTGAATATACTATTCCGAAATCGCGCATCAAATTGACAAGCTTAAGGGTTATGGGGCTTCTCACTTCCCAAGCAAGACGAATTCCTTTCAGATCAACCGTTGAAAGAAAGTCTCTTGCAGACTCGATCTCAACGTCATCAAAAACATAACTTGCAGGGGTCAGCATGTGCAAAAAGGGAGCGTCAAGAATTCTGCAGACACCTACCATTTGACTGAAGACGACGTAGGCCTGGTCAAGTGGTTTCAAACCAGTTCGATGAGTGAGGTCTTGATGGCATCTTACCGTAAACGTGAAATCTTGGTGGACTTTACGTCGCCAGCTTTCAACCATTCTCGTGCTCGGATATTTGTAGAATGTATAGTTCACTTCTACGAAGTTGAAGATTTCAGAATAAACTCTCAATGAAGACTTGTTTGGAACCTTAAAGTGAGCCCAACCACCAGTTCCGATAAGATACTCTGTCAATCTTCATCCTCTTGTTTACTTTCACCTTCAAACAGATTAAACTTTATTATCGCTTTCACTTTCACCTTACAGTGTCTCCTTTTCGATAGAATATCATTCTAATGAATCTTTAAGAACCTCTGAATCCCTTGCTTTTCACCCCAAAAGTCAAGGGAAGGAGTCAATTGTCACCAATAGCAATAGTAAAGAGCACCCCATCTCAATCTCGCTTATCCTTTAACATCGCAAATATAGATGATTTATTTCCGGGCTTTGCTTTAGGCAATTTTGCTATTCTCTATGGGTCGTCTACAGTCTTGCCCTTGTCTATGCTTCTCTGCGTTAGAGCTCAGCTTCCGTATCAGCTTGGAGGCTTGGAAACAAACGTAGTTTTTGTCGACGGTGGCAATTCATTTAGATTGTATGATTCTTCTTACATTGCTCAGCTTCACAAGCTTGATCCTTGGGAAGTTCTGGAACGGATTTACGTTTCCAGAGCGTTCACTGCTCACCAGATGACCTCTCTTGTCTTAGATCAGTTACAGAATGCTGTTGGCAAGTATAACTCGAAATTGGTGATAATATCAGATATTGCAAGATTGTATCTTGATAAAGATCTTCCTAAGAGAGAGGCTAGAGACGTTTTCAATCAATTGACTATTTATCTCTCCAAGTTTGCTGAAAGAAACCGTGTTTTGGTGATTGCCACTTATCTTCCTCATTATCTGTCGAAGCGAAACATTTTCTTCAAAGCGATAGTTTGTGGACACGCCAACGTTGTAGCTTCAGTTAGACCTTCTAAGCATGGCAAGCAGTTTGTCTTGGAAAAACATCCTTTTTTCAAGTTAGGAAGAACCGCTTTTCCTTCAGAAAATCTTACAATTACAGAATTTATGGAGGCATGAATGTGGGAAAAACAGTTGAACCATATCGAATGGCATTGGATAGGGAGTTGCAAAGATGGAGTGGATTTGCAAGAGCCTTGCGCAAAGAAGATAGAGTAGCCTTTGACTGTATGATGGATGCATGTAGGAATTATGCGTCTGCTGGAAGTAACGCTACGTGTCCTGTTGTGTTCGAGCCTATGGTAATATCGATTCTGCTTCAACAACAAAAGACTTTGAGCAGGCTGGAGAAGGAACTAGATGCAATCAGAGAGCAACGCGTCCAATCCTAAACGTGTTAAGGGTTGGATATTTGATCTCTATCCTTCCGCGCTTGGACAGATGAGCGTTTGGGTTATTGCTGAGAATGGACAAAGAATACGGTTAGTAGATGAATTCAAACCAAAAATTTACGTTTCAGGCAAAGAAGAGGACACAGAGAGTTTACTAACTCGATTCTTCACAAACAGATCTATAGCATCGTGCAATTTCGTTTACAAGTATGTTAGTCCGGCTGACAGTGAAAAGTCGAGGATTCTAGAGGTCGAATTGAAAGATTGCAGAGGGATTCCATTCTTCGTACGTAGAGTTCTGGAAATTGGCAGACACTTACGTTACCAAGTACACAACTGCGATTTGCGAAGCACTCAAGTGTATCTTTATGACCGTGATATTTTTCCACTAGCCTTCGTTGAAATAGAGATTAAAAGGCATCAATTGAGATACCGTCTTTTAGACTCTGTGGAAAGTGTTGATTACCTGATTCCGCCTCTACGAATCATGAGAATTCACGTAGCCATTGCTAAGAAAGGAAAGATAGCAAACTTTGACGATCCGTTAAAGGAGATAGTTGTTTCTCAAGATAACGCGAAAGTAATTATTGATTCTGGTGACGAGAGGGAGAAGCTGTTGCGGTTTGTAGAAGTGGTTAAGGTACTCGATCCTGACATCTTGTTGACAAGAGGTGGCGACTCGCATGTATTTCCTTACCTTACAAGAAGGGTATTAGTCAGTGGTGTTTTGGACAGATTCATTCTAAGTAGAGAGAACATACCTCTTGTTGCCAAGCGAAGACGTGGAACAACTTTCTTTTCCTATGGCAGAACATATTATCGTGCTCCCATGAGAAGGCTTTATGGTAGGGTTCACATTGACGAAAATGACACTTTCATTCTTAACGAGTGTGGAATTGACGGACTTATCGAGATTGCTAGAACATGCAGAGTGCCTTTGCATAGAGCTTCCAGGTCTTCAATAGGCTCAAGCATGTCATCTATTCAGTTCTACCAAGCCATAAAAGAAGGTGTTTTGATTCCCCGCAATAAGTGCATCCCCGAAGCTTTCAAATCGGCTTATGAACTTCTCGTTGGAGATCGCGGGGGCTTTGTCTATGAACCAAGGATAGGTATTCACGATCGGGTTGGCGAAGTGGATTTTTCGTCGATGTATTCTTCATTGATGGCTAAGAACAACATATCGGCTGAGACTGTTCTTTGTAAATGTTGTCCAGATTCTGTGTTGCGTATTCCTGAGCTGGGTTACCATATTTGCGAGAAACGTGCTGGAATTGTGCCTAAGGTCTTAAGGCTTGTAATTGCGAAAAGGTTGCGATACAAGAGTTTGAGTAGAGAAGCTAACGATGTGAGGTCAAAGGAAATTTACGACAGACGTCAAGGTGCTTTGAAGTGGATCTTAGTGACATGTTTTGGCTATCTTGGATATAAGAATGCTAAATTTGGCACCATTGATGGGCATATAGGTGTTTGTGCTTTCGGCAGACAAGCCTTTCTAAGGGTAGCTCGCCTTGCTGAGAGAAGAGGGTTTAGCGTAATTCATGGTATCGTTGATTCATTATGGCTTAGAAAGAAAGATGCTACAGCAGAGGAATACGTCAGCCTATGTAAAGAGGTAAGTGAAGAAAATGATGTGCCTTTGAATTTTGAGGGTCGCTATAAGTGGATCGTATTTCTTCCTTCTAGGATGCATCCTAATGTGGCTGTGTTAAATCGCTATTATGGAGTCAAGGAAGATGGTAGAATTAAGGTTAGAGGACTAGAGGTTCGAAGAAGGGACACACCGAAATTTGTGTATGATGCTCAGATGGAAATAATTAGAATGTTTGCTACTGCTAGCGACTCTAAAACTTTCATCGAAAAAATACCTCACGCTCTAAACATCGTTAAGGAATATAGAAGAAAAATAATAGACGGAGAAGTTCCAATCTGGGACTTGATCATCACTAAGCGTCTTTCCAAGAATCCAGAAAACTACAAGCAGAGAGTTAGCCAAGTAATTGCGGCTGAACAACTTTTGCAGGAAGGTGTTGAGGTTTCTGCCGGGAAGAAAGTTAGGTTTCTCTTCACGAGTGCAAAGAACAAGCGTTATGAACGAAGAGTTAGAGCAGAAGAATTGATTGAAGAAAACACGAATTCAGATTTGAAAAAATACCTTCTTCTTTTGTATTCCGCTGCTTCAAACATCTTGAGTCCATTTTACTATTCAGCAAAGGACATTTATGACTCAGTTAGAGGCTATCAGTGCAAAAAGCTTACCTCTTTTTAACTCGAGGCTTTGCATTCTGGAGATGTCTCTTTCAACCCCCGTTTTTTGACAATGAGGATGCTACAACTAAAGTGAGAATATTTTCCTTGCAGAAACATCCCTTAAGAACCATTCTGAGCCAATAATCTTGGGCGCGGTTGAAGTGAAGATGACAAAAACTCTCGAGTGGATACACGTGAAATATCTACGGTTTAGAACTAAGATTTGGATTTGGCGTTTTAGACGTAGACTTAACCAGATTGCTAAGGCGTAGCTCACGCGGTCCGTATGACTCGCTAAGCTAACCCTTGCCGTTTATTTTCCACTAAGAGAATTCCAACATCTATTTTAGATAGGACTCCAATGCTGTAAGTAGCACTGGATATGCAATGATGTTCGGAAAGGCGGCGTTCAGTTTTGTCAATTATTCCAAATCTTATTCTTTTTGGTGACCAAAATGTCAAGAGATCGGGGGCTTTGTTGGAAACAGCAGGTCTCGAATACGTTCTTAACGGAGATGGAGTCATGATCTTAGAATGCGAAAATGACCCACACTATGAGCTAAAAATCATCTACGATAAACATATATTGTGTGAGACGGATAGCCGAGTCTTGGGTTCTCGCAGAAATTGTCGATTTTCAATGGTTTCCAGCCGAGGATTTCATAGTCATGCGATACTACCCTAGCTCCCAACCTCAGTTCCGACTCTAATTTTGGCTTTACCTTGTCGTTAGCGCTCGTTGTCAAATATAGCGTAACCACATCTGCTTGGGTTAGGTCTGTCTTGAACATATCGCTGTGAACTATTTTCACTTTTCCGTTTAGCCCAAGTTCGGAAATCTTGCCTAACGCTTGCTTAACAAGGTCTTCTCTCATCTCCACTCCAACCGCTCGGGCTCCAAACTTCTGTGCGGCCATAATGACTACTCTGCCGTCACCACACCCAAGGTCGTAAACGATTTCACCAGGTTCTATTTCGGCCAATGTAAGCATGCGGCGAACAACCGGAAGCGGTGTAGCAACAAATGGCGCAATGAACAAAATTCCTTCTCCCAAACCAATTTTGTGATGTTGTATGTGTTTCAATAGATGCTTATTTCTTTTTCGAATACTAAAACAGCAAATTCCATAAGATGATAACAGCTTGAAGTTCGAGCGTTTATTAAGCGACGTATTGCGTCTTCTTCTTCGGCTGTCTAGGCCTTCTCGCTTCACCGCATTTCATGCAACTTTGTGCGCAGATTTCGAGGTATTCTTCCTCGCTATCTAAGACAGCTTTTGATGCCTTTCCGCAAAGGTCGCTTTGTTCTTTGCAACCTGCTTCTGCGCAGAGTTGAGAGATAAAAGCGCAACATTCATGGGCGTCTTTTATGTTGAAAGCCACGCGGTTCGTGCGAACCAGCAAGCATAGCTCTCTGGCTAAGACGCATGTTTTGATGTATTTGAAACGACTTAAAATCTGCTCTCGATGTTTTTGGCGGCTCAACTCTAGGCTAATTTCTACGCAGCCTCCTTTCAGAGAAAGACTACAAGCATACCGTTCTTTTATAGTTTTGGAATTCTACATAACGACTACTGATTCATTTTAAACACGTCAACTGCCAAAAACTTCGCTTTGATGCTTGCTTTCTAGCCTTATCTATCGATTCTAAAATACAATCTTTAGCCCGAAGAAATTTCTGACCCAAAATTGATGAGCACCCTTACTCATTGGCTGGCAATGTTTCTTAATAGTCTGACAAATCAGATAGGCTCAGCAACATAAAAAAGAAGATTAAGTGATATCTCCAATTTACCAGAATCTTCTTTTTAGTGCGTTTCTCTCAGCTTCGATTATCAACTCGAAAAAGCGGGCTGTCTGCCCCTTCTCTTGCCAGAATATTTTTTCCACATCCGAAACTCGAAGCTTTCGCCCAGCTAAGGCTACAGCCGCTGGCTTTCCATAACTTGCCAAAAGTTCCGCTGTCCTAAGGGCTTGCTTCTGCCATATCTGCTCACTTTTCGTCAGCTTCTCACCTTTCTTGTCAATTAGCACGCGAATTCGCTCTTCTTCTGTGCGAAGCACACCTAAGTTTGAAGAACTGCATTTTGGACAAGTTGGTTTGTCTGGCAAATCTTTGATGCGAATCATCTCGACGTAATCCCAGCAGTTGGTGCATATGAAGCTGCGAACCTCGTTTAGCAAGCGTACCTTAGCTGATTCGACCAGAATGAGTTTCATTCTTTCAGGTGGGATTAGGTCGGTTTTCATGCTGACTCTTTCGATGCCAACTCGAGCAACTGGCGTGGCCACATTTTGGGGTTCAAGCTTCGCAACTTCGATTTTGCCTCTTCGAAGCTGACTAAGAACGTACAGCATATGCGGAAGGTCTAGATCTTTCATGAAAACTTCCTTAAGCGCCTCGTCGTAGATGACTGTGCCTTCAAAACTTTTAATTAGACTTCTCAAGCTTACCGTGCTGAAGTCAACCCATTTCTTGAGTGCCCCAAACCTTCGTGCGACATGAATCATTCTCCGCTTGAATAAACCTGTTCTCACAGCTGCCCGTGTTAGAATGTCTTGAACCGTTGGTTTAGGCATCCTTTTGAGTCCATTAAGTAAGCTGATGACGCTTTCCGAACTGGCTGCGCCCATTGTCTGAATAAAAATGCGATACGGGTCATGCTGAACAGCCACAGTATAGCCAGTTTTCTCTGTTATCAGGTGGCCCAACAACTGAGCGAGAGCACGATTAGTTAGGGAGCCAAAATTGGCATGAATAATCGCATAGTCTTCCCAATCCTCAAGCACCACACGCTTATCGGTTGGAACAATAAAGCCGTGCTCAACATGCTCAATCGTTTCTTGTAATGCCCGCGCAATTGTATCCTTATCTGCTGGATACTTTTTGGATAACTGATCCGCTACCTGCTCGGGTTTTATTCCCTTTTGGAGTTGTTTTTCAACAAAGCCGCGTATCGCTCCAACTTCCTGCGCGACCTTGAATGGAACAGGGATCTCTTCACCTATCCAACTCGGTATAGCTCCTGTTGGGTCATCTACGGCTTTGACGTAGACCTTGTCGGCGTAAACGTTGACGATTTTCCAAGGACTCCCGCGAATTATGAATTTGATCCCTGGCTTTCCATGTTCTGCCATAAACGCTTCATCTAGCACGCCGACTGCCGCATCTGAAGATTGTTCCACAACCAAGTATTGCTTTTCGTCTGGAATCATGGAGAGGTTTCCGAAATAATATTCGTAGAGTGCTTTAGTGCGACGAGGCTTTATTGCAATCATGTCTTCGAAGGAAACCCATGCTAGGCGGGGAAACCGAGAGTGCATATAGGTTAAGACTTTTTGTACATCCTCCAAAGTGAGGTCAGCATAAGGATACGCTTTCTTAAACAGATCATAGATTTCATAGAAATACCAGCGTTTCTTTCTGATAAGCAAGCCAATTATCTGGTGAGCCAAAGCATCGTAAGGCTTATCTGGAACGGCAACTGGCTCCAACTCTTCTTTATAGGCTCTGCGGGCAACCGCCATAGCTTCAAGCGTGTCATCTGAATCCATTGTGATTATAAGCCCACGCGCAATGCGACCAATTCTGTGTCCGCTTCTGCCTACTCGTTGAATGAGCCTTGTCACCTGCCTAGGGCTCATGTATTGGATAACCATGTCTATTCGCCCAACATCAATGCCTAATTCTAACGAGCTTGTGCAGACGAGACCTTTCAGTTCGCCTTCTTTCAATCCTTTCTCAGCAGATATTCGAGAAGGTTTTGCTAAAGAGCCATGATGTATGGAAACCGGAAAGTCTATGTCCCAAACTTTGAACCGGCTGGCGAGAACTTCTGAAATGGCGCGAGTGTTGGTAAAGAGGAGTACAGATCTCTGTTTCTCAATGTGTTGGCGGATAACGCGGAGTCTTGTGGCTACTTCTGGATGGGTGAACAATGCAGAGGCAAGTTCTGTGTCTTCATGTGTAGGCTGGGGGAACAGAATGTGTAGTTTTATCAATCGAGCGACTGGAACCCTTACAATCTCGATTGAACGCTCATTACCTACCAGAAACTGTGCAACCTTGTCTGGACTGCCAATTGTGGCAGACAACCCTATAGTTTGAAAATCTTTGCCAGTTACTAATCTCAACCTTTCAAGGGCGAGCGAAAGTTGACTGCCCCTTTTGCTGTCTGCCATCTCGTGGACTTCATCCACAATGACCCATCTGACTTTCATTAAGTGTTGACGCATAATCCAGCCAGGCAGGATGGCTTGCAAGGTCTCTGGCGTGGTTATGAGCATGTCTGGCGGACTGCGGGCTTGTCTTGACCTTTCCTTAGTTTCGGTGTCGCCGTGTCTCACAGATAATTTAATGTCTAGGTTGTTGCACCACCATTGTAGACGCTCCAGAATGTCTCGGTTTAAGGCTCGAAGAGGTGTGATGTAGAGAATCTTGATTCCAGGACGATGCTCTGGCGCTAATAGAAGCATATGAAGAACTGGGAGCACAGCAGCCTCGGTTTTCCCAGTTGCAGTAGGCGAAATGAGAAGGACATTCTTTCCTTCCAAGATTTTTGATATAGTCTTCTCCTGAGGTTCTGTTGGCGAAGAGAATCCTCTCTGCTCAATTAGCCTTCGAATAGGCTTGACAAGTAAGCCGAAAGCATTTTTCGAGTTCTTTTTCATCAACTATCAGCCATGAAGTCAAAAGATACAGCAGAGCCCTTCAGTAAAAGCATTTTGTTCTCTGAGCAAGGCTTTTGTTTTTTGGCTAAATGTAGTTATTTTCGCTTGCGAAAGATCTTGCCGCAATCGTTGTATTCGCCGGTTACATATTCGCAGCGGCACTTTATTAGTTTCAGGCTTCCTTTGTGTTTGTGGCTGCTCTAACAGTTAGTTCATTATGTGTTTTTCAAAGTGTGGTTTCGAGGTCGATGTAAATTAGAGTGTTTTGGATGTTTTTGTGACCAAGGAATGTGTGCGCTGACTTCACAGCTTCATAGGATCATGAAAGGTGTAAGGCTTATATATCAAGCTAATGCCAAGAGAGTGGCAAGTGCTTTAAGATGGTAGCGAGCAAGCTATTAGAGCTCATGAGAGGGTGTGAACGCAGGACATTCAAATTCGATAAGGCAATATTAGCTGTTGGGGCGACTGAATATCATGGAGATCACCTCCCATATGGTACGGACACTATAGTAGCTCGGCGGCTTGTTGAGGAGGTAGCAAAGAGGATCAATGGACTACTAGTGCTTCCACCAATACCGTACGGTATGAGCCTACACTACGCAAAGTTTCCAATAGCTATAACCTTAACTTCAGAGACCCTGACGAAGGTACTGAAGGATGTTTTTTCGTCACTGTTTAAGCATGGGATTATGAAGTTATTAATTATCAATGGGCATGATGGAAACATAGCTCCAATAGAGGTGGCAACTAGAGAATTTAAGGTGGAGCATCCGGAAATGAATCTCTGCGTATTGGAGGCATGGTGGATCACGGCTGGGAAGTTGCTCCCGAAGGGAACGTTTGAGGTTTGGGATGGACTTGGTCATGCAGGGGAGAGTGAAACATCAATTATGCTTGCCATGAACCCTGAGTTAGTCGACATGAAACATACCAAAGGAGTCGTGCCCGAGCTACCTTCTCACGTGCAGATAAAGTGGACGTTTGACGAATTAACTCCCTATGGCGCTACTGGAGACCCCAGCAAGGCTACCAGGGACAAAGGTGAGAAGGTAATGAAGGTACTCATTGATCACGTAGTTTCTTTCATTAAAGAAATGGATGAAAAGGGCTGGAAATATGGCATATTAGGCTAACGAGTCCCGAGATATCCATTTAGCACAACATAAAGAATAAACCAGCAGGCCTTTCAGCCGCACAAGCCTTGAAAAAGTACAAGAACAAAAAATTTGATGTAAGGATGCTTCAAGTCTTTTACAAAGAAAAAACTGAAATAATAGTTCATTTGTGAATAATATAGAAAATTGAAGTGAGTCTCACTCGTAGTAGATTAGTTCTTCTTTTTCGAGTCTTTCATGGAGCTTTTGAACCGCTGTGTACACGTCACCTTCCTGTTTGGCGCCAGTGCATACGAGTTTTCCGCTTGCGAATAGGAGAATTACAACTTTTGGATCCGCCATACGATAGATGAGCCCCGGAAATTGTTCTGGTTCATACATGGTTTTTCCAAGCGCATAAGCTGATTTCTCCAAGTCTATCATGCCGCCTAGGCTGGCAGAAGCAACAATGTTTTGTATCTTTAACTCTGGCTTGCTAACAATGATTATTCCACTTTTCTTAAGCTCCTTAATAACTTTCATCACCGCCCTTCTGGCTTCTTTCTCTGATTTAGCTCCTGTGCAGACCATTTTGCCAGAGTTGAAAATCAGCGTGGCGGTTTTAGGCCTTTTCAACCTGAAAACCAGACCCGGAAACTGCTCTGGACGATATTCTACGCCTGGATAGCCCTTCACCACGGCGTTTAGGTCAACTCTCTGTTTCAGCGTTGCTGAAGCAACAACGTTTTCAATTCTGATTGTAGCCTTAACCTTTGGCACACAAACACCTCTCTTATGAAGCTTTGGCTCTACGAATCATTATTGAGAGCTATTTATAAGGCTTAGCTTAGGCTTTAGCCTTCATTCAAAGCAAAAAATGATACATCAAAGATATGACAAGAAAAACTGCAATTATAATCGAAATCATTGTTATCGAATTTAGTAGGAGCATACTAAGATTAAGAGGAGCTTTTCCTCTTCACCTCCTGTTTTCTCGTCCCCTTTCCTGGGGAAAATAAAGTCCACAATTATCAAAATAATAAACAAAAAGACGATTATTAAAATTCCCGACGGAGTACGCATAAACAATGGAATATGACCAAGCCATGGCACTTTTCCAACAACTTTGCCGACCAAAAGTTTCTCAGATATGTTGCCTTCCCAAGTTTCTGATCCTGACCAATGATCAGTATTGGAGTTATAGTCTCCTTTTGTTTGGAAATACCACGTGCCATTATTCTCAACTTTGCTTACTGCTCGGTGCACAATAAGTTCATTCTCACGTCCGGGTTTGTGGAACACAATAATGTCACCTTCAGGATATGAAGCAGCATTGACTTTGCAGGCATTAGAAAACCCTTGAACTAAAATGAGGTCGCCGACATCTAAGGTAGGCACCATGCTTCCAGAGGCAACAGCCAACAAGGGAAACTCCGTTCGAAAAGCAAATCTTAGCCCGAACCAAAAGGCAAAAACGCTGATGAAAAGAATTATTACTAAAATTATGGTTTTCACGTAGCTGCTTTTCAGAATTTGTGAAAGTCTTGTTGATTTCAAGTTTTCGCCGGCTTTCGTCTTGTTTCAGGCTTGCTCGTGATAGCAGAAAAGATTCGTGTTTTGTGTTAAAAACTTAACGCTTTCTAAAAAAAGGGGGGAGTTTGCATGGTACTTAAACTTTTATTCTTTCTGCTCCCACTTTGGCTTTACTTACCGGTCTTCTGAAATTATTGCCATATGATTGACAGCGGTGTTCTCTTTTCTTCGACATGCCGCTTTTCGTCTGTTTTTGGTCGTCTAAATCTTCCTTTTGTCTAGAACAACTCTGAACGGTTTCTTGCACATAGGGCAGTCGAAAAGCCCAATCGTCAACTGCATCCTTTTGCCGCTTCTGTCGGGTCGTCCAGCCATCTTCCATTGTTTTCTTGCAGAACCAACATTAGTTCCACATTTAGGACATTTAGCCATATATTTTCCTCCATCAATAATCGGATATGTTGGTTAATGGTTAATGAATAAAAGACTTTCCATTGATTCAAATGTTTCATGGTTAATGGATAATAGCCAACATAGCATTATAAACTCAAAATGTTCATTGGAAACCGTTTAAATATATAGAAAATTGTATTTCTTCCATTGGCTTATCGAAGATTCAACATTGTCTCTCAACGATGCTTTACCATGCACTTCACAAAATTGTCAATTTAGGATAGTCAACAAACATGGATTTGAGTGAAAGAACTAAAATTCAGAAAATACGTAACGCGGATCGACAAAAGAGGTCTAAGAGGCATTCACAGTTGTTCGATAGGCTTTCACTTACCTAGAGCAATATGACTTTTCTAGGATTTGGTTAAAAAAGAATCTCTATGACTAAGAGACGCTACGCAAAAATCATCAATTTCGATTTTCAAATAGACTCTTCCAAATCAGTCTATATATGTAACAGGTCAGCAAAACAAAAGCTTCAGTATGGGGGTCACCAAAACTTCAAACGTTACAGTTTTCGAGGCAAAATCTTTTGAGCATCTCTAACAAATAAGTGAAAACAGAGGAGAACGAAGATGCAAGAGGATTTAGCTCTTCCTGCAATTGACTATGCAACTAAACTTGGTGCTGATTATGCTGATGCAAGGCTTGAAGCTCACTACAATGAATTAGTAACTGTAGCTAATGGAAAAACAGAGCGTGCCGTTGTAAATCAGAAGCGGGGCATAGGCATTCGAACATTAGTTAAGGGAGCTTGGGGCTTTCAGTCCACAACTAACTTAACCAAAGCTGGCATTGAAGAAGCAACCAATATTGCTTTCAAGATAGCTAAGGCTTCGAGTAGGCATGTTGCAAAACCAGTTAAGCTAGCTCCAGCAAAAGCCTATCGAGATTCCTACACTGCGGAAGTGAAAGTTGACCTTGAAGAAATAGCCTTTGAGGACAAGATAAGACAGTTTTTGAAATGGGAAAAAAGGCTTCACGCATCCAAAAATGTGGTTCGAGGACTCATCGAATATACAGGAATAAAAATAGCTAAGTTGTTCGTGAACAGCCAAGGCGCAAACATCAAATTTGCGAACACCCTAACCTGGGCAACTTCGAAAGCTGATGCAAGAAAGGGAGACATCACACAATCTTATGAACAGACGGTTGGACACGCAGGCGGCTACGAAATTTTCGAAGAGCAAGACATAAGCAAGGTTGCATCAGAAACCGGACTTAAGGCTGCTTCTCTTTTGAAGGCCAAAGCGGCTAAAATGGAAAAGGACGCTAGGGTCATTTTGGAGCCCAACTATGTAGCCTTGCTTGTTCACGAAATAGTAGGACACCCCAGTGAGGCAGATCGCGTTTTGGGACGAGAAGCCGCTTGGGCTGGCACAACATGGTGGGCTGGAAGAATAGGCGAAAAAATAGGTTCCAAATACTGCACGGTCTATGATGATCCAATGGTTCCAAAAACGCTTGGTTTCTATCGCTATGACGACGAAGGTGTTAAGGCCAGAAGAAAGGTGCTTATTGAAAAGGGAGTGTTAAAAGGTCACATGCAAAGTCGTGAAACCGCTGAAGAGTTTGGTGTTAAACCAAACGCTGGTATGCGGGCCATAACTTTTGAGTATATTCCTCTGATTCGAATGTCAAACACGTTCTTTGCAGATGGAGACTGGAAATACGAAGAAATGCTGGAAGAAACAAGGCATGGCTACTTAGTCATCAATATGCGGCATCCATCCATCGACGACCAAAGATACAACTGGACTATAAGCGCTCAGGAGGGATACGAGATCAGAAACGGCGAATTAACCACGCATCTAAGGGACGTTCAATTAACTTCTAATGCGCCTAATTTTTTCAAAAGCATCGACGCATCCTCAAAGAAAGGCGAAATCCATCCGTTGCCAGGATGCGGCAAAGGAGACCCCATGCAAGCATTATACGTTGGAAATGGCGGACCTTACTTATGCGGAGTTGCAACAATTTTGGGGGGGAGATAATGGTGAAAGTATTGGATTTTGAAAGAGTCGGCGAGCAGATCTTGAAAATTGCAGAGCGGCAGAAAGCTGACGAGGCTGAGGCTTATCTCGTTTCAAATAAGGTCCTAACCGTTCGACTTGTGAACAACTCGGTTTTTGAAGCTAAGGGCGTGCATGACATTGGTGTAGGAATTAGAGTGCTAAGAGGCGGCGGACTCGGCTTTAGCTCCACAGCAGACTTCAAGCCTGAATCGCTTAAAAAGGCGACAAAAGCAGCGTTGGATGCTTCCAAAGCCAGAAAACTTCCTTTTAAGTATTCTTTTCCATCTCCGGCTGAACCCCCAGAAGTTCGCGGGGTTTATGACACTAAGTTAGCCAAACTGCCCAGCGATAAGGCAGTGGATTTAGCCTATCAGATGGTTGAAGAATCGTTGGCGTATAACCGCAAAATCTCTGATAATGCTGGTGTGTTCAACCTAGTAGTGTATCACATGTTGGTTACGAACTCGCATGGATTAAAAGCCAAAGACGCCGGAACATTCTTTGAAGCCAGCTTAACCGCAACCGCACAGCCAGGAGCAAGATCTTCAGAGGGTGCCGAAGCAACAGCGGGAAGAAGCCTAAAAGAGTTGAAACCCAGAGAAATAGGCAGAAAAGCCGCCGAAATGGCAGTTTCTGGCTTAGAAGCACAACCACTTAAAGAGGACACCTATCCGATCATATTAGACCCAGAACCTTCAGCTAGCATAAATGGCTACGTCAGTTTCCTTTGCAGTCCGATGATCGCCAAGTTATACTATCCTCTGTTCTTAAACAAGCTCGGCAAAAAAGTGGGCAGTGAAGAATTAACCGTTGTGGACGACCCATTAATGCCAATGGGTATTGGCTCTGCCTCAATAGATGAAGAAGGAACTCCTTCCCAAAAGATCACAATGATGAAGAAGGGCGTACTGAACAATTTTGTCTACGACACATTCTATGGAGCCATGGAAAAGAAGCATCCAACCGCAAGTGGAGCGCGAACCGCTTTCGCTGTTGGCGTCAGTTCATTTCCGGGCAAAAACTACAATGGCGAACCCATTCCAACTCCTAGAAATCCCTACATTGTGCCAGGTGACTGGAACAGAGAGGAAATAATTGAAAACACTAAGAATGGACTTTTGGTGAAACGTTTCCATTATACACGGTTAACAAATCCAACGAGAGGTGATTTCACCAGCGTTTTGCGCATGGGTTTGTACAGCGTTAAGAAAGGTGAAGTTGCAGGTGCACTGAAGAAGTCTCGGTTAATCGACAACTTCCTAGACATTCTGAGGAACGTGGATGCTGTGTCTGATACGCTTACTGTGGCTGGAGCGTGGGGAGGCTACGCCCACACTCCCACGATTAGGACTAAAGCACATATAGCACCAGTATGATCGCTCTTTTCATATTTTCTCGCAAACTAAACATGCTACGAGTTCGATAGCTCGCTATCTGTTATTCATTCAACACTAAACCTTAAAATTGAAAGGTTTATAAAACCGTGTGTTTGACTCTTCTAAGAGGTGGACAGTTATGAGTTGGGAATATTTTCCAGAGTGGGTTAGAAGAAGAATGCGTCGTTCTCCGTATTTCCGAGACTGGTTCTTTGGCGACATCGATGAAATGTTGCGTGACATTGAGGAAATGATGGAAAGAGAATTTAAGGAGTTTACAACGCGCATTCCAAAAGACTACGCACGAGAGCGAAAACTTCCAGATGGCACAACGGTTCGCGAGTGGGGACCTTTCGTTTATGGCTACACTATGACGATCGGACCTGATGGAAAGCCGAAGATCTCAGAGTTTGGCAATGTTAAGCCTTCGCTTAAGCCTGCACCTTTTGGAGCCGCAAAGCCGCGCTTAGATGTGCGAGAGGAGCGTGAGCCTCTTGTGGATGTGATAACTGCTGACAATGAGGTTAAGGTTATTGCTGAGTTGCCAGGAGTTGAGAAGGAGGATATTAAGCTTCATGGAACTGAGGACATGCTGACGATTTCTGTGGATACGCCTCAACGTAAGTATTACAAGGAGCTAAAATTGCCAGAAAGTGTTGACCCGAAGTCAGCTAAGACTAGTTATAAGAATGGAGTTCTAGAGGTTACGCTGAAAAAGACTAAAAAGAAGAAAAGGCCAAAGGGAGAACCGATAGAAATCTAGTAGAATCCTCTTCTTCATCCTCCATTTTATTTGTGAGTTTCATTTTGATTATTAGGACATCTTGCTGCGCTGTCGCAATGGACTTTTTGTCGACTGTCTTCGCTGTCTTTTTGATCTTCGGAAAAAAGAGGTCGTTTCCAACATACCTTGCCTATAGGCTCCAAATATTGTCGCCTGGCACCTTTGCTCCGAATCGCGAGCAGCACGCATACATGCCTAGTATTTGCCTTTCTGTTTCCCTATCTTGTAGTAGAATCCGTCTTTTCCTACCCACTTAAATAGTAAGCCCTGCTTCCAATCGTAGTCGTTGTTGACGTGGGTAGTTTGTACTTCGCCTATGAACCAAACGTGGTCGCCTGTCTCGACTTCTTGAACAACTTTGCATTCGATGTTGACAGGAGACTCCTGGATGTACGGAGCACTTACCTTAGCTCCCTTTACAGGAGTAAGCTTTGCCAGTTTGAACTTGTCTTCATCTCTACCTGAGTGCTCTCCGCAAATCCGCACTGCCTCCATGAGCTTTTCGTCAACCACGTTAACCACATATTCTTGGCTCTCTCGAATCAAGTCATAGGAGTACCTTGCTGGTGCAACGCCGATTCCCACTAAAGTGGGATTCCCTGAGAAAAAAGCAAACATACCTATCGTTATGATGTTCTCTTTTCCTTCATGCTCCATAGAAACCAAATACACGGGTCTGATGGGCAGATGCCTTAATCCTTCACGAATTGATTGTACCTTTTTCATTCCACCAAACATTCCTTTACGATTGTACAGAAAAAAAAAGTATTCTATAATATTACCTTTTTCACGCGCAATGGGTAAATCTTTATAGTTAGAGGTCGACAATCTCTGTAAAATAATGGAAGGTGAAATGGAACGAAATCTTTCGACCCCAATTCAGCATATTATTTCATGGAAGCTCTTGTCAAAGAGATCGGGAATAGGGAGTCAGGAACAGATTCTGAGCTTAGAGCGGCCAAGCGGATAAAGGGATGGTTTGAAGAAGTCGGGCTGGCAAACGTGCGAATGGAACAATTTGATGTCGTGACTAGTCGAGTTCTGAAGGAGGAGGCAGTTCTTCCGGATGGTAGCCAGCTTGATTGCTCCGCTGTTGGGAACTCTTTCTCAACATCGCCTGAAGGAGTTGAGGGTGAAGTCGTGGTAGTGGAATCGACAAGCCCGGAGGTGCTAAAAGGGATCAAGGGAAAGATTGCGGCAATAAATGTACGTCTTAACAAAAAGACCTTTTCAAGGGTTGTGAGGGCGGAACCTGCGGCCTTAATCTTTCCTTCGGTAACTCCCTTGGCTCCGACTATTTACCGCTCGATTCCGGCGGAATGGACGGAAAAAGAGGGCGTCCCTGCAGTAGCTATATCACATGACAATCTCTTATCTGTGATGAAAGGCCCCAAACGCCTTAAGATTCTGACGGAGATAGAAAGGTTCACGGCAAAGAGCCAGAATGTGGCCGGCGAGGTCCCAGGCGAGATTGAGGACGAGGACATCCTAGTCGGAGGACACTACGATACCGTAAGAAACATCATCGGAGCCCATGATAACGCCGCAGGAACAGCAATCGTGCTAGAACTAGCAAAAATCTTCGCTGGCGAAAAGCTAAACCGCACACTTCGGTTCGCCGCTTTTGGCTCCGAAGAGCTAGGACTGCGTGGGTCCCTATACTATGCAGAAAACGAAAGAAACGTGAAGAACCTCCGATTTTACCTAAATCTGGATGTTCATGGAATCCTGCTTGGTACGCAGATAGCTCACGTTTTGGGACCAGAAGACCTGAAAGCACTAATTCGTCTACTTGCATTAGAGCTCGGGATAGCCGTTGAAGTATCCAGCGAATTTGGGCGTGGTGGGTCTGATCACATGCCACTAGCTTTATACGCTGTTCCTTCTGTACAACTCGCGCGCGTCGGAGGAGCAGCTCAAGTTATGCATACGGTCCTCGAAGATCTTCGATGGTGCGGTTCTGAGGCCTTCGCTCCTGTCGGCAAACTGAGCCAGACGCTACTCACACGAATACTTAATGCCGCTGAGTTTCCTTTCGAAAAAGAAATCCCACCTGAAATTGCTAAGAAGCTGGAGAAGAGATTTAAGCTATGGGGAATCAAAAGGAAGTCAAGGAAGGAATCTGTATAGTTTCGGTCTTGACGTAGACTTAGAATCTTACGACCTATGCAAAGGCTTCGTGTACTAAAATAGGGTAGAAGTTTTCTTCGAGCCTCTTCCATCTTGAAGTTGCGCGAGCATTGATTCATAAAAGTTGAATTCATGACCTCTCCAGTGCCTAGTAGACTTCGAAATGAATCTGAGACTTTTGAACGTCTATCTTACCATTCTAATTATTTTCATTGAACTTACTGCTTTCTTGTATGCCTTTCGAGCCTGCAATTGTTTGTATTCACGGTAGCTTAGAGTTGAGTTGGGATAGAGTTCCTTATACCTTTTATATGTTAGCCTCAAGTCCGTTTCATGCTGCGTGGTCTTAGGTGCCCTTCTTATTCCTTCGTGTTTCCACAAAGTGATTACCATAATCTCTGCGATCAACACGATTGAGAGAATCTCAATAATCATCACGTGGTTCCTTCTACTTGCCTTTATTGGAGCTTTTTCTTATTGGAAGGATTCCGCCGCCTTCTAGACCGATGACACTAAGTATGTCAGCCGACGAGGGAACAACTATCTTTGTTTGCTGAGAGAACGTGTCGCGGATAACGTCCAGTTTTTTGTTCAGTTGAGCGTTTTCCAAGAAATACTTGTTAGCCGCTTCTGAAACAACCTTCACCGCTTGCGCTTGTGCAGTGGCAACAAGTTCGATCGCTTTTGCCTCTCCTTCCGCCTTAAGTATAGTTCCTTCTTTGTCCTGTAAAGAAGCCTCTTTCCTTCCGGTTGCCAGCAGACGTAGTTGTCTTCTCTCTTGTTCAGCAGTCTTTTGTTTGTGCATGGCTTGTTGAATGTCGGATGGTGGGTCGATTCTCTGAACCTCGATGCGATTCACTTTTGTTCCCCATTTGTCTGTTGCTTCATCAAGCACCTTTCTCAATTCCGTGTTTATTCTATCCCGAGAAGTCAAGCATGTGTCAAGAGTCATTTCACCAACTATGTTGCGGAGCGTGGTCTGAGCAAGTTTGACGATTGCCAACTCGAAATCCTCTATCTCGTATAATGCCCTCTTTGGATCCATTATCTGGTAATAGACGACGGCGTCAATCGTGACAACGACGTTGTCCTCAGTGATAATTTCTTGAGGCGGGACATCAATAACCTGTTCTCTCATGTTAATTCTCAGCATTCTCTGGATAAAAGGTATGATATATCGCAATCCAGGGTCAGCTGTTTTCTCATAGGCGTTCCACCTCTCCACTATGCCTCTCTCATACTGATTCACCTTTTTGATTCCCATGCTGAGTATCGCAAGTACTGCTATTATGATTATCAGCAAGGTTAAGCCGATTTCCACAATCATTTTTTCTACCTCACCTCTTCCACTATTAAACTAACTCCTTCAACACCAACGATCGTGACCGACGTGTCCTTTTTTATGACTCTATCATGTTTTGGACGACAGAACCAGAGTTCTCCAATGACTTTCACAAGACCACCGTCAACTGGGATGATGTCCGTCTGAGCTACAGTGGATCTACCAATGAGAGCGTCGATATTTGTTTTCGTCAAGTTCACATTGATTATACTTGAAAACGGAGGGCTATTATACAACTCTTGAATTTTGAAGGTGCATCCTTTAATATGGTTCAGACGCCTAATGAGTTCACCGAGATTGTCTGTTTTTAGGCGCAGGATGAAGTGATTGTTCTGTCTTGCAAGATTATAACTCACATTGTATTGTTTTGAAAACTTGTCGAGCGCTTGGGTTAACTTAAGATCGTCCGCCTCGACCGTCAGCGTAACTATCATCGTTGTTGACCAATATTGGCATATATTGCAGCTTATATAAATTTATTGGTTGTTATCACGCATTGAATATACGCAAATATTTACAATAATATGTTTTTATCAATATCGCGCGATATCGGTCGAAATGTAATAGAAATAAAACGTGTTGTTGTTTATTGAGCTTTAAAGGCTAAGATTAACAACTGGACAGGCGGTGGTTCAAGAGATAACCGTTAACTCTGTTGTAATGATTCGCACGTAGATGCTTCTGAGTGTTGCTGAGTTTGTAAAAAGCCAATAAGAGTTTCGACCAGCATATAAAACAAGGCTGCAATCAAAATATATCAACCTTCGCGAGCGACAAATCTCGTATGTGATTATGAATTCTCCAATATGTCGCGAGTCTCGAAAACCGTATTAAAACAGAAGAGAGCTATATCTTGAACAAAATGAAACGAATCACTTTTGGGAGCGATTCCCATTTTCAACCTAAAATCGTAGTCTGTAGATTTGGCGAAGTAGATGATCAAAAAGTAAACCAAATAGTCGGCATTATACGAGAGTGCTACAATCGGCTGGCTCCTCACGAAGTTGATGTGCTTGATTTGTATATTTTTGAGCGTTCCTCCGCGGTTGAGGCCTTTCTGGCTGAAGAATCGAAGGGGGTCGGAGTTGCTTCGTCATCTTTTGACGAGTTGTTTTTCAGTACACATGATGCATGGCGAGGATTCTCCCGTATAATTATCTGCCAAGAAGGGATGAAAAAGCTACCAACATTGGCTCAGAAAGGAGGGATACGCCACGAGGTTGGTCATTCTGTTCTACATGGAAGCCCACTCTACTATATTTTCTCAATTCCACCTCCACTTCTAGACTTGGCTAAACGTTTCAGACTGTCTCGGCAATATGTGACCAACATGCTTTATCTGATATCAATAGCAGTTAAAGACTATGAAGTTTCGCGTTTATTACATAAGCATGGTTATGTTAAAGATCAAATAGCCTTTGCGAAACACATGTTGACTCCAATGGAAAGCGACAAGACATCATGGGAGATAGCGAGGGCGAAGCCAGACGCTGAAGCGCTATGTTTAATGTCTTACCTGAAGCCCATAGGCTACGCAACACCCTTCTCAAAAAATGAAGATTCAAAAAAGGAGATAAACCATTACATCAGAGAAAGCTTGTCGTTTCTCCCTCAAAAACAATCCACAAAACTCCTTAAACAAACACCTGAAATCTTTCAGCAATTAGAAATGGACACCTTGAATAACGTAAACAAATTCACACAGCTCATTGTCGAAAAAATCATTCAACCCATATTCGAAGACTAAGCAGAAAACAAAGTTCCTAGGGTATCATTTTAGCATCAGCCAAAAAACTCAAGCTGGGGCTTTTATTTCTTCTTAGCCCTTTTCCTAGTCCAAGCTATAATGAAATCCTTTATCTCACTCGTATTATACAATCTCGCCAAGCAGCTAGATTCAACGCCCATGGAATTGAAGCATGCAGGCAGAAGTTTAATTGGTTTTCTTACCTACGAGTGAGAAGTGTTCTGATCCTCCCACAACGGATAGATGTGTACAAGTCTTGAGTATTATTTCCATCCAGATTTTCCATTTCTTCTCATCTTTATGTAACCTATTCGTTTCTTTCTCATGATGCGAAGATAACCCTTCTAAACCGGCCATCTCCAACACTTTTAAGCCTTGAGCTTCAAAAAGGTGGCGAAGCTCTTCCGGCTGAAACCAGTGTGCCGCGGTGAAGCCTTCTCCATGAACGCCTGGAACGTAGTCGCCTACTTCTAGATGGTGCTTCGCGTAGTGTATCTCGTGTTGAAATTCGATTAGAAGCGTTTTTAACAGTCCTAGGCGGCTTATCACAGAAGCGAATATTGGTGCATCTTTCTTTGCTACGCGGAGTTCTCTGACCGCTTTTTCCCTTCGTTGCGGGTTGCGTATGTGGCATAGAGGTGCTCCCAAGCAAAGCACGGCGTCAAAGGTTTCGTCGCAGAACATGGATAGATCTTCAACAGACCCTTCAACGATTTGCTTTATGCTTTTCTTTACGCCGGCACGCCTGATTTTTCGCTCTGCCATCTTCAGCATTTCAGGAGCCAAGTCCAACAATGTTAGGTCGTAGCCTCGCTTTGCAAGTTCTATGGTGTATCTTCCGAGTCCTCCGCCAGCGTCTAGTATTAAGCCTTTTTCTGGCAGGTATTTGATAAGGAAATGCATGGTTACGAAGAATTCGATTTCGTGGTATGGGTTTTGTTTCAGGCGTCGCCACTCGTAGCTCGCGGTTTTGGTGAACCATTCCTTGACCACACGGTTTATTTTTTCATCTGTCATATCTATTCAACTAATATTCACCGTTATTTTAAAAGATATAAAATAAGGTTTGGATTACCATCCTTTCTGTAAATGAGCGCGCTAGTGTTACTTTCTATCCTGTGTGTCCAGTATGGTGCCAAAAAGCCGTGCTACTTGAACACCTACTGGGAGTCCGAGAAGCAAACTCTTGAGACTAGCCGAATAGTAATGAGCAGTGGTGGTTTCAAGATCCTTGGTATCTTCCAGCCAAGTACAAAAGTTCTTGACTTCTCTTTCAACCTCAGTCAGTAATTCTCTTTTGGCATTGAGATCGGCTTTGTCGAAGCTCTCTCTGCGTGTTCTGATTACTTCGGCGATAGGTCTCTGGCTGTATTCCTCGTATAGTTCAAAGCTTCTTGGTTGGCGCTCTTGAATATCATATGCTTCAATTCGCGTGACCATGTATTCTCCAGTTTCGGATTGCATGAGCGAAGCTTCCTCATCTCAGTATATCTTGTTTATGAAAGCTCTATTCATATCTAGCTTCCATAACAGAGACAACTAGTCAACTATGAGCGCAGATAATGGGGCAGAGATCTGTACCTATCATGGAAGAATTGGGAAAAATCTGGAAATTGCCTCGCATTTAACCGAATACGCACGCAAAGACAGGAATAACATGCACACTAGATGTGAAATTGAACATTAGGCTCGTGTGACTTACATTTGCCTGTTTTATCTGCGAAGCTTGCGGATAGACGGTGAAAGGTTCAGCTCCAGATATATGTTTAATATGCGGTGCTCCAAAGGGGAGGTTTAGGAAGTTTTAAAACCGTTCGACCATGATAGAAAGGACAGGTGAAAACATGTCTGAAAGGGAGTTTTGGTTAACGAAACTGAATAAACCTAGAGACTGGATGAGCTTATCGAATATGGCCAAGAAACATGTGCCTATCATCGAGGCGCCTGGAAAGGTCAAAGCAAAGGAGTCCTTCCTAGTAAGAGTTAAAGTCGGTGGGATTGATGGTGTCGAGCATCCGAACACGTTGGGACATTGGATAAATTGGGTGGAGCTTTACGCTGGAGAACGTCTGATATCCAGAGTTGAGTTTGGTCCTGAGATGTGCGACGGTTACCTTATGTCGCTCAACGTAACTCTAGACGAGGCAGCAACTTTAAGAGCGCGAGGGTTCTGCAACTTACATGGGATATGGGAAGGAAAAGAAAAAAGGGTCATAATTGAATGAGATATTAATACTGGAAATGTCACTGATACTATTGCCATCTGCTGTTCGAAAGTTTTTTATTTATATCAGAAAGAATTAGGTGGAGGTGTTTGTTATGGGAAAGAAAGGAAGAGAAATAGTGGGTGTTAACATCGAAGAATTGTTGAAAGATCTGAACAGTGCCTATGCTGACGAGTGGATAGCCTTTTTCTACTATAGCTGGGCGGCAGACTTCATCGAAGGTCCAGACTATCCAACAGTGACCAGTGAACTGGATAAAATTGCTAAAGATGAGTTTGAGCACATGTCAGAATTAGCTGACAGAATTTTTGAATTGGGTGGGGAGCCTGAAAGAGATATTGAGGATTTGCAGAAGATAGCGAACTGCAAGAAGGTTGTGTTCCCTAAGAACGAGAGAAATCTTGAAGATGTGCTCAAGGCAGTCGCCGAGGCTGAAGGATGCGCGATTGAAGTGTACAATAGGCTTCTCAAGAAGGTGTCTGCTTGTTATGACAAGGATGTGAGAACCTTCCACCTGATAGAGCATATTCTGTCAGAAGAGATACAGCACGAGGAAGCCTTTGAAAATCTGTTAGAAAAAAAGAGAAGATAGTCCAAATTCCTTTTTTCCTTATTTTTTGAACTTGTCTAGATGGCAAAGGGAGGTGAGACCTTGGGAGTTCGGAAGGTCGGTGAAAAATATCGCTGTAATGTTTGTGGTAATGAGGTTATTGTTACTAAGGTTGGCGGGGGCGCGCTTGTCTGTTGCGGGGAAGATATGGAATTGATTAGCTAGATTTAACAACAATTCTTATTTTTTCCTTTGTTATTTATTACGGAGAAAAGAGGAGATCACGTATGTCCTATGATGAGTCTTCCGTTCTTAAAGTGGTCGAGAAGGTAAGCCAAAGCGTAGTTAACATCAAAGAAGACACTTGTAGAAATTCGACAACAATTGAAAAAGTAATTGTCCGCGCGTGTGACTTTTAGTTTCTGAATTTCTACTTCATAACAAAGCTGAGATTTTATAGACTTCTAATTCTTCGTGGTTAGAGATTTATAAACTTGGTAAGTTCATTTACTCTAGGATATGGACAAATTCAAAACCTTGAAAAATGAAGAAGATGCATTCGGTCAGATGATATGGACTTATTACAATGGCAGAGAGGTTTTTGAAATAGTTGAAAGAGATGATGGTTACATTGATGTCGGTTCCAAATACGGTCCAAAGATGTATTTTTCAGAATACGAAGATTGGTCTCTTGTGGAAAAAAAGGCTATAGAACCTGTGAGAGAAAGAGTTTTAGATGTGGGTTGTGGAGCTGGTAGACATTCTTTGTATTTGCAGAAAAAGGGTCTTGATGTGCTTGGAATCGATAATTCTCCTCTTGCCATTAAAGTCTGTAAGTTGAGAGGGTTAAAGAAAGCCAAAACAATGTCAATCGAAGAAGTAGATTTCAAACCCAACTCCTTTGACACGATTATTATGATGGGAAACAACTTCGGCTTATTTGGCAGTTTCAAAAAGGCGCGAAAGTTGCTTAGAAGATTTCATAAAATGACTTCTGAAAATGCTTTAATCATCGCTAATACTCGTGACCCGTACAAAACTGACAACCCTGATCATTTAGAATATCATAGGCTCAACAAAGAAAAAGGCAGAATGGGTGGGCAAGTGAGAATAAGAATAAGATTCGGAAAGCATGTTGGTAGATGGTTTGATTACTTGATGGTATCTAAAAAAGAGATGGAAGAGATTCTTGAGGGAACAGGTTGGAAGATTAAAGAATTCATAGATTCTGAAGACGCAGAATATATAGCGATTATGGAAAAGCTTGTCTAAAAACACACGTTGTTTTTGATTTTTCTGTTTCTATGCCACATTTAATTATTAAGCCGGTAATGGATCAAGGTAGCTTTTGGTAGCTCCAAGAAAAAATCACTTTTTCGTTCAAGCGTACACGATTTTCAAGTACTAAACCGTTTTTCAGCGGCACAGCTAGCTCCTTAACTTCAAGCATTGGATCGATTTTCTCTTCTGACATAGCTGTTAGTCTTTCTTCAAGAGTCTTAGTTACCTTGCTCAATATTTCTTCCTTTATGTTCAATGATTGCAGCTCATTCTCAAGTTCAGTTTTTCTTTTTTGCAGTTCTTCCAACTCTGAGTTCATGTTCTTCCACTTACTAGCCTGTGTAAATATTCGAGATAAATAAGTCAATTATGAAACCAAAATCAATATCCGAATTACATTTGTCAATGCGAGAGAACACTTTATTGTTGATGCCATTGGTCAGACTTGGTCAGTGGAGGTAATACCCGCCTTTCCCGCAAAATCCCTTTTCTATCGGCAACGCGCGCCATCGTCTGATACAAAAATGAAATATCACCTAGGCGATGTATCTTAAAAGTGCACAGAATGAGAGGTGGATATTATGACGAATCAGGAATTTGACACAAACGAGGACTTCGCACGCAAGCTCGACTCTGAGGATCCCCTTACTAGGTTCCGAGATAGATTTCACATTCCTGAAGGAACAATCTATATGGATGGGAATTCTCTCGGACTTCTATCCAAGGATGCTGAGAGTTCAGTTTTCAGGATACTGAACGAGTGGAAGACTCTTGTGATAAGGGGCTGGCTCGAAGCAAATCGTCCATGGTTTTATTTAGCTGAAAGACTCGGTGTGATGTGCGCAAAACTTGTCGGTGCAGAACCTGAGGAAGTCGTGGCCACAGGCGCGACTACAGTCAATATACACTCACTTGTAAACACCTTCTTTCAGCCCAATGAAAAGAGGAAAAAAATACTTGCTGATGAACTCAATTTTCCAACAGACATATACGCTTTAAGAGGTGTGTTAAGACTTAGAGGATTGAATTCCAGTGAAAATCTCATTCTAACGCCAAGTGCAGATGGCTGCTTTCTGGACGAGGATAAAATTGTTGAATTGATGGATGAGGAAATTGCACTTGTTTTCCTTCCTTCGGCACTATACCGAAGTGGGCAACTCCTCAACATGCAATATCTTATCGAAGAAGCACACAGTAGAGGAATACCAATAGGTTTCGACTGTTCTCACACGGTCGGCGCGGTGCCTCATTACTTCGATAAATGGGATTTAGATTTTGCCCTTTGGTGCAGTTACAAATACCTAAACGGAGGACCTGGCAGTACGGCCTTCCTGTACATAAACAAGAAGCATTTTAATCGTGAGCCTGCGCTTGCTGGCTGGTTTGGATATGTCAAAGATAAACAGTTCAACATGCGTCTCAATTTCGAACATTCCAAGAGTGCAGGAGGATGGCAGATATCTTCTCCTGCTGTTTTGAGCTTGGCACCGGTTGAAGGTGCACTCAAGATAATTCTTGAAGCTGGAATAGGAGCAATAAGGAAAAAATCTCTGAAGATGACCTCATATTTGATGTATTTGGTTGACGAAACTCTCTCTGAGCAGCCGTACAATTTCACAATTGGAACACCTAGAGAAGCTGAGTGCAGAGGAGGACATGTTGCGATTGAACACCAAGAAGGCATGAGAATAACTGAAGCATTAAGGGCAAGAGGAGTAGTTCCTGATTTCAGGCCACCGAATATAATAAGGACTGCTCCTATTCCTATCTATAACACTTATTATGAAGTCTGGAAGTTCGCTCAGCAGCTGAGAGAAATAATGGAAAAAAGAGAGTATGATCGATTTCCAAAGGAAAGAAAGATGATATCCTAGAAAAATACGACACACGCGTGGTTCCATGAAAACGTTGAGTTCTCTGCTTCTTCAGAAGACTCTTAATCACTAACATTTGACTGAATCATTTGGAGAGAAAAGGAGTGGACTCACCTTTTGGGAGTCACTAGGACATTTCAACTCTCTCTTGGCTCCATCCTATTCGACCATTTTTTCTTAGCTAAGTCAAGTACCATCTCGGATACTAGAATCCAAACGCCACCGAGTAATATAAGCGAAAAACCCACAAACAACATTACGCTTGCTCCTTTTCTCCACATTTTGGGCATTTTCTAGCTTCAAAGCTGTTCCAACGCCAACCGCAAGACTGGCAAACGTGCAACGGAATACCGTGATATAGCCTTTGAGTCATGTGTAAACCTCTGTTGCTATAACACAAGAGAACGTGTATCCGATTTTTGGTTTAAGGTTAGCTATGATGAAGAAGTATACCCAAATAGTATACCACGAATAGTTCACTTTGGATAGATGTCACAAAAAAGCCTATTCTTCGTAAGAGGTTTTTGTGAGTAGCATCTTTCGTAGTTCTATTTGGAGAACTCCGTTTTTGTATGATGTTTTAGCTGACTTCGGGTCTACTATTGCGGGTAGTTGGAGTTTTTTGTCGTAGCTTTGTTCTTGTGTGTCTGCGGTGATTGTTGTTTGGGTTTCTGTGACGCTTACGTGGATGTCTTCTTTTTTTGCGCCTGGCAGCTGGGCTAGAATGGTTATGGCTTTGTCTTCTTCGAGTATGTCGATTAGGGGTTCTGTTTCTTCTTTTATTTCTCTTATTTGAGCTTTAGAAGGCTGGCGGTCTGGTTTGATGTTTCCGTATTCTTTGATGATTGGTTTTCCGTCTGGTCCTGTGGTCATTGAGAAGCCATAGATATATGGTCCTCTTCGGGTTACGCGCTTATCTCTTCTTTTTGACGAGGGAGATTCGAAGGCTTGGCGCATCATTTCGTCCATCATGTATTCTATGCGGTCGAATTCGTTGAATACGTCGCTGAACCACGGGTCACGACGTCGTTTTTTCCTGCGTTCCCACCAGCGTTCACTCAAAGCGCTTTCACACTTCTTCTCTCTTGAGTATGGAATAGGCGTTCAGGGTGAAATATAAAGTATATCATCACACACAAATATACACACATAACATCAACAAAACTGTTCAGGCACGCATTAAGTCATTCGTTTTATGAGGCTGTTTATGTTTTCGCCTCTGTAGCCTGTGACTCCTCCACTTGTGTAGCTTCTCTTCACCTTGCCCTTGAATCCCTTGCTCGGCGGATGCAACCGAAACACCGGCTTTATCCTTGGCAACTTATTAAACTCCACTTCAGCCTCGTATATAGCCTCAGCTAGTTCATCCAGCGACTTGTAGCCCATATCCTCCAAATACTCGTCCGTCAATTTCTTGTTGCCCACAAGTCTACCCCGCTTCTTCAGAAGCAAAGCTACGTTCTCCTTTGAAACCTCGCCCCAAGTCAAACAGTTCTGCGCCTTCCGCAACATACCAACATAAGCAGGTCGATCATCCACAAGAGTAGCATGACAGTTGCGATACAGATGCAAAAGCTCCATCGTCTCCCTAACCTCACGAAAAACATCGCTTCTTCCTCGAACTCGAACAACCGCCAAACATCGTCGCTGTTCCGTCATCCCGATCTAACCCACTCCGCCTTCGTAACCAAACTATACGTCTTCCTTAACCCGTCAAAAACCGCATAGGCGAAAGAAGGAATAGTCCTAGTAGAACCGAAACTTTTAGTCCAACAATCTTTAACACCAGCCAAACCAAGAACAACCTTTGCAACCTCACTAGCAACCAACCCCAACCCACGCGCACCAGGCACAAGCAAAATCTCAACACTACTACATTTACCGCGAACCTGAAAAGGCAAAGAATGAGGACGCCCACACCCACACTCCCAGCTCCCACAGCCCCTGCGAACCAAGATAAGATTAAGCCGAGCATCTATAGCAGCCTTCTCAATAGCCGTACGCACCTGCTTAGCCTTGCCACCGCCCAAGCCAATGTATCCGTCACGGTTGCCAACGGCCACAATCGCCTTAAAACGAGACTTCTCCCCAGCATCAGTCTGCTTCTGAACCAAGTTAATGTTAATTACCTCCTCCTGAAGCTCAGGAAGAAGCACATCCACAATCTCAGACTCCCGAATCTTCAAGCCTTCAGCAAAAATCTCCTCAACAGAAGTGACATGTCCATCACGAACCATCTTGCCAAGCTTCGTACGAGGCACCCAAGCTTCAACCCTCTCCTCAACTCTTCTTCCTCTTCCACGAGAACCTCCGCGTCTTCTTCTACGAGAACTCATTTTCCAACCTCACCTTTCCTCTTTTCAGACACGCGACTTTTAGGCTTGGACTTAGCAACAGCCTTTCGCCTCGTCCTTCTCTTCATTTTAACCTTAGGCTTAGCCTCAGCCTTTTTCTTTTCTGGCACCTTTTCCTCTTTAAAGGACGAAACAATCTTCTCCTTCACAGAAAAGAAGTGTTCAGCAATTTGCTCCGGATGCAACCCCTTAGATAAATGCCCAGAAAAACGAGTTTGGTACAAATCTGGATTAGAAACCAACTGCTTAGCATACCCAACAATATGCTGTCCCTGAACCCTCTCCTCGCTTGGCAAAATACCTTCATCATGCGGCACCAAAACACCAGCATCCAAAACACCCTTAAGCGCCGCAAAAATCCTTGCACCTCTAGTTGGCGACTGCAAACCAATATCCAAAACAGCCTCTTTCACACCAGACGTTAGCGCTTTATAACCACACAACAACCCCGTAAGATAGGCAGCAGGCAAATTAGAACAGCTGCCTAGCCAACCAAAACTCTTAGCAAGCTCACTGGAATCAGCAGACACAAGAACCTTGTCACCAACAATCTCAGCCCTAATCATCTGAGCAATCACACGCCTTAACGTGCAACGCACAACAAACCGAGGCAACCCAGACAAAACAAGAGCCCTCCTTCGGCGATAATTGGTTTTCCCCTCCCTTCGCCTACGAAAAGCAACCCTATAACGAGGACCAGTCGCCATTTACCGTTTCCTCCACAAGCCGTGAGCCTTAGCGTAGCGCTCCATCTCAGCTATGGAGCTGAATACCCCACTACTAGCCAGCGTATAAAGCCGACGATAACTGCTCTCCGTAACCGTCCGTTTGGCTTTCCATTCCCGCAGACGCCTACGCAAAGCTCGAATACGCTTCATCCAAGCCTCCTTCTTAGAAACCCTCGCCCGAGCAGACCCTGTTTTGCGGCCAGGTCCCCCTCTCAAGCCCTTCTTCCTTTTTTCATGCAAAACCCGAGCTCGAACCCGACTTATACCCTTCTTTGGAAAAGCCTTAATTGTACCTTCATGAATCAACTTCTGAATTTCCTCCCGCGAAATCGCAACCTCAACATCCTCGTTGCGCTCAGGATCTATCCAAACCCGATTCACACCCACTTTGAGAATCTGAGCAGCCAATCGGCGTTGACTCTTAAGACTCATCTATTCCTCTTCCTCCTCTTCAGCCTCCTCGGCCTCTTCGGCTGCTTCAACTTCAGCCTTCTCCACTTCCTCTTCCGCCAACGGCCTCTCCACCTCTCTCGGGTTAAGAACATGAATGTCTTTTTCTCTGGCTCTGGAGGTAATTTCAATACGTTTCCTGGCTCCAACAGCGCGAGCAATCCGAATCGCCTGGGTTTTCGGGTCAACTCTATCCACATCGTCCACTGTACGGATCAAAACTTCAGCATAACCAGAAGGATGAAGCCCGCGTACCGCTTTAGGACCGCGATATCCAACCTCAACCGATTTGGGCCAACCCTTCTTTTTCCTGCGCATCTTGCTGTCTATACCATCGGGTTTTCTCCAAATCTCGCTCACCCGCTTGTAACGCCAGCTTTCTTGCCGCCTAAACTTTGGCTTCTTGCTTTTGAGACGCTTACGCAAAGCTAAAGCTCGCTCTTTCGCCGAGTTCTCGATCTCTCGCTTCTTCGGGTCCATTAAGTTTCCATTCCCTCCAAGCGTTCATAGACATAGATGCCGTCGAGAAAAACCCTTGGGTCCTTCTTCTTGATCTTGGTTGCGTTTTGAATGTTAGCCGCAGTTTGGCTTACATCTTCAAGATTGATTCCCTGCACAATAACATCGTCGCCTTTGGCCAAAACCTTAACATCACCCATTACCTTGGCTTTGCGGGAGCTACGCTCTCCAGTGAAGTTCTCAATCAGCACCGTGTTTTCCTTAACCTTAACAGAGATTGGAAAATGAGAAAAAACTATCTTCAACTTATACGTGAAACCTTTCGTTACCCCCAGAATCATGTTTTGAATATGAGAACCAACCGTGCCTACAAGCGCAGTCTCTCTCTTCCGAGGCCAATTGGCCCGAACCCTAACAGTTTTTCCATCTAATTTTATAGTTACAGGCGCCTTTGAAAAATCTCGTGTAAGTGTGCCCTTCTCTCCTTTAACAGTGACGACTCTCCCTTCTACTTGAACCTCAACACCATCAGGAACCTCAACAGACTTAACCGCTTCCACAGCTTGCATCATTAATTCTCCTAATAAACAAAGGCGAGGAGACGCCCTCCAATCTTCTTCTCCTTTGCTTCCTTGTGAGCTATCACCCCATGCGGAGTTGAAACCACGAGTAGGCCAATATCTCGAGCTGGGAGAAACTGCTTCTCCCAATCCTCAAATTCGTCGGCGCCAACCGGATAGCGGGGTCTTATAGCTCCGCATTTATTGACACGGCCAAAAAGTTGCACCTTAAACTTGCCTGAACGTCCATCGTCGATGAACTCAAACTCGCCGATGTACCCATTTAACTGCATCACCCTTAGGACGCGTCCTAAGAGCTTTGAGGCCGGGCTTATTATGCATTCTGGCTTGTTTCGCAGTTCGTTGTTCATTATGGTCGTAAGCCCGTTTGAAAGCGTATCCATAGTCGTCAAGTCTTTCTCATCCCTCTACTCGTACTTTTTAAAGCCCAGCTGTTTAGCGACTTCTCTAAAACATTGACGACACAAGTTTAACTCATACCGGCGAATGACAGAACCATAAGAGCCACAGCGTCTACAGGGCCGACTTCCTTTGCCAAACTTGTACACTTTTTTGGGTTTCTGCTTTCCCATAAGGTTTCACCCTTTTCCTATACGATTTCAACTCCGAATTCTTCTTTGATGAACAACACAGCCTCTTCTGGAGCTAACTTATGTCGTGACCCCACATCTGATTTGGCGTGTCTTCTTTTTTTCACGCGGTATCCGCGTCGGCAAAGCGTGACGCAGACATCCATGCCGTGTATGCCTAGTTCTGGCACGTATTTAGTGCCTGGCATTTCAATATGTTCCTTGATGCCGAAGGAAAAGTTTCCATAGTTGTCGAATTTTTCTTTTGAAATTTTGTTGTCTAACGAGTAAAACGCTTTTTTAAGGAATTCTCTTGCTTTCTCTTTTCGCAACGTTACTATGCAAGTGATGGGCTCGCCTTTTCTGATTCCGAAGTCGCGTATGGTTTTCTTGGCTTTACGCTTGCAAGGCCTTTGGCTCGTTAACTGTTCTAGAACTTTCGTTGCTCTTTCAAGGATTTCTCCAGATTTTCCAACCGCCATGTTTACGGTTACTTTCTCTATGCGAGGTTTAAGCATCGCGTTGTCTTGCCATTTTTTGCGGATTTCTTCGATGGACACGTCAGTCAGCCTCCGTTAGCGATATGTGAGGCTCTTTGTCGCCGATGACGAAGATGTAATCCATGGATGTTTGGAAACGATTTCCACTGCTACCTTCAATTGTTACAAGAGTGTTTCTTCGTTTCTGTCCAGGTCTCTTCTCAATGGCTACAATTTTGCCAAACTTGCCCCTGTTTTTTCCATCGATGATTATGGCTGGTGCGCCTTCGCTTAGTTTGAAGTGTCCAGTGATCTCTTGGTTTGAAAAGTTGATTTTCAATGTGTCAAGGGTTTGGAAAACATCTTCCTCTGGATGATTAGCATCTTTCACGCGAATCAGCATGTTCCTTCCATCGTGCAGGTTAAGCTGTATATGTCCGTGTTTGACTGTTGTTTTGTTTTCAATTCGGCAAAGTTTGAATCCAGCCTCTTCCTTCCCGACTGGATAGATGTTTAGTCCTTTTTGAGAAGGTAAAACTCGATATGATTTTTCCGTGTCGGGTATTGATATAACATCCATAAGTCCGGTTGGGAACAAATCCTCTTTCTGAATTTTGCCGTCAACCCAGATTTTTCCTTGAGAAATTATTTTCTTGGTTTCTCGTCCTGTTTTGGCAATTCCAAGTATGTCACGGACGATTAGGGTGAGTGGAATACATCTTGAAATGGGATGAGGACCAGGTTTTGGTCTAACAGTGAAAACAGCTTCTTTGCGGTGGATAGGCCAGAATTCCGGTGCTGGTTTTCTCTTAAGGTGTCTTTTTCCTCCTTTTCTGCCCATCTTTAGGTTCCTCCACTTTTTCCTGCTGGTTTGGTCTTAGCTACCGTCTTGACCCTAGACTTGCCTGCTTCTATCTTTCGCTTTCTCCTCCTTTTTGGAACTTTGAGCTTCTTTTCTTCAACGGGCTCTTCTTCAGTCGTTTTTTCTACAGGTTTCTCCTTTGATTTTCGTTTCAGAGCTTCCTTGCGCCATTTGTCGTCTAGGTTGAGACGTATAATCATGACTTTAGATGGGTGTATCGGAATTTGTATGGCTGAACCGTCTACTTTTTCACGGGTTATTCCTTCAACAAAAATCCTATATTTTTGTCGGTCAACTCGAGCGACTTTGCCTTCGAATCCTTTGCGGTCACCTCTCATGATTTTCACAGTGTCTCCCGCTCGCACCGGAATGGAGCGAGTGTTATGTGATGCTTTTAGTTCCGGTGAAAGCGTCGCTGAAAACTGCTTATATCTTAGGTGCAGTGGGGCTTGAAACAGTCTTTTTCTCTGTTTTCTAGGCTGGATTGTCTTCATGGTTGTCATCTCCTATATGATGATGCTTGCCGCACTTGCTATTCTCGGCCATCTCTCTGCTGCCTCTTTGGCCACTGGACCTCGGATTTCTGAACCTCGCATTTCCCCTTCTGGAGTCATAATGACGGCGCCGTTATCTTCGAATTGAACCCACACTCCGTCGGAGCGTCGGTATGGTTTCCTCTGTCTAACAATAACTGCCTGAAAAATTTTCTTTCGCATATCTGGAGTACCTTTTCTTACCGAAACAATTATCATGTCGCTTACCGCTGCGGAAGGTACACGTCTTAATCTTCCTTTATACCCGACGACCTGAATAACTCGAAGTTCTTTGGCACCAGTATTGTCGGTACATTTTATCATGGCGCCAACTGGTATTCCTCTGGAAATTTTTGGTCTTCGACCAAGCATTCCTCTGGCTATGAAAGCTCGTCCTTTAGCTCTTGCCGCCACCCTTTTCTTCCTCCAGTTTTTCAATGACCACAAAAGAAACGGTTTTGCTTATGGGGCGGCATTCTGCAACCTTTACAACATCACCTTCTTTTACGCTGAGACATGGTGGATTATGGGCGGGTATGTGGCTGTGGCGTCTTTCGTAACGTTTGAATTTCGGCATATAAAGCTGATAGTCTCGTTTTACAATCACTGTGTTATCCATTTTGCCACTGAGGACGGTGCCTTCTAATATGCGTCCTCTGACTTTAAGGGTTCCGTGAAAAGGGCAATTGCGATCGTCGCAGGATTTCCTAGGCCTTTTCAGAGATAAAGCGGTCATCACCATCTTCTCCTAGGACGCTTCTTGATGCGGTTTTCAGGTCGCCCAACTATAGCGTTGCCTTCAATCTCTACGATTGTGCCGTCTGACAGAATAAAGTGAAAAACTGCTGTGTTTTTGATGACGACTTTGTCTTTGTTTTTATGTCGAATCACAAGAGTATTTCGGGTTTCATCGATTACTTTGCCAGTTATGCCCACGTAGTCTGGGTGAGTGCTTCTTACAACCTTGGCGTCTAGTCCGATGAATTCGTGTTGAAGAATGGTGGGTGTGACTCTCATGCTTTTTTGCTCCCCTTCTTTTGCTCCTTTTCTATTGATTCTTTTGGAGACTTTGGCTGTTCATTTTCAACGGTAAGAACGCACGCTATGGTTCTGCGTAATTCGCGTATGCGTGCTGGATTTTCGACTGTTCCGCCTGCTTTAATCATTGTTTTTAGCCGCATAAGTTCGGTTCGCAATTCTGTTAGCTTTTTTCCGCGGTCTTCGGAAGACATGGCTCGGATGTCTTTTGGTCTCAGGATAGGCATTATTTCTTGGGCTCCTTTGCTTCTTTGGCTTCTCCAGTTCCTCCGGTTTCTTCGGTTTCTATTGCTTCCTTGACTTCTTCAGGTTCAGACTCAACAGACTTTGCTTCTTCCTCTTTTGGAGCTTCAGATTGGTCAATTACCTGCACTTTGTCAGGAAACTCAGCCTCTGAAGGCATTATTCGGACTTTTACACCGAATATCCCAGGTTTCAACTGAACATGTAATTCTGACTTTCGCATGTATTTCATGGCGGGCTCTCCGCTTTTAGGAAGATATCCCGCTCGGAATTTTTCATATCTCGCTCTCTGGGTTCGCAGCTTTCCACTTATGATTACTTCTACGCCTAATGCTCCTGCTTCCATTACTTGATTTATAGCCCAGTAGCCAGCTCTGCGGAAGTGGACGCCACGTTTTAAGGCTGAAGCAACCCGTGACCCGATTACAAAGGCGTTTAATTCGGGGATTTCGATTTCAGCCACGGAAATTTGAGGATTAGGCAACATGAAATTTTTCTCTAAAACTTCTGCAAGTCCTTTTATTGTTTCTCCACCACGACCAATTATTATGCCTGGACGCATAGCATAAATAACCACGTGAGTGCCCAACGGCGTTTTTGTGACGTCGACGCCGCCGTATCCAGCTCTTTCGAATTCGTTTCTTAGAAACTCGTTGATTTCCGCTTTTTTGAGGGATTCGTCGATAAAGTGCTTAATCACTGACATCAGATTTTCTCCTCGATTTGTTCCAAGGCTACTTCAATGTGGCAAAGTGTTTTAAAGCGCGGTGAAGACCGCCCGAAAGCTCTAGGAACATACCTTTTAATTTTCATTCCTGGATAGGCTGAAGCATGAATTATGCGAAGGTTTTCGGGGTCTAAGCCTTTAAAATCAGCGTTTGCTTCAGCGCCTTCTAACACTTCTAAGATTTTCTGTGCTGCCTTAACTGGGTATCTGCCAGCAAAAGCTTTTTCTAAGCCATGGCGATGCCCAACTTTCTTTTTGAATCTGCGGAATGGAACTGGCTTTTTCTTCTGGATAACCTGCTGTAAGAATTCTTTAGCTTCGCTGAGCACCATTCCTTTTATTGTGTGGCAAACTTCTCTTGCTGCCTTATGGGATACTCTGACCTCTCGGCTACTCGCCTTGACAGTTCGTTCCGGGTCTATTTCGGTTATCGAGTATCCCCATTTTGGCATAGTGTATCGACATTTCGGTAACAGAAAGAATATTTAAACCTTTGTGGAGAACATAGCCAACAGTTTCTAAGGAACAAAACATTCTAATCGTTTCTGATGCTCCAGATCACACTTATATTTTCGAGAGTTTCTCTTTTAATTCCTTTATCTTCTTCTTAAGTTCTCCAGCCTTTTCATTTTCTCCCTTTCCAGCCGCTTTATAACAATCAAGAGCATATTCTAACGCGCCCAATCCGAAGCGGTCATAAGCTTTTCCAAAAGAGAGGTCAGCTGCTTTAAGAAAACGCTCGATTGCGATGTCATAGTCTCTCAGCAAAAAGCTACATTCAGCTGCCTTAAACAAGGTATAAGAAGCATCGAAGACGTTTCCAACTTTCTCGTATAGTTTTGAGGCTTCTAAAAACTTGTCCATGGCTTCTTCATACTTTCCAGTATCTGATAGCGCTGTTCCTTCCCGATGAATCTTCAAGGGGTCCTCCTTTTCGGTTTCTTTTTTGCTCATACCGGTGCACCTACATTTTGCATAAGAGTGTTGCCCAGCGTTTTTATTGTTTTCCACTCCTATTTAGTGTCGGAAATCGAAAAGGGCTGGAACATGAAACCCCGCTTACTAAACATGCTCCCTCAAGCTGGAGTATACACTTTGATCATACATTTACCCGCAATCATCCGCTTAAAAGTGGGCAAGTTAGGTGAACATCAGTTCTCAAGAGGCTATTATGCTTACACCGGGTCGGCTCTTGGATTAGGAGCCTCAAGCTTAAGAAGGCGCGTTGCAAGACACCTACAAAAGAAAAAACACAAATTTTGGCATATTGATCATCTTTTGACACGTAAAGACGCAGTTGTTATAGCAATAATAGCTGCCCAGACTAACGAGAAGGTGGAATGTGAGATAAATAGACGCTTGAGAAACGAGATAACAACAAGAATTCCAGTTTTGGGCTTTGGCGCTTCAGACTGCAAGGAAAACTGTGGGAGTCATCTTCTTTACTTTGGTGAGAAAAATGTCATACAGAAAATTGCTTTGCTTTATAACGAAAATTTTGGATGCAATAGTGTTGTTGTCAATTTTAAACAAAAATCTCAAATTTGTCCTCATTCAAACCTAACTTAAGTGAGCGTATAGCTATTGTCAATCAATGTCCAACATGCAAGCCTAGAAGATTTAGAAATCCTCTACAAAATCGAAAGAGAATGTTTCACCCATGAAGCCTTCTCTAAAGAACAAATAGCTTATTTTCTGAAGGCCTCAAATGCGGTAAGCCTAATGGCGCGAGTTGACGATGAAACCGTTGGGTTCATTATCGGCTTGATTGAACAATACGGAAAGACTAGGATAGGTCACATATGCACAATAGACGTGGTATCTAGATACCGAAGAATTGGGGTCGGATTAAAACTGCTTGAGGAAATAGAAGAAGATTTCATGAAAAAGGGCGCAGAAGCATGCTTTCTCGAAGTCCGCTTGAGCAATCTAGCTGCACGCAAACTTTACGAGAAACACGGCTATATTGAACTCGGAAAGTTAGATAATTACTACGCAAGAGGAATTCGTGGAATCCAACTTAAAAAGAGACTCAAAACATAAGCAAACCAAATTTTGTTCACATTTCAATGTTATATGGATTTTGAGAACTCAAGTCAGTTTTTGGTAAGTTTACTTCTGAGAGACCTATTCGAGTCTGAAAAGTTGATTACATGAACGTTTCCCTCTAAGCTAACAAGGCGGCAAAGATTGAAGGCCTTCGTTTGAGCCTTTTGAGGATATTACTTGCCTACCGACCACAAATACAGCTGGGTTTTCTCATCCAGCTTTCTTCGTAGCTCCGCACCTAGAGCTTCAATTAGAACGAGTTCTCCTGTTGCACTGATTATGCATTCAGGCATGACGTGACCACCGAAGACTTCGCCTTTCCTGTTTGAAACCGTGATATGCGCGTGAATGAGCGGTTCGTTTTCTTTAATAGAGATGTTCCCCATACATGAGACAATTTCAAGCGGCTCAGCCATTTCGATGGGGTGGTATTGTCCTTGGTGGAAGAATCCCATCTTAGCTTTTTTCAATGTTCCTATGAGAATGAAAAAACCCGCTTTGATTCTGCGTTTCACAGCTGTTTGGGTGATAGCCTCCAGCAAGTCTTCGTCTTCAAAGAGCCTAGTGAAAATGATTTTTCCAGTCTTTGCCTCAACCGACTTCATGTTTCTCTCTCCTATCTTAAGAAGGACAAGAATGCTTTTCAAAATTGCGGTGAAAACGTCTTTAGGGCGAGTTAAATTCAAACACAAACTATAAATGGAAGCGTGAAATCGTAACGTATGATTTGAGGAGAAAAACTCATATGGTTAGGCGTTCCCGAGAGGAAGCTCAACGCATGCTTAGAGCTTTTGCTGTTCTTGTGAAAAATACAACTTGGAAATGTGGCAGAGTTGAACGGTTGGTTGTAAACCACTTGAGAGAGCAGCTTAGAAAGTTTGGAAAGGCTCGGTCGCCTGTCAAAGAGATGCTGCAAAGATTCAAACTGAAGGGAAAACAGAAAAGCGAATTTTTCGATGCAATGAAAAGGTTGGAAAAACGCCGCATAATAAAAATCGAAGCCTTCTGAGATACTTGCCGCTTTCTAAACAATCTACACGCTTACGCAACACAATTAATATTCTGCACTTCCTATGGGAAATCAATTCTCAAAATGAAGATGTCGATCTACTGTGCTGTTCAAAAACTTGAACAAACTGTTCAAAACTATTGCATTAAATTGCACAGTTTCTATTATTTTGTGAGTAGGTGAAAAACAAAAATGGCAGAGGATATGCAGCCTGCGAGAGTCTATGGAGCCACTGGAATTCTGGTGGCTATTCTAATAATCGCCGGCATCGTAACCTCAGGTTTCCAGATTTCAAGTCTACGCTTGCCGAGCTTCGTCTCAGACAGAGGCACACTTATCATAAGAGTAATGGACAAACCAGTAACACTAAAACACCTAAACTTGACAATAGATTGGGTTAAGATAAAGGACCAAAGTGACCAGTGGATTTACTTGGATATAAAGGGTGGTGCACCCTTCTATTTTGACTTACTAGCGCTTCAGAACGTCTCTGAAACACTTTCCGAAACCCAGATTCCAGCGGGAAACTACAGTATGATACGCATGCATATATCAACAGCTAACGCAACCTACCTTGACGGAGAAACCGCGCAACTCAGGGTTCCCAGCGATGTCATCAGAGTAATTTTGAAACCGCACATGAGGATGGAAAGCGAAAGTTCTATCACTGTGCTTCTTGACCTTCAACCCCAAGACTTAGAAGCTATTGCCATCAGCCATAGTCTAAACTTGAGACCAGTGATAAAAGCTGTTGTAAAAGGCGGCTAAGCCTACAAGATCCCTTTTATTTTCCCGCGCATTGAATTCTTTTATTCGGGAAAGATGATACCCAATGACCATACGAGGAAAATCCCTAGAATAAACATAACAAACTGAACTACAGATTTCCTGAAGCTCTTCTCCTCATGCAGCTCAGGAATCAACTCTGAAGCCGCCAGATATATGAAACCACCTGCTGAAAAGGCTATCAACAATCCACTTAACGCTTCAACCGTCTCTATAAAGAAAACCGCAGAGATTCCTCCCAGAATCACTGTGAAGGCTACCAAAAAATTAAGCAACAGAGCTCTACCTCGCTTGAAACCAGCGTAGACCAGAATCCCGTAGTCTCCCATTTCCTGAGGAAGCTCATGGAAGATCACAGCAACTGTTGTTGCTAATCCCACTGAGAATCCGATCAGGAAGCTGGCGGCGATAACCATTCCATCAATGAAGTTGTGGATTCCATCACCGATGAGGTTCAGATAGGCAAAACTCTTGTTGGAAGCCCGCTCGGCAGTCTTAGCGGATATATCGGCTTCGTGACCATGTCCATGATACCAATAAATGAAACGCTCAAGGAAGAAAAACAAGATAAACCCCAAAGTGATATATATAAAAACAACCGACTCCTCAACAAGCTCCAAAGCCCCTGGGAGAAGGTCAAGGTACGCAGCTCCAAGGATTGACCCGGCGGAAAAAGCTACAAGTATTAGCAAGATTCTGTGCAACGTCTTTTCTTTTAGAGATAAAGCGTATATTCCAATCAATGAAAAAAGACTGGCGACAGAAGTAGCGATAATGATATTAATTAGACTAGACACGTTGCTTCCACTTCCTTTTCAGTAATTCTCTACCTATTGACTGGTCTATTATACCTAATAAAAAATTTAGATTTAATAATAAAGGATGGATAATTTATAACACGAGAGCGATGTTCCAATGCACGAACATCTACATCCACCAAGAGGCACAAGATATCTTGGGATAGCCTTAGGCATCACCATATCTTTCTTCATCATCGAATTAGTCGGAGGATTCCTAACAAACAGCTTGGCCCTTATGACAGATGCTTGGCACATGCTAAACGATGTTCTAGCTCTGAGTTTCGGTCTTGTAGCCGCATGGCTTGCTTTGCGCCCCATCACAGTGAGAAAGACCTATGGATATCATCGCGCAGAAATTTTAGCCGCCTTTTTGAACGGCATTTTCCTGTGGGTAATAGTAGTTTTCATTTTCTACCAAGCTATTCAACGGATTCAACAACCAACTAATGTAGACAGCTTGAACATGCTGTTAATTGCTGTTTTAGGCCTCGTAGCCAATGGACTATCTGCGGTCGTCCTTTCAAGGTCAAAGGATGAGAGTCTTAACGTTAGAGGTGCATTTCTCCACGTTGTCGCCGACACTTTAGGATCGGTAGGGGCGATTTCCGCTGGATTAATCATGCATTTCACTGAAGTTTTCACAGGAAGTGGATGGTATCAGGCAGACCCTTTAATCAGTATGATGATAGGTGTACTGATTTTCTACAGCTCCGGAAAACTCATTCGAGATTCTATAAACGTCCTACTTGAAGGGGTTCCTCCCGGTATTGATGTAAGCGCGGTAGAACGCAAGATAGTCGAACTGAAAGATGTGAAGGGAGTCCATGACCTTCATGTGTGGTGTATCACTCCAACCAAGATGTGTTTAATGAGTGGTCACGTGGTAGTGAAAAAAGGGACAAACAGAAAGAAGCTGATATCGACTCTGATCACTATGTTAAAAGAAGAGTTTGGAATTGACCACACCACCATTCAACTAGAAGACGAAGGCTACCCGAAAGCAGCTAACGAACACTAGAAACTTGGGTGCCGCCGCAGAAAAGCTGTACATTTTATTTAGCAGTTTGTAGTCTGCACACGGCGTGTGTCTTGAATTGAATTCCTTGATTTATTGGGTTTAAATCTTCAGTAGTTGATTTTTACACCAATAGACTTATAAAACTGATATGAATATATATTCATATGAAATTTAGTTCATTTAATAGATGGTGCGTATGAAAAAGAATCTAAGTGAGACTTGCTATCAATTCTTTTCAACATTGGCAAATCCGACACGTTTAGCGATTTTGGAACTCCTTCGCTACGGACCAAGAAATGTAACTGCGATTTCTGAGACTCTGAATCAAGAACAGAGCATGATTTCACATAATCTCAAATCCTTAGAAAGATGTAGGTTTGTCTTTTCAGAAAGAAGAAAGAAGGAACGGCTCTACTCTTTGAACAAAGAAACAATGGAACAGCTCTTCAAGATATTTTCTTACCATGCTGAAAAATATTGTCCAACCGAGGGAAGATGTCTGTCGAACAGAGGTATTCAAGAACTGAAGAAGAAAGACGCTTCAAATTCGTTTTACTTCACTCGTCATTAAACGGTTTCTCACACACATTTGAAGAAGGTGGAAGCTAAATGGTTCTAAGAAGCATAATTAGAATCGATGAGGAAAGATGCACGGGTTGCGGATTATGTGTACCTGCTTGTGCCGAAGGAGCCCTCAGAATAGTTGATGGAAAAGCCAAACTGATCAGTGACAAATACTGCGACGGTTTAGGGGCTTGTCTAGGAGAATGTCCCTATGGAGCCATAACTATCGAAAAGAGAAAAGCAGAAGAATTTGATGCAGCGGAGCATTTGAAGACGAAACAGTCAGTTCCCGCAGTTCGCCATGTTCAGTCGATTCATCAATCCTGTCAATCAGCAGAAGTAATGCATTTTGAAAGGAATCTCACCGAAAAGGAAAGTGTGAGCATTTTGGAGAAGAAAGAGTCAACACTCTCACAGTGGCCTGTGCAACTGACATTACTGTCCCCTAACGCCCCGTTTTTTGAAGATGCGGACCTGCTAATAGCTGCTGACTGTGTCCCCTTTGCCTACGCCAACTTCCATAATGACTTCTTAAAGGGCAGGATACTTGTGATTGGATGCCCCAAACTCGACGATGACACGCTATACAAGGAGAAACTGACTGCGATATTCAAGCGATCCAACATTAGAAGCGTTACTGTGGTCAACATGGAAGTCCCATGTTGTTTTGGATTGTACCGACTCGTTAAAGAAGCCCTGAATTCCTCGGGCAAAGTCATTCCATTGAGGCAGGGAATAGTTGGCATAAAAGGAGGCAAAATATCTCCACATAAGCAACCTTGATAGATTGTAATCAGAGAGGTAAAGAAAACTTGGTCAGATCCAGCTTCGAAACGTGTCCAGGGATAAGAAATTTTGCTAGACCTGTTCCTGAATACTTTCCGTGTCCAAATTGCGGCGGAGAAGTAGAGATTTGGAGCGACGAAAATGCCGGAATATGTGTCACCTGTAACAAAGAATCTGGCAGACCTAAAAAGGAGCAGTTGTGCCTGGACTGGTGTGAATACGCGGATAAATGCAAAGACATAATCAAGCATATGAAGTGTTGACAAGAGATGTGCACACTAACCGCGTCTGTCTGAATGTCTTTTTATCCTTGGTTCAAACTTTTCGCAGTTAGACTCCTCGGGGTCTACAAACTTTTGCTTTTCATAACAATAATATTTGCCTTCCAATAGAAAGTAGTTTAGGAACATGCAGTCTTTGCACTTCAAATTTAATCATTGTAATATAGTGTGAGGTTAACGTTTATGTTTTATGCCAAGTGGAAATGGGTTTCATTCAGCGATATTTGCAGTCAAAAAAGAAAAAGTTCTTGTGTTCTAGTGTTCACTCCATCTTACTTAACATCTGTATGCATACAAGCAAAATAATCACGCTTTTCGAATCTCGATTCTTCCCAGTTTGTTGTCCACTCCTGCGAATAGGGCTGTGCCGTGAGCCTTGAGTAATTCGTTGTATAGACCCATTGGATTGTCAGCTTTGATTACCATGTTGGCGTTGTAGGCGCAGATGGCGATGATCGGGATGTCTAAGACTCTGTGCAGTGCTCTTTCATATTCCACTAGCTCCTCGACTAAATTATGTTCGAAGAAACAAGCCATCTCTCCAGTGACTCTGCATTCTTTAAATCCTCTTGCCAATGCTTCATTGTAAAGTTTGTTCCACCGATTTATCGTGTTGTTTACACTGAATTTCCCATCTGTGATATAAACTTCTCTGTATTCGAAGATGCGTAAAGCACCTGTTTTCTCGTGTTGCTCCACCTTGATGCCAAACCGCTTCATAGCTTCTTTTATTTGGCTTGGGTTCTGCTCTGATGTTACATACACTGCGGCCTCGCCATTTTCTAATCCGATTTTAAGATAGTTGAAAAGAACATTATACTTGGCTTCTTGAGACTCGTACAAAAATATTACGTGGTTCGTTGGTCTCAAATCCCTAAGAAAATACATCAATCTTTCAGTAACGGCTTCAGCTTCAACGGTTTCTAGGTTCACAGCAGTGTGCCATAAACCTTCGAAATTTCTCTGCAATAACCCGATGAGGTGATCTTCATCAGTCCATAGATAGGGATTTTTGCCTAGGGTTGACTCTAGCGAGGTGGCAATTAGTGCTTCCTTGTAGTCCACAATTATGCAATGACCTGTTGGTTGATCCGTATATTTCAGGTCAAAATAGGCTCCAGATGATCTATAAATTCTTACAATGTCGGGAATCGAGTCTTCATGCTCGGTTATGCCTATAATTATTCGAACTTTTCTTCCGTTCCTCAGGGCTTTCTTCAGTACTTCATCGAAACTAGTGAAGATTTGTCTGAACATATCTCTTGAAATTATGAAGTCAATCTCTCTTTCAGCGCTTTTAATCATAATCAGTCCTTTGTTGATTATTCCTTCTCTATGTGATACTAGAGTGAAATGGGGTCCTTCCTTTTCAATTGGCTTCATTGTATATGCCTTGAACTTTTTCAAGAACATATCTTTTTTAGCCGCTAGTTTAGACAACCTTTCGTTGGTGAAGTCTTGTTCTCGTTTAATCAGAAGAGACAGTGCATCTTCTACGGGAACAGCTCTGACCCTAGCTGGTTTGCCTAATATTTTTTCTGTCAAGCCCATTTTTTCAAGCTTCGGCATTATTCTGTAGACGTCTTCTCGACGTACTTTTGACATTTTTGAAACTTGACTGACTGTTGCTATGCCCAGTTTGGCTATGGCTAGGTATACCTTTGCCTGATTGCGGGTTAAGCCGAAATCAGATAACAAATCAGCGTTCTCATCCAAATACAACAAAAATCAATCTCTCCCAATTCGTTGTTGTAACTGTTGTATCACAGTCACACATATTTAAAAATTCTCCCTCGAGAGAAAGAGAAGCTCTTCATCTGTAGGAGAAATACCATCCGATGTAGGAAGGTCTGTCAAGGCGAGAGGCTTTTACAAGACTGGCTAATTGTTCTCTCTCATCGTCTTTAGACGAAAACTGTTACTGTGATGCCACAGTCACATACTCTTAAAAGGCTTACAGCTAATATTAAAATGCTCTTCGAGGATCGAGAGGTACATTTGGAAATGTGCGTAGGGGATTCGAGATGAAAAGACAAAGAATCGAGATCATGGCTCAAATATTGGCATTCTGTACGCATGAAACTCGAAAAACGCGCATCATGTACAAAAACAATTTGAATCACGCACAACTTAAAGATTACCTGGCGCTTCTTACATCACGACATCTGCTTGAGCGAAATTCTGACACCTACGTGACAACCGAAAAGGGACAGCGCTTTCTCGAGGCTTTCGCTCAGCTCAGAGACGTACTTGAGGACCATGCGAGTAGATCTCTTGTGGAAATTTGCAGGGGATATGAGGTAAGAACTGTGTTTGAGACGTTTCCAATGTCTGAGATAGGCGCGAGGCGAAACAACAATGATTTTGAGAAACACTAGGGAAACCGATGAACGAAAATCCCTATTCCGGTTGTTTTTTTTGAAAAACGATGATGACATGAGTGTTGAGGTTGAAGAGGTTGAAGAAATCGATTTCAAAGCGGTCAAAAGGCATATTGAACAGGGAGAATCAGTTTTCATCACTCGCAGACGCAAGCAGGAATTCAGCACGACTCTAGTTGCAAACGAAGATGCATTAGAACTTTGGTACTTTACTCGTAGGCAGAGGAGCAAATGTAAGATGAGCGTGAAAAGCCCGAAACAGCTCAACGCTTCCTTTAAACCTCAGTTTCTGCGAGGTTTAATCAGCCTTGTCTCCTTTCTCTCTCCTTTCAACAAGGTTTTTCTCCTCCAGAAGGTGGAAGTGGTTAGCTGCGGGAAACAATACGCACGCTGAATGTCAGCGGTGAATACTGCTAAATTGAGATGGACAACATGCCATGGAAATTAGTGTTTATCAGGAAATCCGGTCGTAAGCCTTTGAATAGTCGGCGATGCAAGGTCTGTAAACGTGGAATTGTCGGCGAAAAGGCTTGGAGGAACCGAAATAAACATCGTTCTAAATACGTTTGTAAGGTTTGCTTCCCGAAAATATGGCTCAGTATATAAGTTAGACATTGTGCATACGATGTTGCTGCTGTATCACAGTCACATACGCTTAAAAACTTCTGCTTCCAAATCACGAGACTGTGGGCATGCAAAGCTTCAAAGGTAATGAGAGGAAATTGAAATGACTGCCGAAGTTAGAGAAAGAATCAGAGTATTGGTTGTCTTTTACAGTATGTATGGAAATGTGGCTAAATTAGCGAAAGCGGTAGCCGAAGGAGCGAGACAAGTCGAATATGTTGAAGTCTCCATTAGACAAGTTGAGGAATTGGTGCCAAAGGAAATTATCGAAGCTAATGAAAGGATGAAACGAGTCAGGGAGGATTTGTCGGATATTCCCATCGCAACGAATGAAGACCTGGTAGAATCCGACGGCATCGTATTCGGTACGCCAACGAGATATGGGAATATGAGTGCACAAATGAAACAATTCATCGACAAAACTGGAAGGTTGTGGGCCGAAGGAAAACTAGTCAACAAGGTTGCCGGAGTTTTTACAAGCACGAGTTCTCTTCACGGGGGACAAGAGACCACTATAATAGCTTCAATGATTCCTTTGCTTCATCTTGGCATGATAATTGTGGGGATACCTTATTCAGAGCAGCGACTATTTTCCTTGGAAACTGGGGGAGGAAGTCCCTATGGAGCTTCTTCTGTTTCAGGACCTAAAGCAGACCGACCTCCCACAGAAAACGATTTGGAGATAGCCAAGACTTTAGGAAGAAGAGTTGCTGAGATAGCTAGAAAGGTAGCTAGGAATTACGAACAGTGAAATGAAACTAGATAAGCGGTGAATTGAATGGTTAAATTTAGAGTAGAATTAGATAAGAACGCTTGCCAAGGTTTTGGAGCATGTGTTGAATTATGTCCACAGTTCTTTCAGTTTTCGAGTGTCGAAGGAAAATCCAGCATTGAAGGAGCCAAGAGAGTTATGAAAGAAAATGAAGTCTTTTTAGAAACATTGGAACTCGAAAAACTGGAGTGCGTCAGAGAGGCAGCCGAAGCCTGTCCATTCAACGCTATACATATCGTAAACTTAGAGAACGATGAGAAAATCATCTAGACCCATGGTGGCCATCGTGATTATAAATAAGATCTCTGTGATGATTGGGGGAGAGGCTGGAGCTGGGATAACCCGTTCTGGCTTCCTCTTTGCCAAGGCCTGCTTAAGAGGCGGACTGTACGCTTTTGGCACCAACGACTACCAATCCCTCATAAGAGGGGGACACAACTTCTACATTGTGAGGGCGGACGCTGAAGAGATCTACTCTCAAGCCGACACTATCGATCTGCTTTTGGCGCTTAACAAAGAGACCATTCTTCGCCATAAAGATGGCCTTGTCCCGGGCGGAGGGATAGTGTACGACGGGGGAGAGATTGTTCTAAGCGACGAAGAATGGGGAAGAGACGACCTAAAATGCTATTCAGTGCCTTTGAGGGAAACAGTCAAGCAACTGGAGGGGGAGATGATCATGAGGAACACCATAGCCCTAGGTGCCTCGGTGGCCCTTCTGGATTATGATCTAGAGATTCTGAACGGAGTCATAAAGGACACATTTAAGCCAAAAGCGGCGGAATTAAACGTAAATGCCGCAAAAACAGGATATGACTATGCTCGACAGCATTACGCGGGAGACTTCGATTATCGACTGGAGAGAACAAGCTCGGCTGGAAAACGAAAGATGTTTATTACCGGAAATGAGGCAGTGGGTCTTGGCGCCATCCGGGCAGGTTGCAAGTTCTATGCCGCCTATCCCATGACTCCAGCTACTCCACTGCTTCACTTCATGGCACCACTTGATAGAGAATATGGTATGATGGTGGTACAGGCAGAAAACGAGATAGCCGCCATCAACATGGTTGCCGGCGCCTCTTTTGCCGGAGTGAGAGCCATGACAGCTACATCTGGGGGAGGTTTCTGCTTAATGAGCGAAGGCTTGGGCATGATAGGCATGACCGAGACCCCAGCGGTAATAATGCTGGCGCAAAGACCTGGGCCCAGCACCGGTCTTCCAACCTATTCTGGGCAGGCAGACCTCAGATTTGCAATTCACGCCTCTCAAGGAGAGTTTCTAAGAGTAGTCATAGCTCCAGGGGATGTGGAGGAGTGTTTCTACAAGACCATGGAGGCCTTTAACCTAGCGGAGAAGTTCCAGATACCTGTCATCCTCATCACGGACAAGTATCTTGTGGAGAGCCACGGGGCTGCAGAACCTTTTGACCAGGACAGGATTGGGATCGACCGTGGGCTCCTTCTAGGTGAAAATGAGTATAGGGGTGAGGAAGAATTCAAGAGGCACAAGTTCACGGAAGATGGCGTCTCACCTAGAGCCACGCCTGGGATGAGGGGAGCCATCGTCAGAACGAATTCAAATGAACACAATGAAAGCGGATACACGACTGACGATCCTGAGCTGACTACAAAAATGGCTGACAAGCGGTTTAAAAAACTGCATGATCTCATCAAAGATCTAGAAGGCTATGAAACAATCAAGCTTTATGGCACCCAAGAAGCGGACGTGACTATTCTGGGATGGGGGTCCACAAAGGGACCAATAAGAGAAGCCATGAAACAACTTAGTAGGGAAGGCGTGAAGGCTAACTATCTTCAAATCATATATCTAAGTCCATTTCCATCTGCTAAAGTTCAAAGGATCTTGAAATCAGCTAGAAAGACGGTTGTGGTAGAAAACAACAAGACCTCTCAGCTGTCCAGTTTCATAAGGGAACATCTTCTCATGACTGTCGATCACAAGATTTTGAAGTATAATGGAAGATCATTCAATCCAAGAGAAATTTCGAAAAAGATAAAGAGGGTGCTCTGAAATGACGACTCTCGAAGATTTGAAGACACCAACAAAGAACACTTGGTGCCCTGGATGCGGAAACTTCGGAATACTGATGGGATTCAAAAGAGCTCTTGTGCAGATAGGTCTCAAGAGAGACCAAGTTGTACTCGTGTCAGGCATAGGTTGCCATGGGAAGATTGTTAACTACGTGAACGTAAACGGATTTCACGGTATCCATGGCAGAGTGCTGCCCCTAGCAACAGGCATCAAAATGGCAAATCCGGACTTAAACGTAGTGGGCTTTGCTGGAGATGCTGATTGCTACGATGAGGGGTGGGGCCACTTTAGCCATACCGTTAGAAGGAACATTGACATAACCTTAATTGTGCACAACAACATGGTTCTCGGCTTGACTACAGGGCAAACGACCGCCACCAGCCAAAAAGGGTTCAAAACAAAATCAACTCCCTTCGGCTCAATACCACCTGCGTTAAATCCCATCGCCAATGCGATGGTTAGCAACGGCACCTTTGTGGCCAGAGGATACTCCGGAGACATGAGGCACCTAACTGGTTTAATTGTGAGAGCCATTAAGCATAGAGGCTTTGCCTTTCTTGATGTCTTCCAGCCCTGCGTGACCTTCAACTACCTGAACACTTACGACTGGTTCAAGGAGAGGATTTACAAACTGGAGGAAGAGAACCACGACATAACCGATAAGCGGAAGGCTCTGGAAAAAGCCTTCGAATGGGGAGACAGAATACCCGTAGGTGTTCTTTACCAAGAAGAACGCCCTACTTACCTAGAGGGCTTGCCCCAAGTGGCAAAAAAGCCTTTGGTCAGACAGAAAGTAGAAGATGTAGACATAACAGCCTTAATGGCAGGTTTAACATGAGAAAATCTGAGTTCCTTTAGAAGTTTTTTCATGAACATGAACTGGGAGACAATCAACGAAAGATTCAGGACAACACCTATCTTCTTTTCATCTGATAATCCTCATCACCTCCCATATCGAAATCGCTGGCTACTCAATAGTATAACCGAGAACACTTTAAAAGAATTCAAATAGCGTATCAGGCACCCCGGGAGTTTACGAATTGTTGCTACCAGTTTGCGCGCGCAACCTAAGGTTATGTTACTGTTGTGCCACAGTCACACACTCTTATAAGAAGCCTTGTATGCGAATAATATCTGTTGACAAAAAAGGAGGAATAGACGGGTGAAGAATATTGTTGAGACCGCAATTGAGGGAGGTTCGTTTAAGACCCTTGTGAAAGCGGTACAAGCTGCTGGACTTGTTGACACTTTGAGCAGTAAAGGGCCGTTCACCGTGTTCGCTCCAACTGATGATGCATTTGCTAAGCTACCAGCAGGAGCCGTTGAAAATCTTTTGAAAGATAAAGAAAAGCTGGCCTCTGTTCTTACATATCATGTGGTTCCCGGCAAGGTGATGTCTGCTGACGTTGTAAAACTCAAGTCAGCAAAGACTGTTCAAGGCCAAGAGATCAAGATTGATGCTGCTAAATGGCATCTCCACAAGAACGTTAAGGTAAGTGGCGCAAACGTGGTCAAGGCTGACATCGAATGCGCAAATGGAGTCATCCATGTCATCGACAAAGTAATACTGCCTAAATAGGGAGGAGATAAAAAATGAAAAAGAGGCTTCTAATTACACTTGCTCTGTTGATGCTGTATGGACTACCAATTCTGGTTGCTATGGCTGCACCTCCCGGACCTACAGTTGTTGATGTGGCAATAGCAATTAACAGCGAGGGTCCATTTGCAGGGCAATTTGACGCCCTCATTGCTGCAGTTCTTGCTGCTGATCCTGATGTATTGGCGACGCTTTCTGGTAACGGCCAGTTCACTGTGTTTGCGCCTACAGACGATGCTTTTGCCTCTCTTGGCATCACACCTGACAACGTCGGTGACTTAGACCAAGGTTTTCTGACAGATGTTCTTTTATATCATGTTGCTCGTGGTCGACGTTACTCTACGGTGATACTGGCGTCAAGGCGAATCCGCACTCTCGAGCGAGGCTTCTTGTTCCAGACTGGTGGCACATTAACAGATAGCTTGGGCGGCGTAGCAAATATCATTGTTACGGACGTCGAAGCGGCCAACGGCGTTATCCATGCCATAGACGCGGTGGTTCTACCATACGCTCCTTAGACAAAAGATCCACAGCTATGATTCCGCCTGCAGCCGATAATTCACCCCCCCATTTTTTTAGATCGTTATGACTTGAAAAAGATAAATTGAAAAGAAACTCCAAACATTTGAAAGTTGAAGCAATTGGGTGTGGTTGCTTCTTTCTTCTTGGTTTGCCCTTGTTTCTATCTTTGCGCCAGCGCGCACGAAATCCTTACTTCTGGATTGACACGTCGCCATTACCGACTATCAAGACCTTAATCCTACTCTAGCCAGCTATCAAAACAATTACCACTTCTCGTATCGGATTAATTCTTTTCGCGCGCAATTTTTCAGGTAGCCAACATTTCTGCAAGTTCAAACAACTGCAAATCCAAGGTTTTCTTTGTTCTACAGGATTTTTCAATATCAATTGATGTTATTGCACCTTTTTGTAACCCAACTATTTGGCTTCCCTGTTTTTTTGTTATGAGCTCAACTGCTTTATTTGCGAATAGATTGGCCAAAAGACGACTTCTAGCTGTCGGGCTGCCTCCTCTTTGGGCATAGCCTAAGACGCTGATTCTAACTTCTGACCTCAAGTTTTTCTCGATTTCCTTTGCAAGTTTGCGCATGTCACCTATCCCCTCGGCTGCAATTATTATGCTTGACTTTTTGCCTTTGGTAGCGTTTTCTCTCAGTATCTGGAAGATTTTCTCTTTTTCGTTTATCACTTCTGGAATTAATATTATCTCGGCTCCAACGGTCAATCCGATCGTTAAGGCTAAGAAGCCCTTTGTGCGTCCCATAACTTCGACTATAAATGTTCTTTCATGTGAGATTGCTGTGTCGCGTATTTTGTCTATCTCGGTGACCGCGGTGTTTACGGCTGTATCAAAGCCTATTGTCTCATCAGTTCCGAAGACGTCATTGTCGATTGTGGCTGGAATACCTACTATCAGCGTGTCTGTTTCTTTGCTTAGTGCCAGAGCTCCTCTGAAGGAACCTTCGCCACCAATAACGATAAGACCATCAACTTTGTTTTGATCCAGAGTTTCAGCGGCTTTTATTATGCCATCTTTTTTCTCAAATTCGCGACACCTTGATGTGTAAAGAATTGTGCCACCTAGTTGTAGTATTCCGCCAACAGAGCGAGGTGTAAGCTTTCTATATGTGCTTGTGATTAAGCCTTCCCAGCCTCTCTCGAAGCCTAAAATCTGGAAGCCTTTTGAAGAAGAGAGTCGGGTAATCGCCCTAATTGTGGCATTCATGCCTGGGGCATCTCCCCCGCTTGTAACTACACCTATACGTCTCAACAAGTAACAACTCTCCAAATGAAGGACTAAAACAAAGGATGTGATTTGAAAGATAAAAATGTATGATTTGCGTGCACAGAAAACAAGCGCGAAAAATTTCGTAGGCCAAAAAAGAGCAAAGGGGTGTTTACCTTACGTAGAATATTTGCGTTTTGTCTTTCGCTTTTTTGGTTGATTTTCTTTGTATTTCAGGCTCGCTTATTTTTAAGTCCCTTTTGGTACGCGAAGTTATTTCACAGTCATATTGTATGAAAAGCTGCGTCAGTTTGGAAAGATTTCTGCTTATTTCTTTCAGATCCTCAAGAGAAAAACCTGCCATAACGTCTGGATTGTCAACCCATTCTATCCAGCCTGATAAGCTGCGTTGAAGTGCAAAGATAGTAAACCTGATCCTTCGCACCATTTCTAAACGATCCTGTCCTTTCATATCCTCAAGTTTCTTTATTTCTTCTAAGACTCTTTCACATTCTTGAACCCAGCGTTCAGCCATGTAAGATCAACTCCGATATGACGCATGGCATGTCAGACCTAAAAACCTTTGCATTCGCGCGATCAGGCGACTTGAATAGATAAGGTTGATCTCCGTGTGCACGACCTAACGTAGATTATACATTCGGGACTTAAACTCCTTTTTCATATGCGTTCGAGACAAACAGCTAAACTATCGTATCGTAGAGTGAATTAAATTATTGCTTGAAACAGAATATACACCATTAGCAAGACTATGCCTCCGATTTGCGATACGCCACCTCTTGTGAGAAACCGCCAGAAGACAATAGTGGTTATCAGCAAAAAAGGAAGAATTTCAGTTAAAATCGTCATATCAACCGCAAACGGTGAGCTAACCAGAACAAGCCCTAACACAAGTGTAAGATTGGTGAGGTTAGAGCCGACGATGTCTCCTATCGCTAATTGAACCCGCCCTCGTTTAACTGCTATAAGGTCAAGTGTAAGTTCTGGAAGGGAAGTGCCTATCGCAACTATTTTTGCCCCAATCAAAATTGGCGGAACACCCACAGAAAGTGCGATGTTGAGACCAGAAAAAACTACTAATCGCGCAGAAATTATGACAAGAGACATTGATAGAATCAACCTTGCAACAACCATCTTTTTGCCTCTTTTCTCAGCTAAGACGGACTTGTTCCCTGCAACTCTTGGAGTTTTCCTCTTTGACATAAAAAAAATCGCTAACACGAAGGTTCCTAGAAGCATGAATCCTATTATTGGGCTTGCAACTTTGAATATGACAAGAAGTAAAGGTATTAGAGAGATAACGAAGAGGATATCTGTTAACTCTACTAAGAGGTCAGTGCAACAAGTTTTTAGATAACCAAGCATTCCAAGGCTGCCTAGAACTACACCCATATTGAAGACATTTGAACCAATGATGTCGCCTATGCTAAGCCCAGGAGCCCTTTGATATACAGAAAAAAGGGCTACTATGATTTCAGGCGTGGATGTCATCACAGCAAGAACGACAAAACCAGCAGAAGCTTCACTTAACCCAGTGAGCTCAATCAATCTTTCTATGGAGCTTATAGTGAAATGACTAGAGAGAGCCAAAATGATCAGAGAAACAGCAAGAATAAGTATCTGACCTACAAGCTCAATCATTTGGTTACACCATAGAATGATTCAAACAATTATTTTGAGCAACGGTTTAAGATATGCCCTTCTTAATGCAAAGCTGTCTGCACATAACCAAAAAATGCGTGCAATTTTGAACGTATTTGGCTGTGAGTCTTTTACTCCTGAGGGCGTCTATCCACGAAAATATTCTGTCTACCCAGACCCCAAACCTGCAGAAGTGACCGCTGACATGATTTTCTAATCCGACCAAGGGGAAAAACATGTCTCTAATGTTTATGTCGTTATCAATATTTACCTGGAAATTGCCTTTTCCGATACACAGTGCCCTGGGCAATTTGCATCACCTAGCGTTAATTGTGCTCAATAAGGTGATGGTACCTCTCCGGCGACATAAGGGAACGGAAAGCTCTTTCTACCACCTCGTTTAACGCAGGGTGGATATGCATTCCGTTGATTATTGGTTCTGCACTTTGCTCACGGGTGTACATCAGGTTTATGATTTCCTGTATGAGAACAGAGGCATGCGGTCCAATGATATGTGCCCCTAAGATCCTCATGGTTCCCTTCTCAACGATTACCTTCACAAAATCGCCTTTTACACCCATGGCTTCTCCTTTAGCAGTGTCTTCATATCGTTGAATTCCAATTAACACATTGTCTTTACCGTATTTCTCAATTGCTTCTTTCTCTCTTAGGCCGACGCTTCCAATCTCGGGATATGTGAAGACAGCATGTGGTATCGCGTGATAGTCCACCTTTACATTCCTCTTCAGTACGGCATTGTAGTAGACGACTAGAGATTCGTAGTTTGCTACATGCTTGAAGAGGTGTCTGCCGTTAGCGTCCCCCAAAGCCCAAACGTTTGGTTGCGAGGTCTCCAAGTACTCATTAACGATAATCCATCCCCTTTCGTCTGTATCTATTCCCCCTCTTTCAGGATGAAGTACATCTGTGTTCGGACCTCTTCCGGTTGCTATTAGTATTTCGTCAGCCGATATCACCGTCTCCTCTTCATTCTCCCTGTTAACAGCGATAAGCCTCTTCTTGCCTGTCGAAGTTTTTTCTGCCTCACGCACCTCATGGTTAGTAAGAATAGTCATGTCCTTTTCCAACTCTTTCTTACCCAGTGCCGACACCTCTGGTTCTTCTTGTTTGAGAAACTGGGGATTCCTGCCAATTATGGTGACTTTTGATCCCATTGCTGAAAAGAAATGCCCATATTCCGCAGCTATGTAGCCCCCGCCCACCATGGCAATGCTCTCAGGTAGTCGATTCATCCGGAGAACTGTGTCGGATGTAAGATAACCTACTTCCTTCAGCCCTTTTATCGGAGGTATTATGGGCTTTGATCCTGTGCACAGAAAAATCATCTTCGAAGTCATTGTCTCATCACCAACCTTCAGTGTGTATGGGCTGACAAATTCGGCTACAGCCGGATAGTAATCTATGTTTTCAGACTGGGAAAGCCCCTGACGTATCATGTTTATGTCCTTATAGATAATGGTCCTCATCCTTTCCATGACCGTTTCAAAACTTGTCTTCCTGATGTCAACTTCTATGCCGAATTCTCCTGCCCTCTCGATTGTTCTCACTAATTCAGCAGGATACAGTAGCATCTTAGAAGGTATACAACCTCGGGTTAGACAAATGCCGCCCGGTTCATCCTTGTCTATAACAGCAACTTTCATCCTCGGATTCTCTTGAATCATAACCTCTATAATGTTCATCGCTGAACCTGTGCCTATTGATATCAGATCATATTCTTTCATATCAAACACACGCGCCAATAAGAAAGTGTAAGATTACATCTTTAAGTATATGTGGCTGTGGCATAACAGCAACATAAGCTTAAATGTGTGCAGGTACATAGTCGAGGTTTGGTCATTTCGCGGAGAAGAGAATTATGCATACAAAGAAATCGGTTGCCGAATTGATTCAGAAGCAAAAGAAAGCTGAGAAAAGCATGGTGAAGGCTGTTAAGGCCTTAGAGGAAAAAGTTCACAATGCGGCTGCAAGACTACTCCTAGCTGAGTTACGCCTTGATTCTGCAAAGCATGCCAATATCTGTCAAGAAATATTAAACGTGACTGAAGGAATTAAGCCAGCGAAGCTGTGGGATGCAAGAATCGAGAGTTACGTTGACATGCTGGTTGTGAAGAAAGAACTCGAAAGACACATCAAACTGGAAGAAGATATGCTGAAGGATGTGGAGAAGACGATAGGCGAGACCGAGGATGAAGCCATAAAACTGTTGTTAACACACATCGTCGAAGACGAAAAGAAACATCACAAGAACATACAACTCATAATCAAAAGATCTTACACGTTAGCCCCATAACCACCAATAGAGAACTAAGTATAAGAAGCCAGAATATTATTCACTTGTGTACGTATTAATCCTTCATTTAATTTCAGAAAACCAATAACTCGATTACCGCTCCCTGTTGGAATTCAGGTAAGGTTATGCTCGAAGAAAACCTTTGAGAGCCTCTTTTATGGATTTGAGAAACGTATGTTTGATTTTCTCAGGTTCGTGGAGGCTTTCAAGCTGAGCAATTCTGAAGTAAGTAGGGGGATGTGGGTCAAACCGAAGCCATTCAGACCTGCGGTAGCCTCGAAAAGCGGGTTCCCTCTTATAGAGAGGAAAAAGTCTTCTGAAGGCGATCTTTCTCAGAGCTTCTGCCATCACTTTTGGCTGCCCGATCATTTTGGCGGAATCTAGGTCAGCTCTGCTTTCCAAGAACTTTCCGAAGAAGTAGATGAGTCCTATCGCTACTATGAAGTAGAGCCAAAAGGAATAGATACCGAAGAAGAATAGGTAAGACCAGAACACGTAGAAGCGTAACAGAAATTCTGCGCTAGATAGTGAAAACATTACTAGGGGATCATGGGCCTTCAGATGACTCAGCTCATGACCGACGACGCTTAACAATTCGTCTTCCTCAAGCTGTGTAAGGATCCCAGTTGTAACCAGTATAGTTCCTAGTCCAGTGCTTGGGCCTGCGGCTGCAGCGTTTGGAATGATCGTGTTGGCCACTACGATTTTTGGCATAGGGAGACCAAAACTATTCGATGCTTTCTTTACAATCTCGAAGAGGTTCACCTTCTTCACGGAGAAATCTTCGGGTTTACAATCTATGCCATAGTTTGCGAAAACACCGCCAGCCGTTTCGCAGTCGATGGGCTTTTCAGCGGCGATTGTGGCCTCATAGATTCCTTTTCTGATTTTAGGGATTTTTTTGGCATGTTTTTTACGAAAATCTTCGAATTCGTCAGGTGAAAAATGGTATTGTAAGAGGTGTATCTCAGGTTGGTCTTTAGTGATTCTCCAGTTGCCACTTCTGGCTATCACCTTTCCAGAAAAGAGCGCCAAAACAAACGAGAGACCGACAAAAATTAGGGGCGCGTACCATCCAAATATCCAGAAAAATAGAAAGGTTAAGGCCATTAAGGCAATGAAGAGGGGCAACATGGAGTCGGTGAAGATTCTTACAGGCAACCCTGCTTTCTCCCTTTCAGGAACTATTTTTTCCCCTGGCATAAAAGCAAGGTATAATGTGGTTTTGCGGGTTTCCTCTTCAAACAATTGGACTATGAGAAATAGATCCTCATAGAGTTCGTCCAGAAAAGATTTTGAGACACCAAGGCTACTGAGTTTCATAGTTACTCCTATCGGAACACTGGCATCAACCGTAACATCCACATGCCGATTTGATTTGGGAACCAAAACTCTGTAGGAAAGAAGGTGCCTCCCGTTTTCAGCGATTATGCGTATATTTCTGAAAGCTCTGTATTTTTCGTGCTGAAGCACGTAGTGACGTCTCAGATATTCTGGAAGAAATTTCAGGTTTCCGCGGGAAAGCTCAGTATCAATCGTGTACATTGACTCGGTTTCATCAGCACCTATTTCCTGCAAGTCAAACACACCTAGACTAATCGCGGAGAAGAGATTTAAGTTTCAACTTACGCGCGTTTGTTGTTTGGCAGAAAAAAAGTTTGAGTAACACGCTGTAACATGCTATGCCTGCTGAATTATGTGAATTATTTCTTCTTCCAACATGTTATCTGGTTTCGGGTTTTCAATGATTGTTCCGAGCTGTTTTCCTTGCTTGTCAAATACGATAATGTGGGGGGTCTTCTGAACATTAAACGTTTTCACTTCTGGCGGAGATGGTGGGATTCTCCATCTTTCTTTGGGGTTCAAGGGGTCTGTTTTGAGACCGCGGAAAACCCTCACATTTATGCCTGTATTCTCGGCAAGTATAGCTAAAACTGGCACATTAACGGCACAGTCCTTACACCATTTAGCCGCGAAAACCACAATCACCACATCTTTCACGTAGCCTCTTAACTCCCGAACTGCTTCTTCATTCAGGTGGTAAGTTTGTTTTCTTTCTAAGAACCTCTTTTTGAAAGGTTCTGCCATTTCATTGATATATTCATCCACTGAGACGGTTTTCTTCGTTATCACCTTCAAGTTCGCTCTTGCCATAAATTTCGCTCCATTCAACTATGTGTGTTCGCAGTACCAGTTTTAGCTTTAGCGATTATGAAATTCTTTATGTTCATGCGGGCGCTGGAATAGGTTCAAATATCTGTATCGTTAACTTGTATTTGCAAGGAATCCGGTGACCGAAATGTCCAAAAAAATAGTGGAGGTAAACGCTGCTAATTGGGAAGAGGAGATTCTAGAATCAAAGAAGCTGGTTTTGGTTGAGTTCTGGCACCGTGAATGCCCCCATTGCAAGACGTTTGAGCCAGTTTACAGTAAACTCTCCAAGGAGTATGCAGGCAAACTGAGATTCGCAAAATTTAACGTTTTGGAAAGTGAGGAAAACCAAGAGCTTGCTGCTAGATATGGTATAATGGGTACACCCACTTTGAAGTTCTTCTGTCAAGGAAGGCCCGTTCAAGAAGTTGTAGGCGTGCTGCCAAAGGATTACCTGCAACAAGCAATAGAGTTCGCAGCCAAAAAGCATCGAGAATGCGCAGAGAATAGCACACCTCTAAATTTGCCATACATAACTTGATTCAAGAACGATTGAAGTGGTGCCCTCGCAGTTCTATATCATTCTTTTTCTCATTTGAGTAAATCCAAAATATTTCTAATGATACCATAACAATAAAAGCCATTATTTTGTGGTAGTAGGGATATCAACTGTTGGTACATAAAAGTGCACAAACAGACACACGAACTACATGAGAATCAGAGAAGATTGAATTTAATCTTTATTAGTAAAAACAGCAAAGAATTTAGCAGCCGGGGTAGCCTAGCCTGGTTTGGGCGCCAGACTCATAATCTGGAGTGCGTGATAAAAGGGGCCACGCCCAGAAGTCGCGAGTTCGAATCCCGCCCCCGGCACCAACAACATTCCATAAGATTATTGCTTTCATTTTTTACTTAGGAAGATTGGGTTAGTTTCAGCTTGTTTCGGTTTCTTCTCTTGTGAATGTCATGTAGAGGAAGGCTAGGATTATTGCGATAAAGGTTAAAACTATCAGAATTGTTATGAAAACTGTTTCGAAGAATATTCCTGGGTCCATGAGCCTCTCCTTCTGGTTTCTTCCTATTTTGAAGATTCATGGTTATTTAAGTTGTGCTTTCTTCTGCAGCTGATTCATGCTTTTTTGAAACTCTCACTTCTGTGGATTTCCATTCTTTTATTAGGATGTCAAACAGCTGGTCGTCGTCTTCAATTAAATCGAATTTGCCTGTTGCTTCAGCCAGTTTCTGGGCAATTATATGATAACACAAGTGGCCTTGATGAAACTGGAAGTAGAAGTCGTCGCAAGTGCAGTATTCAGCGGCTGGCATGACAAGATATTCCTTTTCTTTGCCCACCACAATCCATACTATTCTGCCGCTTGGTTTAAACACATACTTTTTAACTCTACGCTCTCTTAATGCTTCTAAAGCCTTTTCTGATCTTTGACCAAAAGTTGAAGAAAACTTGCTAATGTGAGCGTCAGTAATCTTTCCTTTTTCTTGTATCTCCTTGCAGACTTTTTCCAGCATCTCAGCCTCAGAAAATCTTGCCTTGCCTGTCTTTTCAGTCATTTCTCAGTTCCTTTCCCATCAAGAGGCACCGTCAATCTACATGCTAACGATTTCTTCAGCCACGGTTTTACCCAGATTCCGGCATTGCTCCAGCCCGTTGTTGTCTGGGGTATACAGTATCGCCAGTGCTGAGCCTATTGTTCTCATGCCAAACTTATTCTTTAGCACTTCCAAAATCAGCTTTGAAGCTTCACCACTCCAACCATAAGAGCCGAAAGCCGCTCCAATTTTGCCTTGCAACTGAATATTAGCTTTAGCCGCCTCTTCCAAAATGTGCTTAATTGGCAAAGTCATGTCATGATGATACGTTGGGGAGCCGAAAATTATTGCAGAAGCCTCTTCCAACTCTTTGGGTCGCACATGATATTCCAAGACAACCTCAACATTTTGTACAGACTTAGCGCCTTCAACCACTGCCTTTGCCATTTCCTCTGTGTTCCCTGTTTGGCTATCATACACTACTAGTAACTTTGGCAACGGTCAACTCTCCAATCCCTATTTAATGCATGCGAATTTTAAGATTACTATGGAAAAGGCTCAGTCGGAGCTAGTTCAAGGAACAAAGTAAAAAAGGAACCCTTTGTAATCTCTAGAGCAAACAGTGAAGCATGATGACTCCTCATAAATTACGAAAAACCAGAAAGAAGCGTGGCTCCCGCACACACGGATGGGGTCAAGTAGGGCAACATCGAAAAGCGGGCGTCAAGGGCGGTCGAAAAGTCGGACGCCATAAACATTTATGGACATATGTGATAAAGCATGAACCAAAATACTTCGGGAAAAAAGGCTTTACATCAGCAAAAAGCCTCAAAGGCGAAATCAACATAATCAACGTAGGACAACTCGACGAGCTTTTGGATAAGCTGAGCATAGAAAAACAACTGCAGAAGAAGAGCGGCAAAGCTTTCCTAGATCTTGAAAAACTGGGATATCAAAAGCTTCTTGGAGCTGGAAAAATAACCCAGGCTATAACAGTGAAGGTTCCGTCTTATTCTGAAAGTGCTACTCGAAAAGTAAAAGATGCTGGCGGTCAAATTTTCCAGGGACAGAAGCAAACAAAATCGGAGGAATAGAATTCCAATAAAATTAATTACCGAGAACACAAATTTGCCTTTATAAGTGAGGAGAAGCGCAAGGAATGGCTGGAAGATTCCTCTCAGTTTTCGAACCGTTTTCAAGAGTTATGCTCGAAGTAAAACGTCCCGAGCGTAGAGTGGGTTTCAACGAAAAACTGTTTTGGACAGGCCTCGCGCTTGTTCTCTACCTCGTAATGACCGTGGTCCCCCTTTACGGAATAGAGGCAGGTGCAGAAGGAGACCCATTCCAATATCTCCGTGTAATTTTTGCCTCTCAAAGAGGCACATTAATGGAACTTGGAATCGGACCAATCGTCACAGCTGGACTTATCCTGCAATTACTCGCTGGCTCCGGAATGATAGGCTGCAACTTCTCTGATCCTAAGGATAGAGAACTCTTTACAGTAGCAAGCAAGTTCTTTTCCTTCGTCTTGATCGGTGTTCAAGCATCAGCTTACATCATTGGCGGAGTCTATGGCGCCTTAGATCCAAGAGCAGCAATCTTTGTTTTCGTTCAGCTTATGATCGCTGGTTTAGTGCTTATACTGTTAGACGAAATGATTCAAAAGGGATGGGGATTCGGAAGTGGCATCAGCTTGTTCATCTTGGCAGGAGTAGCTCAAAGCGTCTTATGGGACACTTTATCTCCAATATTTCCAGCACCAGGCGAGAGTCCTCCTAACTATTACGGAGCTATACCTGCATTGATTTATAGTGCTTTAAATGGACTACTTACATTGCAAAATGCTTTTGTTAGAACTCCAAGTCATCTTCCAGCCTTGCTCGGCTTGTTCACGACAATCACTGTTTTCTTAATTGTAATCTACTTTGAAGGTATACGAGTTGAACTTCCAATTTCCCATGCAAGCTACCGCGGATACAGGGGACGCTATCCAATCAAACTGCTTTACGTTTCCAACTTGCCTGTAATATTCGCCTCAGCCTTGTTCGCCAACGTCTATTTCATATCTCAGCTTCTTTGGAGCAACTACAATCAAACAAACACCAACTTCTGGCTAAACCTTATCGGCATGTACGTCCCGGGAACAGAAGGGCAAGGAGCAACGCCTGTAGGAGGTCTAGTCTATTACGTAATTGCACCTCGAAGCATCTCTGATGTAATAGCCAGTCCTCTACGGGCTTTAGTCTTCGCTGGTATAATGGTTGGGTTCTGCATTGTTTTCTCTTTGACCTGGCTTGAAGTCGGAGGACTCGGCCCTTCCACCGTGGCCAAGCAACTTGTGGACGCGGGCATGCAGATTCCCGGGTTCAGAAGGTCTGGAAAGCCAATTGAAATGGTTTTGAAGCGTTATATTCCAACAGTTACAGTTTTAGGAGGTGCCTTAGTCGGACTCATCGCGGCGGTCGCAGACTTCTTTGGTGTATTTGGAACTGGAATGGGCATTCTGCTTTCAGTTGGAATTCTTTATCAGTATTATCAAATTCTGATGCAAGAGCGCGTTGCAGAGATGTATCCCGCCATACGCCGTTTCTTCGGAGGCTGACTTAACACTCATATAGTAGATGGAAAAGTACTTTATACATCTACGAAAATGATTAAATGCCGAGATGCAAACAAGCAAGGAGGCAAAAATAGTCTTAGAAGCAATTTGATAGGAGAGCAAAATCATGCTTCCCACACTTCCCGAATGGTTGCTGCAAACTCCCAACTCCACATTATTCATCCTACTGCTCTCAATGTCACTCTCTTTCCTCACGGCTTCAGCCAACAGATTGCTTACGAACAGAGAGCAGTTAAACGCTTGGAAAAAAGAAGTTGCCCAATGGAACGAGGATTTCAAGAAGGCTAGAAAAAACGGTGACAAAAAACTTCTTGCAAAGGTAAAGAAGAAGGAGCGCCACATTCTGCAGCTTCAGTCGAAGATGATGTGGCAATCGATGAAAGTTTCCCTCATCTTCATGATTCCTTTTCTTCTCATATGGCAGCTTTTGATTGGATCCTTTGGCGAAACAACTGTTGCCTATATTCCAGGGTTAGGTGGATTACCACTGATTTGGTGGTATTTACTCTGCTCCTTTACCTCTGGAAACCTAATCATGAAAGCTTTAGGGGTATCCGTAGGAGCAACTGAATGAAATGCCTAGACCTTCTCAACGTACAAGAAGCAGAAAACGCTCTCCGAAGCGGTTGCCTGGCGGTGGCGCTACGATACATTACAAAAAGGAAAAGGTTAAGGCTTCTCACTGCGCTCGATGCAATCGGGTTTTGTCTGGTGTCCCCAGGTTATTGAAATCTAAAATGGGTAAGTTGACAGCCAGCCAAAAGAGAATACAGCGCATGTATGGTGGACAGCTCTGCCACGTATGTCTTCAAGATCTGCTTAAGCATGCGGTTAGAGAGCGACCGACATGAGCCGAGAGAAGAAGAGAAAAATTGTAATCTGCATAGCCGGACTAGCGGGATGTGGAAAAAGCACAGCAGCAAAACGCCTAGCAGGAAAATACGGTCTAAAATACTTGTCTGGTGGAATGGCACTTAAAGAGTTAGCCATAAAAATAGGATACAAACAACATAGAAGAGGCTGGTGGGAAACAAGTGAGGGCGTAAAGTTTCTGGAGCACCGCCTCAAAGACCATAAGCTTGACAAACAGGTTGATGAGCAACTCCTAAAATGGGCAAAACGTGGAAATATTGTCCTAGACAGCTGGACCATGCCATGGCTGTTTAAAGGAGGCTTCAAAATCTGGTTTGAAGCTTCACCCAAGGTAAGAGCCTACAGACTAGCAGAACGTGATGACATAAGCCTTAAGGAAGCACTCAAAGCTATCAAGGAGAAAGACGAGAAAACCCGAAGAATCTATTATGACGTTTACGGCTTTAAACTGGGAGAAGACTTTTCACCCTTCAACCTAGTTCTCGATGTGGACCACCTGGATGCTGAAGAAGTTTTCAAAACTTTATGTTTGGTGGTTGACCGCTTAGTCTTAGGAAAAAAACCTCAAATCTAAAGTAGATGAGGTTATAAGTGTGTATGGTAGATTTGTTATGCTCCAGAAACAGTGAAGGAGGACGTGAGTTGCCAGTTGTTGAAGCAGGAAGAATATGCGTAAAAATCGCCGGACGAGAAGCAGGAAATAAATGTATTATCGTAGATGTTATTGACAAAAATTTCATTCTAATAACTGGACCAAAACAAGTAAACAATGTCAAGCGCAGACGAGTCAACGTAAGTCATATTGAACCAACAGAAAGGAAAGTAAACATAAGCCGCGGAGAAAGCGACGAAGACATAATGAAGGCATTAGACGAAGAAACACTAAATTTCTTGCGTGAACCAATTAAGATAAAGCTCTAATTCCTTCCTCTACGTTGCGCTTTCGCCTAATTCCTATGCCCTATCTTAGAGCCAATTGTTCCGTCTAAATCGAAAGTATATATAATGTAGCTGTACACTCATATTTTGGGCTGGTTCTTAAGATGCCGGAAAAAATTAGAATGAAAATTAGTAGAGCAGGTTATGTTCAACGCGTTGGCGACAAAGACTACATCAAAACTCGAAGCCGCATAGAAAGTTTGCCCATGCGTAAGCTGGCTAAAATGAACCGTCTA
>Ga0209635_10000033_pt1 | contig 71826 bp, 80 predicted proteins | sample DeeMarSWOR230_32_FD_187463 | JGI IMG/M metagenome (GOLD analysis project Ga0209635, IMG submission 187463) | Marine sediment microbial communities from White Oak River estuary, North Carolina - WOR-2-30_32 (SPAdes) (version 2) | ecosystem: Environmental > Aquatic > Marine > Intertidal zone >...
GGGTTTAAGCCAGATATGATTAGACCTAACTGAACTGGACTGCCCCTAATTGGGCCCATACCTTCCATTCCTACAACGCCATCAACAACAATCAAGTCTTGACGAAGCAGCTGGTTGAGATACGCCAAAACTTCTGGAAGACTCTTGTGAAGCTTAGACCTTTTCTTGTTTGCCAGAACTCCAAACATGTTTTTCATAGCTACCGAAATGTACACGAAATCATTAGTCTTAAGCTTGGGAAGATTAACCAAGAAATCGGCTTTCAAAACAGTCTTAGGAACCTCGAGATCAAAACCTGCGACTTCATGCTCTTCAACATCATCTTTACTTAAATTGAGGAAATCCACATCGCATTTTTTGACAACGTCCATAGTGCCAGAATTTGTCATCCGCTTCTCGGCGGTGCCAGAAGGGCTGTCGGACTCTACAACTATTACGTTTTTTGTTCTGCTCTTTATGATGTTCAGAACAGCCTCTAGCACCTTTGGGTCAGTTATGATCATGTTTTCTATATTTTTCGGGTAGCAAACGTTGGGCTTGACCACCACTAAGTCGTTCTTTTTTGTTGCCAAGCCTCCGAGCATGTCGATGGACTTCTGAACGGTTTCTTTAATATTTCCTCCCGCTCGCAGCACAACAACTCTTTCGGTTTTTGGAGCCTGTTTTCTACCTTCGAAGTGTGTCATGACTTCACTCATTGCTCCGACGAGCGCGATGCCGTCGTCCATGCTCACTTGGGGCTCCGTTTCTTTTTCCACACAATCAAAAAAGTGTAAATGTTCTGTTTGATAGGATGGATGCCTAAAACGTAAAACGTCTAGGTACTGGCGGACTCTTCGACCCATGTGTATGGTTTGGACCTCCTCCTTTTTGGTTACTTTTAGGTTGTAAGGTGCTCTAAGCAGATCCATTCTTATTTCACCATGTTCTCCTATCACATCCAATCTAAGCATAGGCAGAAATCCGGCCCAACCAGCGGACATATTTGCCTCAACGCCGTGAGCCAATCTGCCCTCTACGTACACGTCACTTATAACACCGCCTTTTGAACGCGGCTCAACGCGTGAAACTCTTTCCAGTGAACCGCCAATTTCATGGTAAAGGTATAGCAGGTGGGGCAGCTGATCTTCTATAACTCCACCTTTTGCTTGCGCTCGGAAGTCAGTCTTGGGTTTATAGAAACTCAAATTTGAAAAGGCGCGTCCACGAATCTTCCGTATTTCACCAATTTGGTCGTCAAGAATCAGTCTTTGAGCTTCTGCGAAACATGGAGTGAAAGTGAAATTGTGGGCCGGCATAAAAGCGAGATTATGTCGAGTTTCTTTTCGTTTCTTCTGCAAGGTTTTCTTTAATGTTAAAGCTTCCTCAATCGTGGTAGTGATGGGTTTCTCGCAGAGCACATGTTTTTCGCATTGTATAGAGTCTAGTGCAATTTGGAAGTGATGTTCTGGTGGAGTACAGATGACGACAGCGTCGATGTTTGCTTTTTCCAGCATATTTTTATGGTTAGTGTAAGCCTCACCAACACCGAATTTCTCCGTGACTTCTTTCAGATGGTGCTGATTTATGTCGGCGACAGCCGCAATTTCCCAACTTTTAATCTTTTGAAGGCAAGGCAAATGAACAAGTGTTGCTATTCTTCCACAACCCACCAAGCCCACGTTCATTGTCATCACTCATTCATTACCTTTAGTACAGTTTTGGCTTAAGAAGATGCACTGTGACTTCTTCTCCAGCATCAATAAACTGTTGGTTTTCATGTATTTCTATGAACCCGTCGGCTTTTGAAAGTGTAGTTATTGCACCAGACAACCCCAGAGGAACTGGTGAAGCCACAAATCCACCGGCTTTGTCGCTCGTTAAGTGCACAGTCACAAAGGTTCGGCGTCCTCTAGCGGCAAATATTCTTGTCGCGATTACGGCTTTCACAGTTCTTGGCTCTTCCGATGGACGCCCAGCCATGCTAGCAATCACTGGTCGGACAAGCAATTGAAAGATTAGGAGAGCCGATGTTGGATGTCCAGGCAAAGAGAAGACTGGCTTTCCGTTGATTACTGCGACGGTTGTTGGTTTTCCAGGTTTTATTGCTATGCCGTAAACGATTACGCCTGGCTTGCCTAGTGTATCCAAAACTTCGGGGATAATATCAGTTGGTCCTACGGAAACTCCGCCTGAAGTTACGATCAAATCCGCGATGTTTAAAGCCTCTTTAAAGGTTGACTCCATCTTTCGGCTTTCGTCCTCAACTATTCCAAGATTAATCGCCTCACCGCCACATTCAGTCACCGCCGCACTCAGAGCATGCGCGTTAATGTCATAGATTTTCCCCTTTGACAAAGGCCTTCCAGGCTCAACCACCTCAGCGCCAGTTGAAAGAATAGCGACCATAGGGCGTTTATACACTCTAGCATTGGTTACGCCCAGCGCTGCCAAAACTCCAATTTCGTAGGACGCGAGCATTTGCCCTTTTCGTAACGCAATTTCACCTTTGTGAATGTCAGACCCTGCTTCCATCACGTTCTCCCCCTTTGAGACTGAAGTACAAATCGAAACGATGTTTTCTTTCTGAATCGTGTCTTCGAACATGACAACAGCATCTGCGCCCTCTGGAAGAGGCGCGCCTGTTACTATTCCGGCAGTTGTACCTTTTTCTATGCTCACTTTGGGTGGTTCTCCAACTCTTACTTGTCCACAAAGCTTCAGAGTAATCGGGCGTTCCTCGTCTGCTCCAAATGTGTCTTCGGCTTTAACTGCGTAGCCGTCTACGGTTGAACGGTTGAAGGGTGGAACATCTAGTGGTGCTATTACGTCTTCTGCTAAGATTCGGTTGTAGGCGTGTTCAAGTGGGACACTCTCTTTTCCAACCGGTTTTGGTGAGAAACTTTTCGCGATTATCTGCTTGGCTTCACCTAAAGATACAAGTTTCTTAAACAGGCTGAGCGCCTCCAATCTTGTCAAACAGCTGCACAATCACGATTTCTCCTTCTTCAAGTCCCTCCCTGTCTTCTGGAATCACAACGTAACCGTTTGCTTTGGTCATTGTGGAAAGCACACCAGAACCTCTTGTTCGTATGGGTTCCGCGCAAAACTCGCCTTCCTTCTGGAAAACATAGACTCTAAGGTATACTCTTCGCCCCAAGGCCGAAGCAACTCTTCGAGTTAGCTTAGCCCGAAGCATAGGTCTAGGCTCGTGTTCAATCCCTAAAAGTTTAAGAATAGTCGGGCGCGCGAACACTTCGAAGCCGAACATAGCTGCAACCGGATAGCCTGATAAAATGAAAACGGGTTTTCCTTGAAGGATTGCCAATGCTGTTGGCATGGCTGGACGCATTGCTATGCCATGCACAATCACTCCGGGCTTTCCAAGTTTGTTTACAGCTAAGGGTACAAGGTCAGCGTAGCCAACGCTTGTTCCGCCTGTTGTTATGGCGACGTCAGCTTGTTTTAGTCCTTCAGCGATTTTGCCTCTTATCTCGTTTAGGTCATCTCTAGCGATGCCTAGATTTACGGACTCAGCGCCAAGTTGTCTGCACATTGCAGATATAATTAGCTGATTTACGTTGATTAGTTGCCCGAGCTCCGGTTTTTGACCCAACTCGACAAGTTCGTTGCCTGTTGATAAAAGGGCTACCTTAGGTTTTCTTACTACGTTAATGTGGGTTATTCCTAGTCCAGCAAGCAAGCCTAAATGTTGAGGTAACAGTCGAACTCCAGCTTTTACAACAACCTCGCCTTTTCGGATGTCTTCACCTCTCTTAGAAACGTTTTCACCTGGAGTAACCGCCGCCAAAATTTCGATTCCGTTCTCAAGTTTCCTTGTATGCTCCAACATGACAACGGCATCAGCATCCTTAGGCAGCATGCCTCCAGTCCAAATCTGCTTAGCTTCGCCTTCGTTCACACGTTCTTTTTCTGCTGGTTCAAAAAATCTAGGCTTGAACTCCGAAGTCCCAAACGTATCTCTGGCTCTTAAGGCATAGCCATCCATGGCAGAGCGGTCAAAAGAAGGCAAATCACTTGGCGCCACAATGTTTCCAGCCGAAACTCGCTCCAACGCCTCAGAGAATTGAACACAATCAACTCCAAGCCTAGCTGGCTTAAGTTCTTTATGAAACATAGAGAGCGCAGCATCAACGCCTGTAAGCTTCTCGAATCCCTTAAGCCTAGCCAACAGTACCACCAAACACAGACAAAAGGTTAAACGATTCCCAAATTTAAATGGTAGGAAACGCTGGGCACTTAGCAAAAATTATTAACACATCAACCTCTGCGTGTTTTCAATTCTTTCAAGATATCTCGCATTTTTTTGGAATCAACGTCAAGATCAGGACTTTCACAAATCATTACCGGCTTTAGGTCTAATTCTGCAATAAGGGATGCTAGCATGTGGAAATCTGGACCGTATCCAACCTCATTCATTGTGTGGTGGCGTCTTTCTCCTTTGTCGGTAAACTCTATGTTTGAATAGTGGCAGTGCAAGTTTTTCGCAGCTTCTGTTCCCAGCCGTTTTTCAATCTCATCTATGACTTTTACGAAGTCGTACATTGATTTTAGTTTGCCTTTTTCTCTTGCATGCAAGTGAGCCCAGTCAATATTCGGTTCAGTTGATTCAACTTTCTCGCACAGTGTTAGAACTTCCTGTAGGTTTCCCAGTTGAGATCGTTTGCCCGTGGTTTCGGGCGCGAGATGTACTTTTGTTATGTTGTTTGATCGCATGGATTCCACTATTTCTTTCATTGCTTTGATGCAGATTTCTAGTGCGTCTTTTGGGGATTTCTTGCCGTAATAGCCTGGGTGAAACACAACTACGTGGGCGCCCATCCAGTCAGCGGCGGTTACACATGCGAGCAAGCGTCTTTTGCTGGCTTCAAGAATTTCTCCTTCGCTGCAGAGGTTGACATAATAAGAACCGTGAAGCGTCAACCAGACATCATGTTGAAAAGCGTTTCTTTCAAGTTTCTCTGCCTCTTCCCTTTTCATTTGAGGTTTCGGACCCCATCTGACCGCCTGGTATTCAAAGGCGTCAAGCCCTTCGTCGTGAAGATACTTGGGAATTTCAGACAGAGAACTTTTTAACACCTTAAAACCTTCGGGCATTCCTGCAGGACCAAATCTGAGGCGGTCTGCCATCTCTCGTTTTCTTCCACTCATCTCTTCTTGTATCGGCGAGCGCTTGCATATTCTCCATAAATTAATGCGATTAAGGCGCAGATCCATGCAGCTAGGTTTTGAACAAGAAGATATTTTCCGGTAATCTTCAACTTGGCTATTGGTTCTAAAGATCCTCCAAGGCTTCGGATGCTGCTTCTAATGCCTGGCGCGGCGGCTAGTAATGCGTTGTTTATGGCCGTTGCCATTCCTCCTATAGGTCCTAAAGATTGTCCCAAAGATCGAAATTTCTTTTGAGTCTCGATTACGAATGTCATGAAGGAAGGGTTTCCACGATAGAAGTTGATTACTGTATCGTGAACTCTCCAAGGATATGCCAGTAAATATGCCAGAAAAGTAAAGGAGACGAAGACTAACAGAATTATCATCGCGCTTCTGACGGCTGTTCTGGCGAAGAAAAGACGTCGAGATAATCTGGAGGAGCCTGGAATTCGGAGAAAAGCTTTTTTGAAGGCTCTACCGATTTTTTGCATGTTTTTGTCTACTCGTTTGAAAAATTTTCTGATGGACTTAGATCTGCGATGTTGAGGTAGTTGCCTCCTAATCGCTGCTTTCTTTGCTGATTCTATTCTCTGGGATATGAAGGCTATGTGCTTAGTAAGGAATACCCAGCTTGAAATGAGAACAATTGTAACGCTCAAAGGTAAAAGATGAAGCAGTGGGCTGACAGCTAATGTGACGCTCCAGTTGACATATGGGACTTGAAATGTCTTTATCCATGTAAACTCATCGTATAATCCATCAGACAGAAAAGAGTAAACTATCAGATATTCCATTAAAAAGGCTATAGCCAGAAATAGAAACATCGCTAAAAATCCTTTGGGAGCTGTCCATCTAATGATGAGGCGTCTCCCACGTTTTTCTTGACTGGTCATTGCAATCACCGATTTGATCGTTTTCTGATTTATCTCTACCTTTTGGCTATATTGACAGACAATATTTATCCATCTTTGTAATAAATCTTAAATGTCTACCTCAAGCCAATAGAGAACCAGTCTGAATACTGATTTTGTCATAATATCATTAACACAAGTCCTGACGTTAGTGGTATGGTTAAGTTATCACTTATAGGTGTGGGAAGAGCCTCCATAAACATGCCTATGGCGGCGCCGATTAGCGCTTTCAATGGGTTATTAACAAAGAGAAGAGCCCCTAGCAAGGCGAATATGAACCCGAAAATTGTCCCTTCTATTCTCTTGCCCTTGTTGAAAGGAATCACATTTCTTCCCAGCTTTCTCCCGAACAAAGTAGCAGCTCCGTCGCCGAGTGCAAATATAACTATAGACGCATAGTTAATAGGTTCAGGAAACAAAAGAAGAGCTAACATTATACCCGTAGCGAAAAATATGGGGGCCGTTACAAATTCATGGAATTCGGGCTTTGTGGCAGCTCGGCGTGTTATTATATGTATTAATGGGAATTTGATTCCTTCAATTCTGGCGAATTCCGATGTAATGTATAGTAGGGTTATTGTAAAGATTAAGAAGGCTGTCGTGAAGGGAGGAAGTAAATAAAGACTGATAAGCGGTACGAGCACCCCGCCAATATGTATAGATTCTCGTATAGCCATGTCTTTGGAAATGGATGAATAAGATGTAGTTGTAGTTTCCACGTTTAAGGGTGATAAAATCTCGGATAATTCGCCTCTTATGACAACATCCGACTTGATGCTCAATAGAAAATCTGGGTTATAGCCAATTCGCCATGAACACAGTGGAAACATAGGTAGGTTATTTCTGTCATCAGCAACTACAGCGCAGTCTTCAGCGGTTAAACCGTTTGCGTCCAGAATTTCTTTTAAAACTATAGCTTTGCCTTCTGGTTTAATGACAACACCACTAATTTTGCCTGTTAAGCGGTTGTTATTAACCTCTAAGTCTAAGCCATAAGCATAATCTGCGTTCAGTTTAGAGGCTAATGCTTCCACGAAAGGTTGCGGTAAACCGGAACTTATGAGTGCAGTTCTACATTTAGCTTGCCTCAACCTTTTGAAAACTTCCTCCACTCCATAAATCAACGGAACCTCTTGGTAAAGCTGAAACAAATCATCAAACGCGAGCCCCTCAAGCATTCTGAAAATTCTTCTAAGCGCAGATTCAAGGGATGTTAGCCCGATTTCATAAAGAAAACCTGTCAATAGAATTTTTACAAACGTTAAGAAGCCAAGTTCTCTTGCAGCCTCGAAGGGCAGATAGCGCCTTTTCGGTAGTAACACTCCTTCAACATCAAAGACGACGAGTTCTGGAGGCTTCAATCGCCGCTTCTCAAGATCTTCAGTGGTCAAAACATGTCCTCAAATCTTAACAATTCATATTACTGATTCTTAAAACTCTCTATGTCAGCTCATAACTTCTGTCTGTATTTTCCATAAGAACTTCCATACTGACTCGGCAATGAAAATTCGTGACCACATTTTGGGCATTTCGCCATTTCACACTGGACAAGAGATGGGCAACCTCCGCAAGCGAGGGCTCTGCCATAAGATATGTCGAACGTGAAGCCGCACTTTGGACAATGCAGAATGTTTTTTCCTTGAGTCATGGAAACTCTCATGCTCCACTAATTAGGAACAGAATAAGCGTGTTCTTAAAAACGTTACTCGCTAAGGAACAGATTAGAGTTTCATAATTCTTGAACCTATCCGGGCTACCCCGAGCAGATTTGGAAAAATTGGGAAATCAATCTTTATTGGACTGCCTCAACCTTGACTATTTCCGGTATCTTTTTCTTAAGGAACCTCTCGACTCCCCACTGGATGGTCATGGTTGACATAGGACAACCGGCGCATGCTCCCTTCAACTTAACCTTCACGATACCTTTTTCTACTCCTAAGAGTTCGATGTCTCCGCCATCAGCCTGCAGATTCGGTCTCAACTCTTGAATAGCTTTTTGCACTCTATCTTCAACCGATTCTTTCAATGTTTCCACCACTCACAACTTGTCAGTAGCAACATAAATACCTTACATTCGAACTTGCTCCCCACGAAGGAATAGTTGCATTGAATTTAAGAGCTTCTACTTAGGTGTGTGCGTAAGGTAGGCAGCTGGAATCCCTTCTTTGATTTTCTGGATCTCCTTTCGGAGACTCATGACTTCAAAGAGAAGAAAGACATTGCCATATTTGATGAACTGACTTACCTTCTCGGCAACAATTTCCTCATTGATTCTATCGCCAACCTTTTTGAGCATCTCTGTTAAAAGAATCTCTTCTTGATTCATCTCGATCGGAATTAGATTAATCGCTAGAATGATAAGGATTATGAAAGCTGAATTACTACCTAAAATCTTCTGGAAGAATCCTTCACAAGACTCTTAATTATCAACATTCATCTCAGACTCTTACAGACTTAGAGTTCCAAGGTCATTCTCAAAAGGTCAATGTACTTACCTTTCTTGAGGACTCCTTTAGGGATTTTGCCAGCGTCTTTAAATCCCTTTTTTGTATAGAGGCTTTTTGCAGGTTTGTTGGAGTCAAATACTTCTAGCACCAAAACTTTTAACCCAGCTTTTCTCGACTCCTCTATAAGAGTTTTCATAAGCTCTCTGCCTATTCCTATTCCGCGATAGCGGCTTTTTACTGCAATTCCCAGAATCCCGACATGACTATAGGAGCCTCTTCTTCTTCCAACTTCAGAGTTACCCACAACTTTCCCATCAACCTCCGCGACAACTCCAATTATCTCTCGCTTCTCTATGGAAGCAAGCCGTTTGCCCAGCCAGTCGGCTTCTTCTTCCCTAGTTACCGGTCCTTCTAGCATGATATCAGCGCCTTCCTCAACCAAGGAATTGATGAAGTCAAGTAGGTCGTCGAGGTCTTCCCAACGAGGCTTCCTCAAAATAACTTTCTTGTCATTTCTAGCCACAAACTCTCGTAGAACCTGCGCTTTCAACAATTATTCAACTCCTTCAATCACAGAGCATGAGCATTGATTACCTAAGCGTCACAATAAATTTTTCCTCAGTAATATAAGCTAGACAGGCACCCAATTTCTCTGAACTCTGGAGATCCTTAGCGTAGGCGAAAGATAATCAATGCGCTCGTAGAAATGTATTAGTCAGACTCTTTCGATCGTACTTATCATGGGTATTGCAAGTCAATAGAAACCCATGAGTTCCTGAGCAATAGCGCCGTCTTCGTCGGGCAGTGTTTTCATCTCTCTGCTGATCCATGAAGGCAAAAACTGCTTGCAATAGTTTGTTGCAAACCGATAGTCAAGGAAGATTATGGCTCCTCTGTCTTTTAGGGTTCGTATGGGTCTGCCCGCTGTCTGAGAAGCTTTTTTCAAAGCTGGTAAAACGTAGCCATATTGGCGCCCACTTCTTGGAAAACATCTTTCGTAATATTGGATTTGCTTCTCTATTCGAGGTGTAGGCTCAGCGTATGGAACTCCCACCACAACCACAGAGTTCATCTGGTCGCCTGGATAATCAGCACCTTCAGAAGAGCGCCCGCCTTGAACTCCAAGCAGAACAGCGCCTCCTTGTTTGGCGTAAGACTTGAACCTTCCTACTAGAAGGTCGTTTTCTCGGGAGGACATACCTCTGTACTCCGCAAACACAGGTTTGTCCACAGCATTTTTCAGCCCAGCATCTAATAGTTTCTCGAGAACCTTGTAGGAAGCGGTGAAAACTCCAACATTTGCGGGCGTGTAGCGCACAACTTCTGCTATGCGTTTGACCATCTTCCTATACATACCCGCTGTTCTCTGCTTCATGGCCGTGGTGACGCCGCAACAAACAAGCGCCAAAATATGCTCTCTCGGGAAGGGTGAGGGAACAGCTCTGCAAATGGTGGTTTCTGGCAAACGGGTAATTCGGGCATACGATTCCAATGGTTCAAGTGTTCCTGACATGCAGATTGTAGAGTAGACAGCTGAGAAAACTGGTGCCGTTATTTTCGACGGGTCTAGAGCGACGATTTCCAGTTTGGCTGAAACCGCACTTCTTTTGGTTAGGTATCTGCTTAAGACATGAGTATATGAGGGGTCATCTTTGGTCTCCAGCCATTTCAAGAGAAACTCGCCCACTCTATGGATGTAAGAACGAGGATGCTTGCCCTGCTTTAACAAAGCTTGTCTAATAACATTTCCAGTTTCATGCAGATGTTCAAAAAAGAACTCAGGTTCATCTATTTTGGCTTTCCTTTCAAGAACAGCAATTAACAATTGGGGGGGAACATAACTTTCTTTCTCGATATGGGCCAACATGTTTTCTATTATGGCTCGAAACCGTCTGGAAAAGGCCGCAATATCTGGATATCTGAACTTTTCTGCCTCACGTATGGCCTGTCGGATGACAAAGAGGGTTAGGGTGTCGCTGGCTATTTCCACTGCAGTATTGGGTAGGTTATGTGCCTCATCAACGACGAGGATAACTTGGCTTAGAGGCTTACTTAAATGGCGCAGAAAGGCTCCTCTAACGGTTGGGTGGAAGACGTACATGTAGCTCAGAGCGATAACGTCAGTGTCTTCCAGTGCAAACTTTGTAACTTCGTAGGGGCAGAATTTCTCAGCGTTGCAGATTTCAAGAATTTCTGATGCCTTGTATGGCTTAGACGAGACATGTAGTAAAATGTCAGCGTATCGGTCAGAGTTTCTATCCTTGTTCAGATAGTAAGGGCATTGCTCTTTGCTTTTTAGTAATTCACAGATTTCCATAGCTGCTCTAGCGTCGTTCGTGTGCCGAGTGATAAGGGGGTGAAGACACATGTTGCAACGTCCACGAAGAGAGACTCCAGAAACATCCGTTCGCTTTGATATGGCATTTAATTCTTCAATCACGCGGTCATGCTGCCTATGAGTCTTCGCCACGTAGAGGACTTGCAAATCATGTTCCTTAGCAACTGGCAGACAAGCAGACAAGGCTGCAATCGTTTTGCCCAAACCATTGCTTCCTTCCAGTAGCGCATGACTGCGGTTTTCCAGCGCCTCGTAAATGATGTTAGTGAATTCGCCTTGAGAAGGTCTCACAGCCGAATAGGGGAAGTATTCCTTAGCCCTCTCATGAAGCTTCAGCATAGCCTCACTAGTTGCTCTCACGGTTCTAATCTCCCAATTTGGCAGATGGACACAACACATTTACTGGACAAGACTTATGCAAAGGATTTCTGGCCTTACAATACTTTCGCCCCAGCATGATTAGCAGTAGATGCGCATCCAAATAGTCTTTTGGAGAATAAAGAGATTCAAGCGTCAGTCGAATACTTTCATAGTCCGCATTCGACGCAACGAGCCCAAGCCGTTTTGAAACCCGATTCACATGAGTATCCACGGGCAGAACCGATTTATTAGCAGAGAAAAGGAGAACGACATCAGCGGTTTTAGGGCCAATTCCAGGTAGAGTCATAAGAAGTTTACGTGTTTCTTCAAGCGACGATGAATAGATGAAATCAAGTGTGCTGTCAAATTTTTCAACAATCACGCGAGAAAGCTCTTTAATAACGCGAGATTTGTTGCGGTAGAGCCCGCCAATTCTAATTGCCTTTTCAATCTCTTTCTCGTCTGCTTCTGCTAAGGCTTTGGGAGTTATTTCAAACTTTTCGCTAAGATTTCTGAAGGCCTTACGGCTGTTTTTGTCATTGGTTGCCTGGGAAAGCACGGTGCGAATCAATGTTGAAAACGGCTTTCTAGATGCAATAGCCAGGTCTGGAAGAGAAAACTCCCTTCGAAGAATGCGCAAAATCTGTTGAGCTCTCTTTTCCTCCGTCATGATTTATCGCCAACACCTGGAAGCGCTAATTAGATAAGGATAAACTAATAAGAATTCAAGAGGTTGAAAGGAGATCAAAACCAAAGGTGTAGAATTTCCGGTTTAACGTGCAACGAATATCAGAAATCAAATCAAGTTTCTGAAAGCTCAATAGTTTTCTGTCCATTCTAGGTTATGGGCATTTCACAGTTGTGGAGGAGTGTTCTACTGTATTCATTTAACGTGAATATCAAGCAAGATGAAGCAAAAACATAGAAAGAATGAAATAGAAGAAGATATTTTATCAATCCACCTGTAGCTCGTAAAACCAATGAAGACCGGTGTAGGTAAGAATGTTGTTGAATATTATTCTGCTCATAATAGCCTTCGTCTTAGCAGTCTTGTTAATCGCAGCATATGTTATTACTCCGATCATAAGTTGGCTGGTTACGAATCCTCTTTGGGGAGTAGTCTTATTGGTTGTCATCGTCATCTTGGTTTCTGTTGCGTTCGTCAGAGAAACTAGAGAGGATAAACAAGACTGAAAGAAGAGCTACGAGTAATAGAAGATTTCTTCTTAAATTATTAACCAACCAACCAAGAATCTTTATTCAGCTTGTGTTTACTTAAGTGCCTGTGGTTTATAACCCGAGAAAGGTTCTGCATCTAATGAAAAGTGAGGAGTTGACTGTCGAAGTAGAATCAAGATGCATTTCTAAATGGAAAGAGCCTTGGGCGAGAAGATTGGCTCGCGTGACTTTGTTGATAGATTTTGGTGAGCAGATTGTAGTGATTATGGACACTGCGCATGGTTTCTGGTTCTTGCCTGGTGGAGGATTGGAACAGGGTGAGTCAGTTGAAGATGCAGCTAAGAGAGAAGCAGAAGAGGAACTCGGGTTGGAAATAGAAGTCTTCCAGACGGTCGCAACATTTCAAGTAACATTGATATCAGAGGTTACGGAAGAGCAGCTTAAGATTCCTTCATATGTCGTTGTGTATGCCAAACCTGTCGGAGGCCAACTGAGACCTGAATACGCTTCAAACCGGAAAATCATTCTTATCGACAAGAAGAATTGCAGAAGCCTTTTGCAGAGTTCTAGCATTCCCAGACAGTACGAATGTTTCAAGCCTCATCATCACATTTCAAAAGAGGTCGTCAGACAATTCGTAATCTCGTAACTCGAAACCTATTGAAGCATGCGTGGTCAAGAGGAGTTATCTAGTAATTCTGCTTATGCTGTGATTGGAGAATTGTGGAGATGGCTAAAAGGCATCAAGTCGAAGAGCGGGAAAGGTCGAATGATGTTGCTGAGCGATATGACAAAATATCGAAGGAATATGATGTGGCGTTTCAGTCAGGATATCGGGAGGAGATTCAAAACGCCATAGTTTTCTCTACTCTGAACAAGTTTCTCGTCGGCAGGAAACGTCGTATTCTTGATGCTGGCGGTGGTACAGGATTCTACTCTATCCCTCTGGCAGCGAAGGGTCATGACGTCGTTATCCTTGACAGATCCAAGAAAATGCTCGAGACGGCTGAAACAAAGGCGGACAGACTCGGTTTAACGAAGAGAGTGGAAACCTTACTTGGTGATATGCAAAACATCGAGCAGCCTGAGCAGTCTTTCGACATTGTTCTGTGTCATCTCGCCCTGTGTCATGTTGATGACCCACTGAAGGCGTTATCAGAGTTTTCCCGAGTTCTACGCAAAGATGGGGTACTTTCACTGATTGTGGAGAACAAGATGTTCTTTTCGATTGCCGAGGCTTTCAAAAGCAATATCCCAGAAGCATTGCGAAGGTTTAAAGAGGAAACACTGTTAATTACAATTCCGAAATTGGGTACTTTGCGAACGTTTGAAAGAAGAGAACTGCTGACTTTCTTTGAGGAAGCAAATCTCAAACCGATTAGAACACTTGGTCTGCGGGTCATAAGCGACTACCTTTTGTATGCTCAGAAGGCTCCACCCGAAGAAACGGAATCTCTCCGAGAACTCGAGTTCCTCCTCAGCAAGTCGCCAGAGTGGAACGCCATTGGCAGGTTTTTTCTCTTTATTTGCAGGAAGCGATAGGAGAGACAAAAGCGTGCTGAAGCTACGTGTCTCAAGTTTATTAATTCTAAGAATTTTCTTAGCCTTAAATTATTAATGCAACTTCAAAATGAAATAATGAAATCCATGGGAGTCACTATGGAGTTTAGTTACAACGATTTGCGAGATAGAATAATCCTTAAGTTGAAAGAAGCTACTGGAAAGCTAAGGGAAATGGAATACGAAAGCCAGCACATCTCACCAAGGGAGTTTTTTGATTATATGACCGGAGAGACTCCAACTGGAGATATTATCACCATCCTTGATGTTCTTAAAAATGATTTTCTCATGATTCATGAAGCTGTGGAAATAAGCGAATTAAAGAAAAACGGGATTCCAATCAACAACCAAACAGTTATTATCTATTACCCAGAAGTATACAAAGCTCATCTCTCAGCAATGGACTACGAGCTAACCCACGCTTTAAACAAAAGAAATTACATATGGCTTAAACGCAGATTGAGGGTCTTCACATTAGAGGATCAATATCTTCCTCAAGAATTTAAAGATCTGCAAGAAGAATTAGCCCCTCAATACAGATCAATGATGAAAAAGTTTTCAGACCAACTACCTAAGAAATAAAAATACCAACATTAAGAACTAATGGAGTTCAGGAAATAGACTTAGTATATGGTGTTAGAGATTGCTTGAAGGAAAGAATGTGAACTTGAGGGTTGTAGAGAAAGACGACCTGCCATTGTGGACAGAATGGCAAAACAATGTGGAGTTTTATGGTGAATATGCTTGGTCTCCACAGCAATCTAGAACGGATTTTGAGAAACGTTATGATGAGCTTACTCCTGAAGAAAGGTGGTTTTTCATAGAGAAAAGAGAAGGAACTAAGATTGGTGGAATAGTTCATTATTCCAGAGGAAGACTGTTGGAAATAGGTTATTTTGTAGTTCCGAGTGAGAGATGCAAAGGCTACTGCACTGAAGCTGTGAAGATTATGGTGGATTACTTGTTTCTCTCAAAAGACGTAGTTCGTGTTCAAGCCCATATTCACCAAAGAGATGTAGCTTCTCAAAAGGTTTTAGAAAAGAATGGTTTTAAGAAGGAGGGAACAATTCGAAAGTCATTCTTTGTCAGAGGAGATTGGAAAGATTCTCTTCTCTACAGCATTCTCAGAGAAGAATGGAAAGAACCGAAAATACTAAGAAAAACGACTCCTTAATGAATCAACATTGCTGGCAATCATAGTCTACAGAAGAAAACGAATATCAAGCAAGATGAGGAAAACAGTAATGCTTTTTTATTCTAAGAATTCCAACAGAGAAAAATAGAGAATTGGCAGAGTATTATATGAAAGACATGAGAATACTAATCTTAGGTTCCGGACAAGATGCTGGAATTCCCCAAACAGGCTGCTATTGCAACGTATGTAAAACAGCAAGAGCAGATGCAAATTACAGAAGACTAGGACCTTCCATAGCGATTTTTGATAAGTGGAAAGGTTCTTGTTACCTTATTGACGCTTCACCAGATATTAAATATCAATTAGATATGTTACACAGAGAAATTAACGAGACAAAAAGAAGAGGAAGAATTCCCGTAAACGGTATTCTGTTAACCCATGCCCATCCAGGTCATTGTTGCGGATTGTGGCATCTTGGAAAAGTAGCATTAAATGAAAAAAATCTCCCTGTGTACTGCATTCCAGAGATGGAACAGTTTCTGTACAAAAATGATCCATTCAGCCTTCTTGTCAAAGAAAAGAATATCATAATAGAACGAACAAATCCAAATGAAGAAATCGAATTAAATGGACTGAAATGTACAGCGATTCGAGTTCCTCACAGAAAAGAAATCACTGACACTGTAGGATACATTATAAGATCAAAGAAAAGATTCATTTATTTACCCGATGTAGACAGATGGACAGATAGTATTTTAAAAGAAATTGGAAGTTCTGATATAGCTCTTATAGATGGTACTTTTTTCTCAAAGATAGAGTTACGTAGATTTAAGGAAGTTCCTCATCCGCCGATTAGAGAAACGATTGAGCTCTTAGATGATACTAATACCGAAGTTTACTTCACTCATATCAATCATACAAACCCGGTAAATCGAAAAGGAAAAGAAAGAGAATATGTTGAGAGAAAAGGGTTCAGAATTGCCTACGATGGTATGACACTAGAAATTTGATGCGGAATTAAGAACACTCCATTTCAATGATTATTTTCGTTATATGTTATGACCTAACAGTAAGGATTTTTGGAAAGCTCAATTCAGGTTAATTCATGGAAAGGTGCGTAAACTAATATGGAATTCCTAAATTATATGTTCGATATTATGTGGGCAATAAATAAGTGTGGATGGCGCAGAAATGCAAAGAGCCGAGATTGTTAAAGAGAAAATGAAAGAGAACGACAAACTCTTTTTGTCGATTCACCTAAAAACCGCAAATGCGAACTTCATCCTATTAAGTGAAGATGAAGACAGACTAGGCACTTTGGCTGTAGCTTTGCCTCAAGCTCAAAGAATGCTTGGACCGCCTCTCTCGTCAATTCTGCTAGGAGAAAGAAACACTTTAATTGCCCGTCTTCTCGCTGAACAACTCGCCAAAACAACAGAGACTATTGCCCTCGTTTCGGTTTTTGCCAAAACGCTAACCGAGAAAGAAGCCAGTTCAGTGTTTCTTAAACTGTTTAGAAAAACTTTGAAGAAGAGGAGTCGCAGAGAATAAGCTTACGCAGCTGCCAACTATGAAGAGCCATACCGCAAGTGAAACTGAAGACTGGCTTCTATGTCCTTTCAACGTTTTGAATCTCAATTACGCAGCGGTCTATTTTGGACTCAAAAAGAGATTTTTGCTGACGAGGGGATTCCGCCTAGAAGTTTTGATGCTGCCTCGCCCACTTTTTCTCGGTTTTTCTCGTCAGTGTAGACACGAAGGATATTGATGAACCCTCTTAGCACATCGAATATGCCAGAAATATCACTGAGCTTCTGCGGTACTTTTCGCCCGTTTTTTGTTCTGTAGAAAACTGGGATCTCCATGGGTTCTAACAATACTGAATGTCGATACGGCACTGATGGCAAGGTCGGCACATCGATTACCACCGATTCGGGGTCAACTTCGGCTTTAGACGCAATTTGGTCTCGTATTTGGTTGCGAAATTCCTCTACGGTGAAGATGCTTGACACCGTTTTGTTTTTTACATAGAAGGTTTGTTCATAAGCGCATTTGAGCAGTTTACGCTTCTCTAGATTTTGTATGATTCTCTGGGATTTTTCGCACTTTTTAAGCATGGCCCACACGGTGTAGTCGTTGAAGGCCAAATACTCCTCTGGCTTTTTAAAAGCAACCAATCCCAGTTCATCTTTTGCCTTCTCCATCGCCATAGCCAACATTATCTGGGCTGCTCTTCCAACTCGGTGAAAATATATGCTTTTGAACGATTCAATTCGCGCTATGATGAAGGATTCGAGAGCTGAAAGGGCGCCTAAATCTACTGCTAGGTTTTCGTCTAAGACATCTATCATGTGAATGAGGCGAAAGATGTCTACGTATCCATATTGCGCGCCGGTGTGAAAGGTGTCTCGGACCACAAAGTCCAGCTTGTCCACATCCACAGCGCTGCGAATGATCTGATCCATAAACGCTTTTCCAGGCTCGTGTAACCAACCAACCGAAAGCTTAGCAATCATGTTAGGGTCGTATCCCAGCTTGCTCAGAATATCCTTCAATTCGGATTTTTGAATAACCCAAACGTTCATGTCTTCATGGGTTTTTTTGAGAAACTTTTCTAGTAGATGCTCAAAAATGTGGGAGAAAGGCCCATGACCAACGTCATGAAGTAAAGCGGCGATACGAATAGTTTGGTAGTCTTCCTCGGAAAAATGAGATGACAGGTAGGGATTTTCAGCTAAAAGTCCAGCTAGGTACATCACGCCGACAGAATGCTCAAACCTTGTGTGGTTGGCACCAGGATAGACATACTCGGAGCCTGCGAGTTGCCGTAGTCGTCTAAGCCTTTGCACTTGAAAAGAATCGATTATCTCTTTTTCAGTTTCAGTTATGTACACGTAGCCAAAAACCGGGTCCTTGATCTCGCCCCAATAGCGCCTCATACAGAACAATCTCCGCTCTTTCAATTCTCATTTCTAAACATCATTTATTAAACAATCGGAACAAGGCCAAAGCGACCTACTTACAATCGATTACTTTGAACGCGCATGCACAACTTCGCCGGTCGGTTGCTCCTCTAACGCTTCAAGGCTCTGTTCAGGGCGTCGATTACGTTTTCTTTTCCCATTGCAACAATGTAAGGTCCAAGTCTTGGACCCTCAGGAAACCCTAGCAGTATCGTGTAGACGGTTTTGAAAAATCGCCTAGGTTGAATGTTGTGTTCTCGGGCTAGGCTAAAAATGGCGGTTTGTATCTCGCTTTCATCTACTTCTGTTTGTAGAACATCCATAAGCTTATTGATTGCAGATATCTCTTGACTACTCAGTTTTATTGTGGTTTCCTTTATCTCCATGAAATCGCTTGCCCAGTTGCGCGCGTATCCGATTCTTTGCTGAAGGTCGCCTGATATCTTCTTTTCCTTTATGTAGCCATACTCTCGCAGTTTCTGAATGACATAGTCGATTTCTGAACCTTTCGGTGCCACTCTTGCCAAGTAAACCAGAAGATTGTATGGAACGTGAATGCTAGGTTTGCTGGGTGGGTTAAGCCACCAACAATATTTATACAAGCCTGTTAGCTTAGCATATTCCTTCTTTTCGGGAATCTGCTTCTTTCCAAAGTATATGTCTTCAAGTTCGTCAAGTTCATTCATATATTGTGGTATATCAACCACGGAAAGCGAACGAGTCCCAACAAACCGTTTCAGCATTAACAAAACAAGCGACTGAGGTGAACCATAACGGAACCAAACCTGTGGACTGAAAACATTGCCAGCTGATTTAGAGATTTTTCTACCGCTTTTGTCTAGGAACATTTCATACTGCGCATGACTAGGTGGAGACCAATCCAAGATTTCCTTGCATATTCTATCGTTAACTCTAACCGAGTCAGCTATGTCCTTTCCATAAGCCTCAAAGCGAATGTCAAGGGCTTTCCATCTGGCGGCGAACTCTACCTTCCAAACAAGTTTGCCTTCACCCTTCCTGTAGTTGGCTTCACCCCTATGTCCACATCCCTTAAACCATTGCCCTTTGACTTCCATCCCTTCGCAAGTATAGAGAACCTTGTCTTCTTTAGGCAAGAACTCATACGCTCTAGTAGTGTAGATTCTACCACAGTTGCTGCAAATAGCGAAATAGGGCAATACTTCCTCATATTTCTCTTGGCCAACCTCTTCCCTAATGATTTCGCCTACCCGTTTGGCGTTCATCAATATTGTCCCAATTTCATTGCTAAACAGTCCCTTCTCATACATTTCAGCGCCCGAAACAAGCTTATATTGAACTCCACACTTTTCTAAGGCTTCAACCAAAAGCAGAATCATGTGCTCTGCAAAGCTTTCATGACATTTATAGGGATCTGGAATTTCCCTAGCTGGGAAACCAAGATATTTCTTTAGAGACCGCGGCAATCCCGCCGGAACCTTGCGCAAGCCATCTTTGTCATCTGTGAAAGCTATTAACTCGGAACGGTAACCTTGAATCTGAAGCGCCACGGCAACAGCATAAGAGCGTGAAGAATCGCCAATATGCCCTACGTGGGGGATACCAGAGATTCCGATGCCCATCTCGGTTCGTATCAAATCGAGGCTTCTGCCTAGCTTCCGTTCTCTATTGATAATCTGAAGCGCTTTCTTGTCGTACCAAGTGCCTTGTCCAATTATCTTTTCTATCATGGAAACAACCTAATCTACTATACGAGTTTTCAGCTGACAAGTAAATAGTTTCTGAACGATATATAAGGAAAAAGCAAGACAGTAAGATATTCAGAGATAATGAAACTAATCATCGATGTAATAATCTTTGAAAACCTTGCTTAAGCCAATTTCCTTGCCTTGTTTGTCTAGCTTGACTTGACCTAAATGAATAGAAGAAATATTAGCAGTTACTGGAGTATAAACCTGAAACAGACGGCGTGGATAATCAATTTTGTTAAGAATTCCTATGCCCAAAAACTTCGCTTCTTCATCCTGCAACCCGACAAGCAAACCTTGCTCCTCGCCCTCTTGAATCAGCTTAACTTTTTTGCCTAGCTCTTCCTCTAGGTTTGGAATTTGTTCTTCGTCAATCCGATGATCCTTCTTCGTAACAATCACAATCACGTTTGGAGTTTCCTCAGAATAAAGAGGGTTAACTCCCAACATGGTTCCTATTTTTTCCAGACTTCTTTCACCGGGAGTTACACCTGTTCCAAAGGGGATGTCTTCCACTTTTACGCAACTCGACGGAAAAAACTGCACTTTCGCTCCTTTCAGATATTTTTTATAGCCTAGCTCCCGCAGGATTTTCCGTTTTTCTCGGACTCTCTTCTTGATAGCTGATGGAGAGTCTATTGATATCACTTTGATTCCTTTGAGAGCGGTAAGTACAGGTGTTAACTCGTTTTGCTGTTGTATTCCTACGACTAAGTTTGGAGCTATGCATTTTGCCAGTCGCAGTTTATATTGCACAGCTTCTTCTCCTACAACCCAACCGTCTGTGTTGATAACTAAGAAATCTACGGGCTTTTTCAGACTTTCATCTTTCATTTTGGCTAATTTGTCAATGACGTTATTCAAAGCTCCGCTGGGGGTTGTCGTTCCAATGAAATATGCGTTTTCAGCTTTCAAAAGAAAAGGATCTATTATTGGCGAAGCTAAGCGGGAGAATCCAATTGTTGATGGGGGACCAATGTCTGATTGCCCAAGGTCAGCATCGATAATTGCAACTCTACGTTTTTCTCTCAGCGCTTTATTGGCAAGATAGGTGCAGAAGCTTGTCTTCCCAGAATCCACTTCACCCATAACCACGACTATAACTGGTTTTTCATCAAGAGCCAAGGTTGTGTTGCATACTTTTCGCCAAGAAGCTGGAATAGTGCTTCCTTCAAACTCTTCAACAGAAGCGTTTTCACCCAGAACCAAATCAAAATGAGCTTTCTGTCTAACCTCAAAGGCAACACGTTTGCCTTCCCTAATCACCGTCTTAGCGCCAGTTTCTAGTGGAGCGCCAAAAACTTCAACCTCGCCAGCAAGTAGGTTCACGCAGGCCGGTCCGTCAACTAGTAATGCAGACCCTTTTTCTATTGTTTGTTTCATTGCTGCTTTCCATTTCCTCTTTGGAAAGGTCGTCCCCTTCTCTGTGCAATTTTCACGGCTGACATGGCATCTCTTAAGCCTCGCCTGTGGACTTTTTCTTTTGCAAGCCGGCTTGTTCCAGCTTCCCTTACAATTTCTATTGCAACGTCTTTGTGTAATGCCTCATCCATTTTTGACAATATCGCTCGGGTATATTCAGGAGCGCCGTCGCCTACTTTAATTATATATGCAGTTGCTGGATTCTTGGTTAAAGCGTCTAAAACAGCGACTACGGCTTGTTCTATGCTTGATCGAAACATTGTTTCTAAAACATGCCCGTTACTCAGCACCGCCATTCCGAAGGTTTTGCCTGGGTCGATTCCAACCGTAATTGTATCATAGTCTCGCTTGTCGTCAGCGCTTCTAATAGCTTCGTTTACAATTGTTGCTGGATCCGCCTTTTCTTTGAAGACCATGACGTTTGGATGATCAATTAAACTGCGCTCATTCTCTGTTGTTATCACAATTTTAACGTCGGTTGGAATTGTGTCATAAGGCGTCAAACTCAGGAAAGGCAGGCCTCTGGATTTGAGTTCATTCACTAGCTGGTAGTAAGCTTTACCAGATACTGTAGCGACAGCTATCTTTGCTTTCATAATGTTTTCCTTAATGCCCCTATTGCAAGACAAAATTATTAACTTTCACCCTCAGTATCGCTTTACTGTGGACATCTTGCAACGTAAGATCCCAACTGGCTGTCATGCTTTAGATAAAATGTTAGAGGGAGGCTTGACTCTTGGAGACATCACGCTCATTTATGGAGAGGCTGAAACTGGAAAAACATCTTTAGCAATTCAATGCGCAGTCAACACAGCCAGAATCGGTTACAAAGCCATCTTTGTCGATTCAGACGGCACATTTTCCCCCGTGCGGTTGTCCCAAATAGCTTCCGATAGCACAAACGAAGTCGCGCCCTCAATAACCTTGGTGAAGCCAACCAATTTTCAGGAACAGACTTTAGCTATAGACCGCCTAGACGAATACTTAACGAAAACAGTAGGCTTGGTGATTGTTGACACCCTTACTTCTCTCTACCGTATAGAGTTGGGTGAACCTAAAAAGACGTTCACACTTAACAGGGAGCTTGGAAGACAAGTAGCGTGTTTGGCTCAAATCGCAAAAACCCGTAAGGTGGCGGTGCTCATTAACAGTCAGGTCCGAAACGTGTTTCTTGAAGGCGTTGTTACAATGGAGCCTGTCGCCAACCGCGTTTTGAAATTCTGGGCTGACCTAGCGCTCAATTTAAAGCATACTGGTCAGTCCCGCATTATGAAGGCTGTTCTTGAAAAACATCCGAAGCGAAAGCGACCTATTAGCTGTTATTTCATAATAGGTGAAACCGGAATCATCGATTACGGACGTTAGCTTTATCTTATTTTGGCTAAATATTAGACGAGAACATGCAGACAATTATCAACGACGTTATTTACGCCTTCTACTACATTTTGCCAGCTTACGTCGCCAATGCTGTACCAGTCATATTTGGAGGCGGCTACCCTCTGGATGCTGGCAGGCTTTTTTGGGATGGAAAGCCTATATTTGGCTCAAACAAAACTGTACGAGGCTTCTTCACTGGCTTATCAGTTGGAACTTTTGCGGGTTTTGTTCTAAGCCGTCTCTACCAGCTTGAGGGATTTCCCCAAGATTTTCTGTTTCAATATGACGTTTTGCTTGGCTTCATGCTTTCCTTAGGAGCCTTAACCGGCGACTTGCTTCACTCTTTTATTAAAAGACGGCTTGACATTTCTCCTGGCTCGCCTCTCCCAGTAGCAGATCAGCTGGACTTTGCTTTCGGAGCCCTCCTCTTTTCCATCTTTGTTTACCCTCCGCCTTGGCTTATCGCTGTTATAATTGTAGTCGTAACCTCGCCAATACATCTTCTAACAAACGTCCTTGCTTATCTTATTGGCGCTAAAAAGACCCCATGGTAAAAAGGCGTGTCTCGCAACCTACCTAGAAGCAAAACTGAAAGCGACAGACAGAAATGCTATAACATAGGAGAGCTAGGAATCAGAGTCTACTCAAAAGCGCGTTATACTGGTGCCATTCTAGAAGACGAAGCATCGGTCGCGGTTCACATCGTCCTAAGCGACAACACATAATATGTAGGCGGACATACAAAAAGCAAAATTCATCCTAGATGGAATCCTCTTTTCAACCAACCGTGTGGGTTGATGAACGGCAATTGCTGGAAAACCGTTGGCTTAACTCTTAGAGAGAAACTGTGAGCTTAGACACTAGGAGATTTTCAATGTAAATATACGCGATGATAAGAAGGACTACGCCAGTTAACAACAGAATGTATGCTTGACGAGGCTTGTAGGCATACTTTGTGCTTTGATACATTAAAAAGACGCCAAAAAAACCCATGACATAGGAGACCATAACTAAAATGCTCTCAAGAATAGCTTGTTCATGCACTGAATATGGGTAGAAAAAGAGAATTTTTCGACCAATGGGGAACGCTATCAGAGGCTGTGCCAAGAGGTTGTAGACTCCGCCGCCAAGGAAAAAAACAGTTGAAGCAACTATCACAGAGGCTATAACAAATATAGACGGCTTAGCCGTTGTTATCTTTCTTATTACCCTTTGTAGCCGAAACTCGAGTGATGAAAGCCTCGTTTTAATTCGATCCATCAAGTTCTTGTTCACTCCTTGTCCTTCAACAATTGCTCAGCCACTTCTTTTGCCCAGATACCTGTAAATTCATTTTTCACAAGATCATTTAAGTATTGTTCCCAAGACGTGTCAGCGGCTTTTTTCCAAGTCTCAAATTTCTGCATTATGTTAGCGTAGGCTTTTTCGTGTAACTCGCAGTATTTATTTTGAGCTTCTCTGTTGCAGACTTTGCATTTCAAGACGTTTCCTCCTTTCTTCTTTCTTTGGGCATTTTTCATTGAAACATAGGGTCCATGGTCTGCGTCCCTTCATTTTCACGAGTAATGTGGGCCAGCCGCAGCCTTTACAAGACTTGTGTAACGGTTTAACCGTTCCTCGTTGCGGAAGCGGAAACGATGTTTGACAGGCATTTTTGAAGTAGTTTGTGCAGCCAATGAACCGTTTTCTCGTTTTTCTCGAATATAGTATCATTAGTTTGCCGGTGTGGCAGGTGGGGCAGTCACCTACTATTCTCTCCTGTATTCGTGCCCGCTTAATGGCGTTGCTTAAGGCTTCGCCAATGGCAGTTTCCCTTTGTTTTAGCTCTTCCAGCATGGGTTTAAGCCTTTCAACAGCTCCAAAGAGGACATTTTCTCTTTTCTCACTGTTTGTTTGAATTCGCTCCATCTTTTCTTCAAGTTCTCGTGTAAACTTAACTGAGATTACTCCAGAACAGTACTTACGAAGAACGTCAACTATGTCGAAGCCTAAGTCTGTAACAACTATTCTTTCTTCATTTATGTATTTTCTATTATACAAGGTTTCAATAATGTCGGCTCTTGTGGCTTTTGTTCCTATTCCAACCTCCTCCATTTGCTTTAACAAACTGCTAGGGTTGAACCGTGGCGGAGGCTTGGTAAACTTGTCTTCACGCAGCATTTCTCTTAGTTGCACGGTTTCTCCCTCTCTTAGAGGAGGCAGCGCCACTTCTTCTGTTCTTATATAAGGCTTGTAGAATTTCATCCAGCCTTTCTTTAGGATACGTCTTCCTCGCAAGTAGAAGCGATGTCCATTCACGTTTATAGTAACTTTCATGCTCTGTTTAATTGCTGGTTCGCCGAAAACTGCCATGAAGCGCCTAACAACGAGATCCCATACTCTTCTTTCTGACTCGTGGAGAGGTCGTTCTGGAAGGTTTCCGGTTGGATAGACTGCTGGATGCGCAGGGTCTTCTTTGGCTCCTTCTCTTGGTTTTAATTCGCCTATTTGGAGAAGATCAGAAGCAAGGCCTTTATAGGCTCGCTCTTTGCTTAGTCCCTTCAAAATTGTTTTGTAGCCAATTACAGGCGGCAGTTTTTGGCTGCTTGTTCGGGGATAGGAAATTAGGGCTTCAAGATATAACCGCTCAGCGATGTTTGCAGTTCTTCTAGGGGTGTATCCAAACAAGCTATAGACTTCAGTTTGTAGAGTGCCTAAGTCAAATGGAATTGGAGGTCTCTGCTTGGTGTTTTTCTTTTCGATTTTTTCGATCTTACCAGCTTTTCCTTTACATGCCTTCACAACTGTCTCTGCGTCCACCCTTTTCTCGAAGGTTTTCTTTGCATATTCCACCTCGTAGGTGGCACCTTCTATATCAACTGTGACCCTTATGCTCCAATAAGGAGCAGGAACAAAACTGTGAATGCTTTTTTCTCTTGCAACCAGAAACCTCAGGGCTGGCCCCTGAACCCTGCCAGTGCTGAGTGTGGCGTATTTTCCGCTCCAACGTTTTGCAGCGAGAGTTAAGGCTCTGGAAATGTTTACACCGTAAAGCCAGTCAATTTCATGTCTTGTTCTTCCAGCTTCAATTAAGGCGAAATCTATTTTTGGTAAAGGTTCATCATAGGCTATTTCCAACTCTTTCTTGGTTAGAGTGGAAAACTTCATTCTTTTCGCTACGTTTTCCTTGTTTTCACAAGCGTATTTAAGTAGGCAATAGCCGATGAGGCTTCCTTCAATGTCGTAGTCACAGGCATCGACAAACTCTTCAGCGTTTTTCGCGAGTTTAGAGACAACCTCAATCCATGTACGAATATGTTTTGCGCCTTTTTCAGCCAAGTAGCGTGGTGCCCATTTGAAATTGAAAACTGGATAATAATTTCTTCCTTTCCCAACGTGCACAACTGTGTAGAGATGTCCGAGAGCCGGAACAACAACCAGAGGCTTGTCTCGGTGGGCTAAGAAATAGGGCACATTTTTCTCTTCCATTTTTTCTGGTTTGCCTTTCTGGTCAAGCGCTTGTGCTATCCGCTGGGCAGCGTCGGGTTTTTCAGTAATGATGAGAGTGTACTTCTCCATGTGCGACGCCTTTTCTCCTTTCAGAAATACATAGAAATTATAAATAGTTTGTGTGCTTCTATTTCATATACATGTGGGAGTGATGTGTTGCCTCAGCGTATTCTTTGTGAGAAGTGTGGTGCAATCCTTTATGAGGGCATGGAGTTAACGCCGCCAGATGAAATTGTTCAACGTCACGATGGTAAATGCCCACAATGCGGCAGGAAGCTATCTTTTAATCCCATAAACGTTGAAATTAAAAAAATAGAATAATTATGTTCTATTCTGCCAAATCCAAAATAACGGAGGTATAAGTTGGCAGAGCCTACACGAAAAACACACCTCTACGAATTTCATAAGCAAACTGGCAAGGTGACCCTTTTCGCAGGATTTGAAATGCCACTTTGGTATAAAGGAATAATCCCAGAGCACATGGCTGTGCGCAATAAAGTTGGCATATTCGACATTAGCCACATGGGAAGAGCATTAATCAGCGGTTCAGAAAGCCAAGCCTTTCTAGACTTCGTAACAACCAATGATGTTGCACGCTTGGAACCTCTTAGTGCTCACTACTCCATAATGTGCAACGAAAAGGGAGGAATCAAAGATGACTTCGTCCTCTCCAAGCTTGAACCCGAAAAATTCCTGATAGTTTACAATGCGACCAACAGAAAAAAGGATTGTGAATGGCTAGTTCAACATTCTGAATCCTTTGACGCAAAGGTCGAAGAAGTCTCAGATATCATCGCCATGTTTGCAGTGCAAGGACCCAAAACGCAGCAAACCTTACAGATAATAGCTGACTTCGACTTGAGCAAAATTGAACGTTTCAAATGCGGATGGACTAAGCTGAACGGAGTAAACGTGTTCCTTTCAAGAACCGGATATACGGGCGAAGACGGATTTGAAATATTTGTCTGGGACACTCCACTCTCAAACCCAGCCAAAGCGGAGAAAGTTTGGAAAGCTATCTTAAACGCTGGCAAGGAATTTGGAATTGAACCTTGTGGTTTGGGTGCAAGAGATACCCTGAGACTGGAGGCAGGCATGTGCCTTTATGGCAACGACATCGACGAAAACACAACACCATTAGAAGCAAAACTCCGTTTTGTCGTAAAATTTAAGAAGGAAAATTTCATCGGCAAAGACGCGCTGGTTAAACAGAAGGCTGAAGGCGTTAAGAGAAAACGTGTTGGCTTGCAGATGTTAGAGAAAGGCATTCCCCGCCCTAATTATGAAGTATGGAAGAACGGTCAAAGGATAGGACGCATAACGAGTGGTACCTTCTCTCCTGTTCTAGAACATGGAATAGCAATGGCATACGTGCCGACCGAGCACACAGTTGAGGACTCAACAGTTATGGTCAAGATAAGAGATAAACTTGCTAAGGCACAAGTAGTTAGGTTTCCGTTCTACGACCCAACAAAATACGGCTACAGGAGGCAAAACAATGCGGGTGTTGGATTATGACATCCCAGATGACCTCTACTATTCGAAGGAACATGAATGGGTACGAATAGAAGGCAAAACTGCGGTTATCGGAGTAACGGATTATGCACAGAAGTCTCTCCATGAAGTAGTTTACGTGGAAACCCCAAAGGTTGACAGCCAAATCGAACAATTCCAGTCTATAGGATCGGTTGAATCTGTAAAGTCAGTTTCCGACATCTTCACCCCAGTCTCAGGCAAAATAACAGAAACTAATGCAGAACTTGTCGAAAGCCCTGAACTGGTAAACGAGGACCCTTATGGAGAAGGATGGATTGCAAAGGTTCAATTGGCGAACTCTGATGAAGATTTGAAGAAGTTGATAACTGCTGAACAGTATGCTGATTTTATTAAAGGTCTCGAAGAATAGAAGGCGCTACAAGCCTAACTAATGTAGGTTATGCGTCCTTCTTCGGTTTTACGCGTTTTCCGCGCATATTCTTCTCTGCGCCTTTCAATTTCCCGCATTTTTGCAACAATCTGCTTGGACTTTTCAATCTCTTTATTTAAGTCACTCATATCGACCTTTATATTAAGCATCTTTTGCAAGACTTCTAGAACACTTTTGGCTGCTAATGGATCGGGGAGATAACCTCGTGTTTCTCCCAGCAAGCATAAAGCATCTATGTTTTGGAACCTCGCCAATCCTAAGATCAACCCAGCTGTTCCAACGATTGGATTGCCAGATGAACTAACTAGCGCCTTTGCCTGTAAAGCATCTTTCAAAATTTCAGGGTTTGTTGAGACAGCTACAACTTTGGGTTTCTTTTCCACTTCTTTTCGGTAGCCACCAAGTGTGATAATCAGTTTGGTGTCCAGCTTGGAAACAAAGTTGAGAATACAACTTGAAACTTCATATTGTCCTTCAATGGTTTGCGCTTGACTATCTCCGGTTAAAAATATGAGGTCGTTTTCTCCAGTGTTGTTTTTCCAGATGTGGAAGTTGCCTCTAAGAAGCCTTACACTTCCCTTCTTGTTCACAAGCACATAATAGGGAAAATGAGGAGAAAAGAGCTCAGCGAATTTTCTAGCGTTCAACTGCTTAATGAGGTATCGAGTTGCAATTCTTCCAACCATTCCAAGTCCAGGAAGCCCTTCGATTAGTATGGAGTTCTTTAACTTAACCTTCATTTTTCCTTTGACGAATGTCTCCTTCATCGAGTGTCAGTCCTCATAGCACCCTTATACGTAGCATATTTATCGTCAGGCGAAAACTTTGCAGGATGTGGAATATGAACCCTGCCTCCACAATAAGGACATTTCTCTTCATTTAACGTGTAGCTTCTACATTTCTCACATTTTCGAAGCAGCCAAACCATTATTTTCCCCGGCGAAATGTACCAGTTCCACCTGCCTTGGTTATGTTTTTTATAGCGGTTTCTGTGGCTTTTTCAAGAACCTTTTCAGCTTTCTTGTAGTCTTCGGCCAAAACTTCTATGCGATATTTCGGTGGTGCAACAACATAGACGCGCACTTTTGTTCCATCAGATTTCTTGATTTTCTTAGCGCTCAAGAGAGCCTCACGAACGTGGACTACACCGTTTGGCTTCACGCATTGAAGCTCAAGTGTTCCTTTTATTTTAACTAGAGGCAGCTTTATTTTCTCTTTAACGATCTCAGCTATTGCAACGGCTAGATTCTTGGGGACCCCCAGCTCTAACAGCACATCTGGACCTTCTCTCGCAGTTTTCTCTAAACCCTTGTACAAATCGCCAAATTCTGCTTCAATTAGAGAACCAGCTTTTTCATAAACCCCTTCGACAGGCATGTTTAGTTTTTCGGAAACGCTGCGTAGAAGCCCCTCTGCTTTTCTATCTTTCTTCCAGTCAAGAATTTTTTCTCTTCTTCCACGTTTTGTCACTCTTCTAAGTGAGAGGTCAACATGTCCCTTTTCAGAGTCTACGCGCAAAACTTTCAACACGGTTTTTTGTCCTTCACGTACAAAAGAGCGGATGTTTCGGACCCAACCGGAAGCAACTTCAGATATATGCAACAAACCTTCCTTTTCATATTCATCGAGAAAAACGTAGGCTCCATAATGCGTAACCTTTTGAACAGAGGCTATTACTAGATCGCCAACTTCAGGCCACTCAGCCTTTTTAACAGACATTTTACTACTCCAGTTTTCATTCTAAAACGGCAACAATTTCGCCTTTAATCGCAGCTTTTCCACCGGTATGCTCAGCGATAACTGCTCCACAAACATTGCAGTGCACAACATTGGTCACGTGGCTAAAGATTATTTGCTCATTACCACAGTCTGAACATTTCACTCGTAAAAATCTGCTTTTGGGTCTTGGAATAAGCTTTTCCCATTCACTCAAGTGTTATCATCTCCTATTTTGACATAGCAAGTTTTTGAGACGCACTCTACCTTTAGATGGTTTCAAATGCTCACTAGCCGAGTGGTATAGAACAATCCACATGATTATTTATACTTTTTTAGGTGGCGAACTACTACTGCGCTATTTGTTTTCTACTTCTACTGCAACACTCTGTTTGATAAGAATTCTAGCGTTTTCAACAGGTAAGCTTGCTACGTCTTCAGGTTCAAATGGACCATAGGTTTTCATGTCGACTCCAATAATTGCTGGAATTTCTTGAGTGAATCGTAAAATCATTCTTTTAGGTTTTTCTTTAACCTCTATGCGTGGTGAACGCCCGCCTAAGATGTCCTTTAACAAGGTATCGTAAGATTCTAATGAAGGTGAAACTTCTCCAAGCACCTTTTCCTCTTCATAAGTCAGTGCTTCTTTGGCTACGACTTTGCCATCCATGGCTTTTCCAAGAGCTTTTTCAGAGCGTAGCTTAACGAGTTCTTCAACCATCTTCTTAACATTCCTAAATTCTCGTCGCAGAAGCTTGGCTCTAACCGTTTTCTCATCAAGCATTCGACTTTCTTCTCTCATTCTTTTCATGTAACCAGCGAGTTTAACGCAGAAATCCTTGGGTAATGCTTGAATTTCCGTGGTCTCTCTTTCTTTCGCCCATGCTTCATAGAGTTCATCGTACATTTGAGCGTTCCTCCGCTATTTCTGCGGCTCCCTTGCACAAAAGAAACAAAGCTGCAGCCATAGGCAACTCAACCTTTTTGTTTTTATACGGACCATAAAATTGGTTTCCAATTTTGAATTCAGGAGCTTCAGAAACAAATATTATTGCTGTGCCATTCGGGAAGGCGACTGCACTTTCTAAAGGATCGAAATCTTCTATGGCTGTAATAGGCGTTTCAGTTTTCTTTAACCCTGTTTTTCCATGTAAGGTATTGGTTAATCTTATCAGCCGGTGAGTATCAGTTGTAACCACCGTGTCTATTTTAGCTGCTTGTTTCTTCACGGCTTGCTCAGCAATTTTGCTCCAGCCTTCAAGGCTTACTCCTTTAACCATTGCCCAAGGACCCTTATATTTCCAACTTTTCAAGATTCGTTCTTTGTGTTCACTCAAATCTTGAATGTTTCTTTTTCGCAATCCGATTTTCTCTAGCTGCTCTGGTGTAGTAGTTAGGAGATATTCATAGGTTCCTCTGGCGAGTCTACCTTTCCATCCATAATCGTCTAAGTTTGGACCGTCAATTCCGCTTAACCCATGCAGCTGGGGTTCAAGTCCCATTCCAACAATGTAATCCACGATTTCTTTGCGGCATATCGAGTCAAGCATTGAGATTTCCTTGCTCTCCACGTGAAGATGGTAGCCTCTATGCCCAGAGAAGCCCAAGCTCATTTCTTTGGCCGACAGCCCGAAGTCCTTTGTTAATATATCGATAAGCTTTATGATTTCTTCTTTTGCAGATCCCAAGCAGACTTCACATGGCCACGCTTTCTCTTCGAATTTCTGTTCGTTACACGTTGGGCATTTCTCAGGCCGTGTTCCATTCCCAGTTGTTTTGCAGCTAGTGCAAGTCCATGTGTCGTGTTTTTTGGCACAGGGAGTTGGAATGTGATCTGCGTCTATGTCGAAAACCAAGTCGGCGCCTAACCAGCCTTTTTCTTCCATTTTTTCTTCTGGGCGTTCATAATAGGCGCTTGAATAGTAAACGTTCGATGGAACCAACCTTTTGAGCGAATTCCGAAGTTCCTCTGCGGTTTTGAAACTCTTATGCCTAAGCATTATCCTTTCCTTTAGAAGGAGAAAACCAAACTCTCGCTTTTCTATTGAAGAAGGAGGCTGAATACTAACGTTCTTTTTATAGTATTCACTGAATTTTGCTTGGATGAAGGCTTTGGTTTCTATTTTAATCATGCCCCGACGCAACGGGAGCTTCTGTCTTTAGAGTTATTAGTTTTTTTCTGTAATAGGCAAGGGGATGCCTTACTCTTCTGCAGATATCATCCATTCCAAGGCAGACGCCATGAGTGCGTAAAGTGTCGCATTTTGGTGAGATGTACTTCGTTCTGGAACCTTTTAGTCCTGCTAAATGTTCAACTTGATAGCGGGTCATTCTTTCATTGAAGTCGGCAAAGGAACGAAATAGGTCAACAACATTTTCTGTGCTCATACCTATGTTTATCAAGAAGGTGGTGAGTGTGAAACGTCCAATATGAGAAATATGACGTCCAGAACTTATTGTTTCATGCAATTTCTTTATGCATGGAGGATATGCAACGATAATTACTTCTGAGGGAATATCTTCCCAGCTGGTCTTTCCTCTTTTCTCGTAGAAAATCTGTTTCAATCTGTTAATATGGTTCGTCATGCTTGGGGATAAGGATTTGACTTTCACCTGAAGTTTCTGTTCTATGTATCTGCGTACTTCCTCCTCTAAGAGACGACAAACCTCAACTTTTGTTAGAAAAACTTCCCCTTTCGATAACAATCTATTACTTAGTTTCCATTTTTTGTCTTGCATAATCGCTGCGTTTTTTATGTAATCTGTGAAATCTAGCGCAAAATGGTAGTTTAGCAGATTATGCTGAGGTGGTATTAGTCTTAGTTTCCACTTGAAATTTTCCGCGATTTTCATAATTGTTTCTTTGTCTTCTTGTTTAAGTAGCCTGGATACGCGTTTAGCTTCTGCTAATGCATAGGTTCTCTTGATTCGTGAATCTGCAGTTGAAGCTACCATCATGATTGCTATTGGGAAGGAGGGAATTTCCACATCGTCTTTGGGTGATTTTCCGCTGACTAAATTGAAGAGTAGGGCTTCTTCGATTCTAGCTTCTGCTCTTTCTAAGATAGGTTGATACTCGATTTCTTCAAGTTCATCGATTTTAATATCCAGTTTTTCGATGAATTTTGCGGCATCAGGAGTGAATGGATATTTGGCTAGGTCACTTTTGGTTAAAACCTGTTTCCCCCCCTCATTAATCAGAAAGCGTAGGTGTTGTTGTCTTACGTCACTACTCTACTTCTATACGCGGAGCTAGGTAAAAGGTAAGTCTTCCTTCCTTTGGCTGTTGAAAATCAATTTTTATGGGCATGTCTGTTGAGAATTCAAGTGTTGCAATGTCGCTGGTTGCGGATGCATTTTTGATTATTTCTGACAGGTAGCTTAGGCTAAAGGTTGCCTTAGACGACTCTTTGGCTTCGAGGTCCAGAAGAGTTTCGCTTCCTTTTTTAAGTTCGACTACAGCGCCCATGATGTCACCAGTTGCGCGTAGAGTCATTTTTTCATTATCTATTTCAACGCGGACATGATCGCTTACGAGTTGTACGTCTTCTATGGCTTGATGCAAGCCATGGCTTGTGGCTTTGGCGCGTACATTGAAGGTTATCTTCGGTGTAGGCACTTCTTCTTCGGTTGCTTCTAGGGTTGGCATGTTGAAGGTGCGGTCGTATCTGCCCCTAATCGCAATTTGTAAACGACCAGTTTTCTCATCCAAAGCAAGTTCAACAGATTCGTCTTTCGCGGCTCGACGAAGAAGCTTAAGCATTTCGCTTACGTTTATGCACATTTTCATGGGAGTGTCACAGAGATATTCATCAAATATTGTTTTTGGCCATTCGAAGTCTATCATGGCAACGCGAGACGGATCCATTGCACGCAGTTTGATGCCTTCGGGGCTTATGTTGAATGTCGCTTCGTCGACTAGTGTGGATATGACGGTTATCATGTCGCGTAAGAGTTTTGCGTCTGTTATTCGGAGTTTAAACAAGTTGATTGCTAGCCTCCTTTCTAAACGCTTATGTTTAATGTTTACCTTTCGTTTAAAACTTCTTATCTGCTTTCTGTATCGCTAAAAATTGAATCTAGGGAAAGAGATTTGTTGATAAATTAGAGATAGGAGCTTGTTGAGAAAATATATCGAGATCGAATTGCCTCTGAGAAAAGAAAAACCAGAGAGATGGAAGAAGTGGGAAGTTTGCTTAGCGCTCAGATGATATTTGGTTTAATCAATGCAGTTCTCCAAACAACTAGACTTTCATTTTAGGCTCGGAACAAGCAAAAAGCGCTCTTTCATACGAAAAGACCAAAGGATATAGATCTTACCAGTTAGAGGCAGAACACCTCAAAGTAAAGGCAGAGTAATTCACACATAGCCTTCGACAAAGATTCATGTAATCAGCTATCTTTCCTTGCTAATAACCAAGGGACCTTTTGTTTTTTTATACGATTTTCAGCTGTATTCTCTGAATGTGTATTCGCATTTTGTGCATCTAAAGAATTGTGTGGAAGACTCGTCGCTTCCTCTTGTTTGAACCTGCCAAACATAAGCCAGATTGTTGCCGCATTTGGGACATTCAATGCGCATCGTGGGCAGAACTCGCAGTTTCTGTTCTTTCTTCCCAATAATTGCGATGGTTTCTTGCGGACGGTGCTCGATCACTTTCGGTATGGGTTCTAACTTCCGCGCGAGTTGCTTGCTTTTGTAGCCACATTTGGGACAAGCCATTACAAAGCGTGTCTTTCCCTTGCTTTGTTTCTTTGGCACAAGCCTTGTTCCGCACTTGGGACAAAACTGCATAGTTCGCGTCCTCACGCGTTTCTGTTCCCTTTTCCATATCTTTGAGTCTTTTAAACCTTTTCTTATTTCAATCCAGATTCAGACTTCGATGTTTAACTATTGATTATCTTTTTTCGTTTTAGCTGACCAAGTCCCGAAGCTACGAGATGCGCCACTCTTAAAGCCTCAGGAATATTGCTACGCGTAGAAGTGCTCTTCAAAATGCGTTTAGCATCTTCCTCTGAGATTCCAGCTACATGAGCATAGATGGGTTCTTCTCCGCTTCTTGTGCGCACCTTAATTATTTTTCCAGCCTTCTCTATTGTTTTCCATCTTTTTTCGCTTTGAGGCAAATTCTGCAAGGCTTTTTTTATGTTGTTGAAGTCTGGCTTGTCCCGAGTAACAGCAATCACTGGCAACTTCACCTTTGAATAGAGTTCTTCAATGTCAACCACGTTAAAGCCAGCCATTGTCACGCCGTTCAGCATTATAACCCGAAGTTGATCGTAATGAGGTGACTCAGTTATCATAGTAGCAATTTTTTCAGTTACATCCATACCATCGATTTCAGCCTGAGTTCGCATGACGCCGTCAAGCCAATATCCTCCTCGAAAAACTACACCTATAACATCTACAACGCCTTTGGTGTGAGGAACAAAAACTCCATCGTCAATGCCCAAGACTCGAATCTCAGGCTTCACTGCACGAATCTCAATGATTCTACCTTTGTTCATCGTGCTCACCGAGCCTCTTCAAAATCTCACGAAGCAAAACAGCAAAAGCCTCAACAGCATCACCCTTTTCGCTCAGAATTCTCAAAGAATCTTCAAAAGTAACTGTGTCAGCCAACCAGGCAAACACTATTAGGGCTTCAGCAGCGTTTCCGAGAACGTGTCGGTCAATTCTACGAGGCAGCAATTTTCTCAAGTTAGCCTTTTTGACAGATTCGGACAAAATTCTATTGTTAACCTTTGCACCTGTTGGATGTCCAGATTTCTGTGATACTACGAGAGAAAAAAGAAGATTCACATAGGCATCTCCTAGTCCAGCGAGGTCCTTATCAAGCAAAACCTCTTCAAGATTCTTGTATTCTTTTAAGATAGAGCCCCTGCTCATTTTTGTTGCCATTCTTTCAATGCTTTCTTTAGGCTGGTGCGGAACTGTTTGGTTTGACTCTTTATCTTTGCGGCTGCTTCCCGCAGTGCGGTTTCAGGCTTTTTATCCGGCTTTCGTCCTTCTTTCATGCGAACATGAACTATAGGATTAGCAACCAAAGGATGTGATATGTTGTAGCCTGCCATTTCGACCGTTTCATCTTCCAATAAAGCTCCCTGTAGAACGTTACAAAACGTATGTCCCTCGCCTTCAATCTCTATGCGTAGCTCGTCGGAAGTCTTCTTCAAAACTTTAATGTTCAAGCCATTTCACCCTTTCCATAATCTTGGGCGCTCTTTCGCTTTTCAATTTTGCCACATCTTAAACAGCGCATTTGCATTCTTCTGAAGTTCAAAATATTTCCACAGCGAGAGCAAAAAGCATAGATAACCCCTAAATTTGGCTCTTTTGTAGATAAATGGAAAGTTCTGTTTTTGTCGCTGACTACTTTTGCGCGAATGATGTCACCAGGTTTACAGGCGTCGTACATGATTTCAACATAGCTGAGACTCACATCTGAAACATGCAAGATTCCAGTGAAGAAGCCTGAAATAGGATGTTTGCCCACTTGGAATATACGCACAACCGCAATTTTGCTCTGCACATCTAGAACCTGACCAATAACTATACTTCCAACTTTGGGAACGGCCAAGAAGCGAGTTCGGGGAAAAACCGAAACCTGCTTGTTAAGTACATCCACTAACGCGCGTCCAGTTGCAAAGGAATAAATCGTGCCATTTTCCTCATAAGTTCCGGGTCCAGGCATAAACTCCTCGATTACACCTAAGCGGTCGCCGGGAACCACAAATTGTCCACTCTTCTGCTTTGACAAAGACATTCTACTTTCCTTCAACATCAATCTTTAAGTTAATAGTACACTCTTAACTTTCTCCTTGACGCACCGCAATAAACCTTTTGATTTTAGTTTTCGCTTTTCATGTCGAAAACGCTTATATGGTTGGATTATCCATCCAATAATCTATGCCTTCACTCAATGCACGTCAAATTGCTTTGCTTAGTGTATTAACCGCTGTCTCGTTAGGTATCCAGTTAGCCCCACGCCCGCCTAATGTCGAGTTCACTTCTTTGTTTGCTTTCATTGTAGGCGTTCTATACGGTAGCCTAGTTGGCGGATTCTTCGGCGGCTTCGTAATGTTTGTTAATGGATTCTTGTCACCTTGGGGTTTTGCTGGTTTCATAATGCCTTTTCAAATAGTTGGAATGGCAACAGTAGGATTCGCAGGGGGCATTTACAAAAGATATGTGGTTGGAATAAATCCTGCCAAAGTCTGTGCTGAAGTTGCAGTTTTGGGCGCTTTTCTCACTCTTCTATACGACATAATCACAAACGTCGGAGTTGCTGTACCACCTGCGTTAAGTGGAGTCTCATGGCATATTTCTTTAATATTAGCCTTTTCCATGGGAGCCCTATTCTCGTTGGTTCACATAATTTCCAACATTGCTTTATTTGGCTCAGGATTCATCCTGCTTATAAAAGCCCTGCAAAGAGTCCCAGGAGGTGAAACGTTGTGGTCAGAAAAAGAACTCTTACATTCGCAACGTTAGCGGTACTGGTTTGGGCTGCTTTAACAACTATTCTGTTTGGTTACTACTACCTGCGTTTTCAAGAATACGTTAATTTGTCACGTGAGTACGAAGCCGTAACGATGAGAGTACATATAACAATAGATTACGGTAATGGAACGAATGTTTGGTACAATGATACCCTTGTGCCATTAGGCGCTACTTTGTTAAATGCAACTGAAACCGTGGCAGACGTTCATTCTACTCCTTATCCACAATATCAAGCAGTGTTCATAGACGCCATAAACGGCATTTTTACAACGGAGACACATTTTTGGTGGTGGAAACACTGGGATTCAGAAGCACAACAATGGAAAGATGGCGAAGTGGGTGCTGACATCTACAAGTTAAAGCCACAGGAAACTGTTATGTGGCAGTATGTATAGGCGTTCAAAAGAAGTTCAAGATACATTCACTTACAATTTCCTTTTCTGTCTATTACATATAAATCAGCTACAAATTCGTGTTTTGGTTTTTTGTGAAACTTGAACATGTATGGAATAGCCATAACCATAGCATATACGGCAAGAATTTTTCCCCCATGCTTTTCAATGAAACTCTTAAGGAAGGCAGAAGGTTGAACGGCTATAATTTGTGCTCCACGTTTTTTCGGTTTATTAGCAAGTTCTTTGCTACTTTTTCCTTTATGAAGAGAGTAGATTCTGCGGGCTATTTCCGAGGATTTTTGTAGAAACTTTCTGTCTGCCTTTCTCTTTTGAACCCCGAAAGGTGGGTTTTGAAGGACTGTGTCGAAGACTCCATGCAGAGCATCGATATCGGTCACAAGCCATTGAATCTTATCTTTCACACCTAACCTAATCGCGCTTTTCCAAGCCAGTTTCACCGCGGTCTTGTCAATGTCGACGCCAACAATTTCTTTGGCTCCTAAAAGCGCCGCACCAATTGCTAGTCTACCGGTGCCGCATCCTAAATCTGCAATTTTCTTTCCAATAATGTCGTTGTTTACATAGGCTGCTATGTAGAGAATTTCCGCTGCAATGTTCGCGGGTATTGTGTATTGTTCCAGATAAGCCTTAGGCGTGGGATGCGCTTCAACTTTTGACAACGCAATTTCTAGGTTTCGCTTCCGAACCAGCCTTCTTTGCACAGTTTTTCCCAACTCATTTCTTCAAGAATGACTGATGTTTCCTCTAATGTTAAAACCGGCTTAAGAAATTTAGATGCGTCATCTAAGGATACACGTGGACACGCTGTATTTACAAATGCGTCTATTGTTGGAAACTGCATTAATGCTTCAGGAGTTATCTCTCTTAAAGCAAGCAAAGTAGCCCTCTTTTCTTTCTTTTCTAGTTTCTCCTTGATTTGTAAGGCTCCATCAAATCTTCGCTGTTCACTTTTGAGTCCGACAAGCACTCCAAACTTTTCCGCCTTTTCTGCTTCATAGATGGTTGCCCAACGTTGTTTCATTATCTTCCGAACCTCGTTGTCTAAGTCATAAGCTCCTTTCTCGTATGGATCAGCTACGATAACGGGTTTTGCAGTAGCTAATGCCAAGCCGATGGCGTGGAATCTACCTCCTCCAATGAAAAGGAATGCTTCTACATCTTTGGCGACTGCTTTCGCGTTGCTGTAGTTACATCCTATGATTTGGCCAGCGTACTTTAGTTTTCCAGTATCTCCAATTGCAACGCTTTTTCCAGCTTTTATAAGAAGTTCTCGGGCTTCGCTCAGCATGTCAACATGCTGCACGGTAGTTGCTAATCCAAGGTTTTTCCAATCTTTGAGATGAGGCAATGCCTTGTTTACTGCCTCTTTTATGGTGATTTCGGCTTTGGCTTCTATGTAAATTGTCGGCACTCTTGACTGTGTTGTCATTTGGCTGTGTCCAAAATGAATGAGCAAGTCAGCTCTCAGGATTTCAGCTTCTTGAATGGCCAGATCGCAAGCTCCATAGCAGGGATCTGCTGAAATTATGGGTAGTGCTCCGGCCTTTTCAACAACAGTAGCCAGTCGGGGTCCTTGAGCTTTCAATCCTTCGGGAAGTTGAATTAGAACTCGTTTGGCGTTTCGCTTGTCTATTTCGTTTTTTAGCATTTCTTCTTCAAGGTAGAAACCTTTTCTTTTTTGCATTTGTGATTCCAACTACGAGTTATAAACGATTTCAGAATATCAAGAGCCAAAAAGCTTTCATTCAAATGTCCATTCAGAGCTTTTTTCTCGCATTTTCGCAAGTCTTTCCAGCAGAATTTTTTGTTCGAGACTTGCTACAAGTTGCCGAGTTGAGATAACCGCGTCTGCATTTACTGATATGCTGTCGATGCCACAGCGAACAAGAAACTCTGTGAAATCTGGCAGGTTAGACGGGCCTTCTCCACAAATGGAAACCGTTACGCCGTGTTGATGTGCCACTTTGATAAGATGCCCAATAATACGCTGGACTGCTGGGTCACGTTCGTCAAAGTATCCCATAAGTCCCAAGCGTTCTGAGTCACGGTCTATCATGAGCACGCCTTGAGTCATGTCGTTTGAGCCTATGGAGAAGCCGTCGCAGAGTCTGGAGAATTCATCCGCTAGAACTGCAATTGCAGGTGTTTCTGCCATAAACCAAACTCGGAAATCTCGTGTTTTTTCCAAGCCCTCGTTCTTCATGATTTCTAGGCATCTTTCGGCTTCCCAAACGGTTCGAATAACTGGAAGCATTACCCAAACATTTTTGAGACCCCATTCTTCTCGACACTTGCGTATGGCTTTGCATTCCAGTCTAAACGCTTTCTCATACCATTGGCTTATGTAGCGGCTGGCTCCCCGCCAACCCAGCATCGGATTAGCCTCAACAATCTCATATTTTTCTCCGCCTTTCAGCTCTCTATACTCGTTGGTTTTGAAGTCGCTGAACCTGACAACTACAGGCCTAGGCTGTATAGCTCTAGCAACGGTGGCTATGCCATCGGCTAGCTTATTCACGAACTTGTCGGCTTGTCCCGTTTCTAATAGGTAAAGCGGATGCTCGCCGATGTAACTGGCTAGTATAAACTCGATTCGCATTAAGCCTATGCCATCAAACGGCAAGTGTTTGTAATCTTCGATTTTTTCTGGAATCCCAAGGTTGAGGTAGATTTTTGTGGCGGTTACTGGGGCAGAGCTGAGCAAGGCTGCTCCTGAAGCTACTGCTGTAGGAGTAACTGGTTTTTCTGCCATAGGTATTATTCCCTCGTAAACTACACCGCTTCTTGCATCTACAGTGTATTCCTTTCCAGTATTCATAACTTTGGTGGCGTTTTCTGCAGCAACAATGCATGGGATGCCAAGTTCCCGACTGACAATAGCAGCGTGGCATGTGACACCGCCTTTGTCGGTTACTATGGCTCCTGCCATCCTCATGTAGGGCACGTAATCTGGGTTGGTCATTGTAGTCACAAGTATGTTGCCTTTCTTCATTAGTTTGGAAGCATCTTCAGGTGTAAAGACAACTTTAGCTACGCCGGCACCTATTCCTCGTTTCCCAGCTGCTATTCCTTTTGCAACAACTTTCATTTCTATTGGGCGTTCTGGCAATGCCGGTGGCTTAGGTGCTTCTGCTGGAAGTTTTTCTTTTAAGCTCCAAACGGTTTCCGGTCTTGATTGTACAATGAAGATGTTTTCTGGAAAAGACAAGTCACGGTCAATTGCCCACTCGATATCTTGGGGTTTCCCATAATGCTCTTCAATTTGTTTGGCGATCCGTGCCAGTTTCACAACTTCTTCATCAGTTAAGCAAGGAACCTCTTGTCTTTCCGTGTCGACTTGAGCGTGAATTGTCTTGCCCGTTTCCAAATCACGAATATATTCAACTGTTTTCTTAGCAATTCTCTTTTCAATGATTTTAAGCGTGTTTTTATCAACAACGTAGTCATCTGGAGTAACTGCCCCAGAAACCACGGATTCGCCTAATCCCCAGTTGGCTTCGATTACGATTTGATTAGATTCTCCAGTGACAGGGTTGATTGTGAATGTTACGCCCGCAACTTTGGCGTCAACCATCTTTTGGACGCCGACGCTTATGAGAACATCCTCGTGCTTGAAGCCTTTCTGTGTTCGGTAAAATATAGCTCGCGGCGTGAATAGGCTTGACCAGCATTTTACAGTTTTTTGGACAAGATCGTCGGTGCCTTGGACGTTGAGGTAGGTTTCTTGTTGTCCTGCGAATGAGGCGTCTGGGAGGTCTTCGGCAGTAGCGCTAGAACGAACAGCTACTGAAATCTCACCAGTCTCGGTTCGTTTACCAAGTTCGTTATAGGCAATTCGTATGGCTTTTTCGATTGCGCCGGGCATATGAGTGTCTTCAATTAGCTGTCGAACTTTCTTCGAAGCATCCTCATATTGTTTAGGGTCGTTAGTATCAGTAACAATCTCTTCGATTATTTTGTAGATTTTTTCAGCTATGCCAGTTTCGACGATGAACTCTCTATACGCCTCTGCTGTGATGGCAAATCCTGGTGGAACAGGTATCTCAGCGCGTAACATTTCGCCTAGATTAGCGTTCTTCCCCCCAACAAGTGGAATGTCTTCTTTGCCGAGTTCGTCAAACCATAGAATCCGCTTCTCTTTACGGGAAGACGACAAATAATTCCACCTCTACTAATAATCTTGATTAATCTGGAGTTTTTTCAACAACAATTCTACAAGTGAAGGGTAGTTTAGCTTTTCCTCTTGTTAGTGCTTGCTTAACCGTTTCTATACCGTCTTTGTTAACACCAACCTTCATGATTGCCTGGTCGGGCCTTATTCGGGCTGCTGTTCCGATTGCTTTGCCAAAGGATCTCTTCATTCCATCTTGCAAACGGTCTGCATGAGCGCCAAAAATCATTTTGTTCTCCCTAAGAATAGCATGCGGGTAAGGCAAAACTCGAAAAACATAGTTGCTTCCAAGTTTATCTTCAAGAATTCGGTTTACAGCTATTCTGGCTGCTTCAAGAGCGTTGTGACGGACTTGGGCTTCTTTTTGGGCGATTAATAAGGCTTGGTATTCGAATTTTGCTTTAGTATCGCCCATAGTGAACTTCACAATTTTTGGAGGGGGAAAACCTCCAATATACTCCTTTCTGGTGTAAGGCATCCCTTTTACAGCCCGATAGTTTTTCGCTTTCATACGTTTTTCCCTTCACCAGCATACTAAGGGCTCTATTTAAAGCCTTTTGTGATTCCAATTTATATATCAAAATTATGAATTTTAAATATTGATGGCAGTTAAAGTACAGGTTGCTTCTTTAAACTGTTCTTATTTGAACCAAAGTTTCGCTAATTCATCAAAATTAAGATTAACCTTCTTCAAAATTGGAATGCACATCTTTTTCTTTATTGTCATGTCTTCAACTGGTATCTGCCCAATGTAAAGTGAGGAGAGCTTCCTCCTTGATTTCAATCAAAGCTGATCATTAATTCTGAGTCGTTTTTATCGTGTTTTATGCTGTGTGATACAGCTAACTTATCTGTCAGGGTAAAGAGTTTTTTCAGGATTTCATTTGTCTGGTAGTTTTTTTATTGTCTGTCATATTTTTCCACTTCGTCGCTCATTACAACGAGTTCAATCCCTGCGTCCTTGAACATTTTCACAGTATCTGCTTCAGCGTGATAGTGTTTTTGTGCAACTACACGCTTGATACCGGAATTGATAATCATCATGGCACAAGATCTGCATGGAATCATTTTGCAATAAAGTGTCGCTCCGTCTATAGATACCCCAAATTTTGCAGCTTGGATCATCGCATTTTGTTCTGCGTGCAATGTTCGTACACAGTGCTGAGTAACATTTCCAGCGTCATCAAAAACCTTACGCATGTCGTGCCCGATTTCATCACAATGGGGCAATCCCGCAGGCGAACCGACGTATCCTGTAGTTAGAATCCTTTTGTCTTTTACAATGACACATCCGCTTCTGCCTCTATCACATGTCGCCCTTTTCGAAACAGCTTCACATAAATCAAGAAAATACCTGTCCCAACTTGGTCTTTTGCGATCTTCCATGGCTTTACACATCGCTTTGGAGCTATTAATATTTTAGCGTGCGAGGATTCTGTTAACTCTTCGGATTTGATACATATATCACGATTGGTTAACAGCATCCTGTTGCATGAGCGTGGATCATAGCATTATTTGAGAAGGAATGATTTTACAGATTCGAGAATTAGAAACAAGAGGTTCCACCTTTCTCTCGATAACATATCTAAGCTATATGCTAGAAAATAGTAGATTTATAAGAGAGAAAATATTACTGTGAAGAATCAGCATGAAAATGCGGAGGAAAACAGTTTGGTTGAGGTAAAAGTTGACCATTCAAAATGTAATGGAGACTCAATATGCGTAGACGTTTGTCCAGTTGCCGTCTTTGAACTACAAGAGGTTTCAGAGTACCCTGGCGAAAAGAAATCTGTTGTAGTTGACAACGATGCATGTATTGTATGCAGAGCATGCGAGGTCCAATGTCCCACTCAAGCCATAACCGTTGAGGAATAGTATTAGCGAAGAGGAGGAAAGTTGCCCTCAGAGGTTAAGCCCAGCAGAACTCTCGATTGCATAGGGCTGTACTGTCCAGAACCAGTCTTCAGAACCCGCCTAGAACTAGACAAAATGGCCATAGGTGAGGTTCTGGAAATGCTTGCCGACGACCCAGCAGCTGAAGAAGACATAAAGAGCCTCGTTAAAAGAACTGGACACGAACTCTTGGAATTAAGTAAAAGGGGCAATGTCCTTCGATTCCTAGTTAGAAAAGTTAAGTGAAAGGGTGACATGATTTGAGTGAGAAACAGAAGATATTGTATGTCCAAACAAGCGGGGTTGACACTCCAGAGCGCACTTATGCTCCCTTTATATTAGCAACCACTGCGGTAGCCATGGGAATGGATGCAACCATATACTTTTTGATAAAAGGAATAACCATAGTTAAACAGGGAGAAGCAGAGAAAATCAAGTTAGGAGATTTTCCCTCCTTAAAGGAAGTAATGAACCAAGCGGTGAAGGCCGGAGTAAAGCTTGAGGTTTGTGAACAAAGCTGTATGCTCCTCGGATTGGAAAGAGGAGATTTTGTAGACGTCGCCAAAATAGTTGGTGCAGCCACGCTTAACGACCGAATTTTGGATGCAGATGCGGTATTATGCTTCTAATTATGTGAAAGGCGGTTTATAATGCGAAGGGTCTACATGGATCACACGGCTGGAATGCCCGTTGACGAGCGAGTTCTTGAAGCTATGATACCCTATTTTACTCAAAATTATGGAAACCCATCATCTATTCATTCTTTTGGCAACGAAGCGCGAAGCGCAATCGACGAAGCGCGCAACATGGTTTCAGAGCTGATTGGGGCAGAGAAGAAAGAAGAGATTACTTTCACTTCTGGCGGCACAGAGAGCAACAATTTAGCCATTAAAGGCGTGGCCTACAGAAACAAGGAAAAAGGAAATCACATCATCACTAGTTCAATTGAACACATGTCAGTAATAAACACATGCAAACACCTCGGCAAGCAAGGATTCAAAATCACCTATATTCCAGTTGACAAATATGGAATCGTAGACATTGAAAACTTGAGAAAAGAAGTCACCGACAAGACAATTCTAGTTTCCATAATGTATGCAAACGGCGAGATCGGCACGATTGAACCTGTAAAAGAGATAGGAGAAGTCGCTCATAGCAAAGGAGCATTTTTCCATGTTGACGCTGTAGCTGCTGCCGGGCAGATCCCAATAGATGTTCAGCATGAAAACATTGACTTGCTTTCTCTTTCTTCAAATGACATGTACGGTCCAAGAGGAATAGGTGCCCTCTACAGAAAGACTGGAACACACATCCTGCCCACGATACATGGTGGCGGACAAGAACGAGGCTTACGGTCTGGAACCGAGAACCTGTCGGGAATAGTTGGCATGGGAAAGGCAGCAGAGATCGCCAACACTGAGATGAAAACCGAAGCCGAAAGGTTGTCAGAATTAAGAAATGCATTCATTAAACGCATTTTGGACAGCATTCCAGAATCGTATTTGAACGGGCATCCAACTAAACGGTTGCCTAATAATGTTAATTTTAGGTTCAGGTACATTGAAGGCGAATCCTTAATTTTGAGTTTAGACATGGAAGGCGTAGCTTGTTCTTCTGGCTCGGCCTGCACTTCCAAAACGCTAGAGCCCTCTCATGTTCTATTAGCCATAGGCATAGCACATGAAGAGGCCCACGGCTCCTTGCTCTTCACTTTGGGAAAACAAAATACAAAGGAAGACATAAAATATGTCTCGGGCTTATTACCCAATATAGTTAAGAGACTGAGAGCCATCTCACCTCTGACCCCAAAGGAGTTGGTGACCTAAAATGTATTCCGAGAAAGTCATGGAACACTTCAGAAACCCACGCAACATGGGAGAAATGCCAGATGCAGACGGCATCGGAACAGTGGGTAACCCAGTTTGCGGTGATTTAATGACCATTTATATCAAAGTCAAAGACAACAAAATTGCAGACATCAAATTCAAAACGTTTGGTTGCGGAGCCGCCATAGCAACGAGCAGCATGATTACGGAACTGGCAAAAGGCAAAACTATCGAAGAGGCATTAAAAATCACAAGAGGCGACGTAGCTGGAAGCCTAGGCGGACTGCCGTCAATAAAAATGCACTGTTCCAACCTAGCCGCCGATGGACTCCACGCAGCCATAGAAGACTACCTTAAAAAGAAGGAGGCTGAAAAATGAAGACCTTCATAAAATGCGAACTGTGCAACATAGAGATTTCTGGCGAAAAATGCGTTTTCGCAGTCTATAAAAAAGTTATTGATGGCGAAGAACACCACTTCTGCTGTGAACACCACGCAGAGGAATTCGAAAGAAAACGTAGAAAACAAGAGTAGGTATTCTGGCTTTTATTTTTGCGCCTCAATCAGAACTATCGTTTCAAACATAGCTTTTTTCTCAGCGAGTGTCCTAGTTTTAAGTTCTGCTTCTCTAAATTTGTGCAGTGTCTTATTGATATTAGACAGAGAAGACTGTACCAAGAGAATTCTGCCTTTTTCTCTTAGGTATCGTGGCGTCTCGGCTATGAAGCGGTCGATGAGTTGTCTTCCTGTTGGTCCGCCAGCCCAAGCGCGTCCTATCCATGTTTTCTCTTCGTGTAGATTGGAAGGCAAGTAAGGAGCGTTGAAGAGAATTAGGCTAAACCGCTCATTGTGTTTTATTGGCTGAAAAAGGTCGCCTAATCGTATATCCATTTTGTCTGCAGCTTTGCTGAGTTTTGCATTCATTTTGGCAAGGTCAACCGCAAGGGGATTTAAGTCTGTGGCAACAACCTCTCGTGCCTTCTTTGCTGCGAGAATTCCTATTATGCCACAGCCCGTGCCCATGTCTAAGACAACATCGTTTTCATCAACAGAAAGATTCTCTGCTAGAAGAAAGGTGTCTTCTGCTGGTTCATAAACATCCTGTGAAACATAGAAGGCATAGTTATTGAAGAATATCTTTTTTCTTGAGGATTTCATTAGCTAAGACTCCGAAGTCTTCAGGTGCCAACTCTCGCACCCGCTTATCATGAAAGGGCAAAGAATCAGCCACGCTTAGGACCTTCTCTTCTTTGATTCCCAGTTTTGCCAAAAAGGGTGTAATGGCGTTGCGCACCTTCTTATTTCGTTGAGTGAACAGCGTTCTAACCAGCTCGAAAAAGGCTTGTTTGTCCTTAACAGCAAAGGGCGGCAGCCTAGGTTTTAACCTAACAATGTAAGAGTCTACATCGGGTGGCGGATAATACATGTCTTTAGAAACGTAATCTAACAGTTCTACATCTGCCTGATAATAGGTCATAACAGTCAATCTTCCATAATCCTTACTTCCAACAGATGCCACCATTCTTTCCGCAAACTCTTTCTGAAACGTAAGCACAGCAAAATCAAAATTCCTTTCTAAAAGCCAAAAGAGGATAGGAGATGAAATGTAGAAGGGCGGGTTAGAGATGACTTTGTTGAATAATGGGATCGGCACTTTGAGAACATCTCCTTCAACCAACTTCACATTTTCTAAGTCTTTGAGTTCTGTTCTTAGAATCCTCGTTAATCGAGAGTCAACTTCAACGGCAATAACCTGTTTGCATTTTTGGGAGATAAGCCTTGTTAGAAAGCCTAGTCCTGCGCCAATTTCCAGAACAACGTCATCCTCATTAACTGAGGCATAGGAAACCATAAGCCTCAGGAAACCCTCATCTACCATGAAGTTCTGTCCTAAACGCTTCTTGGGGAAAAAATTGTAAGTATGCAGAAGACGTCTTGTCCTTTTAAGCATGCTCATTGTTCTTCATATTCCACCAATAACCGAATTTGTTTGGACGCATATAGCGCTTTAAGGTGTCTTCATAGTGGAAAACACGAAAAGTGAAGTGCAAAGACACTTCTCATTGAGCCCGAGTGAATAATCGATATTTACTATCGCCTGCCAATTCCTCCAGAATTCTCTTCGTAATAAGTTTCGCTGGGTTTGGGATGTTGGCTCTTTGTTGCAAATCGTCGAAGTTTTTGAAGGAATTCCTTTCTCTTTCATTAATGATTTGCCACATGTACTTTTTGCCTATACCAGGAATCAACTCTAAGGCATGCATCCGCGGTGTTATTGCTTGAGCTACATTGAAAAAGTTTACGAACCAGTTTTCTCGGTTAAGCACTATTTTTTCGATAACTCCGGGCAGTTCCATCTTCGCCGCAGAGGTTAGTTCTTCGTAGCCTATTCGCCCAAGGATATAGGTGACTTTGTCTCTGGGGTCTTTTCCAACGTACACGCGTTCATAAGGCTTGATGAAAATGCCCTCTTTTACAACGGCCTCTAGAAGAGTGAAAAATTCTTCTCCAACCACTTGAACCAGGGCTCCTGCTCTATAGCCTGGTCTAGCGCTAGGTCTACCATGGGGCAGAAAATCCAGCACGTGGGCGCGTTCTTCGTATCTTTTTTCCATTCTTTCCTCGCCTAACACTAGCATTAACTAACAGTTTGTCTTCTATAATGGAAGAGCCTTTATTCTCTTTTCCTATAGTGGTCTAAAAGGCTTAATATCCCCTGCAACTTAGAAGTTTCCACTATTTTGCGCCCGCCAGCTAAAAAAACGCGGACTTCTTCGATGCTTTCGGGCATAGAGTTTACTAGCTGGACCGCTTCTTCCTTTTCTAACTCAAACTTTTCCATAAGATTCTTGGCAAGTATTTCAGCTTTTTCTGAGTCAATACGAGAAAATTTAGAAGCGTAGTCTAGCGATCTTCTTTGAAGCTGATCAAGCTTTTCCTCGCCTAGTGATTCCAACATTTTTTTGACTTGAGCCACTGTCAGAATCTGCTCCTTTGAGGGTTTTGAAGGCATAGTTCCTATCTCCCAAAGTGCGGTTCTAGATGCTCCGGACGTACAATTATTTGTTTCGTTGCGTCTCCCTGGGTTACATTTACTATGTAGGCTTGCCCTTTTTTCTCGGCAATGACGCCTATTCGACCATGATATCTTCTGTGAGGCATACCTTTGTGGATACTTGGGTCGATTTTTACAACGACTTTCTCGCCAAGAGTATACTCGCGAAGAATTTTGCTTAGCCCAGTTTTTCCTTTTTCTCTGGGCTTTCTCCTTAGAAGCGCACGAGTTTTGGCGCGGTAACCCTTAGATTTTCTCATCTAGGTCATATCTTCCTTTTTCATAATTACATTTAAAACATCTAGTTCTAAGGGTTTGGCTCCTACATTTAGGATTTTCGCTACATTTGGGCTTGTTCGTCCTTCGTCTCCAGTTATCAATTCTTTTATGTAGAGGCCTCCTTGACATTGGATTCGCATTTCCATTTTGTCAGGCTTCAACCTCTTTACTTTTGCCATATATATGTGCTTTTCCCGAACGAGATCAGCTCTTCTGTGAAGCACACGCTTTGGTGTCTGCTGATGAATAACTGTGTTCGTAAGCGTTTTAGCTAATTCAACTAGCTTTTCTCCTGGAACGGGCTTGTCAAAATCTACAATGACTTTATACAGTTTTTGTGCAGCCTCGGTTTTCTTCAGTTTTCTCACCGTGTCTTTTGTGGCCAATCGAAGGTTGGAAACTTCAACTTTGCCTTTGGCTCTTTCATTCACTGTTTGCGCCAAGTTTTTGAGATCAACGAACCTTTTCTTTGGTTTTTTGATCTCTATGATGAAGGGTCTACCTCGCCCCAGCATTCTGGCATCGATATCTTCTCTTCCAGCTCCGTGAAAGGCTAGAGCTTCTCCTTCAGCAATTTCTAGGGTTGGTTCTCCAATGATTTCTTCAACCGATTCTGGATACATTTTGCCTGTCCAATTGCATCTTGGACATCCTTCTCCTCTGCATTTTACACATAGCCATCTGGATTGGGGTATGCCTCGAACGAGTTTTCGGTATCTTCCAGCAATGAATAGTGGGTTGACTTGAAGGTGGATCTGCGCGGAAAAGGGCTTAACTAGGACCACAATGTCTGGTCTTTTGTAGTCAACAGTTATCTTAGTTACCTCGGAAATTTCTTTGCCTATCTCTCGGCTGAACTCGTTGCGCATGCTTTCGCCGTGTTTCACCTCGAACTCAGCCTTAAACTCGTCCTCCTTTTCTTCAGCTTCTGTTGGTAGCTCTATGCCTACGAGGAAAGATGAGAACTCGCAATTGTTCAATTCTTTTAAGGCTGAGTTAACTAACTTGTGGATTGAGTTAAAGTGTCCTTCACAGAGGTAGCATTGCCGTTTTTTGTTTGGTTTTTTTCCCATTCTCTTTAGGATTTGATTTGCCATGTCGAATGAGCCGTTGGTTGCTAATGTTTTGAGAAGTGCTGTTCCAATTTTCTGTTTGGAAAAGGCCAGTTGGTGGCTTTTCATTGTTAAGAGAAGTTTTAGAGTTTCGCCTCTTTTTTGGTTGTCGAGTCCATGGCCAAGTAGGGCGAATTGTCTTCCTAGGCAGTGGTTGCAGAGAGGATATTTCTCTAGCATTTTTTGCGCCTTTTCGAGGATTTCCATCAGAAATTTGCTCCTTTTTGCTTAACGAGATAGTGTAGGTTTGTGCTTGCGGCCGTTGTTATCCCATGGGCAGTTTTTTTCCGAAGAAAGGTAGCGCCTTTTTCCTTCGTATGGTTTTCATCATTTTTTTCATCATGGAATATTGTTTTAGCATTTCTTTAACTTCTTTTTCTGCAGTCCCTGAGCCTCTCGCGACGCGTCTTATTCTTGACGCAGTGAATATTTTTGGGTTGTCTCTTTCTTCCGGTGTCATGGATTGAATGATGAATCTCCATTTTTTGAGGCGATCTTCGGCTAGGTCCATCGTTTCATCTGGTATATTGTAGGTCATGCCGGGTATCATTTTTAAGATGCGTTTGAGGGGTCCCATTGTTTTCGCAGCTTCCAATTGTTCATACATGTCGGTCAAAGTGAACTTTCCAGCTAGGAAAGCTCGCGCCTTCTTCTCTGGCACCTTCACTTCGGCTTCGCGGACTTTTTCGATAAGGCTTTGGAGGTCGCCCATCCCGAGTAGTCGCCCAACGAAGCGTGCTGGAACGAAGGTTTCGATGTCCCTGATCTTTTCGCCTGTGCCGATGAACTTTATTGGAGCGCCTGTTGCCGCGACGGCTGAGAGGGCGCCTCCTCCTCGGGCTGAGCCGTCAAGTTTTGTGACAAGTATCGAGCCGATCGGGGTGGCTTCGTTGAAAGCTTTAGCCTGAATTGCGGCTTGCTGACCTATAGTTCCGTCTACTACGAGGATCACCTCGTTTGGTTTGATCGCTTTTTCCATGGTTTTCATTTCTTTAATTAGGCTTTTCTCTTCTTTATGTCGCCCAGCGGTGTCGAGTATAACAACTTCTTTATCATCGAATTTTTTTAGTCCGTTTGAGGCGATTTTTGTCGGGTTTTTGTTTTTTGGTTCACCGTGTAATGGAACGTTTATGCGTTGGGCTAGTTGTTGCAGTTGGGCATAGGCGCCTGGTCGGTAGGTGTCAGCGCAGACAAGTGCGGTTTTCAATCCTCTTTTCTGGAAGTATCGCGCGAGTTTTGCTGCAGCAGTTGTTTTTCCAGATCCTTGGATTCCAACGAGCATGAGCACATTTTTTTTGCCTGGTTCGATTTTTAATGGAACTGGCTTCTCGCCTAGGAAGCGGGTTAACGCTTCGTAGACTACTTTGATTATGTGTTCCCGTCTGGAAATGCCTGGAGGGACTTTTGCTTTGAGAGATCTTTCTTCGATTTGTTTTGATATTTGGAGAACGAGTTGAACGTTTACGTCTGCTTGAAGCAAGGCTCGCTGTATATCTCGTACAAGCTCTTTAACAACTGCTTCGTCAATTACTGGAGCTCGGAAAACTTTTCTTAAAGCTTCGTAGAGTGAAGAGCCTAAACGTTCAAGAGCCATGATTTTCTCTCCAACTTTAGACTTGTTGCGCGCTTAAATAGGTATTGTATACCAGAAAACGCGGAAGAAATAGTTGGCAACACGTATAATCAGCGTCTCTCAGATACAGGCTAAGAGAAGTAAGTTCTGAAAACTGCAGGAAAAACTTAAGAATATTCTGCAAGTGGCTCAGATACGTCCATAAACAGACTTACATGGTTTTAACAGCTAATCCTTTTGAGATTGAATGCCCGTGACTGTTATTTAGTTTAACGAACTTCTCCTCGTCAAGTCTATGTGTATCGTAAAGGCATAATCCACATGCTTTGAGTGCGAGTTGCCTGCCAAGTGCTGCTTCATATCTTAATAACTCTTTGACTTTTGCAGAGTTAAAGAAGACTTCCATTTCAGTAGCAGCACGCAGTCCTGTGAATCCAATCTTTTGCTTCTCTTTGACGAGCGCCAGCCAATTAGCTATGATTTTCTTAGCTTGAGATTTACCCTTTCCCAGATACCATTCGTCAGCTGACATTATGGTAAATGCCTCCCTGCGGAAGTGATCAACCCTTATCCCATAACCTCGGATTTCTCGACTTTCTGAATCCAATTGAAACTCTGGTACAAGATAGACCACGGCTTCGCCTTTTAGTAGTCCTGCCTCAAGGAAGGAGAACGTTATTTCGTGCTTGAAGTCTTCTTTTTCGTAAAAGAGAACAGCGTGGTCCTCAAGCTTGAGACGTCGGACATATCTCTTGGGTTCATGCATAAGTATGAGTTTGAAGTCTTTACACCTCGCAATTAGGAAGCGAGTATCCCAAAGCAGTTCACTTGCTAGCTGTCCTCTGTCTGTCAAGCGGTACTTCCTCGTTGAAGACTCACGTTCAACTAACTCTCCTAGTGCTCTGATGTGGAAACCGAGCTTGCCATGATTACCGATGTCAACACGCATAAGTAGTTCACTGAACGATAGAGCATTCTCTTGCAGGCATTCTATGATACGTCTTCTAACAGGATGTGCTAGTGCTCTATGAACCTCATCATCCCAATCCGTCAAAGCTTCACACTGCCTATATAAAAAGCAAGTTGTATCCAAAATATTTATCGATTTGGTGAAGTAAAGTTCACTTTTCAATTGTATGCAGAGGCGTGGGCTGATGGTCAACCTTAATAAAAAATGCAACCGCCAAATTCCAAAAAATTTAAGTTTCTTAATCTTGCTTTCTCAACACTTGGGATAATTATGTTTTGTTCGAAATGTGGTGAGAAGCTTCCTGAAGAAGCATATTTCTGTCATAAGTGTGGTGCGAGGACTACCAAGGGTATAGAGGCAGGCGTTTCCGTTGCACGAGAAGATTTGAAAGAAGCATTTGCTAAAATGGGCGAAGAAATGGAGAAGGCATTTTCAGTAGCTGCCAAGGAAATTAAGAAAGCCTTCAAAACGGCGAGAGAAGAAATCAAAGGGGCAATCAACCGAGAATCTGTCGTGTGCTCGAATTGCGGAAAAGAAAACTTTGCGGATGCTCGATTCTGTTACAAGTGTGGCAAAAAGCTAGACTAGCGCAGATATTCAATATGCGTGTTTCTGATTTTTCCCGTCACATAATAAGACATTGCATGCGCCGCCCGCCAACCAACATTTGATGATTAGCCCGTTTCGCAAGACTGAGAGGATCATCAGCATTTCTTCCACCATGTCACCGCCCACCTAACGCTACCACAACTCTTTTGTTTAGGCTGTAAGGACTTCTAAACCTAGAGGGACCGTTTTGGCTGAAATTGTTAATATTGTAGAAAGTAAGGCTGTTCCTTCTAATGCCATAATGCTCAACGGATTGCCCGACGTTGGTCTTGTCGGCTTGATAGCTACATCGCATATAATATCTGAGCTCAAGCTAACCGAAATAGCCTATGTAGACTCAGACCTCCTTCCACCCGTAGTTGTGCTACATGAAGGCCTACCCCATGCGCCAATCAGAATCTTCGGAAACAGCGATCTGATTTCTTCGTTTTCAGAAACAGCCATACCCGCAGATGCAGTCCAGCCTCTCATGCGCAAACTGGTGGAGTGGGCGCAATCCAAAAATGTTAAGCTAGTGGTTGCGATAGGAGGCATGCCAGTTCAAAACCGTCAAGACATAATGGAACCAAAAGTTTTTGGCGCGGCATCCAATAAGTCGCTTCTTAACCTGCTAAGCGAAAAAGGCACAGAGATACTCAAAGGAGGCTACATGGTTGGACCTTACGCCCTTATAATGCGCTACTGCACGGAAAGGAATATTCCAGCGATTGCCCTGTTAGCGGAGTCATTTTATAAATATCCAGACCCTGAAGCCGCAGCCGTAGCTATAAAAGAATTCAACAAGATTAGTGGACTGAAGATTAATTTGTCAAGGCTCAAAGAAAAAGGCGAAGAGATACGGTTGAGAGCACGAGACGTCATGAAACGCACAGAACGAGAGCTGGGTCGCATGAAAAAGACGCAGGAATATGACTTGCCACTTTATGTTTAGGAGGAATCGTGATGTCAGAGAGACAAAGGAAACGTTCAATCTTTGATTTAATAAGAGAATATATAGAAGATGTTGAAGCCCTAGCTGAAGAGTTCTTAGAGCCAACATCTGCAGAACGCCCGAGCTGGGATGTTAAGTCGTGCTGCCTTGAACCCCTTTGCAGTGTTTTCGTAGCACCCGACGAAGTAATTATTACGGCTGACTTGCCAAACATAAACCCGGAAACGATAAAAGTAAAACCGATAAGCGCTGATGCATTAGACATAAGAGCCAAAATGAAACGCAAAATTCGCTTCGACGAGCTTGGCATAACTCACCGAAAAGGCGAGTTTCAATTTTTCCGCTGTCAAACAGGCATTCCCGTGCGCGTTGATATGAATCGCATAAGAACAGAGTTTAAGCGCGGCATATTAGAGGTTCATTTACCCAGAGAGTAAGGCTGCAGAATAAAGGTCAAATGAGAACAGGCTCACACCTAACATAGCGGAAATGTACTTTAGACAACCATAAATAGAAGCGGGTTTCGTTGAGACAAGTAGAGAAAGGAGACGTAAAATCAGACTGGTTTTTCATGAACCCCCAAGATGTTCGTCGTGACAGAGGAATATAGCTCTACGGTTTGGAACAGCTGACCCATCATTCTTATGCGCCCGATTAAAGGCCAAGTGACCTATCTCGTTTTTAGCCTATCGAGAATTGCTGCAATTATCATTGGAAACGCTATCGTAGCGTCGCAAATGACGGTTACAGCCTTGCCATTTGGTTTGATTTTACCCCAGCTTATGGCTTCCTCAAGAGAAGCGCCGCTTAAGCCACCTGGTTCGGGTCTATCCATGGTAATTTGAACCGCTAAATCCACGCCCTCACGGAATGTGCTGGCAAATAGGGCGAAGTGTTTTGGAAAGCCTCCGCCGAGGATTATAATGCCTATCTTTTTTGCTTCGTATACCTTTTCCATAAGCGCGTTCAAATCGAGAAGTGGGTCGATACGTAATGTTCCGTCTTGTCCGTAAACCCAGAGTTGAAAGCCAGCAATCGAATCTACAAAAGCAGGACAAATAATCGGCACTTTTTTCCTTGCCGCTGCTGCAAGTATGGATTTGGGGTCTTTGATTCTTTTGCCTACCTCGTAAAGCAGTTCCGCCGCTGAGAGATGTTGCCTTTTTTCTTCGGATATTGTTTCTAACGTTTTGAAAAGCCACTTTTCTAAAGCCTTGAAGGCTTCTTGTCGAATGTAAATATCCCCTATTCTGCCGATTTTTCTGGCCTTCAGCCTCTTATCTTCAGCAGCAAAGGTGCCAATTTCATGCTGATAGCCCAGCGCCTCAACGATGTCGTGGACCATGTTGGCGCCAGTTGTAACCAAAACGTTCACACGTTCCTGCTCGATTAAGTCGCAAATAACACGTCTGAGACCCCCAGGAACCATAGCACCAGCCAAAGTCAAAAACACAGTGCAATCTTGGTTGCCGAACATCTCCGTTACAATCTCAGTTGCTTTGCCTATTCTGCCAGCGCCAAGAACCCCTGCTGCGTTCATTTCTTCAACAAGCTTGCTAACTGTCATCTTTTCATGCAGTTGCATGTGCTTAACATATTTCGTTGATTTCACCCTCTACTCAGCGGTTCACAATTAATGGTTTACATTACTTAAAGAGTTTGAAGCACGGTAGGTTAAAATATGGGCTTTAAATTGTTTTCTAATCCCAAAGACAGAATGAGCGTGCAAATTTGGCAAAGCCAGTAAAGATTACAGATACAACCTTTCGAGACGCCCACCAATCCCTAATGGCTACCCGCATGAGAACAGAGTCCATGCTTCCAATAGCAGAGAAAATAGATGAAGTTGGCTTTTTCTCGCTTGAAGTTTTTGGAGGCGCCACCTTCGACGTTTGCATACGCTACTTAAGAGAAGATCCATGGGAAAGACTTCGCCTTTTAAAGAAGCATATACGCAAAACTCCGTTGCAAATGCTATTACGAGGACAGAACATTGTGGGCTACAAGAACTATCCAGACGATGTGGTTGAGAAGTTTGTTGAAAAGGCAGCAGAAAATGGCGTTGACATATTTAGAATCTTTGATGCCTTGAATGATACAAGGAATCTTGAGATGGCCATCAAGACAGCAAGCAAGGTTGATGCTCACGTTCAAGGCACAATCTGTTACACGCTAAGTCCGGTTCACACCGTCCAGCATTATTTGGAAGTTGCAAAACGTCTTGCCGAGTTGGAATGCGATTCTATTTGTGTCAAAGACATGGCTGGAATGCTGGCGCCCAAGGACTCCTATGAGCTTATTTCAGCCTTAAAAAAAGAAATTGGCTTACCTGTTCAGTTGCATTGCCATAGCACAAGCGGCATGGCTTTGATGACCTACCTTCGTGCATGCGACGCTGAAGTTGACATCATCGACACAGCTTTTTCTCCACTTGGTTGGGGCACATCTCAGCCTCCAGTTGAAACCGTTGTAGCAGCTTTGAAAGATACGCCTTTTGACCCTGGCTTTGACATGAGACTGCTTGTGGAAATAGCGGAATATTTCAAAGAGCTGCGAGAAAAATATTACGATCCTTTAAGGCTTATTGACCCTATTGCTGAGCGAGTTGACCCGTCCATACTGATTCATCAGATTCCAGGCGGCATGTTTTCCAATCTTATATCACAGTTGAAGGAGCAAAACGCGCTTGAGAGGCTTAAAGAAGTCCTAGAAGAGGTACCCAGAGTTCGAAAGGAACTGGGGTATCCACCTTTGGTAACTCCAACGAGTCAGCTGGTTGGAACGCAGGCAGTTTTCAACGTGCTCTCAGGCAAGAGATATGGTATCGTGCCTAAGGAAGTTAAAGACTACGTTAAAGGGTTGTATGGTAAATCGCCAGCACCAATCGATGAAAGGATTAAAGTGAAAATAATTGGAGAAGAAGAACCCATAACGTGTCGTCCAGCCGACCTGCTCAAGCCGGAACTCGAAGCAATTCCAGAGGAGGCGAAAAAATCTATTCAAAGCGAAGAGGACGCCTTGACTTATGCTCTTTTTCCGAAAGCAGCGCTGGAATTTTTCCAGAAGAGGAAGCTCAAACTCGAAGAAGAAAAAAGTCGCCTACTTTCTGAGTTGGAGAGGCAAGAGCTGGCTGAGGTTGCCGCGGTTTCAGTGGCTGTTGCTTCTTATTTAGCCAGCAAACGTGAGGTATTAGCGGTGATCCCGGCTAGAAGAGCTGCTGAACTCTCAGCGTGGAGTCTTGCTGGAAGGAGGAAAATGACAGAGTCACCATGGGGTTCATACTTTGAGGGAACATGAGATTCTTATAGACGGAAAGTCGTACAAGGTTAAGTTGGAGACATACACTGTCGAAGCTCCATTTAAGGTTAGGGTTAACGAGAAAAATGTTGAAGTAGAAATTAATGGTAAGCCAGACCATAAAGCTCCTTTTACAGTCACAATCCAAGGCAAATCGCACAAGGTTGAATTAAGCAGAATCGATAGAAAGTTGCCATTTCCGATAAAGATCAACGAAATACCTTTCAACGTTCAATTCAAGATGCCAGAGAGAAAAGTTGCGCGAATCCTTACGCCTTCTGCTACAGCTCTTGCTCCCAGGTCTTCAAGGAAAGTTGCGCAAGAAGGAGAAATCTTAGCTCCGATGGCGGGCAAAATTGTTTCAGTTAAAGTCAAAAAGGGTGATAAGGTGAAACTCAGCGATATTCTCTGCACTTTGGAAGCCATGAAAATGGAAAATGAAATCACAGCAACGAAGGCTGGAGAAATCGAGGAAGTTAATGTCTCAGAGGGCTTAGCTGTAAATGAGGGGGACGTTTTAATTAGAATAAAATAGAGACGGCAAAAATGGAATATTACAGATTTCAGCTACAAGATGGCCGCATAGTGATATTCAACGAGTTGAAAGAGCAAGATTTACCCGAACTCATTAACGTATACAACAGCATCATTGAAGAAGGTCTCTACTTTCACCGAAATGAAGGTCTTCCATGCCTCGAAACAGCCAGACAATGGTATCAAAAACGCCTTAAAACTGGACTTTTCTATCTCGCTGCGAGAGTGAACAATGAACTCGTCGGAGGAGCAACAATAGAGCCCGGATTGGGAAAATCATACCATGTGGCTTACTTCGGAATATACCTCAAACGACAATTTCGAAGCATTGGAATTGGAACTCGTCTAATCAAAAGGATTATAGAAATTGCTAAACAGAAAGGATTTGAGATAATGAAACTCACAGTGTTTCAAACGAATCAGCAAGCGCTTCTCCTCTACAAGAAATTCGGCTTTCAGGAAATTGGAAGAATCAAAGAAGGTGTAAAATTTCTAGATGATACTTACACCGACGATGTTATCATGGTGCTAAATCTCAAAACCTAAAAAGCGCCTTGTGTGCACACAAACAAATTAAAGTTGTTAAGATTTTATGCCGAGCGAAGTAGGAGTATGCAGCAAAGTTTCAACTAGAATATTGTTGGCGGCTTATACTCTCCGTAAATGGTTTTAAGTACGTCGCAGATTTCTCCAAGTGTAATTTGCTTCTTTACAGCAACTAGGATAGCTGGCATGAGATTTTCGTTACGCTCAGCGGCGTGATGCAGCCTATTTAAGGCGTTCTTCACTTCATGGTTGTTTCTTTCCCTTTTAATCTTGTTTAGTTTTTCAATCTGGTGTTTCTCGACGGCTGGGTCAATTCGTAAAATCTTGATGAGTTCTTCTTCCTCAATGGTGAACTTGTTTACGCCAATAACTATTTTCTCTTTGCTCTCAACTTCTTTCTGGTATCGATAGGCGCTCTCCACGATTTCTCTTTGCATGTAGCCCTTTTCAATCGCCGCGGTTGCGCCTCCTAAACTGTCAATTTTCTCGATATAACGGGTTGCTTCATTTTCAATTTGGTTGGTAAAATGTTCGATGTAATAAGAGCCAGCGAGCGGGTCAACCGTATCTGCCACTCCACTTTCATAGGCAATAACTTGCTGGGTTCGCAAGGCTATTCTCACCGCCTCCTCACTTGGCAACGCATAGGCTTCATCAAAAGAATTTGTATGTAATGACTGAGTGCCGCCCAGCACAGCCCCCATAGCTTGAAGGGTAACACGTACAATGTTGTTGTGAGGCTGCTGAGCTGTTAAAGTGCAACCCGACGTTTGCGTATGAAATCTTAGCCGCCACGCATCTGGATTTCTGGCTCTAAACCGTTCACGCATAATCCTTGCCCAAAGTCTACGGGCAGCTCGGAACTTGGCAATCTCTTCGAGAAAGTTGTTGTGCGAAGCGAAAAAGAAAGAGAGTCGCCTGGCGAATTCGTCGAGGTTGAGTCCCCTTTCTACAGCGGCTTGAACATAAGCTATGCCATTAGCTAAGGTAAACGCAATTTCCTGTGCGGCTGTGGCTCCAGCCTCTCGTATGTGGTAGCCGCTTATGCTGATGGTGTTCCATCTTGGCATGTTTTTGGAGCAATATTCGAATATATCCGTAACCAGTTTCATAGACGGTCGAGGCGGGAATATGTACATTCCTCTGGCAACGTACTCTTTCAGTATATCATTCTGAATTGTTCCGCCTAGTTGAGATTGAGCTACACCCTGCTTTTCAGCCACTACGGCGTACATTGCCAAAAGAATCTGAGCTGGGGCATTTATGGTCATTGAAGTTGTAACCTTATCTAAGGGTATGCCATCAAACAAGGTTTCCATGTCCTGCAAAACGCTTATGTTTACGCCAGCCTTTCCAACTTCGCCACTTGCCATAGTATGGTCACAGTCATAGCCTACTTGCGTTGGGTAATCAAAGGCAGTACTAAGCCCAGTTTGACCATGTTGGAGCAAGTATTTGAACCGCTGATTAGTCTGTTCTGCTGTGCCAAACCCTGCGTATTGGCGCATAGTCCAGAGGCGACCACGATACATTGTTGGATAAACGCCACGAGTATAAGGATATTCGCCTGGGAAACCTAGGTCTCGAGTGTAATCCAAGCTTCGAACGTCAAGCGGAGTATAAACGCTTTCAACCGGAACGTTTGAACTCGTGACAAAAAGCTTCTTTCGTTCTGGAAACCTCGATATAGCCTTTTCAGAAACCTTTTCCCACACTATATTCCGTTCCCTAATCTCTTTCAGTTTTTTTTTATGGAACATTTCAATTGCCACCGCAGAATGGACAGTTGTAATATTCCATTTACCATATAAAGGATTATTTCGAAAATGTTCTTTAGTTTGGCACACTGTGCACTTGCTTCTCTATAACGAAGATTTTTCTGTTCCCGAGTTAAAATACCTGTAAATTATTTTCCAATTTTCCTCAGAGTTTTTCACTCTAAATTCTCGTTGGAATCTGGTTTGCCTAGTACATCTCGTCACTCTTTACTGCCGAATCTTAATTTTTCATCCTAAGGTTAATGGTTTGTAGTTTTGGAGTACATATTTTTTGTATCCAGAGACGCCTCTCGCCTAATTATGCTCAAAATAAGGTTGTAAAATTCATCGGGGTTTTCTTTCATCATGGAATGTCCGCTATTAGAAATATAAAACAATGGAATTCCTTTCTTTTCTAGCATCTTTTCAGCAGGAAAAACATCTTTGTTCCTTTCACCATAAATGTAACATTTGTAGAAAGGAAGTTGGGTAAAACGTGCGAGTAAATCACCAAAATTCGATTCGCGCACAGTAGATATAGAACTCTTATACAAGGACTTGGGTGTAGCTTTTGATAGACTATTCAGATATTCTCTTAACGCTTTATCTTGATTTCTTTCGGATTCTTCAGCGATACTGTGTTTGAGCTGCTCAAATCCTTTTAGTGCAAAATACTTCTCATTCATATCTGCGATCTGCTTGCTCATCGTACAGTCTTCTGCAGTAATATTTCCTTCAGCGTTGATGAATGAGCAAACACTATGAGGAATCATCTCACCTAATTCTATTCCGATTATTCCACCCATACTATGAGCTACAAGATGAAATCGATTTAAACCCAGAAGATCAATAACCCCTCTGAGAATTCTCGCTTGGTCTTCCATTTTATAAGAGAAATTGGCAGGTTTATCACTGTCGCCGAATCCTACCAGATCCGCGGCTAACATTGTATACGATTGAAGCTTCCTACGCTTAAATGCTTCAAGAAAATTCCCCTTAGAAGCACCAAGTCCATGTATAAATACAATCGACTCTTTCTCTCCCTTCTGGAACATACATGAAATCAACTGACCGTTCACCTTGATCTTTTCAATCGGAGGCAGTCGATTCATCAATTGATCACCTATGCACGCAAGCGAATTTGCTAAAGGATTTTAACTATCAAAAGTTAAGTGTGATTGAAGCTTAAAGCTTGGTGAGCAAAGTTGCCTTCTCGATTTAAAGCTGAACTGCTCGAATGTTTGAAGCAAATTAAGCCCAGAGAATTTAAGGTTGTAGTTATGCCTGACTTTTTCATAGACCGCCTAATAACCTACAATGGTACTGTCAAAGAATTCGCTGAAGCTGTAGCCGAAGTTGCAAAGCGTAAAGGAGGAAGCATTCATGGAATTAGGCAAATGGAGCTGAGAGGCGGAAACGCAGTCAACACGGCAGCTGCTTTGGCCAAACTTGGCGCCAAAGTTTGTCCCATAATCAACACGAGTCAGTTAGGCCGTCATCTTCTCAAGTTTTACTTGGAATCTTTAGGTGTGGACCTTTCTCACGTAAAAACGCAAGGCAATATAGCGCTTACAACAGCTTTTGAGCTTCTTTATGAAGGTGAGAGAGTGAATGTTATGATGAGTACGTTAGGTTCTTTGCCAGAATTTCGCTTAGAAAGCCTAACGAAGAAAGATTTCGACGCTTTACAACAAGCAGATTATGTTTGCATTTTCCATTGGGCTTGCACCCGTCATTTTGGGACAGAATTAGCTGAGGAAGTTTTCCGTTATGTGAAAGAAAGGGGAAAAGGAAAAACCTATTATGACACGTCAGACCCTACGCCTAACTTGGAAGCCATTCCAAACCTTATGAAAAGGGTTCTTTTAGGAAGGCACATCAACGTTTTAAGTGTTAACGAGAACGAAGCCTTCTGGTATGCATCCCAACTGAGCGAAGACATTAGACCTCTCCGCCAAAAATTGAAGACAAGCGAGCTAGCTATAGAATGTGCAAGAATTCTAGCCAAGCACCTTTCGGCGCGCATAGACCTGCATACAACAACATTTGCAGGTTCATTTAGCCAAAAAGGCGAGATTGTTGTTCCTGCTTTCAAGGTTTCAGTTTTAAGGTCTACTGGTGCTGGAGATGCTTGGAATGCTGGCAACATTTTTGGTGATGCTTTAGCCTTTCCAGACGCTTACAGGTTAACGTTAGCCAACGCTGTAGCCGCCCACTACATCTCAAATCCCAACGCTGAACACCCGACGCTGCCTCAACTAGAAGAGCTTTGTTCAAAACTCTAAGAATACAATCATAAAACTTCAGAAGGTCAAGCTGAGGTCAGTTGTAGTATTTGCTTCTCTAGTTTTCTCAACGTTCCTAGTCGTTCAGTAGCCTCATATTTTAGTATCTGGAAGGTTTCGGAAGCCACTGGATCACGGCCATGTAAAACAGCCAAGTACATGCTTATCACATCGAGTATAAATGTAAGAGAAAAAATTTTGCCTAGCGGTGTTTTGCCTTGAGGACTAATTTCAATCACGGATTTTGCCTTCCTAGAGAAAAACTTCTCTTTCAAAGCATCGATTCTTGCTTTAACCTCTAAGGGCTCTACTTCTAAATCTCGCAACAAGACCAAAGTATAACGTTTCAAAATGCTTTCAGGTGCTTCCCAGCCCATAATCTCATTATGGTTAAGCTCCGGAAAAACATCACATCTGGCTGGAAGCTTGCAGTTTTCGTTTATCTGGCATTTAAAGCGGAGGCCCACGCTCTTGTATGGATTAAAACAGTAAACAATCGGTATGGTTCCGAAGATTTCAAGCGCAACCTTCTTGGCAAGATTCTTCTCAATTGACACCGCAATAGCAAGCTCTCCTACTAATTTGTCAACAACTTCAATAGTATCGCTCATTTCTCTTTCTACCTTTTCCATTGAAAGAACCTTAAGTTGAGCCAACAAGTAGGGAAGAGGCGCAAACAAGTAAGGCAACGAAGCCCTAGCAGCTGCCATCTTTGGTAATTCAATTAGAGGCAATCCTAAAGCTTGTGTCACTCTTCCTAAGGCACCATTAGACGATATCGATACGATTTGACAACCTTTTTTTGCAGCATCAAGCATGCAACTCAAAGTTTCTTCGGTGTTGCCAGAATAACTTATGAAGAACACGAGTGATTTCTCATTTAAATATGTAGGAAGAGAATAACCTCGAACAGTTACCATGGGAACAGTGATCTCGTTTCCAATCCAGTCCTTCAGAATGTCGCCTGCAATTGCAGAGCCCCCCATGCCAACAAAAACGACGTTTTCCACATCTTCGTAGCAGATACTGCGCTGTCCAACTTTCAACTTTTCCGGCAATGTAAAAGCTTTAACGTTCTCCACTGCTTTCCTCAAATTTTGTGAGAAGTCAAATTCATCCTTAAATAAACCACTTTTGTCCAAAGCGAAAATAGCCTTTTTATCGTCAAGAATTTTCGCCTTTTTGATTTCTGACATGTTTTTCATCCTCAAGCTTTGCAAATATAACGCGAATGTGCGTTTCACAATCCTTGCCTTTCTTCTTTCTTTGACCTTCAGCTTAAAGGCTTTTTCAACAATTCAATATTCTCTCGGGCTTGTTTCACTCATCTCTTAGCGAAAACTCGTTTTTGTGTTTCAATAGCCGACTTCAACGACTTCTTCAGGCTTTACACTAGGCTTTTTCCCCATAAAGTGAAAAGGATACATCATCTGGGACGAAGCCATAAATATGTGACGCAACTCCTATCTTTATACCTGCGTAGATTTGTGTTACAATATTCTTTGGCATGGTCGTCTATGAAGCATCCGATCTTGACGCATCAGGTATCTGGAAACACTTGGAGAACACGCTCTAGAAAATCGAAAGATCCACTTTTAAGTTTGAAAACTGTTTTGTGTATGCAAGACTTCAGCTTTGGAACTAATGTGGGGCTAAGCTTCGGTTTTCTCCCTAGCCTCTAGTGTTCTTGCGTAATATTCTTTGGCAATTTTTAGAGCTTTTTCTGCATTTGCCTTTTTGGAGAAGAATGCAAAGATTTTCTTGTATTCTGGATTTGACTCGAGTTCCTCACATTTTTTGAAGAACTTTTGGGCTTGTTCCAGCTTTCCTTTATATAAAGCTATTTCTCCAGCTGCTTGATAATTGATGCGAGCTCCTAGAAAGCCTTTCTTTTTCTCTAACATTTGAGCTTTTTCAATGTAAGAGTCTATTCCCTCTTCAGTCAGCCTCGAAGGATCAAGAAGCAGTGTGTGACTCAAAACAGATAGGAGTTCCGTGTCACTTTTGCAAAGCTCTTCCAATAGGGATTTCTCGGTGGATTCTGGTGTCTTCTTTTTTTCTTTTCCTTCAACTTCCTTCTTTCTTCTAAAAATGCCCAATGGTCCCATGTGCGGTTATTAATGGGGCGAAAATAAAAGTGTTTCTGCTAGGCTTAAATATATTATAATGAAAAACTCTTTTAGCAACGGTGATTAATTAATGCGAAGGTGAAGAAGGATTGTCGGTGGCTCAGAGAAAGTTTTTCGGAGAAATCGGAACTTTACTCGATAGGCCAGTCATGGTTGTAACTATGAATGGAAAATCTTATACAGGAAACCTTGTTGGCATAAACCCTGACACGTTAAGTCTTTGTTTGTCTGACGCTAAAGATGAAAAGGGTCATGTCATACATAGAGTGGTCTTAAACGGCGGCGTAGTTGCTCAAATCTTAGCAATAGAAAGGCCTTTTGACCTAAAAGCCCTATCTGAACGACTGGGAAAGGTTTTTCCAACAATGGTTAGGCTTTACGAGGATAAGGGTTTCATCTGGGTGATGGATAAGATTAAGGTTACAGAAGAAGGCGTGGTTGAAGGCATAGGGCCAGCTGCAGAAAGAGTTCTAAAGGTTTACAACCAGTTTGTTAGCGAAACTAAAAGCTAAATGTGCCAGCGAAACCGTTGCTCCTCTTTTTCTTTCTTTTCTCTTGGTTGAGAGGCTAGACCAAAGGATTCAAGGATTTTGCGGGTTGACTCCACAGCTAAATCTAGCCGGCTTAGATCGATGCTTATATGTAACATTTTGCTAATCGCCCTTAAAACCTCTTGAGTTGCAGAGGCATCTGGATAATAGCCAGGAGTTTCAGCGAGGAGACAGAAACCTTTCATACCTCGGAGTTTACCTAACCCAACAAGAAGCCCTGCTACACCAAAAATCTGTCCTTCAATTATTTCCGCACCCAAACTAGATGCATCTTTCAGTGCTTCTGGGTCTGACGCTGTACAATAAATCTTCGGAGGAGCGTCAACCTTTTCTCCTTTCCTTAGACCACCCAAAGTTACAATGTAGCGACATCCAAGTTTCTCTGCGATGTCTAATACAATTCCGCACAGTTCATATTGCCCAACCGTGGTTAAGGCTTGAGTATTGCCATAAAGAATGATAAGGTCACGTTCTCCATTCCGTCCTTTATGATAGTAGAGTTCGTTTATCGGAAAACGAGCCCTGCCATTTTCGCCTGTGATTGCGAAGTCTTGGAAAGAAGAAGAGCGGATTTCCGCAAAAAGCTTGGATTTCAATTCTTGAATGAAATGTAACGCAGCGATGTTGGCAACAAACCCTATGCCCGGGAGACCTTCGATTAAGACGGGGTCATCTAAGATGGGTTTTTCGTATATTTTGACGTTGCAAGTCATGGTAGATGTTCCTCTAGGCTGGCATAATAGAGAACAATTGTCCTTATAAGCATCATTAAAGACATAAGTTCAACCTTAGATTATGTCATGACGGATATGGCTCTATGTCGTTCGAAATCAGAGACAGAGACCTTCTCGCCAGAATTGGAAAAATAAAAACCAAAAGCGGAGTATTCGAGACCCCCGTGTTATTGCCAGTCATTAATCCTGCAGTTCAACTGATTCCACCCAAAAAAATTAAGGAACTGTTTGGCTGTGAGGCACTCATAACCAATGCTTACATCATAAAGAAACATTTTGCGGACAGAGCCGTTCATAAGGGCATTCACAAGCTGCTAGATTTCGACAGAGTTCTAATGACCGATTCTGGAGCGTACCAGATTCTAGTATACGGCGGCGTAGAAGTCAGCTCAGAAGAAATCGTGAGTTACCAAGAAGAGATTAACGCAGACATTGCCACAATACTGGATGTGCCAACCGGTTGGCAAGTTTCAAGAGAACATGCGCAACATACGGTCAAAGAAACTCTGAAAAGAGCAAAGGCATTGTCAAAGACAAAAACGCGAGACGACATCGCTTGGGTTGGACCAGTTCAGGGCGGAAACTATCTTGACCTTGTGGCAAAGTCGGCTAAGGAAATGGGAAAGTTACCGTTTGAAATTCATGCTCTTGGAAGCCCAACGCCGGTTATGGAGCAATACCTCTTTGACACACTTGTTGATATGATTTTGACAGCCAAACTGAACCTACCCCTTGAACGCCCGCTTCACCTTTTTGGAGCTGGACATCCCCACATGTTTGCGCTAGCTGTTGCTTTGGGCTGTGACCTTTTCGACTCGGCTGCTTACGCAATTTACGCCCGAAAAGATCGCTACATGACAGAATATGGAACTGCGAAGCTGAGGCAACTCGCATATTTTCCATGCTCATGCTCCATATGCACGACAAACGACCCGAATAATCTGAGGGAAATGCCGAGAGACGAAAGACAGAAACTACTCGCTCAGCATAATCTCAATGTTTGCTTCTCTGAAATAAGGCGGATAAAGCAAGCCGTCGTTGAAGGCAGGCTTTGGGAATATCTAGAAATGAAGGCACATGGGCATCCTTCTCTGCTTCAAGCTTTGAAGAGACTAAAGAAGTATGAGGACTACCTTGAAAGAATCAGTCCTGTAACAAAGAGGAGCGGACTCTTCTTTTTCAGTTCAGCTGGATTAACTCGACCAGAAATTGTTCGCCATAGAAAAAGGCTTTCAGCAAGCTATTCACCATCAAAAGAGGCAAAAAGTCTGGTTTTGCTGCCCCAAACCACGACTAAACCGTTTCACAAGTCAGAGGAACAACGAAGACTATGGAAGGCAATTGAACAGAAAATAGGCGCTAAAGTAAGCAAAATTCACATCTGCACCTATGCTGCACCCTTTGGAGTCGTGCCAACCGAAATAGACGAGATCTATCCGCTTTCTCAATTCGAAAGTACCGTTCTCTCAGATGCTGAAACAATAGAATACGTTTCAGAACAAGTGGAGAATTATATACTGAAAACAAACTACGACAGAGTTATACTACTAGAAAAATCAGAAATATGGAAGCGAAAAATAGCAACTGCATGTAAGAGAGCTTGCAGTAAAAGAAAGATTCCCTTAACAATTGTTAACACTAGACCCCCTTGGAGTAAGAACACATTAAACAAAATCTTGAAAGCAATACAGGAAGCTGTTATGTAGAATGGAGATACGAATAGACCTTCACTTGCACACAAGATTTTCAGGAGACGCCATAATTAGCCCTAAGCTTATTGTGGAGCAACTTCACGCTCATCCCTTCATTAAGGCAGTAGCCATAACAGATCACAACACCATGCAGGGCTACATGGAAGCACGCAGACTCGCCTCTTCTTACCAAGACATAACAATCATTCCTGGAATAGAAGTGTCAACGCATCATGGAGACGTCATTGTGCTAGGCGTTGAAGAGAAACCCTCCTACGCTTCTACGGTTTGGGAAGTAGTTGATTTTGCCAAAGCAAGAGCAGGGGTCGTCGTTATACCTCATCCCTACCGCATAAACGGGATAGGCGACCTAGCGGAGAAGATGCCCGCAGATGCAATAGAAGTCATGAATCCTACAGCAACACTAAGAGAGAACAAGATGGCGCAAGAATTAGCCAAAGTGAAAAACCTGCCAGGAATCGCTGGAAGCGACGCACATACACCATCACATATGTGGACTGCATATACCGAAGTGAACGCATACCTAGACATCGATGAGATTTTAAAAGCTATTCGAAAGGGATGGGTCAAGCCGGTCTCGGCAGATGCTATGATTTAAATGTTTGATAATCTAATCATTGAGAGAAAAACTGGAAGTTTACAAACACTTCGGATGGTGAACACGATTCCTTTAAAGATTCGATTTCTCGGCGGCACGAGAGAAGTGGGAAGATCAGCTCTGAATGTAACGACTGAAAAAACAAACATCCTGCTGGATTACGGCGTCATGCTTAATCACGAGCCTGGATTTCCCATGCATGTTCAACCCAAAGATGTTGACGCCATTGCAATGACACACAGCCATCTTGACCATTCTGGCGCAATTCCTGTCTTTCACATTCACGAGAAAACACCTGTTCTTGGGACGAAACTTTCTTTTGATTTGGTGCAGGTTTTGATTTCAGACTTTATTCATTTGTCGGGTTATTATCTTCCTTTCGAATACATCGAGTTGCAGACAATGTTGCGTAGTTCTGTGCACCTCGATTACAAAGAGCCGAGAGCTATTGGAGACACTCGAATTCAACTCTTGGATGCTGGTCACCTGCCTGGAAGCGCTCAGGTTCTTTTAGAGGCAGATGGAAAAAGGCTGCTCTATACAAGCGACTACAATCTGACTGAAACCCGTCTCCTTCATGGAGCAGACAAAGACTACGGGGAGCTTGACGCGTTAATCATTGAAAGTACCTATGCAGATGAGGAGCACCCGGATAGGAAGGCTTCAGAAAAAGAGTTTGTAGAAAACATAACAGAAGTTGTAGAAAACGGCGGAACAGTTCTTGTTCCAGCTTTCGGCGTTGGACGCTCCCAAGAAATTGCATGCATACTTGCAGCCCACCATTTCGACCATTCAGTCACCATCGACGGAATGGCCCGAAAAACCAACCGAATTATAATGAATCACACTGCTTTTTTGAGAGACCCCCGCCTATTTATGGACGCAGTTCACTCCGCCACTTGGGTAGAAGGCTGGCGAGACCGGAGAGAAGCACCAAAAAAGCCAGGCGTTATAGTATCCCCAGCTGGAATGCTAAAAGGCGGTCCTGCAGCTTTCTATGTGCAAAAACTTGGAAAGAAAAGCCGAAACGCCATATTTCTTGTAAGTTACCAGATTCCTGGGACTCCTGGACGAGAACTGCTAGAGAAAGGTCGATGTGTTATTGACGGAAAAATGCGCAAGGTAAAATCTAGGGTTGAAAAATTCGATTTTTCGTCCCATTGTGGAGCCAGCGAGCTTCAAGAAACGGTGAAGAGCTTAGAGGGAAGCCCAAAAGTGTATGTGGTGCATGGCGCTGAAGGCAACTGCAAGCGATTCGCCAAATGGGTAAAGAAAGAAATGGGATTTGAAGCAGTGGCGCCAAAGTCTGGAGACACGTTTACGATTTAAGGGAACCATAATGCGAATAGCTATTTTGCGCATTGGAAAAGTAGATGAGGATATCTCGAAGAAAATTCAGAACTGGCTGGTGGAAATTTATCCAGAGACTGAATGCTTAATTCTCGAAGAGATTATGCGGATTCCCGCAGACGCATATAATAAGGCACGACGGCAATTCCATTCAACTAATATCTTGGCAAAAATCAACACTTATGTTAAGCAAACTCAAGCCGATCGTATATTAGGAGTAACAGAAGTCGACCTTTACGTGCTCCATCTCAACTTTGTTTTCGGAGAAGCCGCATGCCCAGGAAAAACCGCTATTATATCGCTGTTTCGGCTTAAACCAGAATTCTATGGACACCCAGCTAACCCGGAACTTTTCATTAACCGTTGCGTAAAAGAAGCAGTTCATGAGATTGGCCACACATTGGGTTTGAGACATTGCCAAAATCCCACTTGCGTCATGTTCTTTTCTAACTCTATCCTCGATACAGATAGAAAAAGGAAAACTTTTTGTGAAAACTGTCACTCGAAAGCTGTAAAGCTTTCAAGGGGCTAAACTTCACGAATCTCACAACTGAGCTTCTTGATAATCTCCTCGGCTTGTAATGGCTTCACTTTTAAAGTATAGAGCCGCTTAGATGTCTGAAGTTTAAGTTTCACGGTTTTCTCTAATCTTTTTATGGCACAGTAGTCAGCACGCTCAGAAATTTGTACAAATTTTTCTGCGTCAAAGATTTCTGTAGGCATAAAGTCTCAGCCTCGTTTAAACTGAGACTGAAGACTACTCTGTTTTATCTGTTTTGGTCAGGCGTTCTAATTTGTTAGAAGCGAATAATTGCTATGTTTTCTGAATATTAATTCTGATTTCATAACTTTTTTGCGTTGGTCGAGCTTATGAAGCATCAGGCGAGATAAACAGTGACTAGAATGAGAGTTCATTTTTTCCTTGCGTTCTGCCTTATTTTAGGTGTGGTTATGCTTAGCATTAACGCAGCTAGCGCTGTTTCCCGGACAATTTATGTAGATGCTGAGCAAGAAGAAGTTGAAAGCATTAGTTTGAAGGTGGACGATGAGGTTTCTGGAAGAATAAGCGTTATCGGCGACTCCAACAACGACATTGATTTTTACATCACCGACCCTAACGGAGAAGCTGTCGTGCCTAAGGAGAGAGTAAGTGTTAAAGATTTTCGTTTTACAGCTTCGAAGGAAGGACCCTACAAGATTCATTTTGACAATTACTTTTCAACTGAACGTAAGACTGTGACGTTCAACTATGACGTACGCCATTACATTTTCGGAATTCCTCAAGAAGATTTCCTTGTATTTGTGGTTATGATTGTTGCGGTGATTGGTCTGCTAGTGTTTGTAGCATTGTCCCGACCGCAAATTTAAGGTATAGGCCTCGAAATCTGTGAAGAGAGGAAGCTCCTGAGCCGAACCGAGTCAACACCTTACTGTTTGTTCTAGATTTTGCGCACACGCGCGGGCGACTCAAGGTTCTGCGAGCCTCCTCTTCCACAGGCGGCGTTGCCAGAAAAACCTTGAATCAATATAAAGCTGGAATCGATAGAACATAATACTTGTGGTGTACCTACACCTTTAACTCAGTCTTCATTTAATATCACAATTCTGATAACATCTTTTCTTCCGACAACATGTCTCACACGAGGTGAAAACTAATCTAACACCTCATCTAACAAATCAAACTGTTCAACCGCTTCCTCTCGGTCTACGTATCTAACAAGAACGTTGTAGGACGACATCCCACCTTTATTCAACATGTTTAGCACATTGGATAGCGCTATTTAACGTTCTGGATTATTGGTGGGCCGGGCCGGATTTGAACCAGCGACCTTCTGCACGTCAAGCAGATGTCCTACCATGCTAGACGACCGGCCCGCCTTTTCAAAACTTTTACAAGAATATTTTGCTTATTAAGTTTGCATTCTACTTTTTACGCTTGCCCTGCAAAAATGGATGTTAGGATTTAATTTGTGATGACGTTTAGTTCGCCAATGACCACTTTTGGTGCGACAAATGTTCCTACTTGGCGGGTTTCTTTGCCTAGGGCTGAAATTTTCCTAAGCATGTCGTAGGCGTTTCCTGCGATCATTGCTCCCTTAACAGCGTGGGTTATTTTGCTTTTCTGGATTCTCCACGCTGGAGCTAGTGCCACTGAGAATTCTCCGGTTTCTGGATTTGACTGGTGGGCTCCTTGAACGCCTCGCACATAATATCCATTCTTTACCTCTTCTAACAATTCTTCTTTTGTGAAAGAGCCAGCAGTGAGTTGCACATTCGTAGGGCTTATGTTTG
>Ga0209635_10000034_pt1 | contig 71219 bp, 75 predicted proteins | sample DeeMarSWOR230_32_FD_187463 | JGI IMG/M metagenome (GOLD analysis project Ga0209635, IMG submission 187463) | Marine sediment microbial communities from White Oak River estuary, North Carolina - WOR-2-30_32 (SPAdes) (version 2) | ecosystem: Environmental > Aquatic > Marine > Intertidal zone >...
TGGTCATCAGTCATCAGCTTCACTAGACCATCCAGGTCTCGTTGATTGATCTTTTCATTGAACCGCAAAGCCACCATCATAACGTCAAAAGCGTCCATCACACCTCAATCCCGTTCGAGAGTCTGATAGAAATCATATATAACTTGTGCCTATTCCTGTGACGGAAAAATGGGGTTCGCGGGAGAAGACCTTACTATTAGTTGGCTTTTGAAAGCAAATGATATGCAGTGATAAAGTGATGGAGCACTGATAAGAGAATCATTCCAAATGGAGATTTTTGGGTTCTGCTGAATTGATTTCTCTCAATGAGTGTTTTCCACAAGCCATAAAAACTTGGATTCTTAAGATAGTTGAGAAAACAAGCAATCCTAATTGGTTGTGATTGAATGACTGAAAGGAAACTCTCAAAAGAAGATCATAGAAAGTTTGCAGTCAACTGTTTCAACTCGACTTGGAATCTAATGGACAAGAAAGATAGAACTGTAGAGGAAAATGACAAGATGGTTCATGCTGCCCATGCTTCTCGTTATCATTGGGGTGAGATCGGAACACCACTTGAGTTTGAGAGAGGAGAACAGCAGATCTCCAGAGTCTACTCGATTCTATGGAGGAGTGAGCCTGCTCTTCACCATGCAAAAAGATGCCTAGATATTTGCAAGGAGAATAACATTGGAGACTTTGACATAGCCTTTGCCTATGAAGCCATGGCAAGAGCATATGCAATTGCAGGAAACAAGAAAGAGTGTAAGAATAACATTAAACTAGCTAGAGAAGCTGCAGAACAAATCAAAAAGAAAGAAGATAAGAATTACTTCTTGAGTGAACTCAAGACTATAAGTTGCTAGGGACTACTCTGCTATTCTTCACAAGGGTGCCCTTTAGACTCTGGATGGCACTCAGCTATTTGCTCAGGAGAGCATTTCTGAGGATCTTTGACCTTTTTCTCAGGATTCGTGCAAGCACAATCACACATTGAACATCCCTCAACGAAGAATCATCCGCACTGGTCTATTAAACCTTTCACCCTGTTTCTTCCATAAGTCATAGGAATTGTTACTTCTTTGCGAGTATGCTCTTTGATTCTTCTAGAGATCTTTCTAGTCTGCTTTCACATTCTTTTTGGAGCCAAAGCCATCTTTTGAGATACCATTCATTGCTCCATGTTTCTTTCTGTTCCTTCAGCCATTTTTTAATCCCTATGGCTTTTTGCCTACGGAGATTTTCTATTACTGGCAGGTGATGAAGCCAAACAGGACTATAACAGAACTGAATGAGCATTGAACAAGGAAAATCTTTACACCCCATGCAAGTTTCATGATCTTTCTGTCCAACACAGCACTCGTAAAGTCCACATCTCTTATGATGTTCTGAAGCAGCACACTTTCCACAACTACAACCACAGCCATGACAGTTTTTATAGACTAGATAATCAATGCAAGCTCCACAGTAGAGACCACAAGGTGCTGCTAATTTTCTGTCATCGACTTTTCCCAAGTGCTTTTCCTCTAAATTGCTCCATATTCAAATATGTGATGCATACAAAAGGATTTCTCAATGTAGGAGAGCCCTAGGCTGTAAAAAGCTTCAGACAATCTACCTTGGACATTTGGACACAGGTCAATGTCTGTTCCAGAAGTCATAAAACCTGACTGATCTAACTTATCTTCCTAGGGGTTGGAGAAGGTGAACCTCAGTAAATGTGTGAAATGTATTGACTTTCCATGTTTAGATGTAAACAAAGATTGTTATCTTGTTCCAAATGTTGAGGTTAATCCAGAGAAGATTAGGGCATTAATGGTTTCAGAAGCACCTCCTATGGAACTACAGGACCACTTCTATGCTAAAGGTGACCCTTTCTACATGCAGACAACAGCTCAAGCTTTCAAGGATGCAGGCTTTGAAGTAACCTCTATGGAAGATGTGCTTGATCTAGGAGTGCATATCACTACAGCCATCAAGTGTGGAAAGACAGGGTATTCCATATCCTCCAAGACTGTAGAAAACTGCTCAAGCCTTTTGGAAAGTGAAATGGATCTGCTATCTCATATCACAGCTATCCTGCTTATGGGAGATACTGCCATAAAAGCAATGAACTACATAGCCAAGAGAAAAACTGGAAAAAGAATAGTTCCAAGTGGCTCAACCTACAAGATCAGAAAGCAAGAATACTTCTACAATGATGTGAGGGTTTTTCCCACATATCTACAGACAGGGAAGAGCTATCTGATTGAGAAAAGCAAAAGGAAGATGATAGCAGAAGACATCAAGACTGCATTGAAATAATAGCCATTTTCTCGTCCACAGGGCAGGATTCCTTTCCACAAGTCATAAAAACTGAATCAGCAGACATGTAGTACTGTTTATTTTTATATTAAGGGAGGTGAGATGATTATGGAAGATTGGAAGATAAAGATTTCAGTGCTATGGATGTATGTAACTTTTGCTGCGTTACTCACAACGATATTGTATTTTATGGAGCCTGATGTATTAGAGGGGATTATGGCGGGAGAAATATTAGGCATGCAAATAGCACCTGAAGTTTTGCTGGTTGCCGCAATCGAAAGGTTGGGACCAATGATAATGGCTTTCCTAACTCTGATCTTACCGGATTCGCCAAATCGTTGGGCAAACATCATCTTGGGCATAGTCTACACTGCTCTCAGCATCATCAGTATGATTGGGTATTCACCTCAAATGATGCTAATGTGGGGTTCAGCAGCTGTAGCTACAGTACTGATTGTCTGGTTCGCGTGGAGGTCTAAACAGAAAGCATGAGTCTTACCAAAGAGCCAAGGATATAATTAGGATTGATAATACAAGGGAGGTGATAATTTATGTCAGCAGAAAAGAACAAGGCCTTAGTCCGACGTTTAATTGAGGCCTGGAATACACGGAACTGGGCCGTGTTCGACGAGGTGATGGCTCCTAACTGCGTTGACCACTATGCCCTTCCTGGTCAGAAGCCAGGCCGGGAAGGTTATAGAGAAGCCCAGATCAGTGTCACAAACGCCTTCCCCGACATCAAATTCACTATTGAGGACATGATCGTCGAAGGAGACAAGGTAGTAGTCCGCTTGACATGTAGTGGCACACACAGAGGTGAGTTCATGGGTATCGCCCCGACCAACAAGCGGGTGACGGTGCCAGAGATCAGCATTTGGCGGATCGTTGGCGGCAAGTTCGTCGAGGAGTGGGGTTTCGGCGACAGACTCGGCTTCATGCAGCAGCTCGGCGTTATCTCGCCGATGGCGTAGCCCAGATAGTAACGAAGTCCAATTGTGTTTGCGCGCGATATGTTCTGCATCATTGAAGTTTCAGAGATTGTTAGGTTGAAAAAAAGAGACTTTGGTATAAATCACAGCTTGGGAGCGGTAACTCCCATGAGATTCGATTCCAAGCCAAGTCGACTACAAAAAATGGGGAGTTTGCGGGGGAAGATGGTTATGGAAATTTGCTGGTATCGGGTGACATCTCCAATTGTCCTGGGTTCAAATCCCAGCGACCCCACCACATGCGCACGCTGATGAACCTGTCCTCCTTTTTGGAGGAACATCGATCCGTCCTTTTCGCGTTTGCTAAATATTAACTAGCTATCGAATACTCCTTTTAACTATAAGCCAAAATATCAGCACTGCAACAACAACTGAGGAAACCAACCAAGATTCCAATGGCAGGGAGAACAGGAGAATAAGGCAGTTGACCACACCTAGCGAAGGAATCAAAGTATGCAAGGGAGCTTTAAAAGATTTGACATCTAAGATCTTTTTTCTGAGTCTTATCGCGCAGTAGTTCAAGACCACGTGCGTGGATATGGTTGAGAAGCTTGTGATAGCCGAGGTTTGTCTCAGGTCGAAGGCCAAAGCCAGGATTGCCATAAACGTTCCCATGATAAGGATGGATACATGTGGCGTTCCAGACCTTGGATGGATTTTTGCTATGGATTTTGGAATCTGTCCGTTTCTCGCCATCGCAAATGAGACTCGAGATAAGCCAATCAAAGTAGTCAGGAGGACACTTACCGTGGCGATCAAGGCTCCGAAGGAAACAATCCCCACCAAAGCGGGGGTGCCAATAATTCCAGCTGCGTCAGCGATAGGCGAATTGGATTGAGCCAAGAGTCTGTGATCCTGTAGACCTGTAGCAGTGAGGCCAGCTAAAACATATATGACAGAAGTGACGTTTTTAGCAGTAAAGGAGGTGAAAATATGGCTAGAGTAACACGAGAAATGGTTGAGAAAGCCGGCATTAATGTTGATCAACTCGTCAATTTGCTAGTGAAGAATGCTGCAGCAGAGCTCACAACTTTCTACTATTACACTATTCTCCGGTGTAATTTGATTGATCTTGAAGGGGAAGGAGTTAAGGAGATCGCGGAGGTTGCCCGTATTGAAGATCGTAACCACTTTGAAGCCCTCGTCCCCCGCATATACGAGCTCGGAGGCAAACTTCCAGAAGACATGAAGACATTCCATGATATCTCAGCTTGCCCGCCCGCCAAGCTGCCGGCAGACCCAACCGACGTTAAGGCAATACTGAAAGTGTTAGTGGAAGCGGAACGATGTGCTGTGCGAGGATATACTCACATCTGCAACTTAACCGCTGGCAAAGACCATCGAACCTACGATCTATCTCAAGCAATCCTCAACGAAGAAATTGAGCACGAGTCCTGGTTCTCCGAATTCCTAGGTGAAGGCCCTTCAGGCCACTTCATGCGCAGAGGCGAAACTTCCCCCTTCGTCTCAAAATTCCTTAGGTAGGCACACGCACCTTCCCCATTTTTTATATTCAGATGGATTAAATGGAATTGCATTTGAGCAAACATTCAGAATACAAGACTTTGGCAGAAATAAAAGTCGGTCATAGAGTTATAGTAGTGAGACTTCTCGTCGAAGGTCTGACTCGCCGTAGACTTCTTGATCTCGGTCTTCTTCCAGGAACCGAGGTTGTAGCTGTGATGAAGAGTCCCCTGGGAGATCCGACAGCCTACGACATTCGAGGTACTGTACTTGCACTTAGGTCCGAAGACGCCTCAAAGATTGTGGTAAAATCCCTGTCTTCGTAACGCGATGAGGAGGTAACCTAATTTGAATATTAGGCGGAAAAACCGTGACTATCATCAAGAGAGACATGAAGACTTGGAAAGGGGTCATGACTATCTGGTCGCTCTTGCTGGAAATCCAAACACTGGTAAGAGCACGGTATTCAATGGCCTTACAGGTCTTCGTCAACATGTTGGAAACTGGCCTGGAAAGACGGTTGCCCGTGCCGAGGGATCGTTCAGATATATGGACAAACGATACAAACTGATCGACCTTCCAGGCACCTACTCATTACTGGCCACCGCAACGGACGAGGAGATCGCTAGAAATTTCTTACTCTTCAACAATCCCGACGTAGTAGTCGTAGTAGTTGACTCCACGGCTCCAGAACGAAACCTTAATCTAGTTTTGCAGGTCCTTGAAATCTCCAATAACGTAGTGATCTGCCTCAACCTTGTCGATGAAGCAGCCAGAAAAGGCTTGCAGGTCAACGTCAAACAACTATCGATCGACCTAGGGGTTCCCGTTGTTCCAACAGTTGCCAATGTAGGCAAAGGGCTAAACAACTTGGTTAAAGCCATAGCTGGAGTTGCCTCAGGAAAGATAGTAACTAGCCCACACCACTTTGTTCTCAGGACAAAAATTCGTGAAGTTCTCGACGAAGTAGTCCCTCAGGTCGAAAAGGTGACGGGTGACCTACCGAATATTAGGTGGATCACTATGCGTCTTCTAGAAGGAGACACCAGAATTCACCAAACGTTAGACACTGGAGAACTGGCGTCTCTGGTAGGAACAAATCAAGGCGCTTCTGTGACGAAAGAGCCCACAAAAGACGAACTGAAGGAGCTTTTCGACCGCATGAAAGCTGCAGCGGCTCTTATTCAAAAATCTCTGTACGACTACATCGTATCTTCCATCTATGCCGATGCAGAGGCTATAGCGTCAAAGTCGGTCATCAAGGTTGAAGCTCTCAAAAACGATTTGGATTCCAAGATAGACCGAATAGTGACTTCACGCTTCATGGGGTTTCCAATAATGATCGTTCTCTTGATGGCTGTCTTCTGGATCACAATAGAAGGCGCAAACGTTCCGTCACAATTCTTAGCGAAGGGTTTGTTCTGGCTAGAAGACCAGCTCTCAATGCTGTTTAGGTGGTTCGGAGCTCCACAGTGGCTTGAAGGCCTAGTGGTTCATGGAACCTACAGGAGTCTAGCGTGGGTCGTTTCAGTCATGTTGCCGCCTATGGCTATATTCTTTCCTCTCTTCACTTTCCTCGAGGATCTGGGTTACCTGCCAAGGATTGCGTTTAACATCGACCGTTTCTTCAAATGGGCTGGCACTGATGGAAAACAGACTTTAACCATGTGTATGGGCTTCGGCTGCAACGCAGCTGGAGTCACATCCTGCAGGAGCATAAACTCACCCCGTGAACGGCTTATCGCCATACTCACCAACAACTTTGTGCCATGCAACGGTCGTTGGCCCACGCTTATCTTGATGGCAACCATCTTCGTAGCAGCAGCTTTCCCGCCAGCAGTTTCATCTCTGACAGCATCATTCACCCTAGTTGCCATCACATTAATGGGTATTGCAATTACTTTCGTTATATCTGCCATGCTTTCACGTACTCTCCTTAAAGGGGAAAGCTCGTTTTTTGTCCTAGAAATGCCCTCATATCGTCGTCCGCAATTTTCACGTATTCTCTATACTTCATTGATCGATAGGACCATTAAGATCCTGTACCGTGCCATAGTATGGGCTGCACCTGCGGGAGCGCTCATATGGGTCATGGGAAATGTCCACATCGGCGGCGAGACCTTGATGACCCATGCTGCTGGTGTTCTCTCACCCGTTGGACTATTGATCGGTCTCGACGGCATCATTCTGGTAGCATACATCATCGCTATCCCAGCCAACGAGATTATCATTCCCACAATAATTATGGGTTACATGGGCACAAGTATGATGACTGAGTTCCAAAGCACAGCTGAGTTACACGCTCTATTCGTAGCCCAAGGGTTCACACTGGTCACAGCCATCTGTCTAATGCTGTTTTCGGTTCTTCACTATCCATGCGCAACCACCACTCACACTATCTGGAAGGAAACAAGAAGTGCCAAGTGGACAATCTTATCAAATCTAATTCCACTCGTAGCTGCGGTCCTCGTCTGCTTTGGTGTAGCTCAGTCTCTTCGCACTCTTGGATTCAGCTAATGTGCAAATTTGAAAATGGTAGTATATGAAAGTGGTTACACCATAGCTTGCAGAAAAATGGGGGTTTTGCGGGAAAAATGTCTGTAGAATCTTCGTATATTGGATGATATCTCCTTTTATCTGAGGGTTCAAGTCCCAGCGACCCACCACTCAACTTAATGACCTATTTCCCAACCGTGATCGCAAAGAGTAATTTATGATTCTAAGAATCTTTTAGGGTTGTTCAGGCTATTTCTGACACTTTGGGCAGAAGTATACGTGCCCTCCTCCGTGACTCAACTTCTTTATAGTAGTCCCACATACAGGGCAGTTCTGCTGCTTCATATTTGGACCCATAGCCGGCGTGTAACCCCCTTGGTTTCCATATAGGTCATAAAACTGGTCTTTTCCTTTGAGTCGGATTCTTTCCTGAAGCACCAGCCTAATAGCATCGTAAAGGGCTTTTCTCTCATCATCGTTCAGTTCTGCGGCTTTTCTCTTTGGTTGTAGCCTAGCTCTATATATGATATCTTGAAAGGCACTGTTACTTAGCCCTACAACAATAGCATCTTTTCCCACAAGCACTGATTTAAGCACTCTGTTGTTTTCGGTCAAGAGTTTTGAGAAGCACTCAATAGTGAACTCTTCATCCATAGCTGAAGGTATCTGAGGATTGTAGTCTCGTCTGTAGACGTAAGAGCGTTCTAGGTCACTGTCTTTTATTGCAGAGAAATGACCTATACTAGTGAGCCTCACCGTTAACACCGTGTTATCACTAAAATCAACTTTCAAGTGGAACTTGTTTGGAACCGTTTTCTTACTTGTATGATAGAAAATCTTGCCACCATATTCAGGAGCAAGAATCAAGTTCATTCCATTGTCAAGTTTCACGCGTACAACATTGCCCCTAGACATAACAGACTCGATTTTTCTATTAACGAGTTGGTCGAAGGATGTTAGATCTTTGTTCAATAAACCTATCTTTTGCAGTCTTTCATAATCCTGTAGATCGTAAGACTTGATTTGCTTTCCTCGAAGCTCTTTATTCATCTGTTCTGCAAGAACCTTTGCTTCTGGAAGTTCAATGCTCATCAGCCAATCCCCTCCTATAATCCCTTACACGCTACTTAATTTTTTGTGCATAGAAACTTCGCCAAAATTAGATTTGCTGCCCCTACAAGGTTTGAACCCAGCGACTCTTCTACTAAAACTAATTCAAAACAAGGAACCGCCCAACCAACCTATCCAACAAATCCGCACATAAACTAATACTACCAATTCTCAATAACTCTTACACTTTAGTACAAAAATCAACTAGACAGCCCGAAAAGACAACAAAATATTGCGTACAGATTCATTACTATCCAAGAACCGCCATCATCACTTTCATCCAACAACACTATTTGACACAACAACCACCACATATAAAGCCTATTTGAAACCTAATAGGAAGATCTACTCACATCACAGAAAAAACACAAAAATCCAAAGCTTATATCTCTGAAACACTACTGCAATATCCACAAAAATCATTAAACCTTATAAACAAGAGATGTTGAATAAAACTCTAAAAAACAAGGGTGAAGGCTAATGTCAAAACCATTCTACGTAAAAATAGAAACCCCCACAGAAGTAGCAGATGCAGCCTATGAAGCCCTACAAATCGCAACAAAAACCGGGCAAGTCAGAAAAGGAACAAACGAAACAACAAAAGCCATAGAACGCGGCATAGCAAAACTAGTAGTCATCGCAGAAGACGTCGAACCACCAGAAGTCGTAGCACACCTCCCCATCCTCTGCCAAGAAAGAAAAATCCCATATATATTCGTCCCAACAAAACAAAAACTAGGCACAGCCGTAGGCATAGACGTCCCATCCGCATCCGTCTGCATAACAAAAGAAGGCGACGCAGCAAACCTCATCAAAGAAATTATTACGAGAATCGAAGGACTTCAACGAGGCAAAAAGTAAGATGAGCAAACAAGAAGAGACAACGAAAACAGAAGAAATGGAAAACATTCCCGCCGAAGTAATCCAAGTAATAGGCCGCACAAGCGCCACAGGAGAAATCACACAAGTACGAGTACGCATACTCGAAGGCAAAGACAAAGGACGCATAATCACCAGAAACGTAAAAGGCCCCATCCGAGTTGAAGACATATTAATGCTAAGAGAAACAGAACGAGAAGCAAGAAAAATGCGGCGTTAAAAGAAGAAAACCGGAGATAATGACAAATGCCCAAGTCGAGGCCATGTTCCTTCTGCGGACACGAATTTCAGCAAGGCACTGGTCAAATGTACGTCAAAAACGACGGCACTATCATGTGGTTCTGCTCAAGCAAATGTCGCAAAAATAGCTTAAAACTAGGCAGAGACGCAAGAAAACTGAGATGGACAAAATACTACGGCAAAGAGGAAAAAGGAAAAGCTTAGAGTTTTAAGATGTTACCGGTGTGCTTAAGAGGACATTAACAATCCTTTCCCAAATTTCTTCATTATCAATACAACCAATATCCGGACTGTTAAGATCACCATTGAAATAGCTATAGGAACGAGCACGACACCCACCACAAATATACCTATCTACACAGCTTCCACACCCAACTAAACGACCACCCACCTCATATGACTTCAAATCCTCTCTCGTTCGAAGCTTCCAAAACATCTTATCATGATCCCATGTGTCCTCTAAATAATCTTTCATGATATTACCTCGAACAGTATCTTTGTTTGTAGGAAAGAAAACACATGGCTTGATGTCACCGTTTGGCTCCAGACACATATAAAGTCTCCCAGCACCACATCCGCCTAGAAAGTTTGCCACATTTTCGATGCCTTTCATAGCAGCGTAGTGAGCAGAAACGCCGAAAGATTGGTTCTTTTCTTTAGCTATTCTCTTGACAACACTCGCGTATTGTGGGCATGTACTGAAAAAACGGTCTACTGTTATGTTACTTTCTCCTATATTTTCTTCTTCCTTAGCCTGAATGGAAAGGTCAACGATTTTTCTCCCAATCATATCTAAAATGGAAAGGCGTTCTTTTGGAGTTAGGTCCAACTCGACATAGGTCTTAGCTCTTCCCGTGGGGATGTAATTGAAATGAATAAATCGGACGCATAGCTTGTCAACGAGTTCAATTATCTTTTCAACTTCACATATGTTTTCTTTATGTATTGTGGTGGCGATGCAGGTGTCAAGTCCTCCATCTATGCTGTTTTGTATTCCTTTCATAGTTTTTTCGAAGCATCCCTTTGCTCGTCGGAATTTTTCATGCACTTCTTTAGTTGCGCCGTCAAGACTTATCTCCACATATCCTATGCCAATATCTTTTAGTCGTTTTACGTTATCTTTCGTGAGTAAGGTTCCGTTTGTAGCTATGCTTATGTAAGGAATTTTCTTGCGAGCATAGGCGGCGACTTCGAAAAAGTCTTTGCGCATTAATGGTTCGCCGCCGGAAAAAGAAAGTGCTGGAAGGCCGATTGATACTATTTTTGACAGCTTGTCGATGGCAAGGAACGCCTCTTCTGTGGATAGCTCTGGTTTATGCTTGCCTGCGTCTTCGTAGCAGTGTTTACATTTTAGGTTACAGATGTATGTAAAGTTCCAGACAACTTCAAATGGACCACCCGGAGTGAATGGGATTCGAACGCCATATTTTTCGATTCCTTTCATCAATAAGACGAAGCCTTTCAGCCAAGCGTCGCCGTATTTCGAGTCGAGAAATCGTTCTTTCATGAACTTCTTATCAACGCGCATTATTCTGCTGCCTGCCTTGTAAAAGGGCTTTGCCACTTTGTTGCTTAGTTTGCTACATCTTTTGCAAAGTTTTAGGTCGTCACCTAAAAATTGCCTTAAGGAGTTAACCATCAAGTTTCCGTCTTTTTCGCATTCTATATCGAACTTGGAAATTATTGTTTTCAAGGCAGGGTTTATTACTGTTGAGAATAGATGGTTTTCAATTGGCTCTATCTGCATTCTTTCTCAACCGAAGATAAGTATTACAGTTTTCTTTTAGAAGTTAGTTGCATTAAAGCATATCTGTATAAGTATCATAAGTAAAACAGTTTATATTAAAGGCACAGCATTTTTATGAGGCTTCCAAACTAAAGCTTAAAAAAGAAACAAGATTGGGGATGCTATGCCGATAAGACAACCTATAGTTTGCGTGTTAGGACATGTTGACACTGGAAAGACTCTTTTGCTAGATAAGATTAGGAAAAGCAGTGTTCAGGCACGCGAGGTTGGTGGCATAACCCAGCATATTGGTGCAAGTTTCTTTCCTTTGGATACGCTTATGGAGATATGTGGTCCGTTATTGGGTCGTTTGAAGGGAAAGATTCAGATTCCTGGGCTTTTGGTGATTGATACGCCTGGTCATGAGGTTTTTGCTAATCTTAGGAAACGGGGTGGGGGCGCTGCTGACATAGCTATTCTGGTAATTGATGTGTTGAAGGGTTTTGAGGCTCAGACCTACGAGTCTTTGGACATTTTAAAGGTGAGAAAGACGCCATTTTTGGTTGCTGTGAACAAGATTGACCGGATACCGGGGTGGTTGTCTCAGCCTGAGAAGCTTTTTTTGAAGTCGTATCAGTCGCAAGATCCTTATGTGCGTGAGGATCTTGACAATCGTCTTTATACGATTATGGGTACTTTTTCGACGTTGGATTTTCAGTCTGAGCGTTTTGATAAGATAAAGGATTTTACGCGTACGATTGCTCTTGTGCCTGTTAGTGCAAAGACTGGTGAGGGGGTTCCGGAGCTTTTGTCGGTTCTTGTGGGGTTGACGCAGCAGTATCTTAAGACGCGGTTGCAGGTGACTGAGGGTGCTGGGAAGGGAACGGTGTTGGAGGTGAAGGAGGAGGCGGGGCTTGGGATGACTGTGAATGCTGTTATTTATGATGGTGTTCTCCGGAAGGGGGATACGGTTGTGATTGGGGGTAAGGAGAAGCCTGTTGTGACGAGGGTTCGTGCGGTTCTTTTGCCTAAGCCTTTAGATGAGATTAGGGATCCTCGGGACAAGTTTTCTTCTGTGGATTCGGTTTCAGCTGCTTCGGGGATAAAGATTGCTGCTCCGGAGTTGGATACGGTTTTGGCTGGAGCTCCATTGTATGTAGTGCCTTCGGAAGAGCAGATTGAGGAGTTTGTTGAGGTGGTTTCTGAGGAGGTTGAGAAAGTGAAGATTGCTACGGATATAGATGGTGTTGTTTTGAAGACTGATACGTTGGGGTCTTTGGAGGCTGTTGCTGAGATTTTGAAGCGGGAGGATGTTCCTATACGGTTGGCAGATGTGGGTGATGTGTCAAAGCGTGATGTTGTTGAAGCTAATGTTGTGAAGGAAAATGAGCCGCTTTATGGCGCTATTTTGGCGTTTAACGTGAAGGTGTTGCCTGATGCTGAAGAAGAGGCTAGAGATCGTAGGGTTAAAATTTTTCAGCACAGCGTGATTTATCATTTAATTGACGAGTTTGTGGGGTGGATACGGAGTGAGCGGGACAAGTTGGTTCTTGAGGAGTTTGATCGGCTTGTTAAGCCGGGTAAAATTAGGATTTTGCCGGGATATGTTTTCAGGAAGGCGAAGCCTGCTATTGTGGGGGTGGAGGTTTTGGCGGGTCGGATTAAGCCGAAGGTTGTTCTTGTTAAAGAAGATGGGGAAAGTGTGGGGGAGGTTATGCAAGTTCAAGATCAGGGAGAAGCGGTTTCTGAAGCTGGGGCTGGGATGCAGGTGGCTGTTTCTGTGGATAAGCCTGTTGTGGGGAGGCATATCTATGAGAAGGATGTTCTTTATGTTCGGGTTCCTGAGACACATGCTAAGGCGTTGTTGACGAAGTTTCAAGACCGCTTGACTAGTGAGGAGCTTGAAGCTTTGAACGAGTATGTAGAGTTAATGAGGAAGAAAACAACTCCCTTTTGGGCGGCATAACTACTTAAAATCTTCTTACACGTAAACTAATAGACATAAAGCCAAAACACTCGATTAACTTTCTCTTAGTTTTTATATGGTTTGGCTTAGTGATTTTCCAGAGGTTTATCTCAGAAAAATAAACTCAGAGGTAGGAGTTAATTTCTGTATTTGACTAGGAAAAATATTCTAAGTATCGGCTCAACGGTAATGAACTAACCTAAGAGCCTTAGCATTATGATGTAGAGAAGACCGTATGTAATAGGATAGACTTCGTGAACTGCCACAACAGTCAAAAAGAGGATTTCCACAACGCTTGGAACACCTAAAACAAACAGTACCAAACCAATTACGAAACTCATTATTTCCGGAGTAATATCACTAATTTCTAACATAGATTATAACACGTTTTTAATAGAAAGACTCGATAAACCCTATCCCACCTATTGCCATGAGAACTATCCCAAATATCCCAACGGGAATTGGAAACGGAATTAACGGCACGGCAATAATCAAATAGACATTAAAACATTAAAAGCGTTTTTACTATTGCGTATAGTTTGAAAAATCTTCGTTGAGCTTTTTTTGAATGTTTCTCTTTTCTTTTGGCTTTTCTTCTTTATGAATCTCAACAAAAGATTTCGTAACTTTCTATTTCGTTCAGATTTGGTTCCTAATAGGATGGTCTACTCTCTGCGCAGAGAAAAAGCACACAAACCAGCTAACAACCACGCTTCTCAAGCTCACACTTCAAAACCCGAAAATCCCCCCCAAGCAAATCCCTATACCTCACATTATAAAGTGCCGCCGCAGGATGAAACATAGGAATAGTAACAACAGAAAAACCAAAAGGACTAATCTCATACACCTTACCATGAACCCTAGTAATACCCTCCACCTCAATTCCCCCCTTAGAAAGAACAAACGCAGCAGCATGCCTCCCCAACAACACCAAAAACCTTGGACGAATAACTTGAATTTGACGAGTTAAATACAATCCAGTACAAGTGGCAATTTCTTCTAATGCTGGGTCACGATTCCCAGGAGGTCGACACTTCACAACATTCGTCACATAAACCTCCACACGAGAAAGCCCAATGCCACGCAACAACTCATCCAGAAACTTTCCAGCAGTACCCACAAAAGGCAACCCACACAAGTCTTCCTGCTTTCCAGGGGCCTCACCAACAAACATTATCTCCGCATCAACATCTCCACCACCCGGAACCGCACGCCTACGTCGCTTCCACAACCCACATTTAACGCAAGCCACCACTTCAGCGTCAATTTCCTCTATCAATTTCTCCTTCGACATCTAAACTCATCATCGCCTTTACTCAAACTAGCGAGTGAATATAATTTTTGTTACATAATCTTGTGGTGCGGCCACCGGGATTTGAACCCGGGTCGTCAGCGTGGCAGGCTGATGTCCTAAACCAAACTAGACTATAGCCGCAGTTATTTTGAGAAATTAAATCTTGTTGTGCTTTATTTTGTTTGTGTATATTTTGTGTATCAGTTTGTGTATAACTAGCTGTTGTAGGGTTATTGCTTGTTTCAGACTTTAGCACTTCCTTGTAGCTTTCTGGAATATCATTATATTTCCCTATGTAACACCATGACCTCTTTGTTCCATCCCAATGCTCAACATACCAGTACTCATAGCTGTAGCCTTTAGACTTTGTAGTTTTTATCATTAGACTACCTTTCTTGTTACACTTTATGCAAGTGACATTAGGCATCTTCCTTTTCTCCTATATTTGATGATCAAAACTATACCTGTAAAGTTATAAAAAGTTTGTGTATAAATATATGCAAGCCATGTTACCCATCTAACCAAATCTTAAGTCTATGTTAAATCATAGTTAATAATGGATAATGGGAAGAATTGAATTGCAGAAAACTGGATTCCTCACTGTCGATCTTACTAAGATAAATGGTGAAGGAGAATTCAATTGTCCAAAGTGTGGAATTGGGATTTCTCCTGATGATATGACAGAAGAGACATTCACAGTCTTGGACACAGTTTTTAAAGAAGATAGTATAGAAAAGATAATTCTGAAATGTAATAAATGTGGAAGCCAAATTCATCTCACTGGATTTCACCTTTTAAACAAGATGAAATCACCAACCAATGGTACTTGAATTGTGTTTTCCTTCATTTCTCCTAAAACTTGTAGTTAGTTATATGTTGAAGTTGGTATTTCTGTTTTTTGTAGGTGATAGAATATTGGATATAGCATCTATTTCAGCAATAGTTGCAGCAGGAAGTGTTGTAGTTACAGCATTAGCTATTATTATGCAAAGCAGAAAAGCTGAGAAAACCAGGAAGACTGAACTTCTTGCTATGCTCTTCAGTCCCTTTAATGACCCGGTTCTAGTGAGCCACTGGAATGACATTGTAAACCATTCGGAGTGGAAAGATTATGAAGATTACTCGAAAAAGTATGGACAGAATAACATTGAAGCTTCAAAATTCATCTCAACAGCATCTTTTTTAAACAGCCTTGGCTTACTTGTAAGAATGCATCTACTGGAAACTGATATAGTGCAAAGATGGAGTCCTGAATCATGCATATGGTTCTGGGAGAAAATGGAACCTATAATTCAGGAAGCTATAAGAAGGCTGAAAGCAATGGGAAGAACAGACTATGGAATATGGGAAAACATTGAGTACCTCTATAAAGAACTGAAGCAAAGTCTACAGGTACAGCAATAACATCCTTCCTTTCTTTTTTCTCTAAGAATTTCTTCCACAAGTCATAAAACTCAGTTTGAAGCATGATGAACCCATGAAAATTGATGTGGGTTGTAATCTAGAGGAATACAAGAGATACTATAGGACACTTGATGATCTCCACAACTACTTCAAAAGCCTTGGGCTCACTGATGTTACATTTGGGGAGCTTGGCTCAACAGAGGAGGAAATCATAAAGAGAGATCCATCTCACCTCATTATCTGGAGAGAGAATGGTGAAATCATTGGGCATGCAGTCTGGCATGAAACCAGCACTGATGAACATAGGAAAGGAGATCCTAGAGATAAAGAAGACAGGGAAATCCTACGAGAGCTTTGTGATGGAAAAAAGGACAATATTGTTGAGCTTCATGAGCTGTGGCTGAGAAAGAAGTATAGACAGAAGGGCTATGGCAAAGAGTTCTTTGAATTCTTTGAAGACTTCGTCAAGAAGAAAGGCTATAACTCAATCGTTTATTATGCAGATCATCCTGCTGCTATAACCATATGTAGAACCAGAGATTGGAAAGAAGGGTTCCTAGAAGAAGAAAAATGGCATGTCTTCTGTCTCTCTTTCTAGTTAAGAAAAATCGTAGTGTCGTCTGCTCAGACAGCTTTCTCTATTAATTCACTAGCTAACTCTATGGTTTCTCCACTTTTCTATTCTGTCAACTGCTTCTGTCAGTGTTCGGGCTATGGCATAAGCTTCAGATGCTTTTCTAGCTTTTCTGCTTCTATCTAGTTGAATTGTGTGCATGCCCAATTTTCTTGGGACTTTGACATCAACAAGCAGTTCATCACCTATCATAACTGCCTCTTGAGGCAGCACACATAGTTTTTTCAGAGTTTGCTTGTGCATGTCTGGGTTGGATTTCTCACACTTTGCTTCATATCCTGTTGTTATAACATCAAAATACTCTTGAATGGATTCTATTGCTTGAGAAAAGGAAAAACGAGCAATGGTTGTGACTATTGCAGTCTTTAGACCTAGTTCCTTTGTTTTTCTTACCGCAGGAGCAGCATCTGAGAATAAGGTTAAGCTTCTATGTTTTATGTATATTTTAGCAAGCTCATCCAATGTTTTTGTATCTGCTTCTGTGTCCAATCGGTAGAGAACCTGTTTAAGATAGGTTTTCCAACTGTCATATCCATGCTTTGGGTAGTCTATCATGCCAACGAAGTGAGAAGCAGCGTCTATTGATTGAGGATAGACTTTGTATCCCTGTTCAAGCAGGAACTCTGAGATTTTTTCTGAGCTTATTGGATCTTTGACATAAGCTAATGTGCCATAAAGATCAAAGAGAACAGCTTTCAGCTTCCCCATAATTCATCACTTGTTCATGAAGTTCTAGTGTCGTCTATTTATGTAGTTATTTCTATTGAGAAAAGCCTAGACTAGATGGGCAGAAAACTTCAAACAATCTACCTTGGAATATGAGAGGTTGACGTTAGCTCTTTTTCCACAAATCATAAAAACTGAAGAGAAGTCACGCTTATTGGAGGTGCAAGCATACACCCACACATCGACAAAAGGTCACACGTTGCAGAATTCGGAATCTTCATTCGCAACAACTATCGCAACCTAGGATTAGGAACAGCTATAGCGAAGACGTTTATCGAAATCGCTAAGAAACGCGAACTTGAGGTTCTTCAGCTTTCTGTCTACGCTACAAACAAGAGAGCTTTTCACGTCTATAAAAAATGCGGATATAAAGAATGTGGCAAGTTGACCCGAGACATACAATTTCTCGACGGGGCATATACTGATAGAATATTGATGGAGTTGCTTTTGAAATAGTGGTACCGCGAGTCAGTTAAACTCCCATTAATGAATTTCCAGCAATTCCTTTTTAGCGTTTATGTCGCCACGCACACAAAACGGATAACAGACCGACAAGGTTTTATTTGACCATGGGTTTCACCAAACCAAAAAGGGAACAACATGAGTAAGAAAGCAAAGGTCTATTTTGGCTCCATACAGCAGGGTCAGGATGCAGTATTCACTGCCTTAGCGGCAAAAGTTGACAAGATTATCAAGCTACTGGACTTCTCAACAATCGAGAAGAGGGACAAGGTCGCCATTAAAATGCACTTAGGCTTCCAAGACGGATACCAGACGGTGCCTGTGTTCTTCGTTCGGCGGATTGTCAAGGCCGTTAAACACGCTGGTGGGTGGCCCTTCGTCACTGATAATCCTACCGCGGTTTACAACGCGGTCGATCGCGGGTACACGCAAGAAACGTGCGGTTGCCCTATTATTCCTGCCGCCGGGGTCAAGGATGGATACACCCACTCAGTTAATGTGAACTACAAGAATGTGGGCACGTTAGAAATGAGTGGCGTACTTCATGACGCAGACGCACTTATCAATTTGACTCACTCTAAGGGACACGCTTGTAGCGGGTATGGTGGCGCCATCAAAAACCTCGCCCTAGGTGGCTACTCGGCGTCATCACGATGGAATAAGATCCATGGCGTTGAGCAGTCCATTAACTACTGGGATGCAGAGAAGTGTACACCGGAGCATGCTCAAATGCTTGTTGAAGCCTGCCCCTACGGCGCCCTCAAATATGATGCTGAAAAGCACAAACTATCGCTGCTTCCTTTTGCATGTAGGAACCAGCTCTGCTTAGAGTGTCTTGTCGCAGATAAGGGGATCGAGTGTCTGCAGATTGAGCCTGAGTTCTTCGCAGCTTTCCAGGAGCTGATGGCAATTAACGCCGAAAAAGTCCTCGACACTTTTGACAAGAACAAGCGATTCTACCTCAACTTTATCCTCCAAGTGACACCACACTGCGATTGCATGGGAATGATTCAACCCAGCATCGTCGCAGACGTAGGGATTTTGGGCAGCCGCGATATTGTTGCCATCGAGACGGCTACGTTGGATCTCATCGCAAAGGCTGGACTGATCGAACAGACTATCCCGCCATATTTCAAACATGTCAACTTAGATCCCAACGCTGACCTCCATCCCTTCGAACGCCTTTGGGGTCCAATGAAGAATCCCTACCTCGTCACAGAATTCGCGGAGCAACATGGCTTGGGCACTAAAAAGTATGAATTAATTGAAGTCTTGTCACCGGAAGAAACCAGCAAAATGGAACCACCAAAACAAGCGTACGAACATCAACCCTCCTTTTACTAGAAAAACACCGTCAGGATAGAGATGTTCATCTGCTTGCAAAAATCTTGAGGTTCTCCAGCTTTCTGTCTGCACATTTTCTTTTCTACTTTTCATGCACTAAAGATTTTAAACGAGGTTATAGTTGACAGTAATTAATATGACCCCCATCTTAAAATCTACAAAAGAGATGCAAGGTTACGTCTCAATTACTATAGCAGCGATTTTATGGGGAACTATGGGGATTCTTGCAAAATTATCTTTTGAACATGAGATCCTTCCAGAAACCTTGATCGCCTTGAGACTCGTCATTAGTTTCGCAACATTGTCGATTGTCCTTGGATTATTCAATAGGGACTCGTTCAAAATCCAGAAAACTGACGCGCTTCTATTTCTTGTTCTCGGCGTACTTGCCACAGCCCTTCAAAGAATTTCCTATTTTTATGCAGTAGATCTTACAACTGCTACAGTAGCAGCAATACTTTTTTACACATATCCAATTTTTGTAACTCTTTCAGCTACAATCTTTTGGAAGGAGAAACTTACCTCTGTAACAGTGTTGACTATTGTTTTGACGTTTTTAGGAGTTGCACTCGTTGTGAGAGTATATGACATCGCTTCATTAAACGCTAATCTTGTGGGAATAATTTTCGGGCTGCTTTCAAGTCTTCTTTTTGTCCTCTATTTCATGATAACTAAAAAGCTCAGAAGCAAGTATTCTGGGTGGACGCTGACTCTTTACGGCGACGGAATAGGTTTGTTAGCTTTAATTCCAGTTGTTTACATTTCCATTCCTAACATAACAGAATTTTCCATACAACTTTGGCTGCTGATTTTCACGATAGCTTGGGTTCCCTCTCTTTTAGCTTATCTACTTTACTCCCAAGCTTTAAAGCATGTTGATGCTTCGAAAGGAAGTATACTTGGGGTGATAGAGCCTCTTTCAGCAGCATTTTTTTCAGCATCTCTCCTAAGAGACGGTCTTGAAATACTACAAGTAATGGGCATAGCGATTTCGTTAATAGGAGTTGTTTTGCTCTTCCGAAGGGTGCAAGCTTAGCTAGTGAACTTTGAAAATCGAACACATCTGTAAAGCTGCAAACTGCTTAAGAAAAGAAAGTGAAAAGTCCCTAGTTTGTTTGTGGTGCCGAGGGCCGGGTTTGAACCGGCGACAACCCGGTCTTCAGCCGGGTGCTCTCCCAGGCTGAGCTACCTCGGCAACGTATCAAAACCATGCTATACCATGTCTTTAAGTTTTTCTAGCAAACCATCCAAAAGAAGACATTTTTAACCAAAACTTAACTACAGGGTCAACGCATTCCGAAAGTAGGACAGCCCCGAAACTGTTGAGGAGTACAATCCCCTCTTACAAAAAGGGCAACCAACAGTGCTCTCTAACCTCTCGTTATTTGGTAACCTCAACAGCGGGACAGAACGATAGTAATGGGATCTTTTTTTTTATATCTCTTTGTCTTGTTATTATGTTAGTTGAAATGAAGAAGAGATACATTCTGTTTAACGTTGCAGCATATGTTAGCATTTCTTTGTCGATTGTTGTTGTAGCCTATTTTGTTAATGTCTTATTGTTATTTTCAAACGAGATGATTTCTCCAACTGAGGCCTTGTTTTTTGAAGGAATTGGATTTTTATTATTTGGTTTTCTGCTTTTGCTGGGTAGAGGTGGAATAAATCGTTGGAGTCAGAGCGCGGTAATTTTATCAGCGGCTGCTGAGGCTGTGTATGGCGACGATACTGTTGGTCCAGATGAAATTATGAGAAGAGACGTTTGGAAATCAAAGGGGTTCATCCGTACAGGATTAGTTTTGGTTTTAACGGGTGTATTCATGTTTTTGGTATACTTTCTAACTCTTTAGTTAATCGCAGTAAGATGCGTGGACTTTAGGAATCTGCCTTCGCGTGTTTGCTATGGTGTGGAAGAGGGCTGACAGGTCAGTAGAATGCGATAGATGTTATATGTCTCTTCTGCAGAGTTAGTTTGGTGGCGTTTGTGGAAGCGTACGTTTTAGTTAATTGCGAGGCTGGCAAATCTTGGGAAATTGCTGAGACGGCACTCAGGATAGAGAATGTGAGGATGGCACACGCGGTTACTGGTTTGTATGATGTGGTTGCCTTCATCGAGTTTGTGGATATGGATGTGTTGACGGGGATTCTTGGCAAGTTTCAAGCTATGGAAGGTGTTCAGCGGACTCATACGGCTGTTGCAATACCGCCAAAGGACTAAAATACCACCGTCTTTTTTTGTGTTAATGACCATAAAAACGTGCGCGCCTGTCTTGACATAATATCAGCTATTCCATCCCATAAGCTAGCAATCTCTCGTTTGCAGAATCCCGTGTCCTTCCATTTTATGTCTTCTCTTACGAGTGTTTCATAGGTTTCACTTAGTGCTGAGTGGAAATCAGAAATGTTATCTACCCCAATTGTGACCCCGAAAACACTGAACTCTGTCGGCTCTATCATGTTTCATCCCTCACGATTCAGTTATGTTTGAGCTTTAAGTATTTATGCTGCGTTAGAATCCAGTAGGTTGATTCCCGGATGAGAAACGCGCACGCGGTTACTTGGGATGCGCGCGCATTTTGAGCTCTTGCACAAAGCTTGGCAAATGGCTTCGAAGAAAGGAGAGCTGGACTTCAACGCGTATTTCCAGAATTCTGCAACCTTCGGTGATATGGTGAAGAAGAATAAAAAGAAGTTAAGCACTCTCTCTAGGCAGACCAAAAAAATCTTTACCGACTACTTGTATTAAGAGAGAGCACACGTCGGGTCATACTAATAGTCCTCATCGTTTTCTTCATTATCCAATGGAATCTGGATATGGAAATCTCCTTCCTCATCAATCCATTGGGTTTGGGATAATCGTGGTTTAGATGTTTCCGAGTTTTCTTGTTCATCTTCCTCTTCTTCGGGAGTTCTAGTCCAAGCCTCTAAGCTTTCTTCTAATCTTGTTTGTATGTAGGAGTCTAATCTCTGACCTGGAGCACCTTCAGCTAGTTGTTGTTCAAAATTCTCTTGTCCGCCGATGGCTGTGAAGACTGCAATCACCGAGTCAGAATAATGCTCGTAGAAGTCTAGAAATCTTTTCCAGAGATAGGGATTGCGAACCTGCATAATTGTCTCCGTGAGCCTAAAAAGCTTCGTTTTATCCGAGAAATGCTTGCTTCTTTTCTCGTAACTTGTCATTAGCAGCTCAAGGGTTAGGTCTGCCACACGCTTTCGGCATTCTTCTCTTTTTCGTTGCAGTTCTACCTGTTCTCGGAGATGCTCCTCTTTTTGCTTCAGGCTTTTGAAACCCCTGCCTTGTTCAACTTCTGCTTCTTTGTTTGCCTTTGCCTTGTGTTCTCTAATCATTCTCCATGCCTTGTCTTTGCTTATGGTGATACCTTCAGATTGCAAAGTAGTTGATATTCTCCGGCAGCCTAATCCTCTTTCATGAAGTTCAATCACCCTTTGAATAAGTTTCTCTTTTGACATGAAGTTCGGCTGACTGTTCATTGTTCTTCAGATTTTCCTGTAACTCATAGGCTTTAAATAGCTTTCTAAGACGTCTTGAAGGTCAGCGACAGAAAAAGACATGTTGTGACTGCTGCGACGTACATTCTAAGCACGGATGACAGTTTGTCACACAGTTTGCACTATGTCACATTCTTACATGCCTTTTCTCTGCTGATATCTCTTCAGTTTTGCTGCGTACGCGCATTAGAACGTTGCCATTTGAACGGTTTTCAGAAGGCGCGCGCTAAACCCAAATAATGGTGGGCCGGGCCGGATTTGAACCGGCGATCTTCGCCGCGTGAGGGCGACGTCTTAACCGAGCTGGACTACCGGCCCCGCATACAAACATAAACGGTAAACCGAATTCCTTTATATCTCTTACAGCCGTTCTCTGCCATTAGGCAAATTTCTGCAGATAAGCAATAAAAAGAGCTTTTAGGAACAGTTTCGGTTGGGTCTCCCAGAAAAATTCTGCCTATTCCTCGTGTAACTTAAATATGTCAACATTCAAAATGTCCCCTATACCTCGTGTGTGCACACCTGTTTAGGATAGTCTCTTAAAATGACAGTTACAGAACAAGAAGACGAACCTCTTACAGATTCACCAACTCCTACTAAACCAAAGTATGAATGCCTAGAAGACCTGCCTGGTGTTGGTCCTGCCACAAGCAAAAAACTCCAAGAAATGGGCTTCCACACTATCGAATCCCTCGCCACTGCCACCGCCCGCGAACTCGAACCCGCAGGCATCAGCGAAAAAAAAGCCTTAGACGTCATCCGCCTCGCCCGCGGCAGCATCGACCTCGCCTTCGTCCGAGCAGATGAACTCCTCAAACAACGCCAAACAGTCCACCGCCTCACCACCGGCAGCCAAATCCTAGACGACCTCCTCGGCGGCGGCCTAGAAACCCAAACAATCACCGAATTTTACGGCGAATACGGCAGTGGCAAAAGCCAAATCTGCCACCAACTCTGCATCAACGTCCAACTCCCAATAGAACAAGGCGGACTCGAAGCAGCAGCCCTCTACATCGACACCGAAAACACCTTCCGCACCGAACGCCTCGTCCAAATGGCACAACACGCAGGCCTAATCCCAGAAGAAGCAGCCAAAAACGTCATCGTCGCCGACGCCTACACCAGCGACCACCAAATCTTCCTCCTCGAAAACGCCGACAAAATAATAAAACAAAACAACATCCGCCTCATCATCATCGACTCTCTCACATCTCACTTCCGCAGCGAATACGTCGGCAGAGAAACCCTCGCCATCCGCCAACAAAAACTCAACAAACACATGCACAAACTAATTCGCCTCGCCCGCGCCTTCAACACAGCAGCAGTCGTCACAAACCAAGTAATGTCCAAGCCAGACGTCTTCTTCGGCGACACCGTCCACCCCATCGGCGGCCACATCGTAGCCCACACCAGTCACACCCGCATCTACCTCCGCAAAGCCTCAAGAGGACCAATCCGCATCGCCCGTCTCGTCAGCAGCCCCTACCTCCCCGACGGCGAAGGCATCTTCAAAATCACCACAAACGGCATAGAAGAAGCCGAACAAAACGAAACCCCAAGCAGCAGGAGACGCTAAAAACATGACCTTTCCCCAAGCCCTCACCACGCGCTACTTCCAACTCATCAACGACCGCCAACTCACCGAAGCCCACAGAACACTACAACGCATAAAAGAAAAAATCCCAAAAACAAAATGGGATCACGGATACTACAAAGCCCTTCAAGGCATACTCCTAGCCCAAAAAACCAACGGTAACCAACACACCTTCCTCTCAAACATCAACCCCAACGACAAAACAACAATAGAAAAATACAAAAACGAATTCTCAAAACGCGTCAAAAGCAGATTCCACGACGACTTCGACCGAGGCTTCTTCTCAGCATGGACCGACTACACACAACTACTAATCAAAACAATGAACGAAAGAAAACCCAAAACAAACACTGAAGGACAAACAAGCATTATCCAATACGCAGAAACTACCCAGAAAGCTCCGTAACATTAAAATTTATATCCAAAGACTGCAACCATTCAACCGCCAACGTTTGATTTTGATTTATCACACTATATCCAGTAAGATTTCCGCCCAGTTGAAAAGTGTAGGTACCAGGCGGCAACAAAACCATCTTAAGACCCCCCACTGTAGTTGTCACATTTTGAACAACCAGACCCACACTATCCCGCGCAGCAACCCATAACTTTGGGCCCTCAACTAAGTTTCCAGTGTCACTAACGTATATGTTCACCGAAACCGAGGGCATAAAAAAGGTAACAACTAAAGTCCACGAAACAACCCACGCAAAAAAGAAAATTCCAATTCCCTGCGATACTAGTTTTGAAGGCTTCTCAACTCTTGCAAAAAACTTGAACTTGATGAGGTAAAAGGTGACGATGTAGAAAAGAATCGCAAAAGATATCCCCGTTAACAACGTGTATAAACTAAAGAGCTCACTTGAAATTGAAAAATACACGTAAACCGCACATAAAACTCCAATTACTATCCCTAATAAAGCTCGAGTCCAATAAATTATCGTTAATGGCTTCATGAAACTTCAACTCGATTAAGTCTTGCTTTTTCTTATTACATTCAACGGCTTCCAATTTAAGGTTTTGACTAACAAATGACAGCAATGAGGAAACGCTTGTATTTCTTTTGACATTAACCCCTAGCAGGTTTCTTATGAGTTTCAGTTGGCGTTACAACCTGTTGTGTGTGATCTGGTAAAATATCTTCAACATTCCGCACAACACGGAAGGCATAGCCTCCTAGACCTACGAACATGCCTAAACTTCCAGAGATTAAAAACATCAGAGCCATTCCAGCGCCAGGACCAATACCAACCAACCCACCGAAAACATGTACTAAACTGCCGCCTGTCATCAAGGCTGGTTCGAAGACATTATCTGCCAGAGGTCCAGTTAGCAACAGTGCCGCAGGTCGACTGATAGTTGCAATTAACGCTCGTGTTGCGAACACACGTCCCTGCACGTCTGGAGCAACTTTGACCTGCCAGATAGCATTGCTGGAGCCTTGGACTATAGGAATAAAGAACATTGCGAAGAAAGCAGCAGGTACCCAAACAATAGGGTTGCGTCCGAATCCTATGAACAAAACTCCTAACATGACAAGTGTTAATCCAATCAGAACACCATGTATCCTTCGTTTAGGGCCTCCCCAAATGCTAAGTAGCACGCTGCCAACCATTCCGCCAATTCCAATAGCCGATTGGACAATCCCTAATGTTGCTACATCGCTTTCGCTTCGGGCTAAAATCATAGGTGCTATTAGTGTAAAGGCAAAGGTGGCAACCAGATTGATGCCGAAAAATACAATTAGCAAACCAAGTAAGCCTCGTCGCTCAAATATGTAATGAAATCCGTAAACCGACTCTTTCCAAAGACTCCCTCTGCTCTTCCGTCCTTCTTCAGTAATCACAGGCTGGGGCACATGAACTAAGAGCAATGCACCAATTGCTACTAGAAAAGTGATTATGTCAAATGTTAGAATACCAGTTATACCAGTTATGCCCAGCAGAATAGCAGCTAACGCTGGAGCGAAGATACCAGAGGCGAATTGGGCAGCAGAAAGCATACCGCTGGCACGACCGTACTGCTCTTTTGACACCATCGTAGTCACAGCAGCAGAGTACGCGGGAAATTGGAAGGCTCCAAAAGCCCCAGCGAAGGCTCCAGTTGCGAATAGATGCCAGATTTGCAAATTTCCTGTTGAAAAAAGGAGTAGCACAGCTACTGTGGAGGAAACGGCAGCTAAATCGCTGAGCATCATCACGAATTTTCGGTTCCAACGATCCACCAGTGCGCCTGCAAAAGGGCTGATCAGTATAGTTGGGGCAAACGAGAAAAACCCGACTAAAGCTAGGGCTGTAGCTTCTCCAGTAATCTCCCAAGCCCAGATGGTAAGGGCGAAGGTTGTCATAGCAGAGCCCAATAGTGAAATTACTTGACCTATCCAAATAATAGTAAACGCTAACATACCCGTTGGATGTAATGGTTGTGAAGGGTGTTTGTTGAGAGGTTGGTTCATTGTTTGTAGGTCTCTTTCGCCAGTATCACGTTTTCATCAGATTTAATCCTTTAGACAGAAAGAGTTCTTGAGTGAATACTGTATGAGCACGTGGAATGGGATGCTGTGTAACTCTATTTTATAAATCCCAAAGCGTTCTAACTATATTGTCCAAAAAGGGAATAGCCGTGAAAAAAACGCTGACAAGCTTTGATGTAGCTGCAATTGTCTTAGAGCTTAAAAAACAGCTTAAAGGCGCACGAATACAAAACATCTACCAAATCAAAGGAAAAACGGTGATTTTAAAGCTTCATCAACCCAACCAGCCAGCCTTAAACCTTTTAATTGAAGCAGGCAAACGCTTACACTTAACCTCTTATGTTCTGGAAAAGCCTCAAAGACCTCCTGCCTTTTGTATGGCTCTTCGTAAATATCTACGAAATGGCAAAATCACTGAAATTAGTCAACACGAGTTTGAACGCATTATAACTATTAAAGCCGAGACAAAGGAAGGAGAGTTTAAGCTGATTTTAGAGTTGTTTGCCGACGGTAACGTGATACTTGTTGATGCTCAAGGCATTATACGACAAGCGCTTATTTTTAAGAAGATGCGTGACCGAAACATTTTGCGAGGAGAACATTTTCAACACCCTCCTTCCAGCGGAAAAAATCCCTTGCACCCAGAATCGTTGGATTTGCCTGAACTAGTGAAGTTTAAAGATTTAGAACTGGTTAAGGCCCTTACAAAGTTCTTAAGCATCGGCGGTATGTACGCAGAAGAGATTTTTCTCCGTGCCCAAGTGGATAAAAACAAAAGATGTGAGTCGCTGAAAAACAGTGACTTTGATAAAATCTCTAAAGCTCTCAACAAAATTCTTTCTCAGCTTGAAAAAAAGCTTGAACCCTGCATAGTAATAGATGAAGAAGGAAGATGGATTGATGTAGTTCCAGTTCAGCTAAAAAAATATGAAGGTTTTAAGTGTAAAAAGCTTGAAAGTTTCACCGAAGCCTTAGACGAGTATTACAAAAAAGCTTTTGTTGAACGAGAAGTTACGGCGGTATCAGAGAAAGTTGAGCAGGAAATAGCTAAACAGCAGAGAATTCTTCATGAGCAACAGACATCTTTGGAAGAAGAGAGGCAAGAAGCTGAACGCTTGAAAAGAGTTGGAGACAAAATCTACGCGCATTTTCATCAATTACAGACGTTTTTGCTGAGAATTATGGATGAAAAGAGGAATGGAAAAACTTGGCAAGAGATTATTTTGAAGATTGAAAATGAGAAAGAAAGTGGAGAGACGCCGTCGGTCTATTTTGAATCTTTAGATACGAAGAAGCTGGTTCTAAACGTGTCGATTGAAGGCTTGGCTTTTTCTCTCAGGCTTCGTAGCTCGATTCAAGAAAACGCAGCAAATTATTATGATCGAGCGAAAAAGGCAAAGAAGAAGGTGAAGGGTGCTGAAAAGGCGATAGAGGAAACGTTGAATCGCATCGAAGAGCTAAGCCAACGTAAAGAAATTGTAATACAAGAGACCAGCAAGCCAGTCATGAAGAGAAGAAAGAAAGCTTGGTTCGAGAAATTCAGATGGTTCTATACATCAGAAAATCTGTTAGTGGTCAGCGGAAAAGATGCCGTCACAAACGACATTCTAATCAAAAAACACACAGAACCCCTCGACTTAGTTTTTCACGCAGACATTACAGGTGCCCCATTCGTGCTAATAAAAACAGAAGGAAAAACGCCTTCTCAACGGTCAATAAACGAAGCAGCCCAGCTAGCAGCCTCACATTCACGAGCTTGGAAAGCCAACTTTAACGCAATCGACGTCTACTGGGTCTATCCTGACCAAGTGAGCAAAACTCCTCCCTCTGGAGAGTACCTTCAAAGAGGAGCCTTCATGATCCGCGGCAAGAAAAACTACGTTAGAAAAACTCCGCTACAACTTGCCGTAGGAGTTGACGTCAAAACAGCACTGCCTACCGTGATTGGTGGACCAAGAGAAGCGGTAAAGAGTAGAACCAACATTTATGTAGAGATCGTTCCAGGAGACCTTTCAAGTAGTAAACTGGCGAATAAGATTCGCCAGGTTCTCAAGAAGAAAGTTTCCAAAAATCTGCAAGAAAATATTTCTAAAATTCCTCTTGAAGAAATTCAAGTCTTTATTCCTTTTGGAAAGGGAAGAACAATTACCACTAAGAATTCTAGGACAGCGTAAAAAGGGACTTGTATAACGTGTGCACTTTGCTACCCTATGATTCACTTTCGCTTAACTCTCTGCCTTCCAAAGTATATTTTGTTTGACAATGTTAATAAACCATCAGTGGCAATGGCTTTGGATGCAGGTGTGATTTTTGGTGTCGCAAGTCGCAGTAGTTGAGTTGAATGGAGATGTTCAAGAATCTTTTAACCAAGCGCTCAAGCTTATTGGAAAAATAGACGGTTTAAACTCTACAGAAAGACCTGTTGTAGTCAAGGTTGGAGTCTTTAACCACAAGGGTCCCAGAATAAATTGTCCCACAGTCAGTGTAGTTAATGCGATCGTCAACAGCTTCAATAAAGCCCCGCAAATCTACATAGCTGAATCCGATAACTATAAGGGAATAGGTTTGGAGCGGCTTCAAATCTGGAAGGAACTTTTCACTGATCGAGTTGTTCCCTTCAACCTCTCAGATGATGTTGACACGAAAGAAGTTGAGATTGCTGGTGAAAAAATGAGATTTTCGCATGTACTATTCAAACCTAACGTCTTCGTAAGCACGCATGCGTTACGCAGATATGACAAAGGAACAATTCTGAAGAACCTTTTTGGTTTGGTTCCAGACAGAAAAAAAGCGAGACTCCACAAAAAACTGGTGGCAGTTTTACTTGACGCTTATAAAGCAATTGGTGGGGTAGATCTTGCCGTCATAGATGCCACTCGTACGTATTCAGGTGCAGCTGCAATCAAGGCGTTAAACACAAACACTATTGTGGTAGGTAAAGACGCAGTTGCCGTCGAAACAGTTGGGGCTGTTCTTGTTGGCTTGAAGCCTGAGAAAATGGCGGTGATACAAGAAGCCGTGAAGAGGGGTCTAGGCGAGGGAAATATTGAAAAAATTGAGGTTTTGGGAAGCTCCATTGACAGCCTCAAAGAAAGATTTAGTCAACTATGAAAAAACTCGTTAGCAAGTGGCATAAAGAGAGGCTTCTAATTGCCAATTTCGGGGAATAGTTTAACAACATTTTAATAAACCTTCCATTTATTCTCGTATGGGTGAAAAATAGCTGTGGCTGAAATCGGTTTAAGAACTCGGATGCTCGTTAAAGATGTCATGTCTAGCCCCGTCATCACGGTTGGCGAAAAAGAGACTGTGGACAAAGTAGCTCAGTTTATGGAAATGCAACGATTAGGCTGCATAATCGTAACCGACAAAGACGGAAGACCAGTGGGGATAATTACAGAAAGAGACCTCGTAACACGAGTTCTAGCAAAAAACAAGCTACCTAGCAAGCTCTTGGCAAAAGAAGTTATGACGTCGCCTTTAATCACTGTAAATCCTGATGAAACTCTGAGCAACGTTGCAAGGCAGATGAGTAGATTAAACATCCGAAGACTCGGCGTAGTTTATAAGGGCGACCTCGTAGGCGTAATTTCAAGCAAAGATGTCTTAGCAATCACGCCTGAACTCATAGAAACCATTCAAGAACAAGCTCGCATTGAAAGCGGAAACATAGAAGAAACGCCCGAAAGTTCTCCAATGGCTGGATACTGTGAACGCTGCGGACAATGGTCAAGCCAGCTGAAAGAAGCGGAGGGCGAATTTCTCTGCGAAGACTGCCGCACTGAAAATCAAGGTGAATATTAACAGGGCTGATTGTTTGCTTGTTAAAGAAATAATGAACCACAACTATACCTCACTCTATGTAGACGAGCTCGCAACAAAAGCAAGAGCAGTTCTCCGTGACCAAAACCTCAGAGTTCTGCCAATAATCGATGACAAAAAACGTCTTGTCGGCACCCTTTCACGCCGTAACATCATGACCATAACCTCCTCTATCTCACCCATGCGCATTAAAGGAATAATGGATACACCACCTTTCGTCGCTACCATGGACATGGACGTTTTACAAGTTTTAAAAGAAATGAATGGTCTTGACAAATGGTATGTTGCAGTGGTGAAATCTTCGCAAGATAAAACTTACATGGGAATGTTAGGACTAGAAAATTTTATCGATTTCCTTTTGAAAAAAAAGTCTCAAAAACTTGAGAGACATGTCTTTGAAATAATGTCAAAGGAAATAGTTACATGCTCACCAGAAGATGAAATTGACAATGTCTGGCGTAGAATGCAAGAACGTAAATTGACTGGCTGCCCCGTTGTGAGGAAAAAAAGGTTGGTAGGTATTGTCACTCAAGCCAATATGCTTGACAGCGGTTCCCTTTTTCCTGCTTTTGAAGCGAAAAAAGGCAGATTCAAAAAATCTTCAAGAATTTCCGCAGTAATGAAAACATCAGTATTTTCTCTCAAGCCCAAATCTACGGTGAGAGAGGCGGCTGAACTCTTGCTTAAAAAGAACATTGGACGGTTGCCCGTTGTTGACAAAAAAGGCGAGCTTGTAGGAATCGTTGATCGAGAAGATCTCGTAAAATCACTTGTTTAAGGGTAGGCTTCAAATTTGACTCCAAGCAGCAAGAAAAGTGAAAGCTTCAGGCGAACACTACGGGCAGGTGGACCGGTAAAACTGAAGTCTCACCCGTCCAAACCCCGCGAAGGAGAAATCATGACAATCGCGAGACGATCAGTCGTCATGGCATCGCTTACAACATCTGTTTACGACGTTGTTCATATTATGGCAAAGGAAGGTTTCCGCCGCATACCTATTGTAGATCCGGGAACGAAGAGACTTCAAGGAATCGTGACAAGTAGAGATATAGTCAACTACTTAGGCGGAGGTGAAAAATTTCAGATAATTCAGCAGAAATTCAAGGGTTCCTTCTTTAAAGCAATAAATGAACCAATTAAATCTATTATTCGACCAAACCCGCCATCAGTCAAAACCACCGCCACAATAGGCGATGCGATTAGGCTTATGAAACAACATAGAGTGGGCGGCTTGGTAGTGGTAGACAACACGAACAGGGTTTGGGCAATTGTCACCGAAAGGAACATGTTAAACATTTTTAAGGGGAAAATCAGCGGAGTCAAAGTTGCAGATTTGATGATGAAAAATGTAGTCACTGCTACTCCTAGAACAACAATTTTCGAAGCCGAAAGAACAATGATAGAAAAGAGCTTCCGCCGTCTACCTATAGTCTCTGAAGGCAAACTTGCTGGCATAGTAACCTCCATGGATGTTGTTAGATTCTTCGGATCCGGCAAAGTGTTTCAACACTTACGTTCTGGAACAATTCTTCAAGTCCTCCAAACTCCCGCATTAGAAATAGGTGCTAAAAACGTAATTACAATTTCTTCTAGTGAAGATTTGGGCGAAGCGGCTAGAATAATGAATGAAAAGAACATTGGCGCATTACTTGTTGTTGATGAGAGGTTGGTTGGCATAATTACTGAACGTGACTTCCTCAAGCTCATTACAAAATGAGAAAAGAAAAAGATTGTACACATAACAAGGTTTTTCTGCACTGCTGCAATTTACAACACGGTATTTTGTCATGAGTTCTCTGGGAGAGATTCTCTATCTTTCTCGAAATGAAGTGGAGAAGCTAAACATTCACATGAGGGATATCATTCGAGTTGTTGAAGAAGCCTTCCTTGAGAAAGCAAAAGGAAGAGTGGAGGTGCCACCCAAGCCTGCTATTCATCCTCAGATAGATGCCTTCATCCACGCTATGCCTGCATACATACCTGAAATGAGATCCGCTGGCGTGAAATGGGTGAGCGGGTATCCAGAAAATCCCAAGTATGGGCTACCATACATATCTGGATTACTCATCTTAAACGATCTAGAAACAGGCGTCCCAATATGCGTCATGGACTGCACTTGGATAACGGCTAAACGAACTGGAGCAGCGACCGCCGTTGCAGCTAAACATTTGGCAAAAGAGGACTCAAAGATCTTGGGCATCCTTGGATGTGGCGTTCAAGGCAAGAGCAATCTCGAAGCCTTAATGGTAGTGTGCAAGAACTTGGAAAATGTGAAGGCCTATGACATCAATGAAAGGAACTTGGGGAGATATGTGAAAGAAATAACCACTAAATATAGAATTAAAGTTGTTCCTGTTGACTCGCCTAGAAAAGCTGTCGAAGACTGCGACATTGTCGTTACTGCTGGGCCAATTTTGAAACACCCGCAGCCCGTAATTGAAGGGTCGTGGTTTAAAGACGGCGGCTTCGCTATTCCTTTAGATTTCGATTCATACTGGAAACCAGAAGCAATGCGTTCCATGGACAAATTTTGCACTGATGATAGGGGTCAGCTAACATATTATAAGAAACTAGGATATTTTTCTAGCATACAACGTGTATATGCAGATTTGAGTGAGATTGTGAGCGGCGAGAAACTTGGCCGCGAGAACCCTAAGGAACGTATTATGTCAATGAACCTAGGTCTAGCTATCGAAGACATGGCGACGGCTATACTCATCTACGAGAAGGCCAAGAAGGTGAGAGTTGGAAAAAAGCTTCCCTTGTAGTTAAAAGACCAAAAGCTTGTGGAATTTATTTTTAACGCATTCGTTAAACTGTTGTTTCGATTCATAATAGCTATAAGAACGCTAGTCGAAAACGCTATCATAAACCAGCAATAGAATTGGAGGATCTCTAAGTTGAAGAGAACAATTCAACGATATAAGCTTGGTTACGCAATTAGCGCAACACTTTGCTTCATAGGAATCGTTGCACTATTAGTAGTGATCCGAGAAGCTTGGTCAGAAGTGTCTTCCAGCCCAGACCCTCTATCTGTCTTTTGGTCTCTCCTCTGGACAAAACAGTTCAGCCTAACTTCTGGAATCGAATTCAAGCTAATGTATCTCATAATCTTAGCAGCTGCGACGCTAACATCAGGGGCTGCAGTATTTGCATTTAGCCGACAATGGTTCTCTCTTCCCGGAAAGACAATAAAGTTTCAATGTCCTTTCTGCAAAAAGTATTGGAGGGCAAGTTACGACCGAGGGCAAGTGATATGTCCTCATTGTCGTCATCTGGTTCATCCAAAGATGAACGAAGAATAAGCACGCTGCCATTTCCTCAACTATCTAATTACTAAATATCGGTTTTGATCTATCAGAGACGAATTACATTGAATCGGACCAAGTAACACGCGACAGTTCAAATTAAAAAGCGTGTTAGTCAAATAGAGTAGTAAAAAGAGCTTGCGGCTCATTAATTGGTGAAGGGAAGGTTGAAATAATCGGACTTCGTGCATTCACTAAGATTTACCAATGAACCACAAGCCAAAAAAGAATCAGGCACATTTTGTATTTAACCACAGTGAAGCAAAGTATTTCATGGAACTGGAGAGATAGGTGAAATAAAGCTTTGACCGTTGACACAGTTCTTCACAACGCAAAAGTCTATACTAAAGGCAAAATCGTAGACGGTGGAATCGCAGTTGAAAACGGCAAAATAGTTAGGGTTGCAAAGGAAACGAATCTGCCTTCAGCGTCAAATAAAATCAACTTGAATGGATGTTTGACGCTTCCAGGTTTAATTGATGTGCATGTTCATCTTCGTAGTCAACTGCAAGCGTATGAGGAAGACTTCTACACTGGAACGGCAGCGGCTGTTACAGGCGGTATCGCATCGGTTCTAGACATGCCTAACAATGAGCCAGTTACAATGGATTCTGTATCTCTTAGAGAACGAATGCGAGTAGCTGAGCGGAGAATCGTGGCAAATGTAGGTTTCTATTCAGCATTTCCCGAAAACCTAGACGAAATTGCCAGAGTGGTTGAAGGAGGAGCAATGGCTTTCAAACTATACCTCACCACGCAGATAGGAGGGCTTGACATCGACGATGACAAAGCCTTGTTGCTTGCTTTCAATAAAGTTGGTGGACTTGGTGTTCCTGTGGCAGTTCATGCCGAAGATAGAGAAGCATTGGAGTCTATTGCAAAGGCAGAGCAAAGACTTGGACATAACGATATTAAAGCGTACCTGAAGGCACACACGTCCGAAGTAGAAACTAAGGCTGTTGAAAGAATTCTCAAGGTCGCTCGCAAATCTGACGTGCAAATTCATTTCTGTCACATAAGCTCCAAAAAAGCAGTCACCCTCATTCAGAACGCAAGAAAAAATGGGTCGAGAGTCAGCTGTGAAATCTCGCCCCATCATCTTTTGTTGACATCCAAAGACTTGAAGCAGCATGGAACGATAATACTAACTGACCCTCCAGTGAGAAGCAAAAACATTGTAAAGGTTCTTTGGAACGCTGTGAAGAACGGACAAATCGACATCATAGCATCTGATCATGCACCCCACTTGATAACTGAGAAAACAGCAGATTCTATCTGGGACGTAAAACCAGGCATTCCCGGTCTTGAAACATCATTGCCACTGCTTTTGACAAAGGTGAATGAAGGGAAGCTTAGCATACACGATTTGGTGAGGTTGACAGCTGAAAATCCTACAGAAATATTTAGCCTTTATGGAGACGGTTTTTTGAAAGAGGGCTATAACGCTAACATCACAGTTGTTGATATGCATCGCCGAGGAAGAATAGATGCGAGCAAGTTTTATTCAAAGGCAAAATATTCTCCTTTTAACGGGTGGCGGGTGAGAGGTATGCCCGTGAAAACTTTTGTAGACGGACGGTTAGTTATGGATGAGGGAGAAGTAATCGCTGAAGCGGGAGTTGGCAGAATTCTGCACAGTCGAGCTTTACGATAAGATGCTTTTAGATCTTTTTGCTTTTCCGTTTGGAAATGTATAGAATGTCCTGATGGGCGACGTATCCCATTTTTTGAAAGAGACCGAGTGATTCTTCGTTTGGAACTTCGATTAAGGCGCAAAAAATTGCGGCGCCATGCTTTTCTAAGGCTTTTTCCACTGTTTTGACGAGTTGCTGAGCGATTCCCTTCTGCCTATATTTAGGGTCTACCGCTAGGCGGTTTATCCACCCCTTCATTCTCCCTTCGTAACTGCCAATCACGACCCCTACAAGCTTTCCTTCATGGAAGGCGCCGATGAAAAACTCTGGAAAAGCCTTCATCTGCTGTTTCATCATCTGTTTGCTTTCCCTGCCTTTTGGCTTAAAAGGTAAACATGCCCGCATCCAAAGCTCAATAATAGCATTGTAATCCTCAATTGTCAAAGTCCGAGTTTCTATTTGCTTCAACTCTCAGCCTCCGTATTCGATAAACATCATTCTTCGGATAGGTAAACATGGCTTTAATAGCTTTAAGTATCTCTCTTGATGCGCGCGCGCAATTTTAACCTATTACTGTGAATTAGAGACAGCATTTATGTAGTTAGGTTCTTTCACAATACTGTAACATTAAGAGAACAGTGAAGTAGTTTGAAGTTCGTTACAGATGGCATGCTGGGAAAACTAACCCGCTGGCTCCGCATGCTAGGCCACAACGTAAAATACGCAAACAACCTAGACGACAAATTACTCATTAAAATCGTAAAAACCGAAAAACGCACTCTTCTAACAAGAGACGTAGAACTATACCAACAAGCAACAAGCCAACACGCAGAAGCCTTCATTGTCGAAGGAAAAAACGAAGCAGAACGACTCGCAGCCTTATCAAAGCGCTTCAACCTAAACCTCGAACTCAACCCCAACAATTCCCGCTGCCCCAAATGCAACGCAAAAATAAGACCCGCAAAGAAACAAGAAATCTCCGACAAACTTCCATCCTCCACCAAGACTTTCTACGAAGAGTTTTGGGAATGCCCCAAATGTGGAAAAATCTATTGGCAAGGAGCCCACTGGAAAAGAATCACTGAAACATTAAAAGAAGCCAAAAAAATTATAGTGAAATAAAAATGAGGATAGCTTATTTTTCTTGAAGAAGCCATTCAAGCGGTATATCTTGGAATTTTCCGTCAGGCAACAATCTGCGAATAGTCATAGGAAGAATTCCGCTTTCAAGTTCGCTCAAGGCAATATCAATAGGGTTGGAAAGAGTTGAAGGCTCTATAAGAATAGGTGCACCCATGGCTACTTGAAGCGCTCTAGCACCCACTATCCGAGCCTTCTCGAAACGGGTTAACTTCGGAGGACCCACTTCGATTTTGTTGTGAGAAGACGTCTCCTTAATACGCTCCAGCACCAGGGGGCATTCCGCCCATTCCGCCTGGAGGCATTCCACCTCCCGGAGGTCCTGCAGGCATCTTAGTTTTGCCAGATGCGATGACATCATCGATTTTCAAGATCATTGTCGTGGCTTCGGTTGCAGATTTTATAATCTGCTTCTTTACAGCGAGAGGTTCGTACACGCCTGCTTTGTTCATATCGGCTACTTTGCCGTTGAAAACGTCTACTCCTGTCCACATCTCCTTCTTTTCGTGACGCGCCCTTAACTCAGATATAATGTCTATCGGGTCTAGTCCAGCGTTCTCAGCCAATGTTGTGGGCACAGATTCCAGTGCTTCTGCATAGCGCATTACCGCCAGCTGCTCTCTTCCAGGCAAGGTTTCCGCGTAGTCTTTCAACACTCGCCCTATCTCGAGTTCTGGTGCGCCTCCACCTGCCACAATTTTTGGTTCTTCAACTACGTCTCTTATGACGCAGAGAGCATCATGTATTGAACGTTCGGCTTCGTCTACGATGCGTTCTGTTCCACCACGGATTAGGACTGTAACCGAGCGTGGATGCTTGCAACCTTCAATAAAGGTCATTTTGTCGTCACCTATTTTGCGCTCTTCCACAACCGCAGCGTAGCCAAGGTCTTTTTTGGTCATACCGTCTAGGTTGCTGACTATTTTTCCACCAGTGGCTTTCGTCAAGCCTTCCATATCTGACTTCTTAGCCCGTCGTACTACTAGAATATTCTTTCTAGCCATAAAATGTTGGGCTAAGTCGTCGATGCCTTTTTGACAAATAACTACGTTTGCGCCTGATTTAGCGATTTTTTCTACCATTGTTTTCAGCATGTTTTCTTCTTGTTTAAGGAACGCTTCCATTTGTTCGGGGCTTTCAATGTTGATTTTTGCATCAAATTCGGTTTTTTCAATCTCTAAGGCAGTGTCAAGTAGTGCTATTTTGGCGTTTTCAACTCTTTTTGGCATTCCTGGGTGAACAACCTCTTTGTCTAATACGATACCGTTGATGAGCTTTGTATCTCTAATTGATTCACCTGGCTTTTTCTGGATTTTCACATCATCCAAGTCAGCTTTGTACTCTGTTCCTGTTTTCTCTGCCACTGAGAGAATGGCTTCCACTGCCAAGTCAGCAAGGTAGTCACGGTTTTCTGAGACAAGTTTGCTTGCCATAGAAGTCATAGCAATTTTTTTGAGGAAAATTTTGTTTGTGGGTTTTACTTTGATGGCAATTTTTTCCAATGCATCAAGAGCTTTTTCAGCTGCTTTCTTGTATCCGTCTATGATGACTGTTGGATGAACGTTTTTGTCGACGAGATCTTCGGCTTGTGATAGGAGTTCACCCGAGACGACTACGGCTGTTGTTGTTCCGTCACCGACCTCGTTGTCTTGGGTTTTAGCCACTTCTACCATCATTTTGGCTGCTGGGTGTTGTATGTCCATTTCATCTAGGACTGTGCGTCCGTCGCTTGTTATGGTGACGTCGCCGAAACTGTCGACGAGCATTTTGTCCATGCCTTTTGGGCCGAGTGAGGATTTTACGGATTCTGCGACGATTTTTGCTGCCATGATGTTGGCGTGTTGAGCGTCTCTTCCTCTTGATCTTGAAGAGCCTTCGCGGAGAATTAAAACTGGAGTTCCTGCTAATTCTGGTTGTGTCAATTTTTTCATACACCTTTTGCTATTTATTATGCGGAACAACAGAAACAGCTTTGTAATATAAATTTTTCTAAAGCAAGAAAAGTTCAAGGGATGAAGGGTTAATTTTAAGGGGAAGTGCTTGTGTGTTTAACAAAAGATTTAAGCTGTTTGTTTGTTGATTTTGTTTGGATATATCTGTGTGCCTCGGTAGCTCAGTGGCTAGAGCAACAGCCTTGTAAGCTGTAGGTCGCGGGTTCAAATCCCGCTCGAGGCTCTGCTATGTTCTGTTTCTAGGTTTATCAGTATTTCAATGGTTTTCTTTATGAAGTGGGTGCACTTTTTGTCGAACACTTTAGCTTTCTGTGCCTTTTCTAGTTCTTCTGGTTTTGTGAGGTCATAACCTATGAGTTCGAGGCAGAAAGGTGTGCTAAATTCCTGTGTGAATTTTTCGTAGAGTTGCCGGGCTAATGTGTAGGCTTGCAACCGTTTTTCTAGGCTTGGTTCGTTTGTTCCGTGCTTTAGTCCGATTGCCATGACACCGCTTGTTAGTGCTCCGCAGAGTGAGCCCTGTCTTCCGATTCCTGCTCCGAAGGCGGTGGCGATTTTTGGGATTAATTTGTTGTGTTTGTTGCCGTAGTATTCTTGCATTGTTAGTAGGATGCTTTGCGCGCAGTTGTAGCCTTGTTTGAAGTGCGTTGCTGCTTTTTGAGGGTAGGGGGTTGTTTGTTGTTTCATGGTGGTTTTTTGTGTTTGGTTTGGTTATTTTTGTGTTTCTTTTTTTTGTGTGCTTTTTCTCTGCGCAATGGGTAGACCATCCTATTAGGAACTAAATATGCGGTGGTGTGTGGTGCGCGCGGTCTATTGCGTTCTAAACGGTATAAGCCGCAACAATACATTGAACATGGTGCTACTAGAATGGTTGAGCGTTGGAAGGAAATTGAAGGTAACCTGCCAAAACTCTCATAGTGTAAATTGTGAGTTATTGTGTGTCAAGATTTAAAAACTGAAATGTAGATTAGACAAATCTGTGAGAGATTGTTGTGAGTGTAGCTAGTGATGATTTGAAACGGGAAATTTGGGGTAGTTTTGGTCTCCAACAGTATATTTTTCTTGCCACTGCAGAAGGAGACAAACCTAGAGTGCGACCTGTGACGCTTTTACACTTTCGAAAAAAACTCTACTTTGTTACAGGTTCCAGAGATGCTAAGACAAAACAAATTAAGAAGAATCCTAGGGTGGAGTTCTGTCTTTTGTTAGAAAAGGGTGATCATAAGGGTACATTGAGAGGAGAGTGTGTTGCGCATATTGTTGAGGATAAGAAGCTCAAGGCAGATGTTTTTAACGAAGTGTCTTTTGTTAAGGAGTTTTTCGAGAGTCCAGAGGATTCTGGTTATGCTCTTGTTTGGCTTAAGCCTGTTGGTTTTGAGTATATGAGACCCGGTGAGATGCAAGCAGTGAAAGTTAAGCTTTGATGCATGTTATTTGTTTAGTTTTTTGTGGATGTTGTCTAGGGTTTGTTTTGCTTCGGGTGATTGTTGGTGGCTTGGGGTGAGTTTTGAGCAGGGATAGTCAGTGCAGTGAGCACAGTTTTCGACGTTTCTTTCGATTCCGCATTGTCTTATTGTGCAGGCTTTGACGAAGGAAATTGTTCGTGCGTTTTTGGTTAGGCAGCCGTCGCAGTTTATGTCTTCAGGCTTTAAGGGGTATTCTGGGGTTGACCAAGCCTTAGCAACTTTCCTTCTTTTTTCGTCATTGTTTTCTTGAGTGGCAATGTAGGCTGGACAAGTTGTACATGTTAGTCCACAAAATGCAATTATCTTATCCATGTAATGACCTCTCTTGAATAGGATCATTTCTTTGATATAAGAATTAAGGCTTGTTGAAGTTTTTTCCCACAAGTCATGAAAACCAAAAGAAAGAGGTGTTATAGTGGGATATTGAAGAAAAAAAGGAGATATTTCTATTCTGAGGTGCTATAGTATTCCTAGTTTTATTGCTACGTCCACCGCTTTATAATCAGGATGTAGCTTAACAAACGCCTTCTTCTCTCCCCGAGGCGTAATCAAAACATTAACCCTCGCCACCCGAACCTCATACAACTCCTCAACCGCCCGCCTAATGTCTTCCTTTCCAGCCTTCAAGTTAACCATCAAAACCAACTTATTCTCCGTCTCAAGCATCCGACTAGCCACCTCAGTCATCAACGGATACAAAACAACCTCATACGGATCCAAGCTAGTCGCCTCCAAACTTCTCATTAAGCCTCTCAACAGCAGAATTAGACCAAACCGTAAGCCTACCCAGATGCGTCCCCGGCGCCAACAACTCCACATTCAAATCATTTACTAAAGCAACGTCAACACCCGGCAAATTCCGCGCAGCCTCAACAACCCCACTATTCTCCGCAACCACAACCAAAGGACCAACAGCCTGCTTATACCTCCGCCCACGCCCTTTCCCCTTCCCAGCCCGCACATTCCTGCTCTCCCGCACCCGAAAAACATCACCCCAAACACCCAAACTCAACAAAACCTCTCGCACATCCCTAGTCCGCCGCAAACCCTCCACCTCATTAACCACCACTAACGGAAAATCAGGAACATCCTCAACCACATGACCCCGTCCTTTAACAACTTCCTTCACACCAGTCGCAGCAACAGCCGAACGCAAAGCCAAACGCATCTCCTTCCGCGGAATCTTCTTCTCAATCTTTTTTTCCGACCGAGGCGGATGCGCACTATGACCCCCAACAATACCCACCCCAAAAGCAGCCTGCGACCTACCACCCTTCAACCTTGGCACCCTCGATATTCCCAAACCAACACCCCGAGACTCAGCAGTGGTCCTCTTACCCGCCATCGGATCCCGTCCCTGCGGCTGAAAACCCCTCGACTGCAAAGCCACAACAGCCCGCTTAACAACATCAGGACGCAAAGGCGTCTTAAACACATCAGGAAGCTTAACCCTGCCAACAGCCTTCCCCTTCAAGTCAAAAACCTTTGACGACACTTTACCCATAAAGGCACCCCACTACCCTTGCTGCGACTCCAAAGAAACACTCACAATCTTCGGAGGCTCTGCAGAGACTTGCACAGGCGCTCGCGCAGGATAACGAAGCCGAATTAAACGCTTCCTAGGACCAGGCACACTTCCACTCAACAAAACATACGGTCCCTTTACAACTCCGTATCTCACAAAACCACCGCTAGGTGTCACCTCTTTACCGTCACTTCCTATTTTCAAAATACGTTTGTTGTACTCGGTTCTCTGATGATATCCCATCTGCCCAGCCCGTGGAACGGTATACAAAACTCTGGGCGGCTTCCAAGGTCCAATACAAGCCACACCCCTCTTCGTTTTCCTAGATTTGCGAGACAAAATTCGAATACCCCACCGTTTTACAGGTCCTTGAAAACCCTTTCCCTTAGAAACTGCAATCGCGTCTACAAACTGTCCTTCCTTAAAAACTTCAGCAATCCCAATCGTCTTGCCTAGCAATCCCTTCGCATACTCAAATAACTCTTCTATGGGCGCACCATCAATCTTTGATTCCATAAGCTCTGGCTTCTTCTTCGAAACATTTGCTAATCGCGGTTGACTAATGGTTAAAAAGCGAAACTCAAAAATGTCACCCAAGTTTTCTCCAATCTTCTTCAACCCATTTTCTGGAGTAAATTTTTCTGGTAGAGTGAAAACACGTTCCAAATCCTTTGGTGGGTCTTCCATCCAGGCTTCCGCGAACGTTTTCAGACCATAGTCTGTTCGGGTGTAAGCTCGGATTGCACAGATTAGGATTGGCGGGGTTTCGATGACTGTGACAGGTTGGTTTACTTCTTTTCCAAAATTTGGGGAACGGGGGTGATCTTCTATGTAGAAGAGGTGGGTCATTCCGGCTTTGTAGCCCATGTACCCTAAGAGTTTGGGTCCTTCCGATGCAGAGGGCCAGTAACGGATTCTTCCTGTTTCTTGAGCGGCGCGTCCCCTAGGTAGGTATGCTAAGGATCCGCGTTTTGGAGCACTTTTCTTTCTATGCCCCATGGTTTTCCACTCGTCTTTGTTTCAATGCAAGCATCAAGTTATAAAGGTTACGAAGCGATTTTTTGCTTGATAATGCGGTACACACCCAAACCCAGAAGCCACCCTCCAACTACTACAAGAGTGGCAGGAAAAACTCTAGCAAACTCCTCGTAATGAAAAGCTATAATTTCGAATAAAAAGAAGGCAAGGCCTACTGATACAGCAGATATGGCGCCTGCTTTTCTATTGTATTTCTCTGTAGCCTGAACTGCAAGTAGTCCAGTCAAAAATATGTCACCTAATCCTAAGACAAATTTGCCTTGACGTGGAAATGTATCACCTATTATCAATACAGGCAGCTTAAGGTCAATGAATTTGTTTGCGGCATCAACCATAAAACCTGTTCCAAAAACTTGGATAACATCCATGACAGTAATTAACGCGGCAAAAACTAGAACGGTTTTCCACGAAAAGAAACCACCCAAATAAACTGAAACAAATACAACAAAAAGTAGGGCAAATATGTTGAGCAGAATGATGCTCCAAGAGAAAATGTAGAGTGCCACAAAAATGATGGGAGGTAAAACTGCGAAATACCATCGCTCTACAGCGATGTAAGTAAAGAGAAATAGGATGAAGGAGTAAGCCGCCAAAAACAAAACCATGATGGCTTGCTGAGGAATAAGCGCAATAACTGTAACCATAACTCCCATAGTTATGACGAGAAAAACGGCGTCGCGAATGTGAAACTCTTTTTCTTCTTCGAAAAGTGACTTTATCTTAGTTTCAAATTTTGCATACAGCCAAACTATGGCGATTGTGACTACACTAATTACTGATGGAAGCACTATGTCGAACAGCATACGCCACAATATGACATAGTAGAATTTTAACCTTTAGCAACCATCAAGCTAAGAATCCCCAAAGTCACGTGCAGCGCTTCTTCGGTGCGCACAGTTTCAACTCTTTGGCATGGAATTGTGTTTACCACAAAATCGGCAATTTCATCTAAGTTTAGATTTTCTTGTTTGATAATTTCGTATAACCCTCGTGTAGGTGCGCCGAAAGCCACAAGAATTTTGTGCGAGGTTTTCCAGCGGGTTATCAGCTTCTTCGAAGTTTCCATGAAAGGTTTTCCGTACTTTGAGGTTGCTATGATTAAATCAAAAACTTGCTTTTTCAAAAATTTTCCAAGCATTAAGTTGGAACGAGTTACGCGGTACCCCCAATACTCCGCGATTTCGCTGCGACTTGCAACCTCTGCCTCTAACTGTTTTTTGGTCCTTTTTATCCTTACTGTAACACGTGTATTAATCGGCATTTTCTTGTTCCATACTAAAGTGAATCGTTCAACACCCACATCAACAAGAGTCCCATCCTTTGTATGAGATACAACTGCGCCTTCGCGATATCCACCGTCGATCAAGTCTTTCACACGACTTGGCAAAGGGTGATGCGGCGTCCGGAGAGGTGGTAGCACACCCACATATCTCAGCTTAGGCTTTATTTTGAATAACCGCTTCCGCAAATATTGCGGCGTCTCCATGTAAGAAAGAATTGTCGCAATAAGGTCAATCTCTCGACCCTGATTCCCATGCGGCGTGTCTGGAAAAACGATTATTTCATCTACACCGAATATTGCGGCGGCTCTTCCTACCATTCCGATTTTCAGAGTTTTTTCTCTGAGGTGTGGAATGTCAGAAACTAATGATGCGGGGATTGCTATTGAAAGCTCATGTTTAGAGACCAATTTTCACATTCTCCATTCACAAAATAGGAATGCAGTCTTTCACACTTGTTGAATTCTAAATCTACCTCTGCTTTTAAAAGCTTAGACGCAGAAAATAGAGTAAGTTGATGAGTGAATGCAAAAACTCACAATTTTAGATCAACAAGAAAAAGTTAAGGCAATAGATAAGAGCAACATGCTTGAGGCGTGCGAGAAAACTCCAGACTTCTGCAGTGATGCCCTTAAACGAGCTGAAAAAATTAAAGTACCAACTTCCTACAAGCCTCCAAAAAACGTCATTGTTGCTGGAATGGGTGGCTCAGCCATAGGTGGGGAACTACTTAAAGACTGGCTGAATGATAGAGCGGCAATTCCTATTGAAGTTTGCAGAGACTATGTCTTACCCGCATATGCCAGTGAAAACACCCTTGTTATTGCTGTAAGTTACTCAGGAGAAACAGAAGAAACCCTAAGCGCTTTCCTAGAAGCGGTAAAACGTCGCTGTATGGTTGTAACAGTCTCTTCTGGAGGTCACCTTCAAACATTTTCGCAAAAACTAAAAATTCCACATATAACTATACCTACAGGTTTGCCTGCCCCTCGCGCTGCAATTGCGTATTTATTCTTTCCACTTGTGGTACTGATGGAAAAATTATGTGTCGCCAAAAAAGCAAACGAGGAAATTGAGGAAACTTTGTATGTTTTGCAGAAAATCAGTGAAGAAAACATGATTCGGACCCCTCTAAAAAACAACAAGGCGAAAAAGATTGCCCTAGAGATAGGAGACACCGTTCCGATAGTTTACGGATTCAGACAATACAGTGCCGTGGCGCGGCGCCTAAAATGTCAATTTAACGAGAACAGCAAGGTTCCAAGCAAATTTGACGTATTTTCAGAACTCAACCATAACGAAGTTGTTGGGTGGGAGGCGTCAAGAAACCTCACAAAAGCTTTCGCTATACTAGTCATTCGAGACCCGAAAGAATCTCCCGAAATCAAACAAAGAATTGAGATAACAAAACAAATTGCATCCAAAGTCTGCAGGATTATGGAAATCCAAGCAGTAGGCAAACAGAAGCTATCAAAAATGCTTTCAGCAATGTACATAGGTGATTTTGTAAGCATATATCTGGCGTTACTGAAAGGCGTTGATCCAACGCCTACGAAAACTATTGTGCATCTGAAGAAGGAGATGAAGAAGAAATTCGACATGACAAAGAGATTTGAAAAAGAAATTATAACAATAAGATGAAACTTTCTAGGAGCTTACGTTTGATTTATTATAAAGAAATACATTAAAAGTTGTAAAAAATAAAAGCCTAAAGAGGAGCTGAAGCTTATTGCTGAAACCCGACAAATACGAAGTCATCAGCGAACTTGCCAGACGCCGAGGCTTCTTCTGGCCTTCCTACGAAATATACGGCGGCGTCAGCGGCTTCTACACCTACGGACCCCTAGGCTCACTGCTTAAACAAAGAATTGAAGCAAAATTCAGAGACTTCTTCATCAAACCCCTCAACATCCTCGAAACAGAATCCTCAGTTATAACACCAGCGAAAGTGTTTGAAGCATCTGGCCACGTAAAAGCCTTTCAAGAGCCCATGGTAGAATGCTTAAAATGTAAGAAAAAGTTTCGCGCCGACCATCTGCTTCAAGAACAAGCCAAAATGAGCGACACACACACTGAAAAACTTGACCTCCAAGAAATAGCCACAGAAATAAAGAAACACAAGATAAAATGCCCCGAATGTAGCGGCGAGTTAGGCAAGCCCAAATATTTCATGACCATGTTTACTACAACAATAGGACCTTACTCCGACGCAGTTGGCTACGGTAGACCGGAAGCGGCACAGGGTGTTTTTGTTGAGTTTAAACGCCTTTACGAGACCGCCCGAGAAAAGCTGCCATTAGGCATTGTTCAAATAGGTCATGCTTTAAGAAACGAAATCTCGCCTAGGCAAGGTCTCATCAGACAAAGGGAGTTCACAATCGCCGACATCGAATTCTTTTTTGACCCGAAAGAACCTCAATGCCCAAAGCTGAAGAAATACGAAAAAGAAACTTTACGCCTCATCCCTGCGGTGGCAAAACAGAGAAATGTGAAAAAAGCAGTGCAAGTGACGGTAAAAGAAGCATTGCAAAAAGGCTACATCAAAACAGAATGGCAAGCATACTTCATGATCTTAGCTAAACACTTCCTAAACGAGCTTGGGGTCCCAGACGATAAACAACGTTTTATTGAGAAACTGGAATGGGAAAGAGCGCACTATTCTGCACAGGGTTATGACCAGGAAATCTACTTAGACCGCTTAGGATGGACAGAAGCTTCAGGGCACAACTACCGCACAGACTATGACCTAAAACAGCACATGGAACACAGCGGTGTGGACATGCAAGTTTTCAAAGAATACGACAAACCAAAAATGACAAAGAAAGCCATTGTTGAACCTGTTCTAGCTAAAATTGGTCCAACATTCAAAAAAGACGCCTCAAAAGTAACAGTTATACTTTCGAAAGCAAACGTTGAAGAAGTGGAAAAATCGCTGAGAGAAAACGGGTGGTATCTGGCAGAGTCGTTTAGAATCCTACCCGAACACGTCAAAATTACTCGCAAAAACGTAGAAGAAACGGGAAGACGATTTATCCCCCATGTTGTTGAGCCAAGTTTTGGAATAGACAGACTTGTATATGCAACTCTAGAATATGCCTACCATAAACGGGAGGACAGAACGTTTCTGAAGCTTCCCAGAGAAGTTGCGCCTATACAAGTTGGAGTGTATCCTTTAGTCACTAAAGACGGTTTGGCAGAAAAAGCAAGAATGCTATACAAGATGTTAATGAAAGAAGGCTTTATGACCGAGTATGACGAAGCTGGCTCTATTGGAAGGCGCTATGCTCGAGCAGATGAAATTGGCACACCTTTCTGCATCACAGTTGACTATCAAACATTAAAGGAAAACACGGTGACTATACGAGATCGCGATTCATGGAAACAAGTTCGCGTAAAAACAAAGAACTTGCCCACAAGTATACGTTCTTATTTCAGCCACAAAAAAGAATTTGAAGATCTGGGAGAAAGCATGTAAAGAACAGTGGTAGGTTTCGTTAACTTTTTTAATGCATTTGCATATTCTATTGTTGTGCCTTTAAGGCATTTTCCGGGGCGAGGACTTGGTTCTTCCGGTTGAAACAGAAGAGCGTGTGAAGCGAAGAGCACTTAGCGTTTGCCAAGACCATCTACGAAAGGTGCTGGAGATTACACGCAAAGTTCCTCAAATGGTTGACTGCTTCGCCGCCGATGACAAAGACACTGCAAGGCAGGTTTTCACTGAGATAAAAAAAGCGGAAGAAGAAGTGGACCAGGCAAGACGAATAGTTTCTCACGAACTCGCCCAAATAGGTGCCATACTTATAAACCGAGAAGACTTTCTACGTTTCACAAACTTGGCCAGCGAAATCTCAGATTTTTGTGAAGGTTTAGCGTTCTGGCTGCTTTCAATTATGGAACGTGGATGGAAGGTACCGTTAGAAGTTAAACAAGACCTTGTAAAACTAGCAGGAGCCACGCTGGACACCGTGATAAAACTTAGAGAAACTGCTATAACACTTTCTTACGGTCCTGAGAAGACTTTGGAGAAAGCTAAAGAGGTTGAAACTGCAGAACAAATAGTAGATGACTTATACAGAGAGTTGGAAGTCAAAATAATAAACAGCAACCTAGAGATTCCAGTGATGCTTCTTTTAAGGGACATAACCCAACTCCTTGAAAATGCAGCGGACAAAGCTGAGGATGCCTCTGACGCTGCACGGATATTGTCTTTTGCCATGTGACAAAGCTGAGATTGCAATGAGTAAACGTATCGTGGTTGAATTTATCGAAAACTTTCTTGTTGTTTGGGATTCAGCTCAAAGCTCTGAGCTTTATAAAATGGGGTATTATGGCAAGCCTCTAGGCATACCTAAGCCAAAAATAGCCGAGTTCAATGTCCCACTAATTTTAGACCTCATGGAAGGCCTATACCTCACCGAAAATAAAATCATAGAAGTAAGAGAAGGCCCGAAAAAAAAGAAAGTAGGATTGGAGAAGCTTAAACAAAGAGCTTGTAGATTTTACGAAGAGTTTGACTTGAAATACGCGGTTTACCGCGATTTGAGAGGTAGTGGTTTTATCGTTACTCCTGGGATCAAATACGGATGTGATTTCGCTGTTTACAAACATGGACCGGGAATTGAACACGCCCCATACATGGTGTCGGTGAAAAAACGTGAGGAAGATGTAACGGCGACTGAGATCGTGAAGGCAGGAAGACTCGCAACAACCGTACGTAAAAGATTTATCGTTGCGATACCTGACCTTGGAACAAAAAAGATTCAATACTTGATATTCAAATGGTTCAAAGCGTAAATCGTCTTTCCAAGCTGCTCCTTAATTTAAGGGTTTATTGGCTTTGACCTTAATGCTGCTGGCAATTCCCTTAAAATCTTGCTTTGACATTACCAGAACGTTTTTGAAACCCGCATTGCTGATTTTTCGAAGATACTCTTCTTTCTCCAACGCACCAGCTATGCATCCCGCCCACATTTCAGGATCCTTACGAATTTCATCTGGCAATTCGCCTTGTGTCACTATATCAGAGACTAGCATTCGTCCTCCAGGTTTCAACGCTCTAAAGGCTTCCTTGAAAACCTTGTCTTTGTCTGGCGAAAGGTTGATTACACAGTTACTAATTATCACGTCAACCGAGTTATCTTCAACTGGCAAATTCTCGATTTCACCTAAACGGAATTCCACGTTTTTTGTGTTCATTTTTTTCTTGTTTTCGTTTGCAAGCTTTATCATGTCTTCTGTCATGTCCACTCCAATTACTTCTCCAGCGACACCAACTTTCTTTGCTGCTAGGAAGGCATCAATGCCCCCACCAGAACCGAGGTCTAAAACTGTTTCCCCTTCCTTAAGATCAGCAAACGCTGTTGGATTTCCGCAACCTGCCAAAGTGTTGAGCACGGTGTCTGGCAAATCTTTTAGTTCTTCATTCTTATATCCGATCTTTTTAGCATAGCTGCTTTTTGCGTCTGGACAACATGTTGACACGTTTACACTGCAAGAACATCCACTCCTTGCTAGTTTTGAGTAGCGTTTCTTAACGAAATCCTTGATTCCTTTCTCATTATGCTTTGTTTTCAATTTATTAACCCTCTATTATTGGATGACCAATATTATCATATTTTCGAGCAATATTTAAATGTATCGGACACCCAATATAATCCTTGATGAAACCTGAAAAATGCTGCAACATCGAACCCCCAGAATGCTGTGACATGAGAGGGATGCTATCCTTTTACATACTTTGGTTGCTCTCCAAAAAAGACATGTATGGACAAGAGGTTGCAGAAGAAATAGGTAAGAGGAGGGGCAGCAGACCCAATCCAGGAACGATATATCCTGCACTGAAAGAGCTGGAAAAACGAGGCTTAGTTAAATCAAATACTATCGGGAGAAAGACAACTTACCACCTAACCGAAAAGGGCAGAAAAGGAATGCAAAATGCGTGTAAATACTTTTGTAAAGCCTTTGGAGAGATTTTCAAAGAATACGCCGATGAAACCTAATGAAAGCTTTAAAGTGATGTCTCTGTGGTTCAAGTAGCGCTTGTCAAGGGTCTAAGAGAATTAGAAACTGTCTATAGAGCAATAAAGCTTGCAGGCGGATTCAAGGAAATAGCAAAGGAACACGGTAGGACTTTGATAAAGGTAAATTTTATTTCAACCAAAACTTATGAAACTGGTGTAACAACCGATCCTTTAGTAGTAGAGGGTTTAATCCATAAAGCTCGAGAAGTTTTCGACTGTGTCTTCGTTGTAGAATCTGATGCTAGCATGACAAATGCAGACAAAGCTTGTGAAACCACAGGAATGAAGGAAGTATGCGGTAAAAACGAAGTTAAATTTCTTAATCTGAGAAGAGAGAAAGACAGAGTAAAGCTGCAGATTCCAAACGCCGAAATACTAGAGGCAATCAAAGTGCCACGAATAGTTGTAGATTCAGCGATAATTAATGCTGCGAAATTAAAAACCCACAGCGCTACCGGCGTATCTCTCGGAATGAAAAACATGTTCGGACTTTTACCAGATAAGATGAAGTTCAGGTATCATCTCAAAAACATCAGCAAGGTCATCGTGGACATAAACGCTGTGTTAAGACCAAAATTCACAATAATTGACGGTTTCTATGCACTTGAAGGGCCAGGTCCAACTTCTGGAACACCAGTTAAAATGGATCTGTTGATTGCTGGTAAAGATGTGGTTGCAACAGATGCAACTGCCTGCCGGGTGATGGACATAGATCCTGCCGAAATTTATCATATTAAGCGAGCTTATGAAAAGGGCTTCGGTGAAATGGATGAAACAAAAATAAACATAATGGGTTCGGAAATAGACGAAGTTAAAAGACGGTTCAAAAGAGAATAGGAAATGCTTAAAAGAGCGAAAACGATATTTTTCGTTGTTAAGGGAGATTATCAGCGAAAATGCCAACTCATGGCTCACTTTCAAAAGCAGGCAAAGTACGTAGCCAGACCCCTAAAATGCAGAACACCTATAAGAAAAGTGCGATACCCCGAAGACGGTCAAGACGAAACTATGAAAAACGCATAATTCTACAACGAAAAGCCGGCCAGAACTGGGGAAAAAGGCGTTACTAACAAGCCTTTTAACAGTGCAACCTAATACGTTTAGTCTATGCTTTACGCCGACATGGTTCTTGTGAACGGCAACATAACCACTATGGATTCTGAACAATCGAAAGCCCAAGCCTTAGCAATAAAACAGGGCAAGTTTATTGCAGTTGGCACTAATACGCAAATCCTTTCTTATGTAGGTGAAAACACCAGAAAAATAGACTTAAAAGGCAAGACCGTTGTCCCAGGCTTTATTGAGGCACACGTGCATGGTGCATCATTGGGACGGCTTCTATCTCAGATCAATTTACGCAACGTAAAATCGATAAAGGAAATTCAGCAAAAAGTAGGGCAATGGGCAAAGAAAACTGACGAGGGTAAATGGATAGTTGGTCGAGGATGGGACCAAGACAAACTAGTAGAAAATAGATATCCCTCACGTTTTGATCTAGATCAAGTTGCACCTAACCACTCAGTCTTTTTGCTACGTGTATGCGGACACCTCGGTGTAGCTAACTCAGAAGCCATGAGACTTGCTGAAATCACGAAACAAACCAAACCACCTAAAGGTGGACGTATAGACAGAGAACCGAAAACAGGTGAGCCAAATGGGATTCTAAGGGAGAACGCTCTTAATCTCATTTACGACATTTTACCTGAGTCCACTGAGAAAAACCTCTTTGCCACCTGTTTATCGGTTTGTCAAAGAATGGTTGAAGAGGGCATAACTACTGCTCATTGGATAATCAGCTCAGCAAACGAGCTGCGTGTGATTCAAAGATTGGATGATCGTGACATGCTTCCGTTACGTATTTACGTGTTAATACCAGTTGAATTTCTCGAAAACCTTGTCGAGTTGGGTTTATCAACAGGTTTTGGCAGTAACAAAATTAAGATTGGTAGCATCAAAATGTTGGCAGATGGTTCTTTGGGAGCAAGAACGGCATCACTAAAGCAACCTTACAATGATGCGCCAGGAACTGATGGAATGCTACTTTATTCTCAAAAACAACTAGAGAAATTCGTGAAAAAAGCGCATGAAGCAAATCTTCAGTTGGCCATCCACGCCATAGGCGACAGAACAGTCGAAATAGTGCTAAAAATCTTGGAGAAAACACTCAAAAAGATGCCGAAAGAGAACCACCGTCACCGGATAGAACATGCTTCAGTTCTTAACTTGGGTTTAATAAGTAAAATGAAAGAACTCGGCGTCATTGCCTCAGTGCAGCCCCATTTTGTGGTTTCTGATTTTTGGATAATAGATCGTTTAGGAAAAGCCAGAGCTAGATGGACTTATGCGTTCAAAAGTCTCTTAAAAAAGGGCGTGACGACAATGGGGGGCTCTGATGCTCCGGTAGAACCTGTCAGCCCAATTTTGGGAATCTATGCTGCTGTTGCGAGAAAAGCGTTTCCACAAGAACGGTTAACTGTTGACGAAGCCCTGCGTCTTTATACAATAAATGCTGCTTACGGGTCTTTTGAAGAAGACGTTAAGGGTTCGATAGAGAAAGGTAAATTTGCCGATTTGGCGGTGCTTTCCCAAGACCCATACAAAACTACACCCGGACGAATTAGGGAAATTAAAGTTGAAACGACAATTGTTGATGGCAACATCGTTTACACAAGAAAGCAGTAACTCAGCAACTACACCTTTATTTTAAAGGACAATTGCATAGTTAGATGAGATTATCATGAATCAGGAAGCCTGCCGCGAAATTATTGAATCTCTGATGCAGATTCCTAAACCCACAAAAGAAGATGTGAACATAGTCAAAGTAAAAGTTGCAGGCAAGCAAAGTTTAGCTTCTATCATTCCCAACTCAGAACTAATACAATGCCTAAAACCTTATGAGAAACGTAAACTCTTGCCTGTGCTAACAAGAAAAACCACCCGCACCATCTCTGGCGTCACGATAATTGCTGTGATGACGAAACCATGGCCATGTCCTCATGATGCTCCATGCGCCTATTGTCCTGGAGGGCCTTACCAAGGAGTGCCTCAAAGTTATACTGGTCATGAGCCAGCAGCTATGCGAGGAATACAAAACCAGTATGATCCATACATGCAGGTTAGGAGCCGCATAAACCAACTGCAAGCGATTGGTCATGTGGTGGACAAGGTGGAATTGATAGTTATGGGCGGCACATTTCCAAGCACGCCTGTAGGCTATCAGGAAAGTTTTGTTAAAGGATGCATGGACGCATTAATAGGGGTTGAAACGCAGAATTTTGAAGAGGCAAAAAGGCTTGCCGAGACTAGCAAGATTCGTAATGTGGGCATCACCGTCGAAACCCGCCCCGACTGGGCTAAGACGAAACAAATAGACCACATGCTGTCAATGGGTGTAACTCGCGTGGAAGTTGGAGTGCAGAACGTTTATGATGACATCTATCGTCATGTTAAGCGAGGTCACACAGTTGAAGATGTAATTGAAGCAACACGCATGCTGAAAGATTCGGGTTTGAAAGTGCTTTATCACCTTATGCCTGGTCTACCGGGGTCTGATTTTGAAAGGGACTTGAAGGGATTTAGAACGGTTTTTAGTGACTCAAATTTCAAGCCAGACATGATTAAGATTTACCCGTGTCTTGTCTTGAAAGGCACGAAAGCTTATGAGTGGTGGAGAAACGGCAAATATATCCCATACTCCACAGAAGAAGCAGTTCAGCTAATAGCTGAAATAAAGAAGTTTATTCCGCCGTGGGTTCGTATTATGCGTGTGCAACGAGACATTCCAGCTTATTTGGTGGAAGCAGGAGTCAAGAAAAGTAATCTCAGACAGCTTGTTTTGAAAAAGCTGAAGCAAGAAGGAGTGAGGTGTCGCTGCATAAGGTGCCGCGAGGTTGGACATCGATGGCTGAGAGACAAGATTAAGCCTAATTCTGAAAATGTTCAAATTCTTTCGAAGAGAGAGAAAGCGTCTGAAGGAGTTGACGTGTTTATTTCTGCCGAAGACCCCGTTAGCGATGTTCTTGTGGGATATTTGCGGTTGCGTATTCCTTCAGAAAATGCTCATCGCCCCGAAACACTGTCTGAGGTTTCTTCGATTGTGCGTGAGCTTCATGTGTATGGCTCTCTCGTTCCAGTTGGGAAGCGCATAGCTAAAGCGTGGCAACACAAGGGCTACGGAGCTGTCCTCCTCTCTGAAGCAGAACAAATTTCAAAAGAAGAGTATGATAGGCAAAAAGTTGCAGTTATAAGCGCCTTAGGAACAAAGAGATACTATATGCGTTTCGGCTACAAATACGACGGTCCTTACATGTCCAAGATATTGGAGAAGTAAAAGAGTTGAGTGAAAAATTTCCGGGCTATAGAGGCAAAGCTCTGACAATGTTAAAAGATGCAAGTGCAGAAATTGGAGACGTTATTCGCGTTATGAAGGATGGAGAAGCATACGAGGGTGTGCTTATTCCAAGGTCAGAATTTGGCGATGATAAACACATAGTAATTAAACTGAAAAACGGCTACAACATTGGAATCCAGGTAACTCACGAAACAAAGATTGAAAAAATCGGAACAGGAGCAAAACCTACATTTTCGAAGCCTCCTTTACCTAAACAAAAATCAAATTTTCCAAGAGTAGCCGTCCTCAGCACAGGAGGCACAATTGCAAGCAGAGTCGACTACAGAACAGGCGGCGTAAGACCCGCACTCACAGCAAATGATCTCTACAGCGTTGTCCCAGAACTCTCCAACATAGCCACAATAGAAGCAGAGATTCTCTACAGCATATTCAGCGAAAACATAACACCAAGAGACTGGACGCAAACCGCAAAACATGTTGCCAAGCATATAGAAGACAATGTTGCCGGGGTTGTTGTGGCGCATGGAACCGACACAATGGGCTACACTGCAGCAGCACTAAGTTTTGCACTACAAGACTTACCCGTACCCGTGATCCTAGTTGGGTCTCAACGTTCTGCCGACAGACCAAGTTCAGACGCTGCAACCAACCTAATTGGAGCCGTAAAAGCTGCAGCAAACGCGCCCTTCGCAGAGGTTGTTATTGCCATGCACGAAACAGTTTCTGATAGGTCAATTGTTTTTCATCGAGGAACCAAGGTAAGAAAGTGTCACACTAGCCGTCGCGACGCTTTTAAATCTATAAATATGACGCCATTGGCTAAACTTGAAAACGGCGAAATTAGAATGCTAACCGAGAGTTATCATAAACGAGACGCTAAACGAGAACTTACAGTAAAACCTATATTCGATGAAAAAGTTGCCCTTGCAAAGTTTTATCCAGGCATGAACCCAAGAGCGATCGATTGGTATGTTGATAACGGCTTTAAAGGCATCATTTTAGAGGGAACAGGTTTGGGACATGTAGGTAGTAATTGCTTTTCCACGCTTAAGAAAGCGATTGCAAATAATGTTATTGTCGGCATGACCTCGCAATGTATCTGGGGACAAGTGAACATGAATGTCTACGATACTGGCAGAGACCTCTTGGAAATCGGTGTAATTCCTCTTGAAGACATGTTACCTGAAACCGCACTTGTGAAAATGATGTGGGTGTTTGGACAAACAGAAGATATTGAAGAAGCCAAAAAACTCCTCTCAAAAAATATTATTAACGAATTTTCCGATCGAACAGTTTTTGAAGAAAGCTGAAAGGGTGAAAATGATTGGGAACTATTGATTATAAGAAAATAGGCTTAAAAGTAGGCTTAGAAATACATCAACAACTAAACTCTGAAAAAAAGCTTTTCTGCGATTGCAAAACTGAACTTTTCAAAGAAGAACCAGAAATCACTTTTTTGCGTAGACTGCGACCAACACAAAGTGAACTGGGGCAAGTCGATACTGCTGCTTTTTTCGAGTTTCAGAAAGGCGTCAAAATTCTATACGAAGGAAACAAAGACACGGCGTGCTTAGTCGAAATGGATGAAGAACCACCTCACGATTTAAACCGCGAAGCTCTAGAAGCAGCTCTTATTATTTCGCTTATGCTGAAGGCTAAGCCTATCGATGAAATTCACGTTATGCGGAAAACCGTAATTGACGGCTCAAACACCACAGGTTTCCAGCGCACCTGTGTAGTGGCTTTTAAAGGTAAAGTTGAAACCACGGAGAAATCTGTTCCAATTCAGCATGTAGGCCTTGAAGAAGATGCAGCCCGAAAAATGGGCGAAAACAGCAACATTATTCAATACCGTATTGACCGTCTTTGCATCCCCCTTGTTGAGGTTGCAACCGCTCCAGTTATTTATACGCCTCAAGAAGCGGAAGAGGTTGCTTTGGCTATTGGGCGAATTTTGAGAGCTTCAGGCAAGGTGAAAAGGGGTATAGGCACTATACGGCAAGACTTGAACATTTCCATTCGTGATGGCGCTCTTATAGAGATTAAAGGAGTTCAAGAACTTGAACTTGTTTCTTTGGTTATTGAGAACGAGGTTCAGCGACAACTTAATCTCCTAAAAATAAAAGAAGAGTTGACGAAACATGGCGTTAAAGAAGAAAACATCAAAAACGAGTTTGTGGACGTTACACGCGTTTTTGCGAACACAAAGTGTAAAATTATTCGCTCTGCTCTAGAGCAGGACAAACAGGTTCTTGCTGTTAAATTGCCAAAATTTGAAGGTCTTTTGAAGAGAGAATTAATACCTGACGTTAGGATAGGTACGGAGATGGCGGATACAGCACGTTTTTGGGGACGTGTAGGAGGAATCTTTCACACAGACGAGTTGCCTGCCTACGGAATCAGTATAGAAGAGGTTAACGCATTGAAGCGTTGTACGAATGCAAAATCAGATGATGCTGTAGTTTTTGTTGCAGACATCCAAGAAAATGCGTCTGATGCTTTGAAAGCGGTGAACGAGCGGGCAAAGGAGGCTTTGAAGGGGGTGCCACAAGAAACTCGTGCTGCAAAGCCAGATGGATCAACTCGATATATGCGGCCTAGACCCGGTGCTGCTCGCATGTATCCCGAAACCGACGTGCCTCCCATCCAGATTTATAGGGACTACATAGACAATTTGCGTAAACGTTTACCAGAGTTGCCTGAGCAGAAGATGCAGCGCCTAATGCGAGACCATGGACTGAATGCGAAGTTGGCGAAGCAAGTTATTGATTCCGAGTTTAGCCAACTTTTCGAAGAGGCTATTAAGGAGAGTAAGGTTTCGCCTACGATGGTTGCTGTTGTTTTGACTGAGATGCTGAAGGCTTTGAAACGTGACGGTGTAGAGGTTGAAAACGTTTCTGATGAGCAGTTTTTGCAGTTGTTCCGTTTAGTGGGTATAGGAGAAATTGCGAAGGAGGCAGCTTCGGATATTATTGTCTGGTTATCACAGCATGATGAGGCGAAGGTTGTTGAGGCGGTTGATACCCTTGGTTTAGGTATGCTTTCACAAAATGATCTTGAAAAGATTGTTGACAAATTGATTGAAGAGAATCAAAGTCTTTTGATAGAACGCGGGAATAGAGCTTTTGATCTTCTTGTGGGTTTGGTGATGAAACAGGTGCGGGGAAGAGTCAAAGTAGAGTTTGTGAGGGAGATAGTGAAGAGGAAACTCAAAGATTTCAATAGTTAGTATGCAACTCCTATCTCCCTCTATAGGTTTTATTTGGTTCCTAGTAGTGTTGTGTTTCAGGTTAGGTAGGTGTTGGCTAGGAGTATGCTGATTAGGAGGCTGGTGAGCATTGCGGCTGTCATGGTGGTGATGGCTGTTTTCCAGTTGGTTTTTTGGAGTTTTTGGATGATGACTGTGCCTAGTAGTGTGCCTATAATTTCTGGTAGTAGGAGGATTGCAGTGGTTTGTGGGTTGGAGTAGTTTGGGGTTAGGATGCCTGTTTGGAATGCTAATATCCATAGGGTGATGGCGAGGGTGTAGCTTGCTGTTAGGGCGATGAGCATTGTTAGTGTGGCTTTTTGCCACTGTGCCTGGTGGAGATGGACGAGTATGGCTATGCCTACTACTAAACCGCAGAATTCAGAGACTATTATAGAGAAGTATTGAATGGGGTCTAGGTGGAGGAAAGATTCTACGGGGTCCCAAGGAATGGGATTGCCAAAAACAACACCAATAAAACAGCATGTAAGTAGGAATGTAATTATGGCTTGTAGTAGGCACTTCACTTATTGTCTCTCGCGTTGATGGTGTTTGGGGTGGCTGGGTTATAATAATTGTGGCTTAACATTAATCCGTCAAATTTTATGGATGTCGAGAAAATATCGGTCAGTTGAGTTTTTCTTTGTTTTTTAAATAACTCAACCTAGGCATAATGCTGGTTAGTTTGATAGAAAGCTATTTACATGTTGTTTTCGATTCAGAGTGAAGCTTTGGAATTGTGGGTGTTGTGGTTTGACTTCAAAAGTTGCAATAGTTGAGTTTGAGGGTAATCAGGGTGAAGCGTTTAGGCGAGCCATCGGTCTAATTGGCGGAATAGATGACTTGAACACTTCTGAAAGATTGGTGACGCTGAAGGTTGGGATTTATCATCCTCGGCTTCCGCAGCATACGAGTAGTGAATTTGTTGGGGTAATTTTGGATGGTTTTGATAGGGTTTCGAAGGTCTATATGGTTGAGTCCGACAATTACTGTGGTAGAGGTTTGGAGAGGCTTCAGATTTACAAGGAGTTTTTCGGTAAGCGGGTTGTTCCTTTCAACCTTTCTGGAGATGCTGAGGCTAGGTATGTGAGGCTTGCTGGGATGGATATGCAGTTGTCGCATGTTTTGTTTAAGCCGAATGTATTTGTGGATACGCACATTATGCGCACTATGAAGAGGGGGAGCCTTCTTAAGAATTTGTTTGGGTGTGTTCCAGAGGCGAAGAAGGCGAAATATCATAAGACTGAAGTTTTCTGCCCATTATTGGCGGACATTTATGAAGCAATAGGTGGGATTGACCTTGCGGTGTTGGATGGAACGTGTCTTTTCCGTTCGGGTGATAGGTTGAATGTGGGGGTGAATACGTTGGTTGTGGGGCGGGATGCGGTTGCGGTTGAGACTGTGGGCACGGTGCTTGCGGGTTTGAAGCCTGAGAAGAATCCGGTTATTCAGGAGTTTGTGAGGAGGGGATTGGGTGAGGGGAGTTTGGAGAATATTGAGGTTGTAGGGACATCTTTTGAAGGTATTAAGAAGAGGTTTAAAGACGCTGTGAAGACTTTGGAGAGGATGTGGCGTGAGCGAGGAGGTGCTCCAAAAAGCTGGGCGCCTGCAATTGATGGCTTGATTCAAGAGGGCTTTTTCAAACTTCCGAATAAGAGGATGAGAGATGACGTGACTAAGGCATTGGAGGCTAAGGGGGTTCGCGTAAACAGTAATACAGGTATGATAGTTACTACTTTGGCTCGTAGGGTGAAGAAGGGCAAGTTGAAAGCTAGCAAAGATGTAGATGGCTGGGTTTACTGGACAGAATAGGGAAGATACCAGCGGAGACTTGCGGAATAACTCTTGAGGAAAAGAACAAACGTAAGACTTTAATCCAAAATGCCTCAATTCATCACTTTTTAGAAACTACTTAAATCAAAAACCAATATTCTCTCCAATATGGATACAATAACAGAAAGGCAAGAAGGCTGCATCAAAAGTCTGTCGAGTTATGAATATTCCAAAAAAGAAGATGGAAAGGATATAAAAAATTATCTTAAAGAACATGGCGAGAAAAGTATCTCGCAACTTTCTAAGAAAGAAGCAGGCGAACCAATTAAAATCCTACCTCAAAGACCTACTGAATATATTTTTGCTTGTGGAAAAAATCAATCTTGCATAAACAAGAAGTAAACCGCTATCACGTAATGGGAGACATGGAAGGGTGCATGCACGCTTGCCCAGATAACTATAGTAGTTATGGTTGTCCATACTGGGAAGAGAAAAAACATTCAAACAAAATTTGATAGATGTGCTTCGCAGTTATCAACCGATTTTTGACACAATACCCGTCAAACGAAGGCTTGACAGCCCCCTTTTTCCATAATGTTTAAATGTTTTATGTGCGAATGCCACTATTCTCTCCACTAAACAAGGAGTAGTAGACTAATCATGTCTGAAAAGAAAGTTACCGTTGAACAATTACTCGAAAAAGCTAAGCGCCCCGCAAAACTGGCCCTCGCCTACCACCCCTTCTACGAAGGCAAAGTCCAAGTCATGCCCAAATGCGCCATCCGCAGCCCCGCCGACTTCGCCATCTGGTACACCCCAGGCGTAGCAGCAAGCTGCCGAAAAATCAAAGAAAACCCCGACGAAATCTGGACCCAAACCAACCGAGCCAACTACGTAGCCGTAGTCTCAGACGGAACCCGCGTCCTCGGACTCGGCGACATCGGACCCAAAGCAGCCATGCCCGTCATGGAAGGCAAAGCACTGCTCTTCAAATACTTAGGCGGCGTAGACGCCTTCCCCATCTGCCTCAACACCAAAGACCCCGACGAAATCGTCCACGCCTGCGAACTCATCGAACCCACTTTCGGCGGCATAAACCTCGAAGACATCAGCAAACCCAAATGCTTCTACGTCCTCGACAAAACACGCGAAAAACTCAACATACCCGTCTGGCACGACGACCAACAAGGAACAGCCACAGTAATCCTAGCAGGCTTGCTAAACGCTTTAAAAATCGTAGGCAAAAAACCCTCTGAAGCCCTCGTCACCCTCATAGGCGTCGGCTCAGCCAACACACGAACAGCTTACGTCCTCTTCCGCGCCGGCTTCAAATCTGGCAATATCACCCTCGTCGACACCAAAGGCATACTCCACGCAGCCAGACCAGACCTAGAAAAAGAAAAACACGAAAACCCATGGAAATACGAACTCGCCCAAAAAACCAACGCCGAAAACAGAACAGGCGACACCGCAGCAGCCCTAAAAGACGCAGACGTCGTCGTAGCTGCCAGCAAACCAGGCCCCTGCACTATCAAAAAAGAATGGATAACCAAAATGGCAACAAACAGCATAGTCTTCGCCTGCGCAAACCCCATCCCCGAAATCTGGCCCTGGGAAGCAAAAGAAGCAGGCGCACGCATCGTAGGCACCGGACGCAGCGACTTCCCCAACCAAATCAACAACAGCCTAGGATTCCCAGCCATATTCCGCGGCGTCCTCGACGTCAAAGCCACCACCGTAACAGACGACATGTGCGTAGCCGCAGCCAACGAACTAGCCCACTTCGCCGAAAATAGAGGCATAAACGAAAACGACATCGCCCCACGCATGGAAGAATGGGAAGTCTACCCACGCGAAGCAGTTGCCTGCGCACTACAAAGCATAAAGGAAGGAGTCGCCCGCATAAAACCCACAAAACAAGAACTATGGGAAAAAGCCGTAACCATCATCAAAAACGCAAGAGAATCAACTCACCAACTCATGAAACAAGGACTAATAAAACCACCACCACCCGAAGAAGACATACTAACCACAGGCCCATAACCTCCTCCCATTTTTTCAACCTGACCAAACAAAACACATCTCACACTCTCTGCAACCTCTACCATGTCACGTGACCTTTGAAACAGCATAACTACGCGCACAAGAAGAAAGAAGCCAGCTACTCAAACAAGTTTGAAGGAATATAGTTGGCCTTACGCATATAACGTCTGAACCACAAATCGTAAATTTTACTTCCACCCATTCTTAATTATGCGAAAAGAACTATCCAAAAAATTATTGATAGAATTATTAAGAAACTCTAAAGAAAGCGATAGAAAGCTAGCTAAGAAACTGGGAGTCTCACAACCAACCATAACTCGAACCCGCAGCAAAATCGAAAGAGAAGGCTTAATCAGAAGCTACACCGTTATTCCCGACTGGAGAAAACTAGGCTTTGAAATATTTGCCTTAACCTTCACAAAAATGGATCCCAAAATAGTGTCTGAAGAGCTTATTGGAAAAGTTAGAGACTATGCAGCAAAATTTCCAAATGCGTTTTTCGCTTCTACAGGAGAAGGAATTGGTATGACTGGAGTAATAATGTCACTGCATAAAGACTACAGAGACTATGCTAAGAAATTAGGTCTCTTCCGAAGTGATTGGGGACAATATATGGAAGATATTGAGAGTTTCGTCATGGTCACAAGCGAGGGTGTAATCAAAGAATTTTCATTCAAGTATCTCGACGAAAGCCTTCTCTAGCAAATAGGATAGATAATATTCCAGGGTTTAGTCCTTTGCAGTTTTCTAGCTTACTTTTTCATATTTGCATGCATCAAAAAAGAGGGAAAGATAGGCATCCATTTTCTCTTAGTGTTAAGTGGCTACTACACTTTGCGTCAACGGCGAAGACTCAAACTCTTCGATTAGTTTCAGCCCTTTCTCTGTAGTTTTGTACTGATTACTATTTTTCTCAACGAAGCCCTTAGCTGTCAAAAATAGTATAATTATTATTCCAGAAACAAGCCTTCTCAGAATTGTCCTCTCCGTATCTCTTGATAGGTGTTTCAGAAAAATAACGCTTGTGGATAAAGGTTCTATCCCACGCGTACACTAACCTACCTTTGATTTGAAAAATTCCATCTCATCTTCTCTGCTACATTAAAGTATGCTAGGAGTTTTCCTTCATAATGTTCCGTCAACTCATCATTAACGTCTAGTTTCTCTAAATCAGCAATACTTGACTTGACGAATTTTTGAAGTGAACTTAGCTGACTCAATGCCTTCAGTGCAACTATCTGCCATTTCTTTGCTTCATCAGGCTTCTCAATAACATCTGCAAGTCTGCTCACTGCTTTGACTAGTTCTTCCTTCAACTTTTATCGTCCATGAGGCTTCAGATTTCCTTTCCTGCTCCATGACTAAATATATCGTTCATTCGTGATAACGTTTACGTGTAACTGAAAGTTCCAAGTTTAATGAACGCATGGAGAGACATTTAGGAGAAAGAAGAGAAATTAAGAGAGATAACAATTCAAACTCAAGTAACTTGGGCTGTCTTACTCTTGACTTTCTTTATAGGAATAGTAGAATTATTGCCAGAATTGAAACTGTATAGTGATGCTCTATGGTTTACAGCTGCACTAGGCATGGTATATCTGATTCTTGCAGCAGGTTTGTCTTATAGCATAGTAAGATTTAGTGTAGCAACTTTATTTGTTCTGGAGTGGCGTGAACTGCTTCCAAAAAAGGTGCGCGAAAAAGTTGTTTACCTCTCACAATTATACGAAAGACTACTCTTTGACGAAAAAAAGAAACTAAGAAAATGGATAGTATATCTTGGCAGTCTGATATCTTTCATTTTCTGGTGCGTTATTCTATTAGGAAAAATATTGACAGCTGCTTGAATACAACCGTATGCGTTGAATTCCAACAAACTTGAAATACATCAAGAATTAAATATTTTATCAAACAAGCACGTTCTAATCTAGGAAGTGAATAAATGAGGATGAAGAATGACTTAGAGGATAGAAGAAGTGAAAATAGAAGAGATTCAGTGAAAATAAAGGCAAAATTCAAAACTTCTCGATATAGTAGTGTAGTGCCGGGGGCGGGATTCGAACTCGCGACTTCTGGGCTTGGGCTCACACGGCCCCTTTTTTCCGCTCTCCAGATTATGAGTCTGGCGCCCAAACCAGGCTAGGCTACCCCGGCTCAACCAATCTTTTTCGACAAGTTACAAAAAAGCCTTTCCGAAACAAAACATTATCCTTTCAATAAAAACTTATCTAACCTGATGCCTCTTAACTCCTATTCAAATCCGCAAAAAAGCAGCAGGCGAAAAAACCAATGGGCTACGAACAATGGTGGAAAACCTTAGAAAATCTCACAGCTGAATTTAAAAGAAAACAGGTAACAGTCCCTGCAGAAATAATGAGCTATCTACGCTCCGCAAAAACCATGATCAGTGTCTACAACGTAGACCCAACGTGCTTAGAATCTATTCCAACCGTGGAAAACTACCTAATAAACGTCGAGTCCAACCTCTTAAACATAGCAAAAGCAAAATTTGGCCAAGCCTTTATGGAACGTTGGATTAAAAAACTGGAAGACTCCAGAAAAGAAGCGGAACCAAAAACCGAAACCACAGCTTCACGATTTATTCCCGGGCTTCCAAAAGGTGAACATTGGATAAGAGTTCTGTCTTCAGAGGAGATTCTTAAAGAAAACGTGGAAAGATTAGCGGGCGAATTAGGGCTTTCCTGCAAGATGCAAAAGGATGGCTACATATTAGTGTACGGTAGTGAAGAAAAAGTAAAGGCTTTTGTCAAAAAGATGGCGGAGAAATGCCGAGGGACACGTAAAAATTAGACTTTTTTGTTTAAAAAACTGTTAAACGTCATATGAAGTTATTTATAGAAGAATTCTATAGAAGAAACTATACGCCGATAGACTGGCAAAGGCCAGAAAACCGTGGAGTGACCTCAGAAAGATGCCCTATGTCAAAAAAGTCGAATTAAAAGGCTTCAAGTCTTTTGGACCAAAAACAGTAGCTGTCACCTTAGACAAGGGCTTCACAGTCGTAACAGGACCAAATGGCAGTGGAAAAACCAATATCGTGGACGCAGTTCTTTTTGTTTTAGGCGAGCTCAGCGCAAGGAGAATGCGAGCTGAAAATCTAAGCAAACTCATATTCCATGGTTCACCTGACGCGGAAATAGGGAAAGCAAAATCGGCCAAGGTTGTTCTTCAATTTAACAATAAAGATGGGCGTATACCCGTAGATACCAACACTGTAACAATATCGAGAGAAGTTTTTAGAAACGGACAATGTGTCTACCGTCTTAACGGGCGAAGAATTTCGAGAACAAACATTCATAACATGCTTTCTATGGCTGGGATTACATCAACAGGTCACAACATTATATTGCAGGGTACAATCACTCGCATGACAGACATTTCTTCAAATGACCGTCGGAAAATTATTGAAGACATGGTTGGCATCGCTCAGTACGATTCTGAGAAGGCAGAAGCCGAAGAAAAACTTCGAGTAGCTGAAATTTCAATTCGAACTGCTATGGGAAGAATAGACGAGGTACAGAAGCGAGTTGATGATCTTGAAAGAGAAAGAAACGAGCTGCTTCGATACAGCTTCATACAAAACGAAATAAAGCGATTTGAAGCAATGAAACTTTCTCACCAAATTGCAATTACCGAAGAAAAAGTGAAGGAAATCTCTTCAAAACTCGATGGGGCTCGAAGCAAAGCTGAAAAGTTACGGCAAATACGCGATGAGATGCGAGATCACCGCCATTCAATTGAAAGCGAGTGGAGAAGGCTAAGTTCGGATATGGTGGAGGAAGGCGGTTCACAAGTTCTTGAAGTTCAAATCAAAATAGGAGATTTGAAATCAAGATTAACTGAACTTTCAACAAAAATCGGTGCAGGTACAACCACAGTTGAAGGTCTGAGAAAAGTTAGAGAAAACAACGTTCAACAACGGGATTCAATGAGGAACGAAATAGATGAAAATCGCAAAAGAACGCGACAGTTAAAAGGAAAACAAGAGCGACTGTTGAGCGAAATAGACGCTAAACAAGCTGAACACGATATTCTTGCGAACGAAACCACACAACTCTGGGGAAATATTGGAGAAAACAGTAAGGATATCCGAGAAACCGAAAAGCAGCTTGATAGGCTTTACCAAGAACTTGCCGATTTAAAGGCTGATTATGCTCGAAAGCAAACGTCAAAAAAAGTTTTACTTCACAGATTAAACGACTTAAAAACCCGAAACGAAAGGTTTGTCGCCACTTTGGAAGAGCTCGAAAAATCCTCCATCGACTTGAAGGAAGTCCAAAGAGAGCAGAAAACGCAGCTAAGTAACTTGCAAAAGTCACTTGAACGGAGAAATGTGCAAAAAGAAGTAGTTGAAAGAGAAATTGATGAAGCAGGAAAAATTGCTGGCACAGCACGTGAAGCAGTTGTTGAGTTTGCAACCCAACGAGAACTTGCCGAGACAGTAGCTGCAGAAGAAAATGCCTTGAGAAACATTGAAGAACTAAGCGAACTCGGTGTCATCTTAGGTATCTATGGTCGTCTTAAAAACTTAATCAACATTGAACGAAGCTATAAACAGGCCTTAGAGGCTGCTGGAGCAGATTGGCTAGACGCTTTAGTGGTACGTGATTTTGATGCTGCATTCACATGTGTTGAAACATTAAGGCGTCTAAAACTCGGCAGAATTAAAATTATTCCGATAAAAGGGCTGGCAAATAAAGTTGTGAATCCGCCAGAAATCAAAAATGTGGAAGGATTGGCGACAGCTTTTGTAAAGTGTGCAAAGGAACATGAGTCTGCTGTTAATTTTGTTTTTGGCGATACATTTGTCGCAAGGAATAGTAAGACAGCGTTAGGTACTTGCCAAAAAGGATATAGAAGCGTAACCATAGACGGAGACGTTTTTGAACCAGGGGGAGGGTTGGAAAGTGGCTTTTTCCGTGCTCCTCTCGATTTCTCTACCATAATTCCCAGCGAAACAGCTATCAAAAGCCTAGATGAAGCTGTGATGGCCCTCAAAGAACATTTAGCAAGAAGAGGAAAAGACGTTTCGTTTTTCGAAGAAGAAATTAAACGAACTATAAGTGAGATGACACGGTTATCTGAAACTATTGTCACTCTTGATAATGAAATAGCTAGAGTGAAAAAAAGCATCAAAGTCACAAAGCGAAATGTTCGACGAATAGGCTTCTACATCCAAGGTTTGCAAAAGAAATTAGAAAAGGAAAATATGGAAATTGGGCTTCAAAAAGCTCAACGTCTTGCAATTCGAAAAGAGATGCGAGAACTACGTGGCAAATTAGCCGTTTTGAGACGCAAAACCGATCCAACGCACATTCAGAAATTGGAAATTAAAAGGGACAAATTAGCTGAGGATACCATCATGCTTAGACAAAATCTAGGCAGCGTCGAAACAGAACTATCAACCCTGCAATCGAAATATGTCAACGTTTTGAAGTTAGGTTATGAAAACGTAAAAGTCCAACTTAGAAAGGTGGAAAAACAGCTTACAGTTGTAGAGAAAGAAGTTGATGAGGCATTACAAGAGAGAGAGCAGCTAAAAGACGATCTTCTCAAGCTTGAAAAATCTCGAGAGGAGCTTTCTCGTACTGTCCTAAGCGCCAGAGTAGAAGCCAAGAAGTTTACCGTTCAAATCGACGACATCGACAAGGAACTCAAAAAAATAGATGCTGAATACGAACTTGCAGAACGCTTGTATAATCAACTTCAGCTCTCTTTGCAAACATCACAGCTAGAGATAGACAACTTTAAACGACAGTTAAAGGAATATGGCTATGAAAAAGCAATACTTATAACTCCTGAACAACTTGGAGAGGCAGAAACTTCTCTTAGGATGATGAAATTTGAACTGGAACGCTTAGGAGCAGTTAACCAACTTGCTCTATCTCATTATGCTGAACAAATATCACGATACAAAGAATTGTCGCTACGTATGAATGAGCTGGAACGCGAAAAACAAGCTATTATAACCTTCATGGATGAGGTTGAACGCAAAAAACGCACGGTTTTCATGGAAGCCTACGAAAAAATAAACAAAAACCTAGAAAAATATTTCTCAAAAGTAACAGATGGTGGTAATGCGGAGCTAAAGTTAGAGAATCCTGATGAACCTTTCGCAGGAGGCATTGACATGATTGTTCAGTTCCCTAACAAACCACCGATACTCGTAAGTGGAGCCAGCGGCGGAGAACGATCAGTTTCGGCAGTAGCATTTTTATTCTCCATACAAGAGTTTACACCAGCCGCATTCTACATTCTAGACGAAGTTGACGCCCACCTAGACGCCTTCCATGTCTCAAAACTCGGAGAACTTTTGATAGAAGAATCGGAAAAGTCTCAGTTCATAGCAGTCACATTAAAACCCGAAATGGTTAACAAAGCCCAAAAGGTTTACGGAGTTTACGAACGCAACGGAGTCTCCAACGTGGTTTCCACCATGTTCACGGAGGCTAAAGCCTAGTGGCTATGAGAAAACCCTTCTATCTACAACCTCCATGGAATATTCTTTTCGAAATTCACAAGTTAGAAAAGGTAAAGCCTTGGAACGTTAACATATCTTTCCTGCTCGCATCTTTTTTGGATGAAATGCAGAAACAAGGCGAAGTTGATTTCCGCGCGTCAGGCGTAGCTTTAGACTCTTCTGCGTTTATATATTTAATGAAATCGAAGCTTCTGCTAAAGCTTGAAGAACCACCCGCTCCACCTAAACTTCCACCAGACTTCATTCCACCACCAATTTTTCTTCCCCTGCGATACGAATTAACCTCTACTACAATTGAGCAACTACTTGATGCTCTAGATTCGGTTTTGAAAGGTGAAAAGCTGTTACCATTGAAACCCCGACTGGAACCCATTCTGCCGTCACCAATTGAAATTATGCCAGAGATTGACCGTTATTTGATGGAAATCGAAAGCCTAATGGAAAAACTGTACGGTCGAATGCTTCGCCTTGCCAAGGGAAAACAGTTCTTGAATTTTACAATGCTTGTATTTGGCAAGGACAGGCTTGAAGCAATCCGCACCTTTATTCTCCTTCTATTCCTAGCTCAAAAACAAAGAGTTTGGCTCTGGCAGAAAGAGGAGTTCGGTGAAATCTACATCTCTGTAAAGGGAGATGCAGTTGTTGAGGGAAATGGAGCGAGCATCGCCTGAAACACTGTCTCCAGAGATGGAGAAGCAGAGGCGGCGTCTGGCGTTGATGGAGGCGGCGTTATATGTCGCTGGAAGACCATTAGGCTTGAAAATTTTGGGTTCTATAATTAAGACACGTTCCAAAAATCTGATGCGACAGCTTGCACGTACCTTGAAACAAGAGTATGACAGCCGAGACACGAGTCTGGAGATATTAGAGCTGGAAGACGAAAGGTTTGTAATGCAATTAAAAGCAGAATACTCCCCACGGGTCCAAAGATTAGCTTTGCGCCCTCTTTTGACAGTTGGTCCACTAAAAACGCTTTCTTACATCGCTTACAGACAACCAGTACACCAAAGACAAGTGCTAAACGTCCGAGGTCACCACGTTTATGGTCATCTAAAGCAGCTAGAGGAATTAGGACTGATTACGCGGGAACGTGCAGGTCGAACAAAAGTTCTACGGACAACCCGGTTCTTCGCGGACTACTTTGGCTTGAGCCATGACCTACGCGCTATGAAGCGTCAACTAAAGAAAGTGTTTGGATTCACTGAATTTAAATCTGAAGGAAAAGAAGAGGAATAGCGCTAAGCTTATATGTCGAATTTCGGTAGTCTCATCAAGTTTCCACTGGAGATATAGCATTGTCAGTTTGGCACGGTAATTCACACAAAAAGAAACGTTCAGGAGGCCGTAAACGTGCTCATCGCAAAAAGCACAATTTCGAACAAGGCTCCTTCCCAACAGAGACTACTCTGGGTGAAAGAAAACTAAAAACAGTTCGCCGACGAGGCGGCAACCTAAAGACACGAGCCTTCAATGAAAAACAAGTAAGCATTTCCAATCCAGCAACAGGAAAAACAGAAAAAACAGAAATCTTGCGAGTGGTACGAAACCCTGCCAATGTAGATTATGACAGACGCGGTGTGATCACGAAAGGAACAATAATAGAGACAAAACTAGGACTTGTACGAGTGACTTCACGTCCCGGGCAACACGGCTTAATAAATGCTATTCTAATGCCAAAAGAAGCAAAAGGGTGAAGTAAGACCTCATTTCTTCGCTTGTTGCCGAATAGCCACTATTTCCTTAGCAATTTTCATCAAAATTTGCATTTTTGCTCCTTTTTTCTGCACCCATATTCGCCCAGTTTTTCGCCAAGGAGCTGCTGAATGAGCAGTATTCGCTTCGGCTTCTGGCTTCAATCGTAAATGCTCTGCCACCCTTTGAAGTTCTGCCAAGTTTGGGTTTGAAACCGCAACACTCTTAGGAACTTTTCGTCCTTCTTTCCTTGTCTTGGAAGAGTCGAAATATACTGGCCAAAGGATTATCTTCTTTTGTTTCCGCATGTTTTTTCCTCTTTAAAGCCCTAACATTTATTTTGTTCTTTGTATTTCTATTTTCTTGCCGGATGATGAAAAGGTATTTGGTTGACTCGATGATATTTCAGAGTTACACAGACGGCAATTGATGACAAACTTTATATTGGATGGCTGGCGTGCGCGCATTAATTTTAAAAGAGAAATACACGTTTGAAGAAGCTCACTGTTTAATGCAACAAAACCTCGACTGACCTCCTAACAAATCCAACATATTCCTCTACGATCATCTATAGCTTATTGATTCTTACGTCGCTGCCGGCATAGAAAAGTATCACAACATGTTTCCATATACTTACAAAATAGAAAAATCGTTGTGTACAGATTCTAACAACATTCAAGTATTCTCGGAACTCATGCGCGAGCAAAATTTTATTACTTTACAGATGTTAGAACATAGGTCGAGGAAAGATCTTGCATATTTCAGGAAAACTAGCTATGATATGGTTTGTCTTATTTATAGTTGGAATTATTTGGAAACTGGTTTCAGGGATTCCCTTGGGTATTTGGGTGACGCCTCCCGAGAGTCTAGTGATTGCTTGGTGGACTTTTACTATCCTTCATTGGGCGGGTTTATTCCTCTTAGTTATTTCGCTGGTCTACTATATTTGGAAAGGACGAAAAGCAGGATAGGTTATTTGCACACGCTGAAAGAAGCCCGTCTAGACCTTCTTTTGTATTGCCTTAGCTAGTATATAGAGAATTAATGTAAAGTGCAAACGTTTTGCGTTTTATTCGTCACGCATGGATTGTGTCACATGCAAATTTGGATGGTGAATGGAAGCATTTCTACAGGAGAGTTGGAGAAACTACAACTGCAGATCGTTTCCATTCACCATGGTCAATATTGTATCTGGTAGCCTATATTGGTTATTAATAAACAATCAATATCTCTGCGATACGCTGCAATTTCACCCTACACCACAAACCTCAGAGATGGCAGATTTGTAATTCGCAAACTATACTCTGCATCCATTAGTGGACCACACATAGTATGCATGTGTACATCCAAAACTTATCAAAATCTTAAATAGAACTTAATTATAGAAGAAAGTTCTGGATGATTGGCTGGGAAAGAAGTTTTCGTAACTTCTCCTTTCTCCTTTCTCTTGAGAGGGGTATAACCCTTCCCAGCCATGAGCTGTGTATACTCATTCACGCCGAGCTCATCAGATATTTATTGCGTTAGAATCTTATAGGGTTATTCGAAAAGATGATGTGCAACTTCGCTGATTTAAGCGCAGGGGATTCGTAGAGTTTTTAAACAAGAGATTATAAAAAGGATAGATGGGAAACTACAAGCTTACTTTTTTGGCTAATTTAGGTAGGTTTTCTGCATAAAGATGATAAGACGGGAAGCGAATAGGTATCTATGGAGGAGGGTTTATGAGCAGAATCATCCTGCAAAACATACTCTTTTCTATGGGCATCCAGCTGGACGAGTCAGAGATTGACGAGCTCTACCGCGAGCTTCTCGCTCGCTTCAACTTGATCGGTGCT
>Ga0209635_10000035_pt1 | contig 70527 bp, 65 predicted proteins | sample DeeMarSWOR230_32_FD_187463 | JGI IMG/M metagenome (GOLD analysis project Ga0209635, IMG submission 187463) | Marine sediment microbial communities from White Oak River estuary, North Carolina - WOR-2-30_32 (SPAdes) (version 2) | ecosystem: Environmental > Aquatic > Marine > Intertidal zone >...
CGAAGTTGACGGTGACCGTGGCATTGGCGCCCGGCGCTTTCTGCAGCAGTATGTTGGCGATGGGTTTGCCGACGATGTTGCTGCGACCGACCACCACAACTTCGGCGCCCTCTATCTGTGTGCCGGAGCGTATCAGCAGCTGCTGGATTCCGGCGGGGGTGCAGGGCATATAGTCAGGCTCGCCAATCATCAGTTTGCCCACGTTCACCGGGTGAAAACCATCGACGTCTTTCTTGGGGTCGATAGTGTAGAGGACTTCCTCCTCGTTAAGGTGTTTGGGCAGGGGTAGCTGTACCAGTATGCCGTGTATCTTGGGGTCTTTATTGAGCTTCTGGATAAGGGCGATGAGTTCTTTCTGGGTGGTCTTTTCCGGGAGGTCGTACCTCTCGGAGTATATGCCCAGTTCTTTAGATGTCTTTTCTTTAGCCCCGACGTACACCTGCGAGGCCGGGTCGGCTCCCACCAGTACCGTTACCAGTCCCGGCACCACGTTGTGCTTCGCCTTCAGGTTGGCAATCTCATTTTTCAGTTCTTCGCGGATCTGCGCGGCAACTACTGCGCCTTTAATCAGTTCTGCTGCCATTATTACCCCCTTATATCAATAAATTATTGACCGAAGCTTCCCATATCGGACATATCCATGGCGTCCTCGGCTTCCTCCGGAATGACTATTGTAACCGGCTTGCCGTAATCGTACATTTTCATGCTCATGGTAACATCCATCGTCATGTTGTCGAATTCATCGGTGTCCGCCCCGAACTCCTCGGGAGTAAACTCCATGAGCATGCTGGCGTCCATTTTAATCATCAATCCTCTGTCTTTGTCTATCCAGATAACATAGTAGATGTCTCTGAATACATCTGCTAAGTTCGATATATCATCGGGACTGAATCCCCCGACCGGCCCCTGTTGGGTTGCCAGCCAGTCCATCATTGTTTCCATGTCGGGGACGAGTGTGAAAACGTGGCAATCGTAACCGTCCACGGTCTCACTTCTCAGGTATTCCATTTTACCGGCAGAGCCCAGCATTCCAAGCTGCTGTTCGACCATATTCGAGTTAAATGCCTGCATCATCTCTTCGGTGGCTGGCATTTTCACCCACTGTTCCCCGACCATCGGCATATCCATTTTCATGTACAGGGTCTCTTCAAGTACGTACATCTCCATGGACACGTTCTTTATTTCCTCTTCCATTTCGGGTATTTCCATGTCCGTTTCCATGGTCATGTCCATGACGGCTTTCATGTTTTTATTTTCCTGGTCGTATATCACCGTGCCGTTCATTACCGTATGAATTATACCCGGCTCGGGCCCCCCGATAGCTTCCATAGTCATCGTCATGGTGAAATCGCTTTTATACGAACTGGTGTTGTAAACAGCAAGTATGGAATCGGCAAGTATCCGCTGCATTTGCTCCTGGGTGAGTCCGGATGTGTCTACTGACGTTGGCATCGTTTCGTCTTCTTTATCCCCGCAGCCGGGTACCAGCAGTAGCAGCAGCACCGATACCAGCAGCAGGGGTGACATGAGCGTTTTCAGGTATTTATTTCCCACCATTTTCCCCTCCTCTCCGTATCAAGCGGATACTCCGGTTTTACTGAACAACCTCTCCATCAAGCCGCTAACCGCTCCCACTGCTATGGAGCTGTCTGGCAGGGTAAACAGCGGCTTCTGCTCCAGGTCGTATTGTTTCACTTCTTCGTCAACGGGGATAGTCGCGGCGGGGGTTATTCCCAGCCGTTCCATCTCCTGTTTCAGCAGCGGGTCAAGCTCACCGGGCACCTGGTTGATGATAACCGATTCCCGTTTTATAACGAGTTTCAGTTCTTTAATCAGGTCCCGGATTCTGGCGATTGCCCGCAGTCCCTTTATCGTGTGGTCGGACACCAGCAACATCTCGTCGATGTTCTGCGTGGTGCGTCGACTTAGGTGCTCCATCCCGGCCTCGTTGTCCATAACGACGAAGCTGTAATTCTTCGCCCAGTCGTCAATCAGTTTCCTGATAACCACGTTGGGGTAGCAGTAGCATTCGGGTCCTTCGCCCCGTCCCATCGTTATCAGGTCCAGCTTCTTACCTTCCGATATCGCCCCGTTAAGCTGGTATTCCAGGTAAGCCTCTTTAGTCATTCCGGCCGGGATGTTCATCTTCTCTCCCTGGAACTCGTTGAGTATCCGGCCTACCGTCTGTCTTACTTCCAGCCCGAGGTTCTCGGCCAGGTTGGAGTTGGGGTCGGCATCGACAGCCAGTACCGTTCCCAGGTCGTTACTCAATATGTAGCGGATAACCAGGCTGGTCACCGATGTCTTGCCGGTGCCGCCCTTACCTGCTACAGCTATATTTACACTCAATATATTGTCCCTGCTCTAACCTCTCTAATTATTATTGTAACAGTCCCGGCTGAACTTGTTAAGTCCGCCGTCTGTAAACAGCAGCGACTCTAGAATATACCCTGTACTTTGCCGGTATTAACGTCCACGTCTACCCTTCTCAGGGCCGGGTCGGACGATGTCCCCGGCATCAGGCTGATGTCACCGGCGCACGGGCAGAGGAACTTGGCGCCCGAGTAGATAAGCACGTCACGGATGGGCAGCATCCAGCCCTTGGGTACGCCCTTAATGGTCGGGTCATGGGTAAGCGACAGGTGTGTCTTGACCATCATCGTGGCATACTCATCGTATTTCGGGTCGGCTTCGAACGCTTTGGCTTTTTGTTCCGCGGTAACGTTCCACGAAACTCCGTCAGCGCCGTAGACCTCCTTGGCTATCTTTTCCACCCTCTGCCTCAGCTTCATTTCGTTGGGATATAGGAATTTGAACTCGCTGGTATCCTCGCAGGCATCCATCACGGCATCAGCCAGCTCCAGAGCGCCGTCACCGCCGTCGGCCCAGTGGGTCGAGAGGGCGCAGCGGGCGCCGGCGGCCTCAGCCGCTTTCCTGACGACGGCTATTTCATCCTTGGTATCGGTATGGAAGGCGTTGATGCAGACCACCGGGTTGATGCCTGACTTGCGGATAACCCCGATGAGGTGTTCCATGTTGGCCAGTCCCTTTTCCACCAGACCGATGTTTTCTTTGGTGTATGCTTCGGGAAGCGCCAGCCCGGCCACGACCTTGGGTCCGCCGCCGTGCATCTTGAGGGCGCGGATGGTGGTGGTAAGTACGGATACATGCGGTTTCAGACCGCTGTAGCGGCACTTGACGTTCCAGAACTTCTCGAAACCGATATCGGCGGCGAAGCCGCTCTCGGTGACGTGATAATCGAACATCTTCAAGCCGATGCGGTCGGCGATGATGGACGACTGCCCGACGGCGATATTGGCAAAAGGCCCCGCGTGCACCATGCAGGGCTGGTATTCGACCGTGCAGAGGAGGGAGGGGTTGATGGTGTTGCGCATCCAGGCGGTCATGGCGCCGCCGACTTCCAGGTCGCCGGTCGTTATCGGTTTTCCCTTCTTATCGTAAGCCAGGGTGATTTCGTCCATCCTCTTGCGCAGGTCGGCAAGATCGGTAACGATGGACAGCATCGCCATCAGCTCGGAACTGACGGCGATACCGAACTTGGACTGCATGGTGTAGCCGTCCATTCTCCCGCCGAGACCGATGACGATATTACGCAGGCTCTGGGCGCAGAAGTCGATAATCCAGCCGAATTCCACCCGTGTCGGGTCGATATCCAGGCGCCGCATCTTGGTCAGCCGTGCCAGCTGCTCGTCGTCGTAATTGCGTTCGTGCTGCATCCTGGCGGTGAGTGCCACCATCGCCAGGTTGTGGGCGTTCATGATGTCGTTGATATCGCCGGTAAGCCCCATGGAGAACTCGGTCATGGGGATGAGCAGGGCGTTGCCGCCACCGGCAGCGGTGCCCTTGATGTTCATGGTGGGACCGCCCGAAGGCTGGCGCAGCGCGCCGCCTACCTTCTTGCCGCGTTTCCCCAGGCCTTCCATTAAGCCGCAGGAAGTGGTGCTCTTGCCTTCACCCAGCGGTGTGGGTGTTATCGCCGTAACCTCGATGTATTTTCCGTCCTTTTTATCCTTGAGACGGTCGATGATTTTGAGAAAATCGAGTTTGGCGATTCTCCCGTAAGGGAGCATCTCGTCTTTCTGTAGTACCAGTTTCTCCCGCCACTCATCCGGGGTCGGCATGTTTGCCTCGGCCGCTTCCGAGATTTGCCAGTCCTTCATTTTTACTGCGTCGTAAGCCACTGGTAAATCCTCCTTGATATATGTTTTTTTACGTTATTAATTACCGGATAGGCCGGTTAATGATAAATGAATAAAAAGAAAGGGTATACCGAACGAATTTCTCGCAGGTGTTTCGGTTATTCGCAATACCGGATTTCTTATTTATTTTACCTTAGCCTTTCTAGTGCCGCTGGCGGCCTCTGCGCCAGTTTGCCGGCCGGCCGTTATAAGCTTGTTGTAGATGCTCTTGACCTCTTTCGCTAATTGCGGGGAGGCCGTAAAAAGCGAAAGATTGGCATGGTCGGCATCGTTGATAGCAGCGTCGTAACCAAGGAATCCGATTATTTCTATATCCTTGAGGTTGGTCCTGATGAACTCTTTATCGGCTTTGTTCCTTATCTTGTTGCCGACGACGGCGACATTGTTTAAGCCTAGGTCGCGGGCAAGTTTACGTATCGTATCGGCGGTTTCCAGGCTGCGCCTCCCGGGCTCTACTACGATAATCAGCTTGTCGACGGCTTTTACCGTGCCGCGTGACAGGTGCTCGATACCCGCCTCCATGTCCAGGATAACCACCTCGTCCCTCTGCAGCAGCAGGTGGCTTACCAGGGCTTGAAGCAGCGCCCCCTCCGAGCAGTAGCAGCCGGTGCCCCCTCTCTTTATCCGCCCCATAGCCATAATCCTGATTCCGTCCATCTTCAGGGCGTATTTTTCCGGCAGGTCGTCGACTCTCGGGTTGAGCTTGAAGAAAGCGCCGGGTGTTCCGGGTTTTACTCCCACGCGCTCTTCGATTAAGTCTTCGAGTTCGGAAATGGGGGTAATTTCCTCCGGGTGAGGATAACCGAGGGTGGCGGCAAGATTGGCGTCGGGGTCGGCGTCGATGGCGATGACGGAGTAACCGGATTCGGCAAAGGTGTGCGAAAGAAAAGCGGCAAGGAGAGTCTTACCAACACCGCCTTTACCGCTGATAGCTATCTTCATGCGCGCTTGGCTTCTGACATAACTACTTTATGTTTTTCTTCAGGGAAATATGGAGGAATATGATACATTAGTATGATATGTCGCTGCCCAGAAGTTAGTTTATCTTATCCCGTGTTAAAAGTCAAGAAATGGATGTGTCGATGATACGGTATCTAAGTTCCGTAGTGTTTCCCATCTGTTCGTTTGTCTTTTATGCGGTAACTCACTAGAATGAACTGAGGACCGTGAAAAGAGGTAAGGTATAATGAAAAAGGACTATACGCAATGCGCCAGATGCCCCAACCGGGTATGTGAGAACCGCGGCGGGAAGGCAGGTGATGCTCCGCCCTCGCTTGATAAAGCGCCGGCTTTCTGCCCCATGAAGCTGATGCCGGAAATATACGCCGAGGCGATGGCTGAGTACGATAAACCGAAGGTAAGGGAATTCGCCAGAAAGGCATCGGTGCAGGAATTCCAGTGCTACGAGCGCCTGCCTGACGGCCTCCGTACGAGACTGCCCCGCATCGAGGAACTGATTCAGTTCGCCCGGAAATGCGGGTATAAAAGACTCGGCATTGCCCACTGCGGGGGGCTGGCTTATGAGGCAGGACTGCTGGCGACGGTGCTGGAAAACAACGGTTTCGAGGTCGTCTCGGTGATGTGCAAGACGGGCGCCGTCCCCAAAGAAAGCATCGGCATACTGCCCGACGAGAAAATAGCCGGGGCGGAAGCCTGGGAAACGATGTGCAATCCCATTGTCCAGGCGATGATTATCAACCGGTCGAAGGTAGATATGGCCGTGATGCTGGGACTGTGCATCGGCCATGATACCCTCTTCATCAGGTACTGCAACGTTCCTCTGACGGTTCTGGCGGTGAAGGACCGGGTGCTGGGACATAATCCCCTGGGGGCTTTATATACTTCGGAGACATACTACCGGCGTTTGAGGAACAAAATAGAATAGTAGTAACGGAGGGTCGGGGAAATGGCAATCATAGACATCAGTGTGGTCCCGGTGGGGACGGGAAAAGCATCGGTGAGTGAATACGTAGCCGGGGCGGTGAAGATATTACAGGAAGAGCCGGATATCAGGTACCAACTGACGCCAATGAATACTATTATAGAGGGAGAGTTGGAGAAGCTGATGGCTCTGGCGCAGAAGATGCACCGCTCGGCTTTCGATGCCGGGGCTAAGAGGGTGGTGACGACCCTTCGCATCGACGAAAGACGGGATAAACCTTTGACCATGGAGGGGAAGATAAAAGCGGTTAAAGAGAAACTGGATAAATAAAGAGAAGTGTCTGCGCTAAACATATTCATCTTGGTAATTACCGGCACGGTGGCGGGTTTTGCCGGCGGCATGCTGGGACTGGGCGGGGCGTTTATCATGACGCCGTTTCAATATCTCGTGTATACCAACATGGGATATTCGCCGGATATTGCCATTAAAACAGCCTTCGGCACCAGTCTGCTGGTGGTGCTGACGACCGCCATCAGCGCCGCCTGGAGGCACCACCGTGAGCAGGCCGTCGAATGGCGGGTGGCTATCATCATGGGAGGGTGCGCTCTGGTTTTTGCTTTCGGCGGGGCGACGCTGGCGGCGCACATACCCGGTAACGCTCTCAAGATAACCTTCGGGGTAATTGCCATCATCAGTTGCATCAGGATGTTTATGGCTACCCGCGAGCAAATCGATGCCGAACCCGGGAACAGACCACTATTATGGGCGGTCTGGGCAATACCCATAGGTCTTTTTTCCGGTCTGCTGGGTGTGGGCGGCGGGGTTATCTTGATTCCGGTACTGGTAATAATCCTGAAGTTCAAGATGCATCACGCCGTGGCGAATTCACTGGCGATAATGATTTTCATGAGCCTGGGCGGTATTGCCGGCTATATTATCAACGGCATCGGGGTGGCTGACCGGATGTCATATTCACTCGGCTACGTTAACCTCACCTCGTGGGTAATGCTGGCAATACCCGGCGCTATCATGGCGCAGGTCGGGGCGGCTACCGCCCACAGGCTCCCCAGGAAAGTACTTACCTATATCTTCATCGTGGTACTGTTTTACATAGGATTGAGAATGATAGGCGTCTTTGAATGGCTCGGCTGGCCGCTATAATTTATAAGGGGGAAAGTATGGAAATAAAGATAACGACACTGGCGGAGAACACGGCGGGTCCCGGCGCTCTGGGGGAGTGGGGACTCAGTATGCTCGTGGAGGCTGACGGACAGAAAATACTCTTTGATACCGGCGGCGGATTAGCCGCCGTAGCCAACGCCGAGTTAATGAAAATCGACCTTGCGGGGGTCGACCGCATTGTGTTAAGCCACGGACATTACGACCATACCGGGGGACTTCTGGAAGTCTTGAAGAGGTCGGGGGGTAAGGAAATCATCGCCCACCCGGATGTCTGGACGAGAAAATACGGCAGCCTGGATAATGCCCCCAAGAGATATGTCGGTATTCCTTTCGCCAGAGAGGCGCTGGAAGTAAACGGCACTTACTTCAACCTGTCGAAAAAGCCGGTGAAGATTTCCGAACATATCATGACCACTGGAGAAATTCCCATGGTAACGGACTACGAGATAGTGGAGAAATATCTCTGCGTCAAGGAGGGTGACGAACTGAAGCAGGACCCCCTCAATGACGACCTGGCTCTGGTAATTGATACCGAATACGGGCTGATGGTTATAATGGGGTGCGCTCATCACGGTATCGTCAATAATCTGCTGCAGGCTAAAAAAGTAACGGGCAAAGAACTTATTTACGCCGCCATCGGAGGCACGCACCTTATCCATGCCTCTCAGGAACGCCTGGAAAAGACCGCCGCGGACCTGATGTCTATGGGTGTACAATACCTGGGTGTTTCCCACTGTACCGGCTTCAAGGCATCGGCTTACCTGGCCGGGGAGTTCGGCGATAGGTTCTTCCAGAATAACGCCGGTTCCCGGTGGACGCTGCCTTTTAAGGAGGAACAAAGATAGAAAAAGAGGGGGCGAGAGCCCCCTCTTATTGCATATAGGCGAAATACTACGGCTGCATTGACTGCATGACCTGGGCTACTTCAGCCAGGGAAAGTACCTCACGTACTGAAAACTTGTAATAGGGCATAAAATTCATGGCACCCTTGAGATTATTGGCGCCCGTTCCCTCGGACATCGCGTATCCCGCTGAACCATCGGAGAAAAGCCCCCAATCGGTTATATCGCCATCGTCAAGGGCTTTCTTTGTCATTTCCATCATCTTGCCCAGTAGCATCCCTCGTTGAGCAGGGTCAGCCGGTATATAGCCGGGAACACTTTCCCAAAGGATAAGATATTTTGCCATTTTAATTCTCCTTCAAATTTGATATTTAGTTGTTCCTGGTAGTGAGCATTTTTTTCGTATATGAATCCTCTTATTTAAGCACCACCTCCTCTTATACTTGGTTGTTATCAGGGCAAGGATTATTATAGTCTCTCGGTAATTTTCTTGTCAAAGTTTGACTTTTCATATTTATCGGCGCTATAATTTATACACACCGCTAGGGGTGCTCAGGGCTGAGATCCTCGATAATATCGGGGAGACCCTTGGAACCTGAACTCGGTAATACGAGCGTAGGGAAGCGGCCTTACTAAAAAAACCAGGGGACAGTCCAGCCCTTGGTTTTATTATTTTTTAAAGGGGTGGTTGAAATGACACAGCTGGAAATAGCCAGAAAAGGCAATATTTCTCCGCAGATGGAGGCGGTGGCAAGCGTCGAGGAAATAGAGGCTGAAACCGTCCGTCAGGGGGTGGAAAAGGGGACAATAGTTGTCCCGGCTAATGTCAATCATTCCGGCCTCGTGCCCTGTGGCGTGGGGGCGGGACTATCGACCAAGGTCAATGCCAATATCGGTACTTCCTCTGACTTTACCGATATTAATGTGGAACTGGTCAAGCTGCGCGTAGCCATAGCTGCCGGGGCGGATACCGTGATGGACCTGAGCACCGGTGGCGATATACCGGCTATCCGGCGGACCATTCTCGCCGATAGTTCGAAGCCGGTGGGCACGGTGCCCATCTACCAGGCAGGCATCGAGGCTATCGAGAAGCACGGCGCTATCGTCAAGATGAGCGTTGATGATATTTTTAGCGCTATTGAAGAGAACGCTTGTGACGGCGTCGATTTCATTACCGTACACTGCGGCGTCACCCAGGCGGCGATTGACCGGCTTAAAAAGCAGGGACGGGTGACCGACGTCGTTTCCCGCGGCGGCGCTTTTACGGTCGGCTGGATGCTGCATAACGACGCCGAAAATCCTCTCTATGAATATTTCGACCGCCTGCTGGATATCGCTCTTGAATACGACGTTACTCTGAGTCTCGGCGACGGCATGAGACCGGGCAGCCTTGCCGATGCTACCGACCGGACGCAGGTTGAGGAACTGATAATTCTGGGAGAACTGGTGCAGCGTGCCCGGGAAGCCGGCGTTCAGGTGATGGTGGAAGGTCCGGGGCATATACCGCTCGACCAGATTGAGACCAATGTAAGCCTGCAAAAATCACTCTGTAAAGGCGCTCCGTTCTATGTGTTGGGACCGCTGGTAACCGATATCGCTGCCGGGTACGACCATATAACCAGTGCCATCGGCGGGGCTATTGCCGCGATGGCTGGCGCCGACTTTCTCTGTTACGTAACGCCATCAGAACATCTCGCCATACCCGATGTCGACGACGTCAGGGAAGGTGTCATGGCTTCCCGCATTGCCGCCCATGCCGCCGATATCGTCAAAGGCATCAAGGGCGCCCGGGAGAGAGACCGGCAGATGTCCCTGGCCCGTAAACGACTGGACTGGGAAGGCCAGTCCAGGCTGGCGCTGGACCCGGAAAAGTTCAAGAAGACTCACCAGGAGCGTTCTTCGCGCGGCTCGGCCTGCAGTATGTGCGGGAAGTACTGCGCCATGGAACTGGTGGGGCAGTACCTGGGTGTGAAAGCCGGCAAGTGCTAGCTCACGTCGCGCCGGTATTTTGACTCTCCGTGGCATAATACAATAAGCTATAATTCTAAGCCCGGACCGGGCGACACAATGCTATAAGGGGGTGTGTCATGGTTTTTCTACTTGTTATAGGTATCATTATTCTTGGCGTGGGGCTGTATTACTGGCAAACAAACAAGAAGAAACCGGTCGATGCCAGAGACCGAATCGGCGGAGTGGTAGCAGTTATTCTCGGGACAGTGTTAATCCTTGCCTCCATTATCTTCAGTTCGTTTACCACCGTCCCTGCCGGACATCGCGGGGTGGTCATCCGGTTTGGCGCCGTTACCGGTACCATTCTGGATGAGGGACTTCAGACCAAGGTGCCGTTCCTCGACTCCGTTGTAAAAATTTCCGTCCAGACCCAGAAATACGAAGCTGATGCGGCATCGGCTTCAAGGGACCTGCAGGATGTCAGCACCAGAATCGCCCTTAACTGGCGTCTTGACCCGGGCATGACCTCTGAAATTTACCGGACGCTGGGGCTGGAGTATATCGACAGGATTGCGGCTCCGGCTATTCAGGAGACGGTCAAGCAGGTAACGGCAAGGTATAATGCCGAAGACCTTATTCTACGCCGTGACGAGGTCAAGAACGATATCACTTCGGTTCTATCTACGCGTCTGCTGGAGCGCGGTATCATCACCGAGGCGGTATCCATAACCGAGTTCCAGTTCAGCACAACGTTCACCGCGGCTATCGAAGCCAAGGTTGCCGCCGAGCAGGCCGTCTTCGAGGCGAGGAACAAGCTGGAGCGCGTAAAAGTGGAAGCCGAACAGAGGGAAGCCCAGGCAAGGGGAGAAGCCAACGCGCGCATCGCCAAGGCGGAAGGTGAAGCCGAATATATCCGGGTCGTTACCGAAGCCCAGGTCGCCGCCAACGAGGCAATCGGCAAGACACTGACTCCCGAGGTACTCCAGTATATCCTGCTGGACAGGCTGGGAGAAGATATCAAGGTAATAGTGATACCTTCGGGGCAGGGACTCGACCTCGTTCTGCCGGAAGAATATACCGAAATTGACCTGCCGTGAGAATCAGGGCGTAAAAGCGGAATTTTAGATGGTTATCACAAAAAACTTACAGATGATGTCATAAGTCGGAGGACTCTCTGAACATCAGGGTTTACTTGGTTGACATTTGTCACGTTCGTAGTAGAATTAATGTAACATGAAGCTTTTTGGCTCCTCCGGTATACGCGCCGTTTTCGATAAAAATTTACTCAATATTGCTTTCAGAGCAGGCATAGCTGCCGGCGAACATCACGGTAATGTCGTCATCGGCAGGGATACCCGCACTTCCGGCGACGCTATGAAGCACGCCGTTATTTCCGGTCTTCTCGCTGCGGGGGCTCGCTGTCAGGATGCCGGGATAGTGCCCACGCCCACTCTCGCCTATGTTACCCGTAATTTCGATGCCGGTATCATGATAACCGCCTCCCACAACCCCCCGGAATACAACGGTCTCAAGCTCCTTAATCCGGACGGCTCCTCCTTCGGTCCTTTGCAGCAGGCTTCACTGGAAGAAGCGGTATTATCCGAATCATATCGGACTACTCACTGGGAAGAAATCAAGGACGGTGCTGTATATGAAGGGGCTGGTGAGCATCATATAGAAGGCATATTGCGGAGTTTTCCGGATGAGTTAAAGGTCAGGGTTGTCGTGGACGCCGGCTGCGGAGCGGCTTCTAAGGTCACTCCACACTTGCTGGAGAGACTCGGTTGCGAGGTGATAACCCTGAACTGCTATCACAGCGGATTTTTCCCTCGCGGCAGCGAACCGGTGGAAGCGAACCTCCAGGAATTATGCCGGACGGTCAGGGAATCAGGAGCCGCCGTCGGCATTGCCCATGACGGCGATGCCGACCGCATGATGGCTGTCGATGAACGGGGCAGGTTTATCTCCGGCGACAGATTGCTGGCGATACTGGCGCAGGCTGTTGAAGCCGGGGAAGTGGTAACCACCCTGGATGCCTCGATGGTCATAGAGACGCTGGGCTTTCGCGTCCGGCGTACCCGGATAGGCGATACCTGGGTGTCCGAGGAACTGAAAAAAGGCGGCGACTTCGGCGGAGAGACCTCCGGGGCCTGGATTTTCCCGGCTGTATCGCTGTGTCCCGACGGCATTTATGCCGCGGCACAAATCGCGTCGATAGCCAGTCGGCGCAGGCTTTCAGAATTAGCCGATGCCATACCGGTTTATCCGCTGCGTCGAGGCAGCACCGAAAGTAACGGCGTTGACATATCACGCCTGGAGTCCAGACTGAAAGCTCTGGAGCCGGTATCTATCAGCAATATGGACGGTATGAAACTGGACTTCGATGACGGCTGGCTGCTGGTCAGGCCTTCCGGCACCGAGCCGAAAATAAGGCTGACCGCGGAAGCCAGGACAGAAGCACGAATGCAGGAATTATTTAGTAAAGGGCTTCAGGCTGTCGAGGGTTCAGTAAAAACCGGAGGGAGAAGAAGTTGAAGGCGGTTATTTTAGCTGCCGGCGAAGGCAACCGGATGCGACCGCTTACCAGCAACCGGCCCAAAGTGATGCTTCCCCTCGCCAATAAACCCATTCTGGAGCACCTGCTTATCGAGGTTAAAGAAGCCGGTGTTACCGACTTTATTTTAATCGTCGGCTACTGTGACGAGCAGGTGAGGAGCTATTTCGGGAAAGGCGAAAAATGGGGCGTCAGCATCGCTTATTCGGAACAGCGGAAGCAGCTGGGCACGGCGGACGCCATCCGGATGGTCGAGGGCATGATGGCGGAGAATTTCCTGGTCATTAACGGCGACGTGGTCGTCAGCCGTAAAGATATTAAAAAATTCGTCAAAAATACCCGGAACACTATGGGGATTATTGAAGTCAAAGACCCGCGCGGTCTGGGGATGGTCGAGTTATCCGGTAAAAAAGTAGCCGGCATTTATGAAAAATCAGACCAGCCGCCGACCCTAATGGCTAATACCGGACTGTATCTTTTTACCCTGGAGATATTCGACGCCATAGCGCGGACGGAGAAGTCGCCGCGGGGCGAGTACGAGATAACGGATTCATTGAAGATACTCATGTCGGCAAAGTCGGGACTGTACTATCAGGAGCTGCGGTACTGGCTTGATATCAGTTACCCGTGGGATTTGCTGTCCGCCAACGAGTCCATGCTGGCGGGGCTGAAGGCTCAAAACCTGGGAGTTGTCGAGGAGAATGTGGTATTCAAGGGGGCGGTCGCCATCGGTAAAAATACCGTGGTAAAGTCCGGCGCCTATATCGAGGGCCCGGTAATCATCGGGGAAGACTGCCAGATAGGGCCGAATTGCTACATCCGTCCGACCACGACTATTGGTAACCGCTGCCACATCGGCGCCGGCGTGGAAGTAAAAAATTCGCTGATAATGAACGGAAGCAAAATACCGCACCTCAACTATGTCGGCGACAGTGTCATCGGCGAAGACTGTAACCTGGGGGCGGGTACCAAGATTGCCAATCTCAGGCTGGATAAAGAGAATATCAAGGTAGCCGGTACGAATACCGGCCGGCGCAAGTTGGGCGCCATCATCGGCGACGGTGTCGAGACCGGTATAAATACGTCTATTAATGTTGGCTGTATAATCGGAAATAACACTTTCATCGGGCCGGGGATGGTGGTCAGCGGGACGATATTACCCGATACCAATTTATTTTAGGGGTGGTTTATGAAACAGGCAGTGATACTGGCAGCGGGGGAGGGGCAGCGGCTCAGGCCGTTTACGGTAAACCGACCGAAAGCGATGATTTCCATCGCGGATAAGCCGATACTGCAGTTTATTATAGAGTCACTGGCGCAGAACGGCATCCGCGATATTATCCTGGTGGTCGGCTACCGCAAGGATCAGGTCTACGATTACCTGGGTTCCGGGGATAGATGCGGCGTCAACATAACCTATGTCAATCAGATGTCGCAGCTGGGCACCGCCCATGCGCTGACACAGGTAAAGGACGCCGTCGAAAACGAGTTCCTGGTGCTGTCCGGAGATAATTTAATAGAAGCGTCTACCATTGCCGATTTTGTTCAGGTAAAGCCCGAAGCCCTGCTGGTGAAGCGGGTCAGCGACCCATTCCGTTACGGGGTGGTGAACATCGAGGACGGAGAGGTGCGGGACATCGTCGAAAAACCCGCCGAGGCGAAAAGCAACCTGGTGAATACCGGAATTTATGCCTTTACCAGGGATATTTTCAAGTTCACCGAGTCCGTACTGGACATCCCGGATGCCCTGAATAACATGATTGCCGGGGGCTATACTATCAATGCCCTGGAGACCGAAGCCACCTGGCTGGACATAGTCTACCCGTGGGATATCATCAGCCTCAATAACGCCGTGCTGAGAAATATTGAGGTCAGCCTGGGGGGAACCATCGAAGCCGGCGTCTCGATAAAAGGCAAGGTTGTGGTGGGCAAGGACTCCCTGGTGCGGTCCGGCTCATGTATATACGGTCCGGTGGTTATCGGCTCGGGATGCGATATCGGACCACAGGTGTCTATCATGCCGGCCACCAGCATCGGCGATAACGTCACCATCTCGTCTTTTACCGAAATAAAAAACAGCACCGTCGGGGATGACGTAAACATTGGTCCCGGCTGCATCATCAGTGATTCGGTTATTGATAAAGGCTGCGTACTGAGGGGGCGATTCACCGCCCTCGGCGGGAAGAGCGAAATCAGGGTCAATGACGAAAGCCCGGAGATTAACGTGGGCGTTATCATGGGCGAAGAATGCAGCGTGGAAAGCAATGTAACGGCGCAGCCGGGAGTAATTATCGGCAACTACTGTCAAATCCAGATGACCAAGGTACTCAGCGGCCGCATACCTGACCGCAGTCTGGTGTACTAAATTGATTAGCCTTTTTAATTATGGATAAGGATTTATAAATCGTGTGTGGCATCATCGGTTATATAGGTGCTAAAAAAGCTCAGCCGATACTCCTTAACTGCCTGAGTAAGCTGGAGTACCGGGGCTATGATTCCTGCGGCATTGCCGTGATGGCTGAAGACGTTCAGGTCTATAAAGACCTCGTCAGGGTGAAAGCCTTGGCTAAAGCGGCGCCGTCTTTAGACGGGTCGATAGGCATCGGCCATACCCGGTGGGCGACTCACGGCGAGCCGTCTAAATTGAATGCCCATCCGCACTGCGACTGCACCGGCCGGATTGCCGTGGTGCATAACGGCACGATTACCAATTTCCTCAGGTTAAGGGAGCAGCTTATCGCCGAAGGGCATATCCTGGCTTCGGAGACCGATACCGAGGTGCTGGCGCACCTTATCGAGAAATACTATGATGATGATTTTGCCGCGGCTGTTGAAACGGCGCTCCATGATGTTGAGGGCGCGTACACCATGATTGCATTGATGTCCGGTGAGTCCAGACTGATAGCCGCCAGGAAGGACAGCCCCTTGATTATCGGCATCGGCGACCGGGAGAACTACATAGCCTCGGACGTACCGGCTTTGCTGGACTACACCAGCCGGGTTATCTATCTGGAGGACGGGGACATCGCCCTGGTAACCGCCGATGGCGTCGCGCTTAAAAACGGTGAGGCCGATATTGTCAGGGAAGAACATAAAATTATGTGGAGTGTCGAAGACGCTCAGAAGGGCGGTTACGAGCACTTCATGCTCAAGGAAATACACGAGCAGCCCAAGGTCATCCGCGATACGCTGACGGAATACATTTCGGCGGGCGAACCGGCGGCTGACCTGACCGTGGGCGGCGGTCTGGAGGATATTCTCATACTTGCCAGCGGGACCTCCTATCACGCCGGGATGGTGGGGAAATATATACTGGAAGGACTGATTAATGTCCCGGTAAGAGTCGAACTGGCGTCCGAGTATATCTACAGCGGCCAGGCGTCAGCCCGGAATAAAGCCATCGTTATCACCCAGTCCGGCGAGACGCTCGATGCGTTGAAAGCCATTAAAAGGTTGAAGGAAGTCGGCTGCCGGGTGATTACTCTCACTAACGTTGTCGGCAGCACGGCGAGTCGTATTTCCGACCAGGCCGTCTATACCCGGGCGGGACCGGAGATAAGCGTCGCCGCCACGAAGACCTTTATTGCCCAGCTTATCGCCCTGTACTGGATTACCGTACCCTATGCCAGGGTCGATATCAGGAAACTGGACGACCTTATCCTGGAACTCCGGCAGTTACCGGCAAAAGTCCAGCAGGTACTTGATAACGAAGGGGCAATTGCGGAGCACGCCCGGCAGCTGGCGAAGTATGACAATATCTTTTATATCGGCCGGGGGATTAATTATCCCGTCGCTCTTGAAGGCGCTTTGAAATTGAAGGAAATTTCCTATATTCACGCCGAGGGTTATGCTTCCGGGGAGCTCAAGCACGGGCCGTACGCCCTTCTGGGGGAACAGGCGGCTGTGGTGGCTGTTGTCACCGGGGATAATACCTATGAAGCTATTACCACCAGCATCAAAGAAATTAAAGCCAGGAAGTCGCCGGTGCTGGCGGTGGTCAGCGAGGGGGACGAAACCATGGTAGAGCTGGCTGACTCGGTTATCAGCGTGCCGCAGACCGACCCCCTGTTTTCCCCGGTGGTAAACGCCGTGGTTCTGCAATTGCTCGCTTATTATGTCGCTAAAGAACGGGGATGCCCCATAGATTTCCCCAGGCATCTTGCCAAGACCCTCACTGTGGAATAAATTCGGCATTTGCCGTCAGCGCTTTCGTCAATTGCCCTCTGGGTTGAATGTTCCGGGGTATGGTACAATTGAACTGTATATGGGTATCAAGAACGTAGCTACGAATCGAAAAGCCTATCATAACTATTTTATTAGCGACAGCATCGAGGCGGGTATTGTGCTTACGGGCTCGGAGATAAAGTCGGTCAGGGGCGGGCGCGTGAGTCTGGGTGATGCCTACGTACGACCCGAAAACGGGGAACTCTGGCTCCACAACGCTCACATTGCCCGGTACGAGGCAAGCAGCTACATGAGCCATGAGCCGACCCGACCCCGGAAGCTGCTGCTGCACCGCAAGGAGATTGACAATCTTTCCAGTAAGGTGGCTGAAAAGGGATTGACGCTGGTGGCGACAAAAATGTACATTAAGGGTCATGTAGCTAAAGTGGAAATAGCCCTGGCAAAGGGTAAGAAGCTCTACGATAAGCGCGAGGCTATCAGCCGCCGTGACGCGGAGAGAGAACTGGCCAGGTCGGTTAAAATCCGGTAGAATATATCTTGGAGGAGGTCTTTCAGGCTGTCCTCAATAAATGGGGACGCGCGGGTTCGACAGGGGAAGTAGGTTACAGAATTGCAGGCTGAGGTGCCGCTACCTCATTAAACCGGTGGCAAAACACAAACGCCGAACCAGAAATGGTTGCAGCCTAATTAACTAGGTTGCCATCCAGCCTGACCCCGCCCCGACGGGTCGGGACTGGGTGCCGAAAAGTCGGGGTGCCACTGCCCCGATGCCGGTACGGGCGGTGAAAGAATAATCGGCTGGTCCGGCTTAACTCGGTCAGTTGAGGTAAGCCGGGTAAGATTAAAGAGCTGACTAAGCCTGTAGGATATTCTGGACAGCTTCTTCTGGACGGGGAGTTCAACTCTCCCCCGTCTCCACCATAGCATAATCAGGCTTCTGAGTAATTCCGGAGCCTGTTTCTTTTTATTTTACGCTAGGTCTGTGCCCGCATCGGCATCCCGCAGTACGCACACCGGCAATCCCCGGGTATCCTCTCGCCCTTGATAATTTTTCAATTACTATTGACAAATAGCAAATTATATACTAATATTTATGCTTAATAAAGAGAACTTAAGAGAACTAAAAGGAATATAAGAGATATCGTACATATTATCTGGAAAGGGGGAAGCAATGTATACAAAATCAGGAACTGTACTGGTAGTCGATGATGAACCAAGTGTGGCTGATTTACTTTACGAAGACCTGACGGAATTGGGGTATGAATGTTTTAAGGCCACAACCGGAGAAGATGCCCTGGAAAGGTTGCTAAAAGACGATTACGATTTGATGTTGTTAGACCTCAAGTTACCGGGTATATCCGGGATAGATATTCTTAAAGAAGTTAAATCAAACCACCCCGGAACAAAGGTTATTGTAGTGACTGCTTTAAAAGATGTCCAGACCGCCGTGGAAGCCATGAAGGCGGGGGCTATAGATTATATAACCAAGCCCTTTGACCTTGAGGAGATAAATACCAGTATTGAAGAGAATTTTAAAACAAACAACGTTAATGATACCAGGCTTAATCTCGAGGAGGAAACTCCAATGATTGATGAAGAGACAGGTTGGACGCGTTTCCTTAATGATATATCTGAGGGTGTTTGTACTTGGTTGGACTCCCTCACCGGTTATATAATTTCTTTAACGGTAATTGAAGAAACTGTTAACATCGCCCGGGATTTGAAAATACCCGGGAACCGAATTGACGAGTGGGCAGATAGCAGGCGAAAAGATATCAAAAGGACTAAAATCCTGGAACGCCTTATGGAGAAAGGTTAACAGATAATATGCCGGAACTTATGACTATTGAGGAATTGGAACAATACCTTAGATTCACCAGGAAAACAATCTATAAACTGCTTAAGCGGGGTGACATCCCGGCAGTTAAAATTGGAAACAAGTGGAGATTTGACAGAGAAAGAATCGATAAATGGCTGCATCGGGATACGGAAAGGGTGAAGCTTCGTATTCTGGTTATTGATGATGACGATATAATTCTATCTTTATTTAAAGAAACGCTGGAAGAAGAGGGATATGCAGTAGTGACCGCTGATTCCGGTACCAAAGGCATTACATACATTGAAAACCAGGACTTTGATCTGATATTCCTTGATTTGAAAATACCCGGCACCAATGGAGCTGAGATTTTTCAGGAACTGAAGAGTATCAAAAGAGATCTGCCGGTTATTATTATTACCGGTTTTAAGGACAGCGAAATGATGGAAAGAGCTATGAAACAAGGACCTTTTGGCGTCATGCTTAAACCGTTTAACGACTTAGAAATAACCTCGGCGGTCAGTAACTTCCTCTATGTCAATAAAAAGTTAAGAAGAGAGTAATTACAGAAGCTTGATGTTTAGTGCCTTTTTGTTGCTGCCGTGAAGATAAATCAATATACGGGGAAGTGCGATATGAAAAAAGATAGAGATAAGACAAAAGCGGAACTTATGCAGGAACTTAAGAACATGCGCCAACAGCTTATTGACTCTGGAGTATCAGAGACCGAACACGAGCAGGACGATAACACGCAGTCACTTCCGGAGGAGTATATCAGGCTGTTCGAGCTTTTCCCGCTAGGTACCACAATCCTTGATATGAAGGGTAGGATAATATACTGTAATTCTGCCCTTTATACTATAGGAGGCTACACCAGAGATGAAATGGTCGGTAGGCATTTCACCAAAATAGTTGCACTCCACTCCAAAGATATTCCCGGATTTATCCGTATTTTCAGTTCCATGCTGACGGGTAAAATACCCAAACCATTCGAGACCGCTTATCAGCGCAAAGACGGAACTACCGGCTATACAGAACTCACCGTGAGTATGATAAACATTGATAGAAAGCGATATATCCTGGCAATTCAACGTGACATTACCGAGCGTAAGCAAATTGAAGAAGAGCTAAAGGAGAGTGAGAAAAGATTCCGTATCGCCAGCCAGATGGCCAGTGACGTGGTTTACGAGAGAGACCTGCAGACGGGTATCGCTACTTTTTACGGCGATATCGACAGTCATTTAGGTTATGAACCTGGCGGGTATCCGCGCAATATGGAAGGCTGGCGCGAACATGTTCACCCGGAAGACCTCGCCTGGATAGACGGGCTTAGCATAGACCAGATAAGTACAGATGTGCCATACGGTATAGAGTACCGTATGAGAAAGAAAGACGGGACATACATGACGTGGTGGGATCGAGTCACGTTGATAAAGGATACAAAGACAGGCAAGCCTGTAAAATGGATTGGGGCGGCAACTGATATCACCGAGAGGAAGAAGGCTGAGGAAAGACATCAGACAATCCTGAGAACAACCATCGACGGATTCTGGACGGTCGATTTAGAAGGGAAATTTCTTGAAGTTAACGATGCATATTGTCAGATGCTTGGCTACACGCGGGAAGAACTCCTCGGGATGTCTATCAAGGACGTCGAAGCCATAGAGAGCCAGGGAGACATACGGGCAAGAATACAAAAAATTATTGAGCAGGGCTCAGACCGCTTTGAGACACGTCATAAGCGTAAAGACGGTCAGGTTATCGATGTTGAGGTCAGCACCAACTACCTGGATATTGAAGGCGGACAGCTCCCCGTATTCGTCAGAGATATCACCGAACGTAAAAAGGCTGGGGAGGCATTAAAACGGTCTGAAGAAAAATACAGAAGCGTGGTCGAGGTTGTCCCCGACGGTATTGTAACGATAGACACCTCTGGCGTGATTACGTCGATGAACAAGGCAGTAACGGATATCACCGGCTTTTCCGAGGGAGAAATCGTTGGTAAACATATCTCAAAGGTCCCGGTCATAAGCCTGAAATCCGTATCTGACGCTGTCAAGGTATTCGGTAACATTATCAAGGGTAAAGGACCCGCGGTGATAGAGATGCCCTGCCGGAAGAGGGACGGCACCCCGAGGATTGGCGAATTCCGCGCCAATCTCATGAAAACGGCTGGTAAAGTCACCGGCATCCAGGTAATGGCAAGAGATGTTACCGAGCGTAATAAAGCGGAGGAAGCACTAAAGGAATCCGAGGAAAAGTTTTCCAAGGCATTTCGCTCCAGCCCGGATAGAGTCGTCATCTCCAGTCTTAAAGACGGCAAATTCATCGATGTAAACGATAGCTACCTTAAATTTACCGGCTACACCCGGGAAGAAGTAATTGGTAAAAGCGTGGTGAAACCTGGCCACTGGGTGAATCCGGAACAACGTCGGAGGATTGTAGAGACACTTAAAGAGGGAGGCGAGGTTTCCAGCGAAGAAGTACAACTATATATAAAATCAGGCGAGATACGCACGTCCCTTTTCTCCGCGGAATTAATTGATATAGGCGGGGAACCATGTATGATATCCGTAGCTACCGATATCACCGAGCGCAAACGGGCGGAAGAAGCGCTGAGAGAAAGCGAAGAATTTAGTACCAGCCTGTTGAATAATTCCCCAATCCCCACGCTGGTCATTAGTCCGGATACCTCAATAAGATACGTTAATCCTGCCTTCGAGAAGCTAACCGGTTTTTCCTCTGAAGAGACTCTTGGCAGGAAAACTCCGTACCCCTGGTGGACCAAGGAAACGCTCGGTAAGACAAGCAGTGACCTTAAACAGGCTATGCAACATGGATTAGTGGGAACCGGGGAGCTTTTTCAGAAGAAAGACGGAGGGCGGTTCCAGGTTGAAATTACCTCGACGCCAGTAATGAAGGACGGAGAATTAAGCTTTTATCTCGCGAACTGGGTGGATGTTACCGAACGCAAGCGGGCGGAAGAAGCGTTAAAGGAAAGCGAGGAAAAGTTCCGGACGCTGTATGAAACGATGGCTCAGGGGGTTTTATACCAGACCAGTAACGGCGAAGTAATCTCTATGAACCAGGCGGCCGAACAAATCCTGGGTTTAACCCTGGAACAAATAAAAAACCCGGAGATAATCAATGTCAACCTGATAGCTATACATGAAGATGGCACCCCTTATCCGGCCGAAGAACATCCCACCATGGTTTCTCTAAAAACAGGTAAACCCATAAAAGACTCCATTATGGGAATATATAACAGGCAAGAAAAAGGCTACCGATGGATAAATATCAATTCCGTTCCGCAATTCAAACCCGGTGAAGACAAACCGTATCAAGTTTTTGTTACATTCAGCGATATTACCGAACGCAAGCGGGCGGAGCAAGCGCTTGCCGACGAAGCAACCCGCCGGCGTATTCTCGTCGAGCAGTCCAGAGACGGCATTGTCATCCTAGACCGGGAAGGTCGTGTATATGAGTCTAACCAGCGGTTTGCTGACATGCTCGGATATACTATCGAGGAAGTACGTCAGCTGAATGTATTTGATTGGGAATACCTGTACCCGCGCGAGCGAGTACTGGAAATGATACGGACTGTTGACGAAGCCGGCGATCACTTTGAGACGCAGCACGTCCGTAAAGACGGCAGCACTTATGACGTGGAAATCAGCACCAACGGTGCCACATTCGCCGGTCAGAAGCTTATTTTCTGCGTGTGCCGGGATATTACCGAGCGTAAAAAAGCGGAGGCAGCGCTGCGGGAAAGCCATAACTATCTCCAGAGACTGACCGACTCCATGGGGGATGCGGTCTTCTCCGTAAAAATGCCGGAGAGAGTAATTGAGTGGGCTAATGATTCATTCAAGCTTATTGGTTATGAACCCGAGGAATGTGTTGGCAGGACTACCGAATTTCTTTACCCTGATAAAGACGAATTTTTAAAATTCGGACGTAAGTTGACAAAGACTATAAAAGCGGGCAAGGACATTATGCATACCGAACAGCTATTGAAGAAAAAAGACGGCGAGGTCTTTCCCGCGGAAGTCACCGCTACCGTTCTTAAAGAAGGGACGGAGATTGCCGGCATCACCAGCATTATCAGGGACATCTCAAAGCGTAAACAGCAGGAAAGACACCGGGAATTCAGCCAGAGGTTGCTGGAAATTGCCAATCTCGGTCAGGAGCTGGTACCCACACTCCAACAGTTTGTACAAGTACTTAAAAATTATAGCGGTTGCGCCGCCGTAGGTATCCGTATCCTGGACAGCGAAGGCAATATTCCCTACAAAGCTTACACGGGCTTCGGTCGGGACTTCTACGAATCGGAAAGCCCCCTTTCTATCAATTCGGACGAGTGCATGTGCATTAACGTAATAAAGGGAGATACAGACCCCGACTTACCGTTTTACACGCAAAATGGCTCATTCTACATGAACGGCACCACAGCTTTTCTGGCGTCCGTCTCGGCAGAGGAGAAAGGCGCTACACGAAACGTGTGTAACGAGTTCGGGTACGAGTCCGTGGCGCTGGTGCCAATCCGCATGGGAAACGACCTACTGGGGCTGATTCATATAGCTGATACGAAAACCGATATGGTACCGCTTGACCTGGTCAACAGGCTGGAAGAAATATCTCCCCAGCTTGGCCTGGCTATCCGGCGGCTACAGACAGAACATGAACTGGCAGAGGAAAAGGAACGCCTAGAGGTAACCCTGCGCAGCACCGGAGACGGAATAATTGCCGTTGATACCGATGGAGTTGTGGTGCTGCTCAATAGAGCAGCTGAGGAGATGACCGGATGGACGCAGAAGGAGGCTGCTGGCAGAGCCATCAGGGAGGTCTTTAATATTATCGAAGAGCGAAACCAAAAGCCAGCTTCCGATCCGGTTGAGAGCGTAATCAAGACAGGCAGCATTATCGGTCTGGCTAATCATGCGGTGCTGAAATCACGGGACGGCACAGAACGGTTGATTGCCGACAGCGGTGCCCCCATCCATGACGAACAGGGTAGGGTGTTCGGCGTGGTGTTAGTCTTCCGTGATATTACCGAATCGCAGAAATTACAGGAAGAACAAGCAAGAGTTGCCAAACTGGAATCAGTAGGCACTCTGGCTGGCGGCATTGCCCACGACTTTAATAACCTTCTCACCGGCATCATGGGCAACATCGGGCTGGCCAAGAGGCATATCAAACCGGAAGACAAGGCTTTCGAGAGGCTGGAAGAAGCGGAGAAGGCATCGGTGAGAGCCAGAGATTTAACTCAACAACTATTGACCTTCGCCAGAGGCGGCATGCCGATAAAAACGCTTGTTTCCCTCACAGAGCTAATCAAAGAATCGGCCACTTTTGCTCTAAGAGGCTCGAACGTTAGACTTGAGTTATCTCTGCCGGATGGTTTGTGGGTGGTTGAGGTTGACGAAGGGCAAATAAACCAGGTTATTCATAATATAGTAATTAATGCTGATGAAGCTATGCCTTCGGGAGGTAAACTATATATAAACGCTCAGAACCTGGTTATCAAGAGAATGGGAGCCCTGCCGCTACCTAAAGGCAATTATCTTGAGATAGACATAAAAGATGAAGGAATTGGTATGTCTAAAGAACAGCTTGCCAAGATATTCGAACCCTATTATACCACCAAACAGAAAGGAAGCGGGTTGGGTTTGTCCACGGCTTATTCCATCATCAAAAGTCATAGTGGTTATATTTATGCCGAATCTACTCAGAATGCAGGTACGACTTTCCATTTATATCTTCCAGCTTCCGAGAAGCGTGCCACCGAAAGGGAGGAGGTGAGGGAGGAAATGCGCAGTACCGGTAAAGGTAAAATTTTGATAATGGATGATGAGGAGATAATCAGGGATATGCTGGCGGATATGCTGCCAATCTCCGGCTATGAGGTAGAACTTACCGGGAACGGTGAAGAGGCGATAACAATGTATGCCGATGCCAAAGATTCGGGAAGACCGTTTGACGCCGTTATTATGGACTTGACCATACCGGGGGGAATGGGGGGTAAGGAAGCCATCAAGAAGCTACTTGAAATAGACCCTGGTGCCAGGGTAATCGTTTCCAGCGGTTATTCTACCGACCCCATAATGTCTGAATATAAGAAATATGGATACAGTGCTGTTATTACGAAGCCTTATAGTGTCAGTCAAATGGAAAATACACTGCGTGATATCTTGAAAAGAAAGAAGTAAGTCGTGTTTCTCTTACCCGGTATGAAGATAGACCATATTCGAGTAATCAGTTGGTGATGTTATATAATACGTGAAATCTGCGATTAGCTTTCTCCCCGCATGATTAACTTTGTCCCTTAATTTAAACACTGTAAGAGTAGATGAAACCAAACCAGTTGATGATATATCATGTTTCGGAGAGAGACTGACTATCCCCGTCTCCAATCTGAAAAATCAGGAAGCTGGTAGTAATTCTACCGGCTTTTTTAATATCGTGTATCTAATAAAAAGTCATTTTGTGACCCCTGTTTAAATTGAGAAAAGGATCTTTTCATAGCTAAGTCTGTGTAGACTTCCCGATGTTTATTCAATTGTGACCACATTTACATCAGTTAGTGATGATTGTAATGACTGGCGATGTGCTGATTATATCTCGGCACTGAACAAAGTGGTTAACGTGTAGTTCTCGAGGCCGGTTAATATCTGAGTTTTTCAAATAACGGTACCGGTTTAGTCATAACGGTAGTATTATTCACTTTCCCTGGCTATTTCCTGCTGATATACTATATTGCTAATTACCCTTTAGAGCCCTCTTTCAGCCCTCTTGACAAACGGCAGTTCCAGCAGTAATTTATAGGGTATCGGGTTGGGGTAGAGATGGGCAAGAAAAAAACGGGTACGACCAGGCTTAAAGAAAACAGGCTGAAAGCCGACCTGCAGAAGGTAATTAATGCCGTCGAAGATGAACTGCTGGTGGTCGACTCCGAGTACCGTGTCAGGTTCGCCAATGCCGCTATGCGCCAGAAATATCAGGAAAAAGGCGGCGCCATCGTTGGTAAGTTGTGCTACAAAGTATTTCACGACCGAGATATTCCTTGCCGTGAACCTTTATGGGAATGTCCACTCCAGCAGGTATTGGCAGCGGGCAAAATGATGACGGCTATCCATCCGGTTACCATCCATGGCATTCACAATTACGTAAAAATTGCGGCTTACCCTCTTACTGATAAGCAAGGTAATACCATAGCCATCGTTGAATCGAGGAGGGACGTTACCGCGGAAAGGGAACTCGAGACGCAGATTCTACGTAGACATCATCAGCTGCTGGCATTGAACCATATTTCCAGCGCTGTCAGCGGACTTCATGACCTGGACACCATATTAAAAACTGCCATGGATAACGTCCTGGAACTGGTTAATAGTGACATCGGGGGAATACTACTTTTCGACGAAGAGACCAATACTCTGACTTACCGTGTGCAGCGCGGACTTTCTGCAAAATATGTTGAAGAAACGCATATTTCACTCGGTGAGAGCATAGCCGGACAGGCGGCTAAAAACGGAGAACCCATCATAGTTGAAGATATTACCAAAGACCCCCGTATCACTCGGCCTGACATCGTTCTGGCGGAGGGACTAAGGGGATTCGTCAGCATTCCTCTGAAAGCCAAGGACAAGGTAACGGGAGTGATGAATATCGCCAGTCATATGGTAAATCGATTCGCCTCCGATGATGTCTCTTTACTGAAGTCAATTGGTGATTATCTGGGGACGGCGATCGAGCAGGCGAGGTTGTACGACCGTCTGGCGCAGGCGGGGGAAAGATATCGGGCATTGCTTCAACACGCCCTGACGGCACAGGAGCAGGAGCGTAAAAGAATCGCCCGTGAATTGCACGACGAAACAAGCCAGGCTATTACCAGCCTGACTCTTAGTCTTCAGGCTATAATGACCATCGCGGAAATGAAGGGTATAGGGGACGATGAGTTCTTAGAAAAGGTTAAAGCCACGCACTCCTTTGCTGTCCATGCCGGGCATGAAATCGTGCGACTCATGAAAGAACTCCGCCCCAGCTTGCTGGATGAACTTGGTATGCCGGCGGCTATTCACCGCTATGCCAAGGATACACTTCAATCGCACGGGATAGAAGTCACTGCCGAGTTCCAGGGCGCCGACAAACGGTTCCCCCCGGAAGTGGAAGTGACTCTTTTCCGCGTCGCCCAGGGACTAATCGGCAATATACTCGAACATTCCGAAGCTGAAAATGCCCTTATCAAACTGGAATGCGATGGTAAAGAGTGTATGCTGTACATAGAGGACGATGGAAAAGGCTTTGACGTGAAAAAACTGACCCGTGTTGACCCCAGCGGCCGAGGTGCAGGTCTTTTTACCCTCAAGGAGAGGGTAAGTCTGGCGGGAGGGCAATGTCATATTGATTCTAAACCGGGGCAGGGTACCAAGGTAACCGTGAAAGTACCGCTAACGGAAATCTAGCCCGTGAAGAAGATAAAAGTACTAATAGTCGACGACCATACCCTCGTGCGGGCAGGGATCCGCTCTCTGCTGGCACTTGTCGAAGGTATTGAAGTGGTCGGCGAGGCATCGGACGGGAAGGAAGCCCTGGCAAAGGTGAAGAGCCTGATGCCCGACGTGGTACTCATGGACCTGGCTATGCCCGTCATGGGTGGACTGGAAGCCACGCGCCGCCTGCGTAAAGAATATCCGGCACTAAAGGTTTTGGCGTTGACACAGTATGACGATAGTGAATATGTCATACCCATCATCGAGGCTGGCGCCAGCGGGTTTGTTACCAAGATGTCAGCGTTTTCAGAGCTTGCCGCCGCCATTGAGGCGGCTTATAAAGGAGAATCTTACCTGTCTCCTACCGCCGCTACGGCTCTGGTAGAAGAATACCAGCAGAAAATACCATCGGAAGGGGAGCAGGACCCATACCAGCAATTAACTGACCGTGAAAGAGAAGTGCTCAAACTGGTTGCGGAGGGACATACCAGCCGGAAAATCGCTGATATGCTGGTCGTCAGCCCCAAAACGGTGGAGTGGTATAAAAGCAGCTTGATGAAAAAACTCAGCCTTCATAGTCGAACTGACCTTATCAAATATGCCATACGCAAGCGGATAATTACGATATAAGGTTATCTGTCATATATCCTCAAACCAGTACTTTTCCGGGCAGTTACTCAGGGTATTTCCCGGTTAATATTCCAGAGACGTAACCTAATGCTTTCCGTTGCCTTTCCTATTGTCTATCAAACAGCTCCCGGCGTAATAATACAATGTAAGATTGGCTGTTCACTGTTACCGCTCAACCCGGTATGAGGTATCTGCCGATGAGTGTGGTAAACAAGAGCTATCCGCAAAACAGTTCGGATAACACTCCGGACCATAGTCTGGCACCTCCCTGCCAGGATGCCTGCCCTCTACATATGGATATCAGGGAATATGTCAATCTGGTTTCCCAGGGCAGGATTATGGAGGCGCTCCAGGTTATCAGGACGGGGAATCCGTTTCCTTCTATCTGCGCGTATGTGTGCACTCACCCCTGTGAAGAAGCCTGCCGCCGCTCCCAGGTGGATAAACCCGTGGCTATCCGTTCGCTTAAAAGGTTCGCCGTGGAATTCGGCGGGGACAGGATGGTACAGGTTGAAGCCGAAACCACGCATAAGGAGAAGGTCGCCATCGTGGGTTCCGGTCCGGCCGGCCTGGCCTGCGCGTACTACCTGAAGAAATTCGGCTATCCCGTGACGATTCTCGAGGCCCATTCCGAATTAGGAGGCATGCTCCGCGTGGGCATACCCCAGTACCGTCTCCCCCGTGAGGTGCTGGATATCGAAGTCCAGAGACTCAGGCACATGGGCATTGAAATCAGAACCAATACCCGGGTGGTATCCCTGGACCTGCTGTTTGAACTGGGTTACAAGGCTATATTTATCACCATTGGTGCCCATCAAAGCCTCAGAATGGGTATCGAGGGAGAGGAGAGTCCCGGTGTAATCGATGGCGCTACTTTTCTTCGTGAAGTCAACCTGGGGCTCAAGCCGTTCCTTGGGAGAAAGGCCGTTGTGGTGGGAGGAGGTAATGTAGCCGTCGATGCGGCGCGTACGGCTATCCGTCTGGGCGTCAAGAAAGTCACTATTCTTTACCGTCGTACCCGTGCGGAAATGCCTGCGGACCCCTCGGAGATTGAACAGGCGCTGGAAGAAGGCATAAAAATTAAGTACCTGGCAACTCCTACCAAAATAGAAACTCAGGATAAAAGGTTGAAAGTGACCTGTACTAAGATGAAACTCGGCGAGCCTGACGAGAGCGGACGGCGTCGGCCCGTACCCGTTAAAGGCAGTGAGTTCAGTAGGGTATACGATACCCTGATTGGCGCTATCGGACAGGCACCTCAGGCTCCCGATGATTTCGGCGTCCGCATCGGCAGGGGCAGCACGATACAGGTTGACCCGAGTACGCTTAACACCAACCGGACCGGAGTTTTTGCCGGGGGCGATGCCGTCACCGGACCGGCGACGGTGACCGAAGCACTGGCTGCCGGCAGACTGGCGGCGCTCCGTATCGATGATTATCTCCAGCACCGCTACCCGTTACCTGTGAAAGAAGACAAAGAGAAGCTGAGCGGAGACCTGCTGCCGGAAACCATAGAGATGATTAGAAAGATAGAACGTGTCGAACCTCCGAGTCTGGCAAGCGAAGTCAGGGCAAAAGACTTCGAGACGATTGAACAGGTTTACAGCTGGGAACAAGCTATAAATGAAGCTCGGAGGTGTCTGCGGTGCGGCGTAGGCGTGGAAATCCTGTTTCAGGACAAGTGCGCCACCTGCCTTACCTGTCTGAGAGCGTGTCCTTACCACGTACCTCGTCTGGACTCCAGCGGTACCATCATTATACCGGCCGACCAGTGCCAGGCCTGCGGTATCTGCGTGGCAGAATGTCCCGCCAAGGCGATTGTCCTGAGAAAACCGTACGACCGGCGTCAGGTTAATGACGAACTCGACCACGTTATCAAACTAACTGCCGAATCGAAAAACAAGCCCTTGATCATCGGATTTTGCTGCCAGTACGGTCTTTACGGCACCGGTGCTCTGGCTAATCTCTGGCGGGGAGCTAAGGCGGGTGTCAGCATTGTGCCGGTTCTCTGCGTCGCCAAGGTGGAGGCATCTCATATTTTGTCTGCCTTTGAGACCGGCGCTGAAGGCGTATTTATAGCGGGATGCGGGGAACAGTGCGCCCGGGAAAATACCACCTACTGGGTGCAGCAGCGTGTGGCGAAGGTCAGGAATGTATTGGCACAAATCGGGCTTGAATCCGAGCGACTCCAGGTCTTTACTCTTGGCACCACCACGGGAAACCCCGCCGAGGAACTGGATAAATTCGTCGAGCAAATAAGTGCCATCCGTTTGGCTTCGGTAATAATGGGGGAGGTGAAAAGTTGATAGTCGCAGAACAGAAACCTCTGGAAGATATCATAAGAATGATTTCCCCTTACGAACGGGTATTGATACTGGGTTGCGGCACCTGCATGACGGTTTGCGATGCCGGTGGTGAGAGCGAAGTCGCCTTTCTCCGTAACGCCTTGCAGCTGGCACAGACCAGGAGCGGCGAGGTGAATCATACGTTCTCCGAACATACTGTGAAAAGACAGTGCGACCCCGAGTTCCTGGAGGTACTTGATGAAAAAGCGGCTGATGTGGACGTTATACTATCTCTCGGTTGCGGTATCGGGGTACAGGCTATAGCGGAGCGTCTTCCGGATATGCCGGTGCTGCCGGGTGTAAATACCTCCTTCATGGGCATGACTAAAGAGTCAGGAGTCTGGGACGAGCGTTGCGCCGCCTGCGGCGAGTGCCGGCTGGAGGACACCGCCGGTATCTGTCCTATTACCCGGTGCACCAAAGGCATATTAAACGGACCCTGTGCCGGGGTCAAAAACGGCAAATGCGAGGCTAATAAGGATATGGATTGTGCCTGGATTCTGATTTACCAGCGTCTGGAAAGGTTACAGCAGCTGGACAGGATGCGCCGGTACTACCCTCCCCGGAATTTCCGGGCGATTCCCAGACCGAGAAGAATCATGAGTAAAGTAGAGATTGCTGCGGGGGAAAGCGATGGCTAATTCTTTATTTGAAGAGAAACTGGGTTCAAATGACTTTCTCGTGACGACGGAGGTGGGACCTCCCAAGAGCGTGGATGTCACCGAGACGATCCACCACATAAAACTGCTCAAGGATAAGGTTGACGCTATCAATATCACGGACCACCAGAGCTCGGTGATGCGTTTTCCCTCGATAGGAGGTTGTCTGCTGGTGAAGGAACTCGACGGTGAACCAATCCTGCAGATGACCTGCCGTGACCGGAACCGGCTGGCGTTGCAGGCAGAACTCCTGCTGGCCTATTCCAGGGGCATCACGAATGTTCTCTGCCTCACGGGGGATTCGGTTGACGTGGGCGACCATAAAGATGCCAAGCCGGTGTTCGACCTCGATTCCGTACAACTGTTAAGAATGATTAGAACGCTGGAATCAGGAGTTGATATGGGGGGCAACGAATTGGGAGCCGCCCCGAAGTTCTGCATTGGCACCTCGGTACACCCGGAAGCGGACTTTATCGAGCCGCAGCTTATTAAATTTGATAAGAAGGTAGCCGCCGGGGCGCAGTTCTTCCAGACCCAGGGCATCTTCGACCTGGCAAGCCTGCGTCGCTTTATGCAATATGCCTCTCAATTCGACGTGAAAATACTGGCGGGCATTATCGTGCTTTCTTCGGCGGGGATGGCCAGATATATGAATAAAAATGTCCCCGGCATAATTATTGGCCAGTCACTGATCGATGAGATGGCAACGGTGGAAAAAGGCAAGGGGCTTGAGAAGGGCATCGAGATTGCCGCCAGATTCATTAAGACCATCAAAGAAGAAAATCTATGTCATGGCGTCCATATCATGGCGGTGGGGAATGAAAGCATCGTGCCGGATATCTTAGAGGCTGCCGAACTTGTAAGGGCGTCCCGCTAGGCTGCCTGGATAATTATTCTCAGGCGACCCGAATGACCGAATTCATGACAGGGGAGGAGGATAAAATGAGTACCGAAAAGTCAAAGAAAGCCGTCAAGGCCAAGACCAGGGAAGCAAGCAAGCGAAAGAAAAAAGAGAGAATCCTCATCATTGATGACGAACCCAGTTTCGTCGAAGCCTGTCGCCGGACTTTGGAAGCTAAAGCGTACCGCGTCACGGCGGCGTCCAGTAAAGCTGAAGCCCAGGAGGTAATCAAGAACGAGCCGTCTATCATTATTCTGGGTACGCTGGCGCCAGCCGGACAAGCGTTCGCCATGTACCAGTGGCTGGGTGAGAATCCGAGATATAAAGATATACCGTTACTCGTTATAGATGCCCGTTATGAAGAACGGCCCATCAGGGGTTGGCGCAGGTTCGAGGGATTACAGGTAGACGGAGATGATTACCTGTTTAAACCTATCGAACCGGCTTCTCTCGTCCCCAGAATCCAGAGTTTGATAGAAGCCGCTACCAGAAAAATTAGAGTGCTTGTCGTCGACGACCACACGATGGTCAGAACGGGGATATGTTCCGTAATTTCCCTGCAAAAGGATATGGAGGTAGTCGGCGAGGCAGTCGACGGGCGGGACGCCTTTGACAAGGCGTTACGCCTGTTGCCGCACGTAGCATTGGTGGATATCGTCATGCCGGTAATGAGCGGTATCGAGGCTACCAAGCTGATACACAAAGAATGCCCGGAGACGAAGGTGCTGGTTTTAACCCAGTATGATGAAGAAGAGAACATGATTATCGCCAAGCAGTCCGGTGCATATGGGTTCATTCCTAAGAAGGCTGCCAGCTCCGACCTCATCAGGGGAATACGGTACGTGAGTCAGGGCAAATATTACCCGACGCCCTTTGCGGAACTGGTTATAAAATAGAATCAACCAACGGAACAATGATCCCCAAATCTGTACAGTGGTGACTAACACTAATTACAGATGTTACGATGAAGACAAAATCATCCCCGAGAATATTCGGTGGCAAGTTATCAATGGTGCTAAACGAAGTATAGAATCCATGTTTCGGAGAGAGACTGGCTCTCCCCCGTCTCCACCAGAAAAATCAACGCCGGCATTATAATAACCGGCGTTTTTTTACGTAGTGATATTTTAGGCTGATAGAAAAGCCTGAGGATATATATACAGAAGTCCTATCGAGAGACCGCTTTTCGGCAACTAAGCAGTTGTATTATTAGACGCAGGTTTAAGAAGAGAATGTAAAAATACCTTAAATATTGAATATGTTAAAGATTATCGCGGCGGCGACGATACCCAGCAGCCCGAACACGAAACCGGTACTCATTATCCCGCGTGCCCGTGCGTTATTCTGCTGATATATTTTCACCAGTCCACTGCCGAATAGAATTGCCGCCAGCAGGACCAAGACAAAAGCCACGATAAAAGCTACGAAGAACATAACACGCTCCTTTCAAGTCCGGCGAATTTGTTTTTAGCGAGTCCCTTAATCAATCTAACCGCCCTGGAAACCGCCTGTTTCACTACCGGCGATAGCTCATCGCTCCATTCCAGTCGCTGCGGTCGCGTGACCAGGAAGAATACTTCGGCTTGATAGCCGAGCAGACCCCACATCTGCACCAGTTCGAGGACGCCTACCTGGTGGAAAGAGAGAATCCGCTTGCCCGGCTCGCTGAATTCAGGTCCCGGTTTGAAAAACCGTACCTCACCCGGCGGTATATCGGTATTCATGATATCGACTACGATAACTCGCCTGACCCCCTCCAGCAGTCCCAGGAGGTTAAAACCTCCCACGCCACCTTCCTCTACTGTCACATCATCACCGAGGTCGACGTCTTTTAGCTGCCGGGCGACGTGGACTCCGAAGCCCTCGTCGCCCATGATGATATTGCCCACACCCAGTATCAAGGTTGTCTCCGGACGCTTTTCTTCAGTCAACTATCGACTCCCTGCCCGATTCTTAGCTTTCCTCGCCATCTTCAGCTTCGGAAAGAAGGTGCATTTCCTTGATTTCGGTGAATTTCTCACGGATGGTCAGATACACATGTATCATCAGGAATATGACAAACAGCCAGGTGACTATGAAATGGGCTATCCTGGATTCTATCTCGTTGTTCAGGAAACCGTAGTTGAACCAGCTTAAAGCGGCGCTTTCGGGGAACAACAGCGCCAGGCCGGAGAGAATCTGGAAAAGTATTAATATGAAAGCCAGGCAGTAGGTAATCATCTGGAGCGGATTGTATTTCTTCGTGATGACCGGTTCCTTGCCGATATAGGCGTAGTAGCCGAACGTAGAGGGCAGGAGCTTGAAATCGGAAGCGGTGGGGATGAAGGAACGCCAGTCGCGGTCTTTGCCGACAAACAGGACCACGACGCGGGCGATGAATGAAATTATCAACACCCCGGCGAAGAAGAAATGTACGCCCCGCGTTAATGTCATCAGGAAGCCGGCGCCGCCCATGAAGGGACGGTGGATATAGAAGCCGGTAATGACCAGGATGATAATCGATACCATGATCAGTTCATGAAGAATACGATAGGACAGCGGGTGTCTCTTACCAGTTGTTACTGCCATCTTTTATACCCCCTATCTAACCTCGAAGATTTTAATATCGTTGGTTTCCGGGTCGATGAGATGTATGCCGCAGGCAAGGCACGGGTCGAAAGAGCGGATTATCCGCACCAGGTTAATCGGGTTTTCCGTATCAGGCACGGGCGCGCCGATGAGGGACTGCTCGTAAGGACCGCGCATCTGTTTTTCGTCACGCGGCGAGGCGTTCCAGGTGCTGGGCACCACCAGCTGGTAGTTCTTGATGCGGTAGTCTTCAATCTTCACCCAGTGCCCCAGCGCGCCGCGCGGGGCGTCCCAGGCGCCCATGCCGGTAGCCGTACTTGGCACGTCTTTGTCCACCATGCCGATGATAGGCCCGGCGGTAGCCAGCGATGTCAGCCTGTCTATCCAGGCAAGGCCGGCTTCGCCGACTATTTTTGATTCCACGGCCCGGCAGAAGTGCCTGGCAACGGCTCCGGGCTTGGCTCCGGCTTTAACCAGGTCCATGAGTGCCGGATATTGATTGACCAGCCCTCTCGCCAGCGGTCCGACCTCCATGGGCTGGCCGCTGTAGCGGGGCGCTTTGACGAAGGAGTAAGCCCCGTCCTTTCTGACGTTGAATTCGGTAACCCCAACGCTCGGGTGCAGGCTGTCGACGCCGGCCGGATAGTCGTACCAGGAGTGGGCGACCGACTCGGTAATCTGGCCGAAGTCGAGGGTCTGGGCGTTGCCGATATCGCCGCCGAGGATGGCTCCTCCGCCGACGAGCGGTTTGCTTCCACCGATGGCGTAGTCCGCTCGACTCGAGGCTGCTTCCTGCGGGAACATCGGGTAGCAGAGGTAGTTGCCGTTGGTGCCTCCCAGTCCCGCCGTTGCCAGCGGGAGTAGCGGGCCGGTACCCACCGCTGTTACATCGGGCAGGTAGATGTTATTTACGAAGTCGACCTGCTCCTGCCAGAGGGCGCGTAATTCGTAAAGCTCGTCACGAGACGGTGTGGCGGTACAGCCCCCGACGGTAATAGTATTGGGGTGCGGTTGAATGCCGCACAGGTAATTCAGCATTTTCTGCGACTTGGCTTTGAGTTCCACCGCCCTGAGGTAATGCGATACCAGCGTCGTCACTATCTCGGGGTCGTTAACGCAGTACTCGTCGGGCTCGTAGCGCGGCGTGAACGGTGATGTGTCGCCGCTCTTGACGAGGGATACTATCTTGTCGCGGAGCGCCACCAGCCCGGGGTCGCTCCCTTTATACCCGGCGACTGCCATGATATCCAGGTAGTCCAGCGCCGAGAGCACGTAGAAGTGAATGAAGTGGTCGTGCATATAAAGGCCGCCGCAGAAAAGGTTGCGCATGATGCGGCCGGCCTCGGGAACGTTAATATCATATGCCTGGTCCAGCGCAAACGACGAGGCGATGGAATGCACGCCTTCGCAGACGCCGCAGACGCGGCTGGTGATATAAGGGGCATCCTGGGGATGGCGGTCGCGAAGGAGTACTTCCCAGCCGCGCGCCATCGTACCGGACGACCAGGCGTCTTTGACAACCCCGTTTTCGACCTCTACTTCTATTTTCAGGTGGCCTTCAATACGGGTGATGGGGTCAATAACAATACGCTGTGCCATGTTCTAGTTCTCCTTCCCCGTTTGGTTTTCTTCCTTCTGGCCGTTGGCGTCCTTCCACCGCCCGACCGCCCGACTCACCACCAGATCAAGTCCGACGCCGGCCGCCACCACGCCGCCTATCGTCAGCATCACCTTGTCAATATCAATCCTGCCGAATCCGGGCAGCTCAACATCGAACCGGCGTTCGTACATGGGACTGACCGATTCGTAAAACTCCGGCTCGGAGCATGCCACGCAGGGGATATTAGCCTGGATGCAGTAGTTGGTGCGGCCGTTCCAGAGTCGTTTCCAGCAGTCCTGGTTAGCCCAGGGTCCCTTGCAGCCTTTCAGGTAGAGGCACCAGCCCTGCTGGTTCGGGTCCGACCAGTCGGTAACGAAGCGCCCGGCGTCAAAATGAGCCCGCCTCTCGCAGTTCTCGTGCTGGTTGTATTTGTAGAAAGCCAGCGGCCTCTGGAAGGAGTCCAGCTCGGGGACGGTGCCGAAAGTGAGGTAGTGGATGATGACCGCTACCAGGCGCTCGGGATGCACCGGGCAGGTGGGCAGATTGATGACCGGTTTATCGCCGACATCGTCGTAATAATGGTGGCGCTGCGTGCCGCGGTAGAGATAACCGACGGCGTCCGTGGGCCCGGAGCGGGGTATGCCCCCGTAGGTAGCGCAGGAACCGACACAGATAATCGCCGCGGCGTTTTTCGCCGCTTCCCGGACGATATCCTTAAAAGGCTTGCCCCCGATCATACAGAAACGTCCGTCCTCGGCGAGGGGAATGGCGCCTTCGATGACGAGGACATAGCCTCCCTCGGCAATGGTCTTCGCCAGGGCGTCTTCCGCCTGGTGACCGGAGGCTGCCATTGCCGTCTCGTTGTAGCGTAACGAGATGCTGTCGAGGAGTAAAGAGGAAGCCGGTGGTTCCAGGCTGTTGAGGAACGACTCCACACAGCCGGCGCAGTCCTGCCCCTCCAGCCAGATTACCGCCGGTTTACCCGCGGAATTCTCCAGGGCTTTGACTACTTTGGGAGTCAGCGCCTGGCTCAGCCCTAAAAGGACAAGCGATGCACCGGCTATTTTGATGAAGTCCCGGCGGGTTAAATCGGGCATCCTCAGCTCAAAAGTGTCCATAGTGCTCCTTTCACTTCAGTTCTGCCTGAATAGAACCAGCCCTGTTCTATTATCTTTATATATTCTTAAGTAATAAGCTACCCTCTACTTTTATTTTGTCACGACATATGCGTGAAAAACCGGTTCGTCTTTTTTATGCGCCAAAAAAGGCACCTTAGGACAAGGTGCCCGGTTGACTAGGTTATGAGTTTCTCCTTTCCCAAAGGTGGCATTACCTTTTCCGGTAATACCTGAAGGTCATTCCCCTTGTGCTTCCATTCCGGGGTAATGACTTGGAGAATCCGTATAATATGGTCTTGATACCTAAATGCTGAATACAATTAACCATATTTTACATTCTTGATTTTTATATGTCAACATTATTACCCGGCATATCTTTTTACTGGAAACGATCGGGCTATTTTCGCCCTTTTCTAACACGAGTGGTCTTGTATCGAAAGTAAACATTTCACTGTCATTCTGAGCATAGCGAAGAATCCGTTTCAACCAAGTCGGGTACGGATTCTTCGTCGCTTCGCTCTTCAGAATGACCTTTAAGCACGAGTCAAACCGGTTTCTTTCTAATACTAACCAGGGCGATTACCAGACCGGCGGTAATGTAAACTAAGCCGATGATAAGACAAATGATAAAAAGGAGGGTAGAATAATTCCTCACCGAAATAAGGTCGGTTAAGACAAATAAGCCGATAACGATATCAACGATACCGGACAATATCAGGAGAAAACTCCAGAAATTGCCGAATAGTATATGCTTTAATAGTTTCAACATGTCTTCTCAAGAATACCGGTGTGCATGATAATTCAGAGTATTTACTCTGTCAATGACGCAGGTAGTGGGAACTGGGCGGAAACCAGCAGTAGTTTACGGTTTTCTTATTTGAGAGTGTCTTCTCTTACAATGGAGACGCCGGGCATCCCGGCAAAATCGAAACGGGGTAACTTCTCCGGGATATGTTCCGGCGGCCGCACCAGCTCAAACGTCAGCGCACCCTGCTTGCACCCGACGACGCACGAGCCGCACCCCATGCAGTTATCTTCGAGGATGTGCGCCTTTTTCTTGTCCGAGCCCAGGGCCAACCGCATCTCGATAGCGTTAAAGAAACACCGTTCGGTGCAGACCTCGCAGCCGACACATTTGTCCCTGTCTATCGTGGCTACGTACCGACTGGGCGAGTACATCTGGCGCAATCTGCCGGAACGGATAGCGGGCCCCAGGACCACGCAGCAGCATTCGCAGCAGTTACACATCACGTAATCGGGAACTCCGGCAAAGTTGCCCATCAGGTGCATGAGACCGCTTTTCTCCAGCTCGTCCGAATAATGAATCGCCTCTTCCACGGTGAGTCTTTTCATGGTGGAATCATCGTTGATGTCGCGTTCCAGCGTATGCTCGCTGAAGTAATAGCAGGTCATCAGGGCTCTATCGCAATTATGAAATTCCTTACGGCAGGGGCATTCGACGATGCCGATATGCTCTTCATGGGCGAATATCTGCGCCATGTCCTCGTACCAGAGGATATCCTCCGGTTTCACCCTGGGACTGGCTTTTAGAGCCAGCCGGTAGGGGACTATCCGGCTTCCCGGCACTTTCGAGGCATCAGGGCTGTCAAGTCGACGGGATATGCCGCTCTGAAACCTCTCTATTTCCTCGGGGTGGAATTCCGCCCAGGCTTCCCAGAACCCCTCGGGGATATATTCTTCCCTGGCGTGGGGGATGCGGGCGAAGAAGACGTGTATCCCGAACCTGAAGACATACTCCGTCTTGCCGTAGAAAATCAGCCTTCTGCGTTTGAAATCGTCAAGCTTCTCCTGAAGTTCCTTCTCGTCCATGTGCAACCGCTTCGCTACCTGCTCGCAGGTTGCCGGCTCCAGGAATTCGAGGAGCAGTCTGCCTTCTTCGGGCGTAAACAGCACCCGTAAAAACTTTACGCAGGCTGCCGAACCCGGGTAGCCCAGCTTCTCGGCTGCTTCAAGATATATGTCCTCGTTCACCATGATATGACTCCTTTTTTCTTGGTCTATTATGCGTTACCTGGCGTAAATATCTAACTGCTCTTGTTTGTAAGTTACTATAACCGGTTCCAGGAAGTCAAAAACAAAGAATCACCATCGCACGCCCTGTTTATTCCACCTCTATGCTGTCAATATATAATTCGCGTCCGCTGACTATTTCTACCTGTTGTTCCCGGCAATCCGGGCAGCGGAAATCAAGCTTTTCTGAGGTGAAAACGGTGTCGCAATTACGGCAGCGTAGCTGGGCGGGGGTCTTCATGTAAAAGATACTTGCATCTGCCGCGATGGTATTTTTACTGAGGAGGTTAAAATAAAAATCCACGGACTCTTCGACCACACCGGAGAGTTCGCCGACGACCAGATATATCCTGAGGATTTTGCTGGCGCTGGCTTTCTCGGCGTGCTCAATTGCCAGGGCTAGCAGAGACTCGACAATACTCTGTTCATGCATTATATAAAATCGGGTACAGACCTGATTCCATATGCTGTTAAGATACTACCCCAATTACCAGTCGGGCGGACCGGGAGTCGTCTGTTTTTCGTAGACGGGGTTGTACGCCAGTGTCCCCATCTTCTTAATCATTTCGCTTCGTTCCTTGTTCGGGGGTTCGTCAGGGATAGCCCTGATAACGGCGTCATGACGGGCGATATAGCCTTCCCGGAACTCGGGATGGGTGTGGATGAAGATATCATTGCGCTTGATGCCCCGCAGGACGCGCTCGCCGGTCTCCACCGGGTCCATGAAGATTTTCATCATCTCTTCCATCATCTTTTTCATCTGCGGGGGCGGTTCCCGCCTGCCGGGGGGAGGCTGGGGCGGCCACGGCTGGCCTTCGTTCCTGAGGTGCTCGGGACGGTTGGCGAAGGTAGACGGGCCCAGGTTGGTATTGGTCGGCCCGGGGATGAGCACCGAGGCGCCGACGTTAGTGCCCATCAGTTCGCCGGCCAGCGTCTCCATCATACTGGCGATGGCGGCTTTGGTGGCATTGTAGATGATATTACCGTTGACAGCGCAGAAGCCGGCCGTGGAGGACGTACTCACCACGTGACCGCCTTCACCGTGTTTGAGAATACGCGGCAGGATGATGACGAGTCCGTTGGCAACGCCGGTGATATTGACGCCGACGCTGAAGTCCCAGTCTTTGAACGTGGTTTGCTGCGTCAGACCGCCGGAAGCAACCCCGGCGTTATTGACGAGCACATGGATTTTCCCGTATTTTTCCTCCGCCTCATCGGCGGCTCTGGTATAGGCTTCGCGGTCGGTAATATCCAGCCTAACCGGGTGGACTTCGCCGCCGTTTTCCCGGAAATAAGCCATCGCCTGGTCCAGGGCGTCCTGCCGCGAATCGGCAATGACGACCTTCATACCGTTTTTGGCGAACGCCTTGGCGATACCGAGTCCGATACCGCTGGCGCCGCCGGTGATAAAGGCGACTTTTCCCTTGACGTCTTTCATAACTCCCTCTTTCTTTACCGGCCCCTTTTACCAGTCCGGGGGACCTACCGGTTTCTGTTTGTCATAGATGTCGTTATAGATGATGGTGCCGAAGTTCTTCATGACGTTCCAGCGTGTTTCGTTCCACGGCTGCTCGGGAATAGCCCTGATAACGGCGTCGTGGCGCGCGATATAGCCGTTCTTGAACTCGGGATGGGTATGGATGAAGAGGTCGTTATTCCTGATGCCCCGTATCACGCGCTCGCCGGTCTCCACCGGGTCCATGGCGGCAATACTGAAGTCTCCGTGCGGACGGCGAGGTCGGGCCTTCTGACTAGGAGGCGGTTTAGGAGGCCAGGTTTCCCCCTCGTTCCTGAGATGTTCCGGACGGTTTTCAAAAGAAGACTGGCCCAGGTTGCCCATCGTCGGTCCGGGAATCAGTATCGAGACCCCTATGTTCTTGTCCTGAAGCTCGGAAGCGAGGCATTCCATCATGCCGGCAACGGCGTACTTGGTGGTGCAATAGATGGTCATGTTAGTGGAGCCCATGAAGCCGCACGTCGAGGACGTGGTAACGATGTGACCGCCCTCGCCGTGCTTGAGCATGCGCGGTACGATGGTCATCACGCCGTTAATGACGCCGCCCACGTTGACGCCCATGCTGTAGTCCCAGTCTTTATAGGTAATTTTATCAACAGGACCAGCCCCCGAGCCCACGCCGGCGTTATTGACCAGCACGTGTATATTGCCGAAGACTTTCTCCGCCTCGTCGGCGGCTCTGGCGTAAGCTTCACGGTCGGTAACATTGAAATTAATAGGATGGACTTCGCCGCCGTTTTCCCTGAAATAAGCCATCGCCTCGTCCAGGGCGTTCTGCCGCGCATCAATGATAACCACCTTCATGCCGTACTTGGCGCAGGCTTTAGCGATGCCCAGTCCGATGCCGCTGGCGCCGCCGGTGATAAAGGCCACCTTCCCTTTTATGTCTTTCATGACCAACCCCCTATTACCTTATGTCTCTCCTTATCCTCATTATGAGATGCCGCAGGAGCCGTCCTTGCACATAACCGCCTCCGGCATGCGCAGGGGTCTGGCATCTTTCTTAACGCCGGCTTTAGGAATCCACGGGTCGATAGACACTGTCTGGAAATAGATGTAATCAGTGGTAACCCACATGGGATTCATCTCCCCGCCGACGACGACGAAGTTCATCATCTCCGGGCGCCTGAACTGGAATTTCAACTCGTTCAACAGCCACTCGCCGAGTTTTTGGGGGTCGTCGTAGCCTTCATCATGTTTGAGGCTCTTGGCAACCAGCGGGTCGCAGACGAAAGTAAACGCTCCGCCGAAGGGTCCGCTGATACCCTTAAGGACCTGAAGCATCCGCTGGGCAGGACCGGTATTAAAGCTGAGGACGTTCCAGCCCCGGAAAAGGCTGACGGTGCTTTCCTCCTTCTTGTAGCCTTTGCGAACGTGGAAGGGCTCCCAGACGCTGTTTTCCTCGTTCTCCGCGCAGCACATGTTGTTGTAATTGGCGGTGTTCCCGGTGCTGGCGGTGAGGGTGGCGCCGGGCCGGAGGTCCCCGAGGTTAATGCTCATCAGCGTCCAGGCTCTGCCGATGACGGAGTTGGCGTAATTGACCGGACTCAGGGCGCCGAGGCCGCTGTTCATGCCGATTTCATTGCGGATGGGGCCGTTGACGACCATCATGCTTCCCCAGGAGGTGGTAGAACTCGGTATGGCGGGCCGCCCCGAGGCGCCCAGCGCCAGGATGACGGGGAAGTGCTCCGGCCTGGCCCCGGCCATGACGGCGATGACAGCGACCTTCTCCACCGTGTACTTGAGTCGCTCCTCATGGGTGGTTATGGACATCATGCCGACGTGCTCGTCCGGGGCGTGGTCGGTACCGGTAAGCATCTCCGCCACCCGTTCCTCGGTCGGCAGGATGATGGGCAAGCCGTCCGTCCAGCCGCTTTCCAGGAATAATCGGTGGAGGTTTTCTTCGGTATCCGGTTCGAGCAGTCGCGGCCACTCCGGCCTCTTGACCGGTTTACAGTTCTTCTCCGCATCTGTCAGCGGCGCGGTGAGGGCGAAGATAACTTCGTCCATGAGGGGCGCGCCGGAAACCGGGTCGTCACCTTCCACGTAGCCGTGTAACGTCTCGCGGGGGACCCAGCCGACCGGATAGGGCGGGAAAGCCCAGCGGAGGTTCATGCCGTGACTGCGGCCGTCACGCTGGACGTAGTCGGCGAAACGGGCGGTGACAATGGGGGCGGTGGGCACGCCGTAGTCGTTCTCCATCGTCCGGGCAAACTCGGCGATACTCGCCGAACAGCCGTCTCAGCCGCCGACGCCGAAGACAGCGGCGTCACCGTTTTCTTTTATCTCTTTCCAGAGCTCGGGTTCGTGGGAGAATATGCCGGTCTTCTTATGGCGTAACTCGGTCTTCACCGAAGGCTGGTGGCGTTTAAACCAGTCCTGGACCTCTTCCATGAATTCCTTGCCCCCGGCAAATCCCGTATTAACCAGGTATACTGTCCTGCCTTCCAGGCTATCGAGGCGCGGCGCCATTTTCAGGGCGCTCAGGGTTTCCATCGTGTCTCTCGGCTGTTTTTCGGGGTCGTGTATAGCCCAGGGATTATCGGGGTCAAGACTGCGCCCGAACAAGCCGGAGGGCTGTCCCCTGGGGTCAAGGACGGTAATTTTTGAGTTTTTTCCTGCCATGCTTTTTCTCCTAACTGCTTTATTGAGATATTAAGGTTCTTAAAGAATTACTCAATCTCGCCGCATAACTGGTATAATTATTATATATACTAAGTTTAAAATAATGGATAAAAAAGTAAGTATATTATCCTGTTATATCGTGATATATTTATAGTACCTTATACGGGAATAATCCACAACTTGATTTGCTCAATATAGTAATATCATAATTTGTAATTTTTTACCAGTTATATTACGCTATATAACGATATAACGGAGGAAATGATGAAGGATTTCAAAGGTAAAGTGTTGTTCATAACCGGAGGCGCTTCCGGCGCCGGACTTGGCCAGGCTAAGGTGTTCTCGGAAGCGGGCTGCAAGGTCGTTATCGCCGATATTCGTAAAGACCATATCGACGAGGCGATGGCGTATTTCAAGGATAAAAAGGCGGAAGTCCACGCCATTCAACTGGATATCACCGACCGTCGGGCGTATGCAGCCGCCGCCGACGAGGTGGAGAAGGTATACGGTAATCCGCCGCAGCTTCTCTTCAATACCGCCGGGGTTAATGCTTTCGGACCGGCGGAGGCTTCCACCGGCGAGGATTTCGATTGGGTTATCGGCGTAGACCTGTTCGGCGTTATAAACGGCCTGGTGACATTTGTGCCGCGTATGATAAAAGCCGGTAAAGGCGGTTATATTTGCGCGGTGGCTTCGATGGGAGGCTTCATGGCATCATCCGGCTGTACTCCCTACTCCGTAGCCAAGGCCGGGGTCATTATGCTCATGGAATGCTATATGCAGGCTCTTAAGCCCTACGGCATCGGGGTTACCTGCCTCTGCCCCGGCGGTATTAAGTCCAATATCGACCAGTCGGCTTTGACCCGCCCGAAGCATCTCGCCAATACCGGATATAATACCGATGCGAAGACGATGGCCTTCGAGCACAATATATACCAGACCGTAGGTATCGATCCCGTAGAGTTGGCAAAGATGCTAAAGAAGGCTATTGAGGACGAGCAGTTTTTGCTTATCCCGTCCCCAGACCCTGAAGGAATGCTGCGGATGAGCCTCGAACGCCTGGCTAACTATTGCACCCCTGAGGGCATGAAGCGCCAGGAGGAAATGATGAGAAAGCGCATGGAAGAAATGCGCCAGCGTATGCCGCAGGGGGTCAACCCGTACGCAGGGGCGGCGGAGGCTGGGTGGGGGAAAGCCAGGAAGGACCTGACCTGGGTCAAAGATACTTCCGGCCCGCCCCGGTAATAAGGAGGACACTATGAAGGATTTTAAGGACAAAGTCTTATTTATCACCGGAGGTGCTTCCGGCGCCGGCTTGGGGCAGGCAAAGGTATTCTCGGAGGCGGGCTGCAAGGTCGTTATCGCGGACATCCGCCAGGACCATATCGACGAGGCGATGGCTTATTTCAAGGATAAAAAGGCAGACGTTCATGCCATCAAGCTGGATATCACCGACCGCAAGGCGTACGCGGCTGCCGCCGATGAGGTGGAAAAGATATACGGTAGCCCGCCCCAGATGCTGTTCAATACCGCGGGTGTCAATGCCTTCGGCCCGGCGGAAGCCTCCACGTTTGAAGACTTCGACTGGGTCATGGGCGTATGTATCGGTGCTGTCATCAACGGCATGGTGACCTTCGTGCCGCGCATGATAAAAGCCGGCAAGGGCGGTTATATTGTCAGCGTTTCCTCGATGGCTGGCTTTATGGGAGGTCGCACGACCGCTCCGTATTCCGCCGCCAAAGCCGCGGTCAACAATCTCATGGAGAGCTATTACCAGGCGCTCAAACCTTACGGCATCGGCGTTTCCTGCCTGTGCCCGGGCGGTATCAAGTCCAATATAGGCGAAGCGTCATATACCCGGCCCAAGCATCTGGAAAATACGGGGTACAACACCAATGAAACGACAATCGAGTTCATGCGCCATCATTATTCATTTGGCATCGACCCCGTCGAGCTGGCGCAGATACTCAAGAAGGGGATTGAAAACGAGCAGTTCTACATACTCCCGATGCCTGAGCCGGAGAAGATGCTGAGGGACATCGTGGAGAGGATAGTCAATTACGCCACCCCTGAAGGCATGAAACGGCAGGAAGAATATATGAAGAAGCGCATGGAAGAGATGAGGAAGCGCATGAGTGAAGACGGTCCCATGAAGGGCGCTGAGGAAGCCGGGTGGGGGAGAGCCAGACCTGACTTAACCTGGGTCAAGGAGCGCCGGGGACCCTGATATTTGGAAAAACAGTAAATCCTGAGCAATCGTTCGGAGGAATGTAATGGCATCTGAAATAAAAGTATCGGTAATGAGTCCTGTAGCCGGGGTCCAGAGAGATAAGGGTGGATTTCCACCCGGCATGGGCGGCGCCCCCTCGGCTATGGGTGGCCCCAGGCGTGACACGGGCGGACCTCAAGGTAGACCTCCGGGCGGACCTCCGCCGGGTATGGGCGGACCGCCGCCGTCTTTATCTTCTTTTGCCAAGCGTCTGGACACGCTGGACAATAAAACGGTATACCTGGTGGATATCGGTTTCGGCGGCGGGTATAAATTCATGACTCAGTTGCAGAAGTGGTTTACCGAACACATGCCGTCCGTCACCACGGTATTAAAGCGGAAACCGGGTAACGTGTTCATGGACGATAAGAATGACCTCTGGGAGGAAATCAAGGAAAAAGGCCAGGGTGTTGTTCTTGGGGTAGCCGGCTGACCGGGCTGTATTGCAGCGGTCGCTGCAGGCACTACCAATCTGGAACAGAACTATGGCATCCCGGTGGCACCTATCTCAAGTAACACGATGGAAAGCGTCGCCAAGGATAACCCGAGGTCGGCTGTTTTGCCTTTCGTATATACGCGGCAACCGGTGATAAGTATGGCTCCTGAAGTCCTCGATAAATTTATCGTCGGCAACGACCCGTATACGGGCAAGCCCGTCATCGAGGAAATCATCGACCTCCTGACCAAGCCGGTCAAGGCAAAGAAGGCACCGGCGCCGTCTCCCGGAGCGGTAAAGACCGTCCCCGCCCCGGTATTGGTGGGACCGGATACGGAAGATAATCTCCAGCGCCTGTTTTATGAAAAAGGCTGGACGGACGGACTGCCCATCATTCTTCCTACCGAAGAGCGGGTAAAGGAAATGCTTAATGGCACCAGCGCTTCTCCGGACGATATCGCCGTAGAGTCCTTCCAGTTCGAGACCAGGGAGATGATAAAGTACACCGTTCGGAATATCGCCGTTATAGCCGTCATGGCCGGCGCCCGGCCGGAATATTTCCCCGTGATACTGGCTATCGCGTCCACCAGGCAGCCGGCGTTCATGGGGTCGACCACAGCCTTTGGGGCGATGCTCTTAGTGAACGGTCCCATTCGCAAAGAGATCGGCATGAACTCCGGTATCGGGGCGTTCAGTCCGGTAAACATGGCAAACTCGGTGATCGGCCGGGCCTGGACGTTGATGACCATTTGCCAGGGATATGCCAAGCCTGACAAGTCGTATTGGAGTTCACAGGGGAATAATACTAACTACAATAATAATTGCGTCGCCGAGAACGAGGAGCGGAGCGTCTGGGAGCCTTTCCACGTGACGAAAGGCTACAAAGCGGACGAGAGTATCGTCAGTATCTTCCGGGGGTGGGCTTTTTTAAGCACCTCGGGGGCCGCTTCCCACCGGTCAGTTGGAGAGGAATTGAACATCCAGCTAGCGGTCATGCCCCCGCTTAATTCCTCAGCGACGATAATCATGGACCCGCTGGTGGCGATGAACCTGAAGGAGAACGAGGGCTTTAAAACCCAGCAGGACTACTGCCGCTGGCTATCTAAAAATATTAAGATGCCCGCGGGGCAGTACTGGAAGACCGACCAGATAGACATGCTTGTAGCTTCGGAGGCATACAAAGGCGTCGAGCCTTACGCTTCCTGGAAAAAGCTCCCAGATGATGCGCTGATAGCTCCCTACACCAATCCGGCGAATATCAATCTCATCGTCGTGGGAGGGGAGAAGAGTCCCCTGTTTAAAACCTCGAACTATGCCTACTCAGGCAGCGCATCTATCGATAAGTGGCGGGCGAAAAAATCCGGTTAATAATGTGGTGACTGGTTTTACGGGCTGCCGGATGACGTGACCGGTGCCGATTATGATTAGACCCAATCCGCATTAATCAGAAAGACAAATGAGTCCCCGGGTAAAACCGGAGACTCCGTTTTTGACTTACTTCAGCAGCAAAGTGTCACAAATATATTGAGAATGATTACGGGTTTTCACTCTCCGCCGCCGTTTCTCTGGTTATTTTAGCGTCCCATTCGACGAATTCTTCCCGGCTGCCTATCTCATACCCCGGCAGTACCCACTTCATTTCTTCCAGGTTCCGGGTTAGGGTGGGTATCCATTGATACGGGATGGATATTATCATCAGTCCGTCCGGATATACCCGTCTCCCTTTCATGCCGTAAGACAGTCCGGTGGGCGTGTAGTTGACCTTGCCGCTGAGATACGGATAGATATAGAGTGAAGCGCACACGCCTACTGTCGTCGCCCGGCTCTCGTACATCTCGCCGGTGGAGTAGGTCATCGCCCTGAGTATAATTTCCGCCTGGTCGGGGGGACAAACGATTACCAGCAAGTCCGGTTCGTACTTCAGCTTGTCTATCGGTGAACAGACGACGTAGTTGACCGCACCCGTGTCGAAGTGAGGGACGAACGTGCGGAGCCTGAGGTTGGCGACCGGCTCCTGAAAGATTTGCAGCTTGACTCCCAGCATGCCGCCGTCCGAGTGGCGCGGCCTGTCGCCCGTCAAGCCGAGAAATATCTTGCCGATGCAGTTTTCTTCATCTTTGGTGAAGTAGAAAGGCTTGCCTCTCCGCTGCGCTTCCTTGACCATCTCGCAGAGACCCAGCGGTTTGTCCAGCTTCTCGATTCCTTCCGGCTTGTGGAAAAAGAAGTTGATGGCTACCGGCGTTCTCTCGAATTTGAATTTACGGTAAACGGAAAGGTCGGTCTGGAGCGGTCTCATACTAACCTCCTTATGAACCGGGGCGTTACGTTATAACTCTTACATTACTATGCTATACGAAAAATAACTCCTTAACAAGCGACGGTTGAAACTACAGAGGTATAACCCTGTACGCAGCCAGGACGTCCGACTGCTCATTGTTTACGCTTCTCCCTGCGGAGCCGTGATATCCTCGCTGGACTTAGTCTCCTTGACCAGAAAGAGCAGCGGCAATGCTATGATTCCCAGTATCGCCCAGAAATACAAAGGCATGTCATCGTTAAAGGCGGTCAGGCTGTTGCCAATCGGCGGGGCGGCAAAAGCGCCCAGCATCCCCAGGCTGTTGGTCAGGCCGATGGCGGTTCCCCCGTACCTTCCCCCCACCCCTTTTATCTCGAAGATCAACGTATTAGCCAGCGAGGTCACCCCGGTCCGTATCAGTCCGCCTAAAATCAGGAGTATCCAGACTCCGGTCTCGTTGACCAGCGGGAGAAGACCAATGCTTATGGACAGGATGACGGAGCCAAAGAACATGAGACTTCTCCGGGAGCCTGTTTTATCGGAGTACATTACCATGGGTATCACCCCGAAAACCCCGATGCCGGTGAACACGGTCATGGCGGTGTCCGCCAGCGCCGGTTCCCAGCCGACGTTGCGGAGGTAAATCGGCAGATACCCCCCGAAGCCCGTATTGGTGCCCCAGTAGGTCAGCAGGACCACCCCCATTAGCCATACCTCTTTAAGACGGATTACGCTGGCTAAAGACACTCCGAGAGGCTCGCCGGATGACGGGGCACGCCCGGCGTCCTGCTGCTGCGGCTCGCGGCCCGTAAACCACCAGAGCAGTCCCATCAGTACCGGAGGCACCCCGAAGAAAAACAGGACGTTGCGCCAGCCGCCCAGCCATCCGGAAAGGAGAGTGGCGCTGAACTGGGTCGCGAATACCGCGCCGATGGACCAGGCTACAATCAGCATTCCGTTGGCAAAGCCCAGACGTTCGCCGCCGAACCATACGGCGGTAACCTTGGGGACGATGCTCGGCGTGACCGCCGCCATCAAGCCGAACAGGAACATGTATATTGCCATGGTCGGGAAGTCCACGGAGAAACCGCGTAAAGCCCCGAACACGCCGCACAGTATGCAGACCACCGTCACCGTAAGCTTCACCCCGAACTTGTCGGCGAGGAGCCCGCCCACCAGACCTATGAATACCCCGGCAAGGGGGTCCATACCCCATATCGTGCCGATAGCCACCATGCTCAGCCCCAGTTCTTTGGAGATTTCCGGGAAAAGCACCGGCATGCAGAGTCGGGCCGCCCCGGCGATGGAGGCGTAGGCCAGCATAGCCAGGAGCAGCATATACCAGCGATAATGCGGACTCTTTTGTATAGATATCATCTTGGGAATCCTGACAGGATGAACCCGGTAACTGAGACCTCAGACTACGGGTTACATCACCGAACCGCCGGAGACATGAAAGACCTGTCCGGTGACAAAGCCGGTAACGTCCGATGCCAGGAAAACGACGGCGTTGGCGATATCGGCGGCGGTGCCCATTCTGCCCAGCGGCATCATAAAGGCGACGGACTCCCTCATTTCTTTCATCTGCTCCGGGGTCGGGGGAGGCATGCCTTCCCGGAGCGCCTTGCCGAAATTGGTCGGCGCGGGTCCGGGAGCGACGCAGTTCACCCGTATACCACCTTTGGCTTCCGTCATCGCCAGCTGCTTGGTAAACAGGTCTATACCGCTCTTGGAAATGGCGTACATCCCCACCCCCATGGTGTACTGGTGGGTACTGCCCGAGCCGACGTTGACGATAACGCCGTACTTCTGCTTTTTCATATGGGGAAGGACCGCCCGGGTGACCAGCATCGTGCCGAAAAGATTGAGCCGTATCTGTCTCAGCCAGACGTCCTCTTCCTGGTCCTCCAGGGGCGTGTTGTCCCGGTGCAGGATGCCTCCGGCGACATTACACAGGATATCAATCCTCTTAAATTTATCGACTACCTGCTTGACCATGGCATCGACATCACTCTTACTGGTAATGTCCGCCTTGACGGAAATGGTGCTGCAGCCGAGTTTCTTTAACTCCTCGGCTGTTTTCTTTACGTCTTCCAGATTGACGTCGGTAACGGCAACCGTGTCGCAGCCTTCGTTAGCCAGGAGGATAGCTATCGCTTTCCCGAAACCTATCTGGCTGCCGGCTCCGGTCACCAGGGCTACTTTCCTTTTAAATCCCAGGTCCATATTATCTCCTTTTATCTCGAATTAATCTGTAAAATCGGTCTATGTTTTTAGAATAGCAGACTTTGGCTTGGCGACTCAAGATTTCACCGGGATTTCCGGAAGCAAGGTTAAAAAATCTGTTTTAGTCTTCCCGCCAGTCCCAGTCCCTGCCGCCTTTGAAAACTGCAGCGTTCATCTCGTTGCTCAGAAAGATGAGATTGGCGTCCGGAAAGTGCATAGCCATGGCGTAAAAGAATGATGCGGTATCCTCCGTTCTCGCCAGTTCTTCTTCGGTGGCGATAAGGTATTCTTTCATAAAAGTGAACGACGAATTATCGAAAGGCATCCCCGGTTTCTGGTGCCCCGGGATGACCACCTCGGCGTTAATGGCCTCCAGGCGCTCGATATCCCGTAGCCACTGCCGGCGTTCTTCGGCGGTAATCTCGCAGGTAAACGGGTGCGACTGATTGAAGAGGACGTCGCTGCCGTAAAGGGTCTTGATGGAGGGAATCCAGACCGCGGTGTTGTATTTCATATCGCCCATGACTTCCGGGATTATCTCGATGCGGTGACCTTCCAGCTCAAACCAGTTTTCAGACATCGGCTCGATGGTGACGGCTTTGGTCGGCACGTTGGTCGGCCCGATGATATTTCTCCAGTGGTCGATTTTACCGAACATCTGTTTGTTGATGGTGCTGGCTACCGAGGGGAGTGCGATAACCTTTGCTTCCGGGAAAGCCTCGGCAATGGGGCCGAGTCCGAAATAATGGTCGGGATGCGCATGGGTGATATAAATCGTTTTCAGGTTCCTGCCCGTTTCCAGTATTTCCGCCGCGACGCGGTGGCCGTTGGATAAACTCCACTGCGTATCGATAAGAGCGGCGTCGGTCTTGCCCATGACGATGACCGAGGCGACGGCGAATCCTTTTTCGTCGCTGAAAAAGACCTTCGTCGCCAGGGAGTCCGCACCATGTTCGTTAATTCTTATTTCCATATAAAATCCCTCCCTTTTCCTCTTACCTGTAATATAAAAGAATCATTCATCTCCGGCAAGCAACGTCCGCGCTTTCTTGAGCCAGTCGATAACGGGAAGTTTAAAGCCGCATGATTTAATGCAATCGCCGCAGGCATCGCAGGTATCGATACGGTGTTTTTCGTTGCGGAAAACCGAGCGTACCGTCTCAATATCATTATATATCACGGCATCGTTATAAAGCTCAAAAATGCGGGGCACATCGATATCCTTGGGGCAGGGCATACAGCCGCGGCAGGCGGTACAGGGGATGGGTTTCATCTCCCGGTAAGTGTCCCTGACGCGGTTGATAACCAGTTCTTCCGGCACGGTCAGGCTGCTCGCTTGAGCTTTATCCGCCAGGGCGACGTTTTCCTTTACCTGTGCCAAAGAACTCATATCGCTGACCGCGGTGGCAATCTCCGGGTGGTTCCAGACCCAGCACAGTCCCCACTCGGCCGGCGAACGTTTTGGCGTGGACTCCGCCCATATCTTTTTCACCGACTCCGGGAATTTCCGGGTGAGACGCCCCCCTTTCAGGGGTTCGGTAATAACCACCGCCAGTCCCTTATCATACGCATATTTAATACCGCCGACGCCGGGGTGATGGTCCACGTCCATAAAGCTGTACTGGAACCGGCAGAGCGACCAGTTATCGTAAGCCTCTAGGACGCTTCTCAGGGTCTGGTAATCATCGTGAAAGGAAAAACCCAGCCAGTCCAGGCGCCCTTCAGCTATGGCAGCTTCGGTATGTTTGAATATCTCCTCCGACGGCAGGTCGGGCCAGTTCTGACGGTTCAGTTCCGCCAGCAGAAAAAAGTCCAGCTTGTCAATTTGAAGCCAATCGAGTTGCTGATTCAGGTAACTTTCGACGTCATCAGTGGAATTTATCAGAGAAACGGGCAGGCTGGCGGCTATCTTTATTTTCTGCCGGTAGCCGTTTTGAAGTATTTGCCCGATGAGTCGGGATACCTGCTCACGCTGACCGGAATCGTAAAGATAACCCAGGTCCAGGAAATTTACGCCGTGGTCGATAGCGTGGCGGAGCATACGGGTGGCTTCGACCTCATCGATGCGGGTGCGGTCTTCCTCGAGACGGGGCAGCCGCATTACGCCGAAGCCGAGCACGGATGCTTCCCAGTCCAGGCTGCCGAATTTGCGGTATTTGATGGGTTGACTCCCGGTTATATTATGCTTCCACCCACGGTGAGGCGTGCTCGCCGCTGAGGCAGACCACGATAAAGCCGTAGGGCTTATCGACCCACCTGGTGATGAGGGGGAGGTGGGGAAACGCCGCCGGGCAGATGGCGATGGTGGGCATGTTGAAGATATGCCTTTCGTAGTCCTTGCCCATGCCCAGTTCAAGTTCAGCGCCGAGGAAATCCAGATTATCGGGGTCGAGGCCGAGGAAGCAGAGGATTTCCGCCTCGGGGTGGTAGTGGGCTTCGCCGCCCCGGTGCCATTTGCCGCACTGGCTGTAGAAACCCCAGGTGAAGTTGACGTCGAATCCCTCGAGGTCTTTGCCGTAAAGCCAGACAATCTGGTCGCCGTTGCCGGGCCCGACGCCAGACGCCGCCGGTCTCATCACGCCGTCGCGGCCTATTACAGATGGGATACCCACCTGAGCGGTATCGACGGTGGGGTCGATTGCCGTGACCATCTTTTTAACGTAGCGACTGTATTTCGTGCCCATGGTTGCCTTGCCGGTCTTTTTCACCGCTTCGGCTTTGTAGTCGTCGCCGAGAGCGATGGTATAGTGGACGATGGGTCTGTCGAGCTTCTTGACCGTTACGGGACCGTGGGGCATTCCCTTGGGGATGAGCACGCAGGACGGTTCGTTAAAGGTATGTTCTTCGCGTTCTTCGCCGAGTTCTACCGATATCTCGGCGCCCAGGCGGAGTATGCTGGAGATGTCCGTCCCCTCGAAGACCAGTATCTCGTCATAGGGGTGTACCACCGAGCCTTCGAGGGGGTGAAAGGCGCCCGGTTTCTTCACGAAGCCATAGGAAAACTGGGTGTTGAACCCCTCCATGTCCCTGGCTTCCATCCAGATGCGCGGTTCGGCGTAGAGTCCCTCGGGCGGGTCTTTGACAGCCGCCGGCTTTATCAGATGGGCGTATTCTTTGGTTACCATTTGCTGAGTCTCCTTAATTCGTTTGCTGTATTTTCTCCGGACTTTCCTGAAAAGCTTAACAGAAGCGGTCATACCGGTCAAGAAAACCTGGATGGGATGGGGGTCTTTTACTCCGGGGTTGGTACTACACCGAGCTGAGGTACATCAGAATTGCCCCGCAGGCAGCCACGTTTAAAGATTCCGCTTTATCTCTGGCAAGAGGGATTTGTACGCGGTAATCAGCCATGTCAGTTAAAGTTTTAGAGAGGCCGGAGGCTTCGTTGCCCAGCGCCAGCAGGAGTTTCCCCCGGTCTTTCAGTACCTCCGGTCCGGCATTGCCGGTAAGTTCCGCGGCGGCTATCGTGTAGCCTTTCTCTTTTAAGGAACGTGCCAGTTGGAGGTAATTATTCGTCCGTCGTATCCACAGGGAAAGTATCGCCCCGGCTGTTGACTGCACGCATTTGGGCGAAAGAGGGTCGGCGCCTTTTTCGGTGAGTATAACTCCGCTGAAACCGAAAGCGGCTGCCGTGCGGATGAGGGTGCCGGTGTTGCCGGGGTCCTGGACGTCTTCCAGCAGCAGGATTTTATTTCCTTTGCTCTCCGGTATAAGGTCGCCGTAAATGTCCTCCGGCTGGCGGACGACAGCCAGGATTCCCTGTGGCGTCCGGCTGCTGCTGATATGCTTAAACTGGCTTTCGGTAATTAATCTCACCGGATATTCTCCGTATTCAGCCGGGGGTGTATCGACAGCAAGGATTTCGATTATTTCGTCCGGGCGGCCGGTCTTTATCTGCTGTATCGCTCTTTCCCCCTCCACCAGGAAAGCCCCGGACTCCAGCCTGCCTTTCCTGCCAGCCATTGCCCGGTACCATTTAAGGGACTTCAGCGGTCTGGACATGGTTTTCTCACCTTCTTTTCCGGGAGTAAAGTACCAGTATCAGCCCGACCGCCGCCAGGATGAACGCCCAGAGGTAGCTCTGTAATACCATGCGGAAAAAACTCACGGCGGCGATTAAAGCCACTGCGCCGCCCACGAGCAGGACGACACCCGTTCTGTTCAGGAAATCCCATACCCGACTGGAGTTTCCCCCGGGGGAATGTCCGGCGTTGTCCGTGGTTGCCGTTTCCTTTTGAACGCCGGTGCTGTTTTTACTGCGGGCTATCCGCGCTATCACCGCGACGGCGATAACTACCACGATAATAAGGATGATTTCCAGCGGACCGAGTCTCATAATTTATTATACCGGTAAGTCAGTTAAAAGGGACAAGGTATACTTTATCCCCCTCTTTCTGTCCCCTGACCAGCTCGCAATGCCGCAGTGTGGCGAAGGTGTTTTGCATATCACGCGGCGTCAGGTTAAACCTGTTTCCGATTTCTTCGGGGGTTACTTTACCCTTATCCTTGATGTAATTACATATCTCCTGCTGCAGGGGCGTCAGTCCTTCCAGACCCGTCGTTCCCGCACTATCCCGGGTGCGGGTGGCGGTATAGACCGCCCACGGGTCGCAGGCTTGGGACGGATTTCTGGTATCCATGTAGCAATCCTCGCATAATGTCCGTCCCAGGTGCTGGTAGCTATCGTCTTCGGAGATATTGCGCTGGCATTGCTGGCATTTCATTATCATGTCCTTAAAAACAGTATCGGGCTCCGGAACGCACCGGAGCCCTGTTTACTTTTTTAGCCGATATCCGGCGGACTAACAGCCAGGCGGAGACACAGGGGTGATAGTATGTCTAGTCGTTCAGTGCTTTCGCCGTCTGTATCTCCTTTACCAGGTCCTCAATCGTGATAGCCGCCAGCGTCAGGGGCTGCATGGTCCCTCGGGATCCGAGCGCGGAGGCGACCCTGGCAATAACGGTATTATTCGGCGCTTCGAGGACGTTAATGAAATCGTACTCGCCCAGCAGGGCATACTGGGAGATTATCTTCGCCCCCATATCTTCGACTTCCTGGTTAACTTCCCAGATTCTGCCGGGGTTCCTCATTATCGTCTTTCTTCCGGCGTCGGTCAGCTTGGTTAACATGACATAATATGGCATGATGTCCCACCTCCTAAAATATCATGTGGATTGAAACTCTCGGGTAGCTTGATGCACCTATATTACACTAACGCCTATTGACTGTCAATGCCCATGATCCGGTAAATTTCCGGTATCTTTAAGCTCCGGCGGACATGTTCCGCCAGCTTATCGTATTGGTCTTCTTTATCGCTGATAGCGTTGCCGGTTTCATCCGGCAGTTCCCAGTAGTGCCGCAGGTTTTTAAGAAAGGCCTTACGAAAGCTGTCATTATGGAAAAGACCGTGCAGGTAAGTCCCCATTATCGTGCCCCGCACATTCAGGGCGCCGTCGGCATAATCGGCGGGTCCCTGAGGCGTTCCGGTTATCTGAAAGGCACTGAGTTTTTCCTTGCTGCGGGTCTGCCCCATATGTATTTCGTATCCGTTAACATCCTGCCCTGCCATTCCGGCAAAAAGCCCGGTATCGGCGATAACGTGGGCGGTGACCTGCCGGGTGGACTTTTCCGCGGCATACTCTGTCACCACATTGAGCAGTCCCAGTCCCGCCACTTCTGTCTCGTCAGACTCTATCCTTAACGGGTCGAGTATCTTTTGCCCCATCATCTGGTAGCCGCCGCAAATACCCGCGACCGGAGTGCCGGCTTTAGCTCTGGCGAGGATACTCTCCGCCAGCCCGGATTGCCGCAGGTAATTAAGGTCGACCACCGGACTCTTGGTGCCGGGCAGGATGATAAGATGGGGATTGCCGAATTGGGAACGCCGGGTGACATAAGATACGGAGCAGCCGTCCTCTTCCAGGGGGTCGAAATCATCGTAATTGGAGATGTGCGGCAGACGGATTAACGTTATTTCCAGGTTCCCCGGCGAGGTGTTCGGCTGTCTTTCGTCCAGATAGACCGAGTCCTCCTGGGCGATGCGGATATCCCGGAAATACGGCACCACGCCCAGCACTGGCTTGCCGGTGCGCTTTTCAAGGAAGTCGATAGCCGGCTGGAGAGGCTCGATGTCGCCGCGGAACTTGTTGATGATGAAACCTTTTATGATGTCCCGTTCGTCTTCGTCGAGCAGTTCCAGCGTGCCCACCAGCGAAGCAAAAACGCCGCCGCGGTCGATATCGCCGACCAGGAGCACGGGAGAACCGGACGCTCTGGCTATCCGCATATTGGCGATTTCCCGGTCTTTAAGGTTGATTTCCGCGGGGCTGCCGGCTCCTTCGATGACGACGATTTCATAATCTGAGCGGAGACGTTCCAGGGCTGCCGCTGCCGTTTTCAGCAGGTCTGTATTATAGTCGTAGTAGTCATATGCTGAGACAGTCCGGGCGACCTTGCCCAGGACGATGACCTGGCAGCCGGTGCTGGCGGTGGGCTTGAGAAGCACCGGATTCATGTCCACTGTAGGCACAACGCCAGCTGCCTCCGCCTGCACCACCTGCGACCTCCCGATTTCCCCTCCCCCGGCGGTAACGAAGGAATTAAGCGCCATGTTCTGCGATTTGAACGGCGCGACCCTGTAGCCGTCCTGCCTGAAAATGCGGCAGAGGGCGGTTGCCATGATGCTTTTCCCCGCCGAGGAGGCAGTCCCCTGGATCATTACGGTTCTGGCTTTTTTCTTCACTCTTTTTGTGTATCTAGGAATATATTGGCGAGGCTATCGGGCACACGCGCATGCACTCGGAACAGCCTCCGGCTGCCTCGAGGTAAGTGCGGCAGGCGAACTTATTGATGGCGTACCGCTCACCGTTTTTCGGCCAGTCCAGCGCGCGGGCGGGGCACTTGCGGCACTATGCTTTTTTTCGGTCATCATTCAACTCCCCGCGTTATATTTACCAGTAAATCTCGATGCTTTTCACTTTCCGGTAGTCTTTTGATAGTACCAGGTATCCGGGGAATAAAAAGGAGGCGTCATATAATTCGTCCTTTTCTATTATCACCAGTTTATCCAGAGCCGCGCCGCCCCTCGGCACGGTATCGCCGGTGACATCGATATAGACCAGTCCCCGGTCGGTAGTCTTAAAAGCATTTAGCCCGTGGGATACGTCATCGTAGAAATGGATGACAACGAAAGCCGCGCGTATGCCTCTGGACTCGGCGTTGTCGTGGAGCTCCTGGGCGAAGTTCCCGCATTCGTATTCGTCGGAAACGTAGAGATTCTTGTCCGTTTCATCTTCTTCCAGGAAGTCAAGCAGTTCCTCCCAGGTGGGATTCCTCGCCGAAGCCTTGTTTTTCAATATAATCTGGGGAAGGTTGCCGGAATGATACGGAGGCATTGTTCCGGAGTAAACGTGTATTCCCAGCGTGTCCTCGTATAATGCCAGTTTTTCCTGGAGGTAATCGATGGTTTTTTGAAGCTCCTGGCTTTCCTGTTCGGTCAGGGCAAGCTCGTTTTCCAGGGAGTTCAAATTTATCTTCGTGTCTTTTAACTCATCGGCGGTGCTTTTATACAGTTGCCGGTAATTATCTGTTTCCTGTCTTTGTATCGCCAGTTCCTGTCTGGTTTCCTCAAAGCTGGTAACGGTGTCCTGCAGTTCAGCCTTGGTCTCTTCCAGACTCGCGGCGATGTTCTGCTGGTCTGACTGCGCCCGGGTTAGGGACGCCTGGGTCTGTTCCAGCTGGTCCTGGGTCGAACCCAGGGATTGAGACAAGGCAATCAGCCCGGCGGCGCAACCTATTATTACCAGTATCCCGAGTACTATTCCGGCTATTTTCATCGGCTACCTCCATCCGGCAGTCTTGATATACGTAAGGATTGAATTATCTTATCATAATGCCAATCCCGGTGGCTACTGGAGCTTACTTGAGCAGGAAGAAATGAAAAGGGGTGACCGAAGGCTTGACACGGTCTAACGGGTTAAATGGTCTGGCCATAACCTGAGAGAAAAAATAATCTCCGTGCCCCTTATCCCTTCTCTGTCAAGTTTATCATACCGGGGGGGGTGATTTGCTCCGGTGGGAGAGGGGATAAGGGGAGGGGAAGGAAGGGGGTGGGGCAGGTGACAGGTATCGGGAAGCTGGTTACTTAATCAACTCCCATTATTTTTAGTGTTAAATTCTTGCGGGGGTTTTATCCTGGTTACGCCGCAGCTTGGCTTGTATGCGAGCCATGAAGGGCTTGACGCCGAAAGGCATCCGAACGTAATCATCAGCTCCGTGGGAGAGGGTCCGCCGCAGAGACTCGGCTTTAAATATCGGTGCTGAGCACTATAATGGGGACGTCCGATTGCCCTCGCATAAGGTCGAGTATATCAAGGTCATCTTCATCATCAAGTTCCATGACAACCAGGTCAGGGCTAATATCGTCAAGCATATCCGGTGCCGAGTCAGCATCGGTCATGACAATGGTATCGTAGCCTTCCTGTTCCAGAATGCAATTCAGGAATTTTGACATATCCTGGTCGTTATCTACCACCAAAATACGTTGCGGTTCATTCATGCTTTTTAGTTTCTCCACCCCCGGACTATCACCGTGAATTCCTTAATTTTGTATACCCTTGGGAGGGAAAATTTTCCATATCGGCACCACCAGCGGCTTGCCGCTCGAATTGAACAGTCGGTTTACGCCCCCGGCGTCGCCTTGAACTCGTATATCGCCGGCTGCTGGCATATCCCTTACCTTGTTCCATCGCCGCTGTGCGTCGGCTTCGTGCAACTGCTGGAACACCCTCATATCGTGCAGGTGCCTGCAGAAGGAAGTGATATCTTTCCAGACAAGTATCATCGTAATTTCCCTTATATGTCACTAATACAATAACCAAAACAAATCATAAAAATTGCGCGGGCTGTTACAAGAAAATCACATTTCCCGGAGGTGTGTTTAGAACGTAAAACCGGTAAAAATTAAAAGGAATAAAACAATTGATGCAAACAGAGAAATAAAAAATGATACAGGCAAAATTGCCCGCAAAGATTCATTGTGGGGGGACAGTTGTTTATGATTACCAGTAGCCGCGTCCGGCTTTGCCGGTGACGTAAGGATTGTCCCGGCGTTCGGCGCCGATGGTCGTTTCCCGGCCGTGCCCGGGATAGACGACGGTGCTGTCCGGCAGAGCCATCAACTTTGTTTTAATGCTGTCGATTAACTGGGGTCTACTGCTCCCCGGCATTAAAGTAGTCCCGATGCCTCTCCGGAACAGCGTGTCCCCGGTAAATACCTTTCCTTCGGTATAGAGGCAGATGCTGCCGGGGGTATGTCCCGGCGTGTGTATCACGGTAAACTTCATATTGCCTATATCGATGTTGTCGCCTTCGCGGAGCAGCCTGTCCGGCGCCTGGGGAGTCCGGTAAGATATACCGAACTGGGAACTGACGGTGCCGTAGCCTTCCAGAAAATCGGCGTCCTCGATGTGAATAGCGACCTCCGCCCCGGTCCTGTCCTGAACGTCCCGCAGGGCGGCGATGTGGTCCGAGTGACCGTGCGTCAGCACGATAATCCTGATGTCCAGGCCGGAGTCTTTAATCGCCCGGTGGATTTCCTCCGCGTTGCCGCCGGGGTCGATGACCATGCCTTCCCCCGTTTTCTCCTCTCCGACCACCCAGCAGTTGGCGGACAGTGAGCCTACCACCAGCCTTTCGACGATAATTATGCTTGATTCCATATATATCCAACTATGATTATGAAGGGGAATTTACAGGTCTGTCAATGCTTCCTGTCTGGAATTTATGATTCTCCGGAATCGGTTATAGTATAATGGTTTGGTATTGACAGATATTGGAAAGGGAGGGCATCAACTTGGCTGAGACGAAGTATGGCAAGTATTTTTTAAAGAACAGTCCGCCGGATTTTCCTTTTATAATGGGCCCCATTCTGCAGCGCATGGACAACAGCACTATTGCCGGCAGCAATTTCTATTTTATACACTGGGTACTCCCCCACGAAGAACCCCGCATGAAAATAGGGCACCCGCCCCATATACACTCGGAGGCGGAGCTTCTAATGCACATCGGGACCGACCCGGATAACCCCGACGACCTCGGGGCGGAGGTAGAGCTATACGTGGGACCGGAACTGGAAAGGCACGTTATCACCGAGTCTACCGTCGTCTTTCTCCCCCCGAACTTCATCCACGGCCCCTGGAATCCCATCAAGACCGTACGACCCTGGATATTTATCGAGGTTAATCAGGGACTCCATCACACCGAGAAATTCTATCCCCAGTTATTGACGAGGGAACACCGCGCCCTGCTCGACTGGACGTTCTGGCACGACGATGCCATGAGCGAGGGCTACAGTAATATGGAGGTACCGCAGAAACCGGCGGGTAGGTGATAGCTTAATACTGCGGTTATGTGTACCGGGACCGGGGACAGATTCAAGGTTAAACGCAGCCGGTCGGTTTGGGTACTCCGGCCCATTTACAGGCGGACTGCGCCGGTCCGTTGGGAAAGAGGTCGTAAAGCTTTTTAAGATTAAATCCGGTTACCTTGATAAGCCGGCGTATCATGGGGCAGATGCCATTTTCAAGATAGTAGTTGCGCAAATAATTAATTGCCACCCAGTGGTCTTCCGTTAACTCGTTGACGTTTTCTTTCAGGGCATAAGCCCTGGCGATTTCTTCGTTCCACTTATCCGTTTCCTGTAAAAAGCCGTGTTCATCGACCTCATACGTGTTTCCGGCCAGTTCCATCTTGGGCATTATCAGTCCCCCTTCAGGTAGTCTAAGACATTATACTCAAAGCAAGTTACAAATGACAACGTTAGTTGCTGTCCCTTAATGAAAAATGATATATGGTATCGATGAACGAGACGGCACGTTTACGCCGGTTACCAGGTGATGAAAGGTTTCTTGATTATCGTCATGGCATTCACGATTAGTTCGGCAAGACCGCCGAAGATGATGCCGGACTTTTCCTCAGCCCCGTAGTAATCGAAGATATCGCGGAACTGCAGTTTGCAGTTCAGGCAGGGCGCGCAGAGGTACTTTTTCACCTCCGGCCCGGGCTGGTCGGCGAAAGCCTCCAGCACCTGCTTGAATTTCATCCTCCCGGCGACGGAGACCTTCCAGTCGGTGAAGTTGACGTTGGACATCACCGCCAGTCCGCCCCCGCCCCCGCAGCAGTAGTTTTCTATGCCGTGGGGCGTCATCTCGCGGAACTGAGGGCAGAGGTAACGCAGGATTTTCCGCTGGGGCTCGACGATGCCTAGGTTCCTGACCACATTGCAGGGGTCGTGGAGGGTCACCGGGAAATCGTTTTTAAACGGGTCGAACTCTATCTTACCGCTGAAGACGATGTTTTCCAGAAAAGTCATGACGCTTTCCCGCGGTATATTGAGGTCGCCGGTAAGCACGCGGTCAGCCACCGTCATTAAAGCCTTGTGCTGGTGTCCGCACTCGCCCATAACTATCTTTTTAACGCCAAGTTTTCTGGCTATCTGGGCGTGCCTGACGGCTACTCTGGCAAGCTGGACGTCGTCGTAAAAAACGCCGTAGTTGACGCCGTCGTAGCCGCCTATCTCCGACGAGAGTGTCCAGTTGAGACCGGCTGCGTTGCAGATAATACTGAAAGAGATGGGGCTTTCCGGGAAGGAGATTATATCACCGGCGCTGTGAATCAGCAGGACGTCGGCGCCTTCTTTATCCCACGGCGTTTTCACTTCTATGCCGGTGGTCTCGCTGAATTCCTCGTCGAGAAACTTCAGGTTGTCCACGGCAACATCCGGCCTGAGCCCGGTGGGAGAACCTACTTCAAGCTGGAGCACCGTCCCTTTCTCGTGCAGTTCCTGGGGTGCCCAGCCGAGTTCCTGGCTGAACAGCTTGCGCAGCTCGCGGGCGATAAGGGCGTTGTCCACCCCCATGGGGCAGGCCTGGGCGCAGCGTCGGCAGAGGTTGCAGCGGTAGCTCAGTTCGTAGAGCCGGGTAATCGTGTCCCAGTTGAGTTCGATGTCGCTGCCGCTGAGCCGGGCGCGCCACTTGCCGAAGGGCTTGGTATATTTACTAATAAGCCGACGGAATATCTCGGAGCGGTAGGTGGGGCGGTAGAGGTCGTTCCTGCCGCTGGCAAGGTAAATCGGGCAGGCGTCGTTGCAGGTCTGGCAACTGGCGCAGTAGTCCAGGGAAAGCAGGAGGGGCTGCAAAAAGGTCCAGTTATTTTCCTGGCTCAGCAGTTTTTTCAGTCCCCGGACGAACTGCTCGGTGTATTTACCTTCTTCCTGCCTGTCCTTCGGCTTGGGCAGTCCCATCGCCACGAAGCCGTCGAGGTTGCAGACCAGCCTCTCCCGCTGGTCGGCGGTGAGTTCTTTGATAGCCGGTAATGTGTCTGGCTTATCGTATGGCGGCGGCAGCGGTATCAGCTCGTTGATGTTAATATCGGTAATCTGACCGTCGCCGTCTCTGGATATGTCGGTAAGCTTAAGTTTTTTCGCCATTTTTCTTATTTCCAGTTGTAGTATCCATCCAGCTTTTTGGCTCACGTACCAGTACGTGCGGGCCAGACCAGCCGACCGGCAACGTGAGAAGTCGCCGTAACTCCCCGGTCATCCTCTCGTCCTGGGGGGCGTCGTTCCATCTTACGTGGTGATAGGTAAAGTACTTGGCAATAAAGTGCGCCATGTCCGTTAGCGGCAGATAAATTAAAAAAAGTAAAAATATGATGATATGCGCCGCCAGGGGAGACGCGACGGAAATCCCGGCATCCAGCGTGCCCAGGCTCTTGATGAAGGAGCTTGTTTCCAGCGCGAAATCGCCCGGAACGAACCGGGCGTAAATGCCGCTGATAAATACCGCGCACAGAAAGACGAGGTGAAAATACCTGGTGACCGTGGTGAACGACCGGTAATCAGCGTCCAGGGTGCGCTTCAGGATAAGCCCGACCGCCCCCAGGCAGCCCAGGATAAAACCTATCGGTGCCAGTATGTTGGCAATCGTTAGAGTTACGTTCAGCACGGATTCATCGACTTTGCCGATGATGAATATGGCGTTTAATATCTGCAGAAATAACGTAATAATCAGGATGAAAATTCCGGTGTGCAGTGAGAAAGACAGCGGCCACAGGCCCGGGTTGTTTTTCCAGATACTCTTAAGGAGGAATATCTCCCGGAGCATGTAGATAATCGGGGCGACCAGAGACCTGTGTCTCGGCTGGTGCCACCACTCGTACTCCTCGAGATAAGAACCCCCGTAAGTGCCTTTGCCTTTTTCGTGGGGTATCGGCGCCAGTTCCCATCTCAGGTGCACCGGCAACCTTACAATAGCTATGACACGATATACCAGCAGGATAAGGAAGATGCCTGCCGCCGTAAACGTAACAATATGCCAGAAGATTCCGGACATTGATTATTTTCTGTTCCTATGCTTTTGGCTGTATGCTGTCTATTATGAACTCCGCCGCAATCCTGACTCCCAGCCCCGGTGGCAGCCCGCACTTCTCGAACCCTTTTTCTTTGGTGAATTCTATCATGGCCTTTTCGCTTTCACCCGGGTTCAGCCGGTGTCCCAGTATCACGTTTTCTATGATGTCGGCGCAATACATGTCGCCGACGGCGTCTTCGAAGAAAGCCATGTATTTCTGGGAGGTAATAAAGGGGTTTTTCAGCGGGTCTTCCAGGAATGAAAGGTCCAGCGGGTCGTCAGGTCCGAATAATAGCCCGAAGGCGATAAGAGTGCCGGTAACGCCGCCGCACATGTCCCCCGTCCCGGCGATACCGGGGAAGATGGTCAGCGCTTTAATGACTTCCATACTGCCCAGGCCGAACTCTTCCATCAGGGCAAGCGCCGTGCCCTGGGCGCAGTTCTTGAAAATTAGGTTATATTCCTCGGCCCGCAATTGTACGCGGTCGAGTATTTCCTCTTTATTGGCCAGCAGCGTTTTCGGGTCGAGTTTTTTCTTGGGTATCCCCTCTCTGGTCATTTTGTTTATTCTGGCACGGATACCGTCAAAGTCCCAGACTCTTTCGGCCAGTTCATCCACTTTTTTCTTTAAGGCGGGATAGTCTGCCATAAGCCGGGTACCTCCTTAATATTAATGTCTATCCTTAGTATATATCAGCGTGAATATTTATGGAATTATACGGTAGCGGTACTTGATTTTACTACCTGCACCGGTGTTCAGGCAAATATACGTAATTACAGTACCCCCCGCCCCTCGTATTTTATCTTTTCCCACCCAAACCGCCCTCGTGTCATCAGCGGCTTATCCCGAAAATCATAGGCCCTCTCCCTCGATGGGAGAGGGCCGGGTGAGGGTGAAGCCATTCCCACCCAAACCGCCCAGTATCACCAGCGGCTTATCCCGCAGTGTATCAACGCACAACCTCCCTATCTTTTATGTGGAAAAGAATAAATCCCCCTCTCCGAGAAGGGAGTGTTGTATCAAATGTCATTCTGAGGAGCGAAGCGACGAAGAATCTCGTAGAGGCGCTGGACATTACACATATGTACCCCATTATTCCGAGACCTTTCGCTTCGCTCAGGGTGACATTAAACGACGCTTTTAATACAAGACCACGAGAAGGGAGATGGGGACAAAAGGGGGAATAAGAAAAGTTGTCTTTTTTAAGCTTTAATCAGTAGCAGCGGCGTGTTCCCGGCGAGAAGGACCTTCTGGGCAACGCTGCCCAGAGGCCAGATGCTCATCGCCGCCTTTCCGCGGGTCGACATCGCTACCATGTCGCTGGCTAGCTCATCGGCAAGGTCGATAATACACTCGGCGGGCGAGCCGACCTTTACTTCATATCTTGTCCGGATATTTTTTCCTTCGAGTTGTTTGGTCCAGTTCTGGAGGTATTCTTCGGTAACCGCAAAGACGTGATTCGTCTTGGGGATAACTCGGAGCAGGGTTATTTCCATCTCTAGGCCGAGAGCGAGCTCGGTGATAAAGGGAATTACCGCTTCGCTTTCTGCCGAGCCGTCCAGCGGTACCAGAGCTTTTTTCAATATCCGCTTGGCGCGGACATCCGGATGAGCGCCTTTAGCTCTGATAAGCAGCAGCGGTTGTCTTGAAGTACCCCGCACCACTTTATCAGCCACGCTGCCCACCGCCCACCGGCTGATGCCGGAATGACCATGGGTCGCCATGATAATTAGATTTAAACCCCCATTATCAACATAATCAAGGATTCCTTCGGCGGCATTACCAATTCGTGTCGCGGAACCCACATTTATGCCGTTATGGCCTTGCTCGTTATGATATTTATCAACCTGACGCTTGGTAATATCTTCTATTTTGCTGAGGTACTCGTAGCTACTACGGTATTCTTCGTTATCATCTGATGCCATGACTGTCATCAGGATAATTTCGGAGTCCGTCCTTCCCGCTACTTCTTCGGCGTAAGGCAGGGCTACCTCGGCCAGCGGGGAGCCGTCCAGCGGTACAACTACTTTTTTATACATAGCAATATCCGTAAACGATGTGCGGTATTATTAAACCGCCGTTGTTTTTCCTAACCGACGGGCTCGGCCTGGCGGTATGAAGGCCGCTGCAATAAGGAATTTACTCTTGCCAGGAACTCAAGCGGACCGAAGGGCTTTCTCATGAAGAAGTCAGCCCCGGCATTGATGGCTCTAGCGCAGGTCTCCGGAGTGGCGTCAGCGTTGATGACGATAAGCGGGATATCCGTCATACTCTTTATTATCCGGCAGTATTGCCAGCTCTCTAAATTATGATTATCTATCACCACGGCTATGTCATAGGCCTGACTTACCAGTTGCCGCAGGCCTGTCTCCCAGCTGGTTGCCACATCCACGCCGAAGTCCGCTTCGGAAAGGACCTTTTCCAGGGGAGGACATAATAAAGTGTTTTTTACCAATAAAGCCTTTTTTCCCATTTTCACGAATTTACTGTAGTATACTTCATTCCACCTGAAAAGCAGAGAAGCCTTTATTTTGTCTGAGGGTTGACTCTCATTGTGAAAAAAGGTGATAGCCCTCAGGAAAACGGTGTTTTCCATCGATGTGTTTTTCATAGAAAAACGTTACATTAGTACTATCACCCGGTAGTTACTTTAGTAATAAGCGTTGGGAAACGGCGTTAAAATGCAGCAAAAAAGTGCGGCTGTGGTTTTACTGGAAATTTTCGTTGTTGTGGCGATACTGGGTACGCTTACGGCTATAGCCATTCCCGGTATTGGCAAGATGATTAACAGGGGCAAGGATGAAGCCCGTGATCTGGAACTGCGCAATATTCAAACAGCGGTAACTTTGATGCTGTACGATAGCGCCATGGGGATGCTTAAATCGGTCGGACCCACCTCAGATATGAGCCTGGTCCTCACCAGGGATACGCCGCCCCTGGTACTGACCGACTATCTCCAGGGACTGGAAGACGATCGACTGAAGACGGACTGCACTTATAATTTTACCGCCGACGGCACGGTAATACAGGTACTGCCTTAGCGGAAAAAGGCGTATGGTTGTCTGGTTGTCGCACCGTAGTCCTCAGTAGCCCCGTTGGCGGTCGATGACGTTCCGCAGTTTCCTGCCGGTAATGTAGCGCTTGAGGTTGTCGCAGAAAAGGTCGGTGGCGCGGGCGACGTACTCTTCCATGCCCCCGGAGACGTGGGGACTCAGGATAACGTTGTCGAAGTCCCAGAGAGGGCTCTTGGCGGGGAGGGGTTCCCTGGCGGTAACGTCCAGTCCGGCTCCGGCAATCTCCTTCTCCTCGAGGGCTCGAATCAGCGCCTTTTCATTGATAACGTTGCCCCGGGCGATATTGATAATATAAGCGGTCGGCTTCATCGCCTTGAATTCCTTTTCACCGATGAACTGGTAGGTCTCTTTGGTCAGCGGTACCGAGATTACCACGTAGTCGCTTTCCGCCAGCAGGGACGGCAGTTTATTAGCGGGCAATAGCCTGTCCACATTACGGGCGCTCCCGATTATTTTTGCCGAACGGCGGGTGGCGATGACCTTCATGTCGAAGGCTTTGGCCAGCCGGGCTATCTCTCTCCCGATATGCCCGAGACCGACGATGCCAACGGTTTTCCCTTTTAGTACCGCCGGCATGAACCTTCGCCATTCGTGTTTCTGCTTCATCTGGAAACATAGCGGCGCATTTTTGGCGAACATCAGCATGAACTGGAAGACGAATTCGGTGATGGGCGTGGCATGAATACCGCTGACCCCGGTTATTATCACTTCGCTCTGCCAGATATCGCTGCCTCTGAGACGGTCTACACCGGCGGACATCATCTGCAGCCATTTCAGACGGGGAGCTCTTGTCATGATTTCCTGGGGAGGGAAAAGGCCGAAAATAATATCGGCTCTTGACAGGAGGGCGTCGAGTTCCTTTTTAGACGAGTCGTCCCCGTTAAATTCGGCGGCCACCAGGGCTGAAGCGTCTTTAACGTTAATGTTGGGATTGACTTTGCCGATTCGCTTCAGGATTTCCCGGTCTGCCTGCGGCAGGGATTTGTCAAACGCGGGAGTAATTACCAGTACGTTGAGTGATTTCATAATGCAGGTACTCCAGTTTAAACGCTGCCTGTATTATATCAGATTGGCTGGTGTCTTTTCCTTCTGACAAGGTACCAGACCAGACAGATTACGAGGACTAAAGCCGCGGCAGACCCGGATATAAGCCACCAGTTAATCCTGAATTGGCTCAGGAAATCACCTGAGAGGTCGCCGATGACCACCGTGTAAATTCCCGGTTCGTTATCCGCAACGATGAACGTTAACGTCTCCGTTTGCCCCGGCTCCAGAGCGACGTCTTTTCTGTCCCGCTCCTCCCCGTTGATAATCAGGATAGCGGTATACCTGCCGGGCTGACCTCCAGTATTGGTAACGTCAACGGTTATAAACGCGTCTTCTCCGGTAATGACGATATAGGCTACGTTTTCAAAGAACCTGGTAACCGAGACGGTGACGGACAGGTTGCTCAGCTTAAACATGGCCGGTGCCGGCGGGGGTTCGGTAACTTCAGGTTTGGGAGGTTCCGGCTTTTCGGGTGGTAAGGTGGTGGGTTCCGGTGGGGTGGGTACGGACACCGTTGCCAGGACCGCAAATATGGTGAAGTGGCCGACCGGGGCTCTCAGCTTACCCAGCTCGGCGACGCTGGTGGTCTCGGTTTCCAGATAAGTCCAGCCGTCTTCAACGGTGTAATATGCCGCGCCGACGGCTACCACGTACTCGGGCAGGTCGGTCACGTTATAACCAAGAGTCAACCATATATCTTTGTCAAATTTTGTTCCCTGTGGCTTAAATTGATAAGCTTTACCCACCAGCACCGTGTTTTCGGGGAGTTCGGGCGCTGCAGCTTCCCGGATTTCTATCAGGGTCACCATAGCGCCGGTGTTATCGGTAGCGCCGGTATACGCTTCTATTTCGACCAGGTGGGTGCCGTCCGGGCTGGGCGCTTCCATGCGTTTTATCGGCCTGCCGTCATCAGTGGCTACCTCCCGGGTGATTTCGCCCAGGAAATCCACCGTGAAATATCTGGGGGCAGGCTGGTACGAGGATGAACCTCCAGGCGGCGTTGGCGGTGGAGCGGTGGTTCCCGTGCCTGATAGCGTTACATTAACGGTAGCTTCATCGGGGTCATTGGAAGGTATCTGCAAACTGGCGTTTCTTAAGCCGGTAGCGGTCGGTTTGAAACTGACCTGGACGGTGGTAACCGTGCCCGGAGGCAGGCTCTTGCCGGAGGCGTTATCGCTGGAGACGACGAAGTCGCCCGGGTTTGACCCCGCCAGTGTAATGGCGCCGATAACCAAATTGGCGGTACCGGTATTGGTAATAATGACGGTAATGGCGGCACTGGACGAACCCACATTTATAGATCCGTAATTAATGTTGGGCGGACTAACGTCGATATCGGGCTTGGGAGGAGTTACCGTGCCGGTACCGCTAAGTAACACATTAACGGGGTTTTCATCGGGGTCGTCGGAGGGTATGGTCATATTGGCTGACTGCAATGCCGCGGCAGACGGGGTGAAGTTGACCGAAACGTTAGCCGAAGCTCCCGGCGCTAATACCTGTGATGAAGCATTATCGCTGACAATGGCAAACTGCGGGGCATCAGGTCCGGTAATGCTGATAAGCCCTATCGTCAGGTCGGCGGTACCGTTGTTGGTAACAGCAACTATCCTCGGAGCGCTGGTGTCTCCTATCAACAGGAAACCGAAGTCTACGGAAAGCGGTGTTACTTCGATATCGGGCTCAATGCCCGTGCCGGAAAGTGGTACGTAAACGGGGTCTTCATCGGGGTCGTCGGAGGGTATTTCCAGGCTGCCTGCCCTGGCTCCGGTATTCGTCGGTTTGAAACTGACCTGGACGGTGGTAGCCGTACCCGGAGGCAGGCTCTTGCCGGAGGCGTTGTCGCTGGAGATAATGAAGTCGCCCGGGTTTGCTCCTGCCAGCGTAATCGTGCCGATAGTCAGATTGGCGGTACCGGTATTTCTAATCGTTACCGTTACCGCAGTACTGGTATTACCGAGTACTACCGGCGGACTGAAGCTGATGGAAGACGGCATAACGTCAATATCGGGTACCGGTACCGGTGAACCGTATCCGGACAGCGTTACCGAAACCGGATTTTCATCGGGGTCGTTGGAAGGTATCTGCAGCTGGGCGTTTTTACTGCCGGTGGTAGCGGGGTTGAAACGTACCGAGACATTCGCTGAGGCACCGGGAATCAGTATCTGACCGGAGGCATTATCGCTGACTATGGTGAAGTCGCCCGGATTTGCCCCCGCCAAGGTAATCGTGCCGATAGTCAGGTTGGCGGTACCGTCATTGGTAACGGTTACATTATAGGATGAACTGGATACACCAACCTGGATAAAACCACAGTTAATGTCCATCGGACTCACGGTAATATCAGGTACAACAATAGCATCACCGAAGTCGACCTGGTAACCGTGGCCGAGTTCCACATTGACATTTACATTGTTGGGAGTTGTAGAAAAGTAGCCAGCCGGGTCAGTTTCAGTGACGGTGTAGACACCGGCGGTTTCGACCTTGAACGTGTATCGGCCCAGTGAATCGGTGATGTTATCAGTGCTACCCAGTGAGATAGTCACACCGGGGATACCAACTTCTCCTCCATCCTGTGTACCGTTACCACTGGTGTCATCGAAAACGGTGCCGTATATTGTAGCAAAGCTAGAGGTTATTGGGGCATCGCCAAAGTCG
>Ga0209635_10000037_pt1 | contig 68536 bp, 68 predicted proteins | sample DeeMarSWOR230_32_FD_187463 | JGI IMG/M metagenome (GOLD analysis project Ga0209635, IMG submission 187463) | Marine sediment microbial communities from White Oak River estuary, North Carolina - WOR-2-30_32 (SPAdes) (version 2) | ecosystem: Environmental > Aquatic > Marine > Intertidal zone >...
GCGACCGAAAAGAAATATTGAGAAGCCGATGTGTTTCGCCTTTCCCTTCACCCGTGTTGTACACAATCGAAGGTCTTCTTCTGTGTGCGTCCATTCGTAGCTTCTTCCGACATACACATGTTTGTCATTTGTTGCAGATGAAAGCACTGCCACTTGGCTGCAGTTCTTGGGAGCATGATAGGTGGCACCATAGAAAGGCACTTCATCAATTTCTACTCCCATGCTATCGGCAAATCCTTGCATCTCGTCGTTCAATCCGGGACAGTGTTCTTCAAAGAAGCCCTGCAGTTCTTCAAAATTTTGAAATCCCATTGTCTTCAGGTCGGGTTTTCCATCCTTGGAAATCCCCAACTGACTTGAGAATGATGAAATTGCCCTTTCTATACGAAGGCGCATTTCTCCGTCATCTTTGAGGAGTTCTCCTTGCTTCTTGCCTACTTCGTAAGCTGTGCCTTCTAAGATTGTGTGCTGAAACGTTCCTTCGACAAGATTGTAGTTTCGGTTCATGTTTGATCGCCTTGAAGTGATTACGCCTAGTGGACAGCATCGCGCCTGCATATAAGTTTTATCGAGCAAAAGGCTTGGAAAGCTGTTTCTTTTGGCATTTAAATCCTTTTTTTCTGGTTAAATACCATTTAAAGTCCAATTTTCGAGTTTCAGACAATTAACGGAGCCATTTTAGATGGGCTGTCTTTGCGCGCGCATAAATTCAGACAATGCACGTTTCTGCGCACGCGATCCTCTATCTGCTGTTCTCTTGCGTGCATACATGTTCAAGCTGTTCGTGATGCTAGTTGTTCTCTTTCCTTCATTTCGTTGTAGAGGTTTTCAAACCATCTACCATATGGTAGATTAGACTGTTTTCGGGCTTCGTACAGGATAGGTTTAACTTTGTTCCATACTAGATTTACTGATTCTCTGAAGAGGTCGTCAACGAGTCCAATGTCTACAAGTTTTCTATGTAGAAGAATCCCTATTCCTTCAAAGAAAGAACTGACGGTGTTCACATCAGCTTGTAGCTTACCTCTTTTCACAGCGCGCGCGCATAGCATGTGCTCCAACATGTCCTGTAAGAGGATGTTGTTGATTGTCTGTCGATTTGAAGATTCTGTGAAGAAGTCGTTGAGTGGTTCCGTGTATGCGCAGTCTCATGGTGGAAACCGGACGCAATTCGGCCGATGCATGCCGGGAATCCGTGCCGTATGTTGATTTGCTGCTTCTTATGATGTACCTACTCCAATAAGATTGCGCGCGCACACTGACAATAGTTTTAAGTTTGATTGGCGGGACAAGATTTCTTCACATCTTTAGTAACATGGAAGGTTCAAATAGTGTCAAGGAAAATCACCATTGAATGGAATGAAGGCTGGTTTGGTGCTCGAGCTGTAGGTGTTATGCTTGATGGGAAGAATCGTGTCCTTTTGAGTAGATTGGAGGATGAGGATGTTTGGGTTCTTCCTGGCGGCGCTATATCTCTGCATGAGACCTCGAAAGAAGCGGTTAAAAGAGAGTTTATTGAGGAAACAAAATTCGAAATCGAGGTTCACAGACTCCTGTGGATACTTGAGAACTATTGGGTCTTCAAGGGAAAGAGAGCTCACGATATTGGATTCCATTTTCTTGTATCTCCCAAGAAAGCAAAGGGAGTTTGGGAACAGGATGAGTTCGTTGGGCAAGAAGAGCTGCATACGCCTGATAGAAGCTGGGTTCTGATCTTCAAATGGTTTGACATATCCAAACTGAACGAGCTAAACCTCAAGCCCTCTATCTTCATCGAGCTCCTGAAGAACATTCCTGAGTATCCCACGCACGTGGTGCACAATGCCTGTCGCGAAAGCATCCATAGCTAAATGTCACGCGCCCTTGGCTATTTATCGCCCTCTAACAAGAAAGCCGAGGCGCTTGGGTTACGCAAAAAAGCGGGTGTTGTTTCTATCACATGATTATTGTCTTTGCATCTGCATTATTGCCTTGGCTCTCTGGTGTTCCGCCTCCAGGAGAGCATCTTCAATAGGTTTCCAATCGCTGTAGTCGAGAGGAAGGTTAACGCGCACTATATCTTCTTCTTGTGAGCCTATGGATCGAACGTAAGCTCTCGTAATTCCCAAGTATTCAAGCATTCGTCTTGCCAAAGAACCTGCTGCTTGTTGCTCTTTCTTTCTTAAGGTGCTTTTCACTTTCACATCTTCCATGTGTATAACAGTGGACTCTCGTCATGCATGCATTCTAATCGGTTATTTTGGCAAATCATTGAACACTTGTTTTAGATTTCGTTGGTATTCCTTGAAAGCACTGCTACCTTTCTTTGTGAGTTTAAGTGCTGTGTGTGGCTTTCGTTCAATGAATTCTTTGACTATTTCCACATAGCCTGCTTTTTCGAGCTTACTTAAATGGGATGACAGATTACCGGGAGTCATCTGAAGTTGATGTTGGAGGAAGAGGAAGTCCGCGCTTTCTACGACGTAAAGTTGGGTCATAATCATCAATCTAGTTGGCTCGTGGATCAACCGATCGATGTTCTTCAGGTTAGAGGGATTTTTCGACATTGGTCTCATCACCTTGGGATAGCGGGTATTTCCGAATGAATCCAATCAGAAGCACAAAACCGTTGATAGTGATAGTAAGCCCAATGGTCAAAAGGGAATATGCGAAGGGGATTATAGCGAAATGACCTGCCAAGAGAAGCACGAGGGCTAATAGTCCATATGCATAAAGCCGATTGAGACCCATGGTGTATGCGAAGAGGCTTGATATAGCAGCCGCTAAAATGCCGATGATGATCATACCGCTTGGAATGATCAGATTCCTAAGTGTTAATGCCCAACCCTGACCCATGGAAGCTCCAAAACCAAACAACATGAATACTCCCAAACCTGCTGCCGCTAGTCCGATGAAGATCGCCATTAACTTGTTCGCTCCTCTGGTTCCAAATTTCACATAGCCAATCCTTGGCATTGTTATTCGTTTCTTAGCTGAAATCCAAATGGGCCCCATAATCGCGGGAAAAATCGCTGGAATAACAAACCACGTGCTAAACTCTGTCATAGTCATAAGTAAGATACCTAAGGCAAACAACAGAACATAAACGCCGACAAATATGTCAAGTAACCCATCTTGATGATAGGACATGTATGTCCGTCTCTCGACTTCCCTCAAACTCGTTTTCACATTCATCTTATCACCATATACTACAAACTACATTCTGACATAAAAAGGTTTGCATTGCAAAGTCATTTGTGCGGTGTTTGGAGATGCATACAAGTGTATGTCAGCCTCCGGTTCAACATCTAGCTCCACTTCCGGCAATCTCACACATGTGAAAGTTAGCGGAGTGGGTATAGTTTGCCGAGCAGGCGCGCGTGCGCCAACCAAATTTCAATCCGATCCGAGGCAAATTTACTTAATTGTAGAACGCCCGGAAAACTGACTATTTGACTGTAGATAAGTTAGGTCGGCTCAACCCACGGTGCGCGCGCGATCATCAAGGTTGACGTGCTTTGCTAGATACCTGAGGCGGTGCCCCTTCGCCTTCAGCGTGTCCTCGGAGTGGCCCGCCTTCTTCAATTCCCACAGCGTCTTGAAGATCTTCGCGTTGGCGGGGCCGGTCCTTCCCGTGGTGGGGTCGGCCGGATTTGAACCGACGACCTTTACCCGGAACAGCACATCTCCGTTCCTACGGGTTTCTTCACCGCTCCAGAATTTCTTCATCCCACAACGGTCCGCAAACCCGTCTTTGCATGGTCTGGAGCCCGTCGTCATTCCTCTCTAGCGGCTTATCATAAGGATAAACCGTAGCTAGACTACGACCCCACCATGCCAAAACTTCGCAAGCTCCAGATATATAAATTTCTTACTCGCTTGGAGTCAGCCACGATTTCACGCCGTCTTTTTCGACATTCACCAATGCTTCTGGAATATACCATTAAGTCACCAAAACCCTATTCGAAAACTTAATGAGCAACAATTCTTCACAAGTTATCGGTTGCCGGCCAAAGGGCGCGGGACCCACCCGATCCCATTCCGAACTCGGAAGTTAAACTGCGCTCCGTTTCCGGTTTTAGTGTGGTCTTCGGCCATGCGAACCCGGGAAAGCTGGCAGCCATTTTGGTTTTGCTCTATGTCACCTCCCCAGTTGGCATGGCCCAAACTGCAACTATTACGATGCTTTCTGCGTTCTCTCCAGACTGTAGGAGGAATACTCAAAGTTTATTACCTACTAGGGCTTGTCATTTTAGGCGAGCACAATGATTCCTGAAGTTTCGCAGCTTTTTCCACAAGGTGATGTCTGGGCTTGGATCCTTCAAATCGTATGGCTGATCGTATTTGTGGGGTTTATGTTTTATGGGCAACGTATCCAGATGTACGTTATGCTCAGGGAAGTTGAAAGTTCCCTCAGCCGTCTCAAGTATATGAAGGATAAAGGAAAGAAGATTGCCATCGAAACTGTAAGAGACTTGGGTAAGCCAAAAGACGATCCCACAGAACGAGTTGATCAGTTTTTAGAGTACAGGTTCTTAGAGCCTCAGAGTATGGATCCTGCGGGTATCGTATGGAAATTAGAACACCTTCTTGATGTTAGGGAAGCCCGCTTCAAAGATGAAGTAAAGCTGATGGCCCCCGAAGCTGACGAAACCCAAATCAACAACCTAGAAATGACCCTCGAAGCCGCCGTGGCACTAAACTTCATTTACAAGGTAATAAGGCACTTCTACTTGTTAGGCAAAAAGACGCTAAGTCTCTACATCATCATGCAACTTCAAATGGTGCTGCCTCTCATAATGCGAGAAGCAAAAGCGTACGCCAGCGCCTTAAAAGCTTTCACGGATGGGCAGCCTATAGGTGACGGCGCAGGGGCACTCGTAGCTGCCAAGCTCATGAACAAACACAAGAAGAAAAAGATAGCCAAAGACGTTGTAGTTGCAACTGTGCCCATTGAGGGGCGGAAAGCGTACGTCCTGAAATCTGAAGGTCCAGGTGGAAACCTGGGTAAACCCGGTGAAGGAATTCAACGAATCATTGAGGAGAACAAAGGAAAGATCTCGGCAATAGTCGTGGTAGACGCTGCGCAGAAACTTGAAGGCGAAAAGCCTGGTGAGGTAGCTGGAGGAATTGGTGTAGCAATCGGTGGACCAGGAGTTGAACAGTTCAAAGTCGAAGAAGCAGTGCTCAAATACAAGATTCCTGTGAACGCGGTGATGATTAAAGAAGATATTGGGGACGCGGTTTCTCCAATGCGCAAGGAAATATTCGACGCTGCAGACACCGCGATCCAACGGATCAAAAGCCTGATCTTGGAGAGAACGAAGAAAGGCGATTCGGTTATAATAGCTGGCATAGGGAACACGATAGGTATTGGGCAGTAGGTGAGAAGAATGAGTGGAACCGAGGAAGGTCCGGCAAGAAGAGTCTCGTCATTGTTGATTGTGATAGTTCTTGTAGTTCTCATGTTGTCCGTCGCTGCTCTCTACCAAGCAATTGAATATTTCGGGAGTGGACAGCTGGACTATGGAAGCTGGTTCCTTTTCTTAGGGTTCAGCGGTCTAGCATTATCGACGTATATGGTGATGCAGACGAGAAGAAAGGCAGTGCGGTTACCATTTGAGGCGCCAAAGGTGATAACGACCATACTATGTGAAAAGTGTGGGCTGAAGAATATTCGTGACTTTCAGAGAGGAGACTACATTTTCAAAGAGACAGAACCTTGTCCAAAATGTAGCGAGAAAACGATGATCTCCGCGATCTATCGCGAGGTCAAAGAAGGGCAGAAGAGCTAAGTCAAAACCGAGCAACCGTCCCTGACGATTAGAACCGTATGCTCAGCTTGAGAAACAAGGTTTCCACTTGCCTCTACAAACACAGGATAAGATACTAAACTTCTCGACGAGAGCAGTCCGGAGAAAGCAGCCTCGTAGCGACTGCGTGGCACACACTTCTGCAACCACCTCTCTGTGAACGGAAGGGTCTTGAAATGTTCTTGAATGTACCCTAGAAGTCGCTTTGCATGTGGATCCTTCAAAGATTTTCGCTTCGAAAATCGGAAGATGTGAGCTTCTCTACTGCTCCTGATCTTGCCGGCGGCGTCAGCAAGAGTTACAAAGGGCTCAACTCCGTAAACCTCGCCAACTTTCACCTTGGACACTGAGACATGGAAAACGTTTGGCAGGGACTTTCCTGCGTGTATCACGTAACGATCGATCAAGTGTCCAGTAAGGTTCGAAACAGGCTTGAACCCACGGATCTCAATTGCCTTCTGGATCGTCGATCCGAACCGTGAGATGGATAATCCCGGATGAAGTATGTCGACCGCCTTTTCCAGCGCCTGTTCCGCTGTATGAACGAGGGCTTCATATTTTGGGCTGAAACACACCGTTGTAGCAGTGTCAGCGATGTAGCCGTCGACGTGAACGCCTATGTCAATCTTCACGAGAGAATTTTCGGGAATCCTTTGCTTGTCTTCCGGAGGAGAGGTGTAGTGTGCAGCTATTTCGTTGACAGAAACATTACACGGAAACGCAGGTTGTCCTCCCTTCTTCCTAATCAAGGACTCCGCTTTCTCGCAAACATCTATTAGTAGCATACCTTCTCGAGCAGTTCCTCTCATTTCCTCGCGAACTTCTCTTGCAATCTGTCCTGCTTGCTGGTACTTCTGAAGGGCTTCTTCTGGGAGCGCCATTTTTTCACGAGTCTCTCTTAAAAGGTCTAGAAGATTAAAAGCTTTACAATATGGCGCAACCTATGAATTCGCGTGCGCTGTACACACCTTCAACTTTTTCCATGTCCGTTCTGCGAGGAACTAACCTTAAGTACCTGTCTTTAGAATACTCTTCAAGGTGAACGCCTTGGAATGGCACTAAACCAACCTACACCATTCCAATCTGTTTTGTCAGTGAGCAAATTTTATCAGAAGAGACATCTGAGTTCTTTCGGGCCGAACAAAACCAAAGGAGCACAGAGAGTTGACAGTAAAAAATAGCAAAAAGACGATGCTTGACCCCTTCGGAACAACGGCAGTCGAAGACTACGATAGACTGTACGAGGAATTCGGCATTCAACCGTTTAAACCGCTCTTGAACCAGATGCCCGAGCCAAGTATGTACATGAGACGCAACGTAATTTTTGGGCACAGAGACTTTGAACGCATCTTGGACGCCATCAAAAACCATGCGATATTCGCTGTGATGAGTGGCATCAAACCCACAGGTGAATTTCACTTGGGAACTCTGATGACTGCTCGGGAGGTCATCTACTTCCAGAAACAGGGGGCAACAGCTTTCTACTGCATCGCAGATGTAGAAGCATACGAAGACAACAAGATACCCTTCGAAAAGAGTGAGAAATTTGCCGTGGGTAACGTCGCAGACCTGCTTGCCCTAGGATTTGACCCGAAAAGAGGCTGCATCTACCGGCAGTACAAAGAGCAGCGGGTCAAGGATCTAGCCATAGTCTTCGGCAGAGGCGCAACCCTAGCGACGATGAAAGCAATCTATGGTGAACGTCACATCGGACTATACTTGGCAGCCCTAATACAGGCTGGAGATATACTGATGCCTCAACTTGAGGATTTCGACGGTCCTAAGCCAACAGTCGTGCCAGTTGGAGTGGATCAGGATCCACACTTAAGATTCACCAGGGACCTTGCAGCAAAGTTTCGCCAGAAATACAACTTTGAACTTCCTTCATCTACCGTTCACAAAATCATGAGAGGTCTAGATGGCTCACCAAAAATGAGCAAGCGTTCTCCGATGAGCTATTTTACTCTGCACGAGAAGCCGGAAACAATCACTAAGAAGATTTCAAATGCCTTTACTGGCGGTCGCCCGACAGTTGAAGAACAGAGGAAACTTGGTGGAATCCCAGAGATATGTCCCATATACGAGCTAGATATGTACCAGTTTGTCGAAGATGACGATGAAGTCACTAAAACATACCATGAATGCAGAAGCGGTAAACTGCTATGCGGGGAACACAAAGGCCTAACGACAAAGATTGTCTCAAAATTCGTGAAAGATCATCAACGAAGACGAAGCAGATACATTGACGAGGCGAGAGACATATTGAACGTTGCTTAGAGCTCTGAAGTCCAGCTGAGTTGAAAGCAAAGTATAAATAAGAATCAGCTTATCCATTGTTGCGGTGGAAGGGATGCCCTGCCAATTTCAACAGCCCTGAATTCAGCCCTAGTTTTGATTAGTCCTAGACATCCCTTATTGAAATCTTTAAAGTCTGCTTCCAACACAACTAGACAGCATTGCGCACTAGGAAAGCTCGACCATCGCGGAGGAAAACTTAGTGGTTGAACTGAGGGAGAATGAACAAAAGACTCTGCTGGCATTGCAGAAGCTTAACGGTAAGGGATCCGTAGACCGCATATTGACGGCCAGTGGCTTAGCGCACGCGGCAGTCATGCGGGCGGCTCTTGTTCTCCAGAAAAAGAAACTAGTACGCCTCCATGAAAAGAAGCAAACCATAATTGTGCTCAGCGAGGAAGGGAAGCGTTACGCAAAGCAGGGACTTCCTGAAAGACGCCTCATCGAATCATTAGTCAAGTTAGGCGGCGGAGCACCAGTTGAAGAAGCGATAAGAAGGGCACAATTGGAGAAGAGGTTCTCAGTCATAGCGCTAGGTTGGCTTCATCGCAAGGGCTGGGCAAAGCTAGAAAAAAAGAGACGTGTGCTAAGAACGCTGAAGGAACCCAAGAGAGGAACCGACGAAAAGCTTCTCTCCCTTGTAGACGAAAAAAACTCCTTGGTTGAAGAGGATTTGGGCAGTGGACTGCACGAGGCTGTTCAAGTCTTGAAAAGGCGAAGACTTGTGGAGACCGACGAGAAGACCTTGAGGGAACTAGAGTTAACGGATGCTGGCTGGAAACTAGTTAAGCGGGGAATAAAGATAGTTGAGGAGGTCAGTCAACTAACTCCAGAACTGATCATTACCAGAGCGTGGCGAAAGACAAAACTCAGAAAGTTCGACGTGACCGCTCCAGGACCTACAGCATATCCTGGAAAGGTTCATCCCTTGCAGCAGATAGTTCAAATGGTTAGGGAAGCCTTTCTAGAGATGGGCTTCACAGAAATCCGCGGGCCAATAGTCCAGACAGCTTTCTGGAATTTTGACGCATTGTTCCAGCCTCAAGACCACCCAGCAAGAGAGATGATGGATACCTTCTATCTTGCACAGCCAAATAGAGGGGGACTACCTGAGAAGAGTGTTGTTGACAAGGTAGCCAAAACCCACGAAGACGGCTGGGTTACTGGCTCGAGAGGGTGGGAGTACGTTTGGAGCCGCGATGAAGCGAGAAGGCTCATACTACGAACACATACAACTGCGGTGACAATCCATTACCTAGCTGAACATAAGGAACCCCCCGTGAAAGTATTCTCGGTGGACCGCATATATCGCAACGAGAATGTTGACTACAAGCACCTGGCAGAGCTTTTTCAAATCGAGGGCATCGTTATGGACAAAGGCGTCACACTGCAAGACTTGATTGGGACCCTAAAGGAATTCTACCACAAGCTTGGGCTAAAGAAAGTCCAATTCTGGCCAAGCTACTTCCCATATACGGAACCCTCAGCGCAGGCCGTGTTCTACGTGCCAGAGCTTGAAACATGGGTCGAGCTTTGCGGAATGGGACTATTCCGTCCCGAGGTTCTGGCGCCCTTTGGAATAAAATATCCAGTGTTGGCTTGGGGCGGAGGACTAGAACGCATAGCCATGATAAAACTTGGCGTAGACGACATTCGGTACTTGTATAAGAACGATTTAGGATGGATAAGGAGGACCCCCATATGCCCGCGATAACCCTGGAACGAGACCGCTTCTGCACCTTCATCAGGCGATCACTCACCGTTGGGGAGATGGCTAAGTGGCTTCCTTGGCTGGGCCTCGACATCGAGGAAACTGGTCCAGACTATGTGAAAGTTGAGTTCAATCCAAATCGCGTAGACTTCTGTAGCTATGCTGGAATAGCACGGGCCTTTCGTGGCCTAATGGGATGGGAGACTGGACTGCCTAAGTACGACGTGAAAAAGGGAGAGGTCGTTATGAACGTAGCGCCAACAGTCTCTGAGGTTAGACCACACGTCTTAGGCGCGGTCGTACGCAACATAAAGCTTGACGACGACTCCGTGGGCGAACTCATGGAGGTGCAGGAAGACCTCCACTGGGGCATAGGTAGAGATCGGAAAAAGGCTTCTATAGGCGTGCATAACTTGGACGCTGTCCAGCCGCCGTTCATTTACATGGGCGCTGATCCTAATGCTGTCAAATTTGTGCCTCTGGATAAGATTGAGGAGATGACGCTTAGAGAAATCTTGGAGAAGCATGAGAAGGGTATTGCATACAAAACCCTCATAGACTGGGCCTCAAAGTATCCATTAATCATAGATAATAAAGAGCGAGTGCTCTCAATGCCACCGATAATTAATGGCGAACTTACGAGAGTAGACAGCCAAACAAGAAATCTCTTCATCGACGTGACTGGAACGGACTGGAACTCTGTCGAAAGGAGCATGAATGTTCTGGTAACTGCGCTGGCCGATATGGGTGGGTCTGTCGAGAGCGTCCAAGTTGCTTATCCTGACCGCGCGATAGTCTCTCCTGATTTGTCAATTCAAAAGATGAACCTGAGAGCCAAATACGCCAACGATTTGCTCGGAGTCAAATTAACAGAATCCAAAACCCTAGACGCCCTCAAAAAATGTAGGCTAGACGCCAAAAGATCAGGCAAAGGCATTCTGGAGGTTTCGATTCCTCCCTACCGAATTGACATACTCCACGAGGTTGACCTAGTCGAAGAAATCGCCATCGGCTACGGCTACTTCAAACTAAAGTCGACAAGGCCAATAGTTGTGACGACTGGGAAACAACACTGGGCAAACGAAGTGGCTGGGCGTGTTCGCCAAATAATGTTAGGCCTCGGCTTCACCGAAGTGATGAACTTCATCCTCACGAACGAGGCTGACCATTACCAGAAAATGAGAAGGAAAATCGACGATGTTGTCCAGCTGGCAAATCCCGTCTCAAGCGAGTATTCCATAGCTCGCAAGAATCTGCTACCTGGTTTGGTTAGAAATCTAATGGACAATAGACATGAGAGCTATCCTCAACGAATCTTTGAGATTTCTGATGTAATAGGTATCGAGAAGAAAGCTGAAACTCGTAGTGAACGGAGACTACACGTGGCTTGTGTTTCATCCCATCCGACTGCAAATTTCACAGAAATCAAATCCTCGGCAGAAGCGTTACTTTCCAATCTTGGCATAAAAAAGTGGCAGATCAAAGAGACGAAGCATGCAAGCTTTCTACAAGGAAGAGTCGCAGCTATCTACTTCAAACGCAGAAAAATAGGAGTTGTAGGGGAGATTCATCCAGAGGTCCTCAACAATTTCGAACTGGAAAATCCTGCAAGTGCCTTCGAAATAGGCCTTAACGGAATAGTGTAGAGTGATTATTGCTGGTAACGATGAAGATCGTTGTGCAAAGGGTCCATTCTCCAGATGTCTATCTCCGGTACTGGACCAGAGCTATGGCAGATGTCCACTGGTTCAAGAAACGGAGGCTCTTCGACTACGCCCGTGAAGAAATGTTCGAACAGATTGCAGAGGAATTCGAGAAACCTGAAAGCGTTCATTTTGTCGCAAAGTCACGAGACGCTGGGAAAATTTTGGGTGTCCTCGGGGTGAAAACCAAAGGAAGCGTCGGGTATTTTGGAAGATGGGAACCAGCTGTTCCTTTAGAATACAGAGATAGTGGAGCAGGAGAAGCCCTGATTAGAGAGGCGTCTTCATGGTTGCGCAAAAATCGTGTGGGCAGGATCGCATGTATGGTGAGGTATCCCTATTCTAAACCAGAAACCGGACAATGGCACATGGCTCTGTACCGAAAATGCGGATTTACGCATAAAGGTCCAGTTGGCCTAATGTTGTTGGCAAATTTACAGAGGATGATGAAGGCCAAACAGAAGGTCGAAAATCTTCACATTGTTGACGGAAACGATTTCCCTCTGAAGGAATTTGTAGACTTCACCACAAGAGCCTACATGTCAATGCCTGAGGACAAAGCAATTCATGGACATGATCCCTACGTTTCTAGTCCTGACGAGAACGTGAGGTTACTGCGAGCTGTGAAGGATGGAAAATATGGATTTTCCCCACCTGAATGTTGGAAGGTTGCAGAGCTTGAAGATGAAGTTGCAGGCTTTGTAATTGCGTTCATGCCCAAGACGAAATATCGACCATCGCATGGAGTAATCGCCGAGTTAGGAGTTTTTCCGGAGTTTCGGAGAAAAGGTATCGCCTATTCATTGGTAGCTGAGATGCACGAGTGCTTCAAGAATCATGGAGGCAGATACTCCTACGTGGGCACACCACGAACTAATGAAACGGCGATAAGAATGTACCGAAAGGCTGGATACAAGCCTGTTTTTGTGTTAGTTGACTTTGAGAAGCCGCTGTGATATTTGATGTAGGAAAATTTATCTCCATCAAATCCAGTCTTTTCAGTAGCGATGAAATGAGCAGTCTAGAATCCCACCGGGACCTTTACAGGGCTCATGCAGACGGACCCAACAGAGGCTGGTGACTTCATCTACCATTGACGAAGGGTTTACCCAGGCATGGGACACGGTGGGCGCGGGTGCCCATAAACCTACGTCAGAGAGAGCTTAGCTGAGAGGAGCGTGTGGCTCTACAGTGAGGCTAAGTGTTAGTTACGTGGGATACAGCGCCCGCGAAAAGAACTTTTAAGTCACTACACATCCAAAACTGAAGGAAGAACAGAGAACCTATAGAGGTGCCCCGCTTGGACATTGAGACCAAGATTGAACTAATACGTAGACCACCAACAGAAGAAGTCCTAACTGCACAGGATCTAAAGCATCTTTTGGAAACCAAGGAGCATCCAATAGCCTACAATGGTTGGGAACCATCAGGCCTCGTCCACCTCGGCACCGGCTTAATCTGTGCCTACAAGATGAAAGACCTCATACAAGCTGGGATAAGATTCAAAGCCTACCTCTCTACATGGCACGCGTGGATAAACAGGAAACTAGGAGGCAACATGGAACTAATAAAAAAATCAGCTGACCATTTTAAACACTCGTGGATAGCCTTAGGGGTGCCTGAAGACAAAGTTGAATTCATCTATTCAGATCAGCTTTATCAGGATTTGGATTACTGGGAAAAGACAATCTCCGTCGCAAAAAACTTGACACTAGCTAGAGCAAGAAGAACCCTAGAAATCTCAGGGAGAAAAGGAACGGAGGCAAAACTCGTCTCAGACTTCATGTACACCCCCATGCAAGTAGCTGACATATTCCAGCTTGAGGTCGATATATGCCAACTAGGCTTAGACCAGAGAAAGGCAAACGTCGTCGCAAGAGAGCTCGGGGAAAGGCTCGGATTTTGGAAACCAGTATGCGTCCATCACCACATGCTTCAAGGCCTCCAGAAACCAGCCGTATGGCCAATTCCCGAAGGCAAAGAGAAAGAAGCAATAATATCCGCAAAAATGGCTAAGAGCATACCCGAAACCTGCATCTTCATCTACGACTCATCTGAAGACATAAAGAGAAAGATCTCAAACGCCTTCTGCCCCGAAAAGGAGATTGAATTCAATCCCATTTTGGACATCTGCAAGTACATAGTCTTTAGAGAACTAGAAACCTTCGAAATAAAAAGAGCCGCCAAATATGGTGGAAATACCGAGTTCAGCAGTTACAAGGAATTATCGAAAGCCTATCGAGAAGGCAAACTACACCCGGTAGATCTGAAGAACGCGATTGCAGATGAACTAACGAAAATACTGCAACCGGCTAGAAAATACTTTGAAAGAAACAAAGAAGCGAAAGAATGCTTGGAAATCGTAAAGAAAGCCAAAATTACAAGGTAGGAGCATTGTCAGATAGTTTAAAAAAGAAGTTAGAAAATGTTCTGCAGCTTCTGGAAAGACTTGCAAAGGACGCTGCCAAAGGAGTTCCCATGATCATAGAGGGGCAAAAGGACATTGTTGCCTTGCACAAGTTAGGCGTAGAGGGCGACTTCATATCGGCTAAGTCGTCAGGAAAGTCCTTTGTCGATGTCCTGCGGGAGGTGGAGAGTCGAGGAACACATGAGTTCATCCTTTTGTTAGACTTTGACAGACGAGGCACCGAATGGACCAAACGCATAGCGCAAAGTCTTGAAAGAAGGAGGATGAAACCTAACATGTTCTTTTGGAAGGGGCTAAAGAGCATGGTAAGAAGAGATGTCAAAGACATCGAAGGCTTGGCAACTTACGTCGAAACTCTCAAGAAAAAATGTGAAGGCTGAAGTAGTAAAGTATAAGAGGTACTAGCTTATTAAAGCCAAGACCATCTCTTAGTTATTTGAAGAGGTTAAATACGTGATTGAGGTGAAAAATTATGGGTTCATCACAAACGGTTACTGTAAAGTATGTAATCCGAGCCCAGTTCGACGTGGAGGGCGTGGTTGAAAAACCAGACGTCATCGGAGCAGTTTTTGGTCAAACAGAAGGTTTGTTCGGTCCTGAGCTGGACCTCCGAGAACTCCAAAAGTCGGGCAGAATAGGAAGAATAGAAATCAAGTTAGAATCAAAACAGGACAAAACAAAAGGCACTATAGACATCCCTACAAGCCTAGACAGAGTCTCTACATCGATTATCGCAGCAAGCATCGAGAGCATAAATAGAGTAGGCCCATGTGAAGCCAAAGTCTCCTTAAAAGAGGTCGAAGACATACGCAATGCCAGAAGGAGGACAATAATAGACCGAGCCAAGGAAATTCTTCAAGATTGGACCCTCAAGACCATGCCTGGAACAGATGAAATCTTCAAGGAAGTCTCCGAGACCCTAAGGCTAGCCAGAGCTGAAAAATATGGCCCCGAGGGCTTAACAGCAGGACCTGACGTTGGGACTGCAAAAGAGATAATAATAGTCGAAGGTAGGGCTGACGTCATAAATCTACTGCGATCAGGGATCCAGAACGTGGTTGCACTTGAAGGAGCAAAGATTCCCGAGACGATCATAAAACTGTGCCGTGAAAAGGAAGCCACCGCATTTCTTGACGGAGACCGAGGTGGAGACCTTATACTGAAAGAGTTGCTGCAAGTGACAAACGTTAAGTACATCGCCAGAGCGCCGCGAAAGAAGGAGGTAGAAGAGCTAACTCCGCGGGAAATCGAAGAAGCCCTCCGAAAGAAGGCCCCCGCAAAACAGATGAAAGCCAAAAGAAAACGACAGAAAGTCATGCTTCCCAAGCAAATTGTAGCCACAGCAGAGAAGCTGGAAGGTACCCTCGAGGCTGTTTTACTCAACAAAGACATGAAGCAGATAGAACGGCTGCCGGTGGGTGAGCTCGCCGAGAAGCTTGAGGGAATAAATGATGTGGACACCGTGGTCTTCGACGGTGTAATAACCCAAAGACTCGTAGACGTAGCCAGCCAAAAGCACATTAAGTACATAGTAGCCGCACGCATCTCAGACAAGATAAAACAGCCACTAAACTTGAACTTGGTGACCCTACGGGACGTGAAAGGTTAGTCCAGAAGCTAGAGCTCTTCTCAACATGGAGGGCTCTGCGGAACAGACTGCCAATACGTTTTTAACGCTTCGGTAACGACTCTTTAACGCGTCACGCCGGGCTAAAGGAGAATTCTCCTTTTGAAGATACTGGGAAGCAAGATCAAAAAGGGCATCATGAAGGTTCTACCGGACAGCCTAGACGATCTATGGCACCTCTACAATATAATTCTCAAGAACGATGAGGTGTACGCACGGACAACTCGCATGGTGAAGGTTGAGGAGCAATACGCCCGTCCACAAAAAGGCAAGAAGGTTTCTGTTCTTCTAGGTCTGAGGGTTGAGAAGGTCCTTTGGGACAGAATTTTGAATCGTCTGAGGGTGCACGGAATCATCTGTGGCGCCCCCGAAAAGATAAGCGTGGAAGGATCGCATCATACCATAAACGTGACTGTTAACAAGCCAATAACAATCGTGAAATCCAAGTGGCTAAAGCATGAACTTGATCGCCTCCATAGAGCAACCAAAGTAACGACGCCGCCTGTCATTGTGATCTCGATCGATGACGAAGAGTACTGCGTGGCCGTCTTAAGACAATATGGGGTTGATGTAAAAGTAGAGGAGAAGACGAAGCTTCCTGGAAAGCTAGAGGCAGAAAAGAGAACAAAAGCCAAGCAGGAGTTCTACAGGATGGCCTTGAAGTCGGTGAGCGGCGTCTGGATGGATCTTCGCAGTCCCATAGTCATAATCGGCGTAGGATTTGTGAAGAATGATTTTGTCAAGTACGTGAATCAAGTTGCGCCGGACATTGCTGAAGCCGTTATTGATGTGAAGAGCGTGAATAGCGCCGGTGTGGCCGGGATACACGAGGCCTTGCGTTCTGGGGTTTTCACCACAGCCTTGAAGCACATACGTATCGCTGAAGAATCAAAGGTCATGGAAGAGGTTCTAGCGCGACTGGGCAAGGGAAGCTTGAAGGTGACTTACGGTTTCGAGGAAGTCGAAAAGGCTTGCAGCTATGGCGCGGTTGAGACTCTTCTCTTAGCAGATGTTACATTAAGGGAGGCATCTGACGAAAAGAGGGAGGCTCTAGAAAATCTCATGAAAGAAGTTGAAGAGAAAGGCGGAGAAATTTCTCTCATTAGCACAGAACACGAGGCTGGAGCAAAACTACTTTCATTAGGCGGCATAGCCGCGCTTCTAAGGTTCCCAGTCAGTTGAGCACACAAGACATCTTATCTTTCAAGGAGTCTAAGGCGCCTACGCACTGCAGGATTCTGATCCGCAAGTCTCTTGAGAACCATTTCAAAGGTTTCGTCTGGGGACAAATCTCTCTCGATAAATACTCCAGTTCTGCCAACTTCACTGCGACGTATAAGCGCGTGAACACGGTCTAGAACTGCGTTCAAAGAGACGCCCAACAGACGGGAAACCGCCTCTTCACGACCTACTACTGTGCTTTCAACGTGACCATCTGATGTCGGTTCAACTAACATGAGCCTCTTATCCACACCAGGTACACGTGTGCCTCTACTAAGCATGGAAAGAGTCGCCATGCCACTAAACTTGTAGAACTCTTTCTCTACAGTGCGAAGTTTTACCAACGGGAAAGAGACTGATTTTTGGCTATCTATCTCGATGTAACCCTTCACAGCGTACAGGGGAGTGGCTTGCACGACAACTCTTCGGCTAGCAGAAATACCGGCCCGTTCAAGGGCGTTCTCAATTATGAAAGATGATGGTGGATTTGGGATGAAAACGTCGATATCGCTCTTTTCTGAGATGTCGCCCCGCGTGATGCTTCCATGTGCGATGGAATGTAGATGAGACTGCTGTAGAATCTCCATTATTTCCGTTGCTCTCGACCTTATTTCTTTTAAGAGGTTCCAGTGGTCGGGACTGTAAATGACTTCTAGACGTTCGGCGCGAGTTGCTGGTTTTTTAGTCATGGTCGTTTGCCAACTGAAGTAGAGGGCTCGGGCAATTATAAGAATGAGAGGAAGAAGCTTCTATTGCTTTTGAACGCGTTATGCGCGCGCATGTGGATGCGAAAGCGTTATTCCTTGACATAGAACTGACTACTTTATGGCTTGGGGTGGTTGAATGGAGAAGATTTCTTTGGATGATCTTTCACGAAGGATCGGTGAACCTTGGTCTCCAGTTGATGTAGTGTCTGCGAATAATTCGGTCATCAGGATGGCACGGGTAGAGGGGGAGTTTGTCTGGCATAAGCACGACAACGGTGATGAGGTTTTCTTGGTCTTTGATGGAGAATTTACGTTGCTGACAGAAGAGAGGAATTTCCATCTAAAGAGGGGAGACTGTATTCTGGTTCCAAAAGGAGTCTCGCATTGTCCAAGAACCGATTCTTCAGCCACCGTGTTACTGTTCGAGTTGAAAGAGACCAAGCAATATGGAGGCTAATCCACGCGCATGTGGCACAACTAATGCGATTAGGATGTAGGAGACAGCTTTAGTTTTGGCAAATTGGAGTAGAGCAGTGAAACACCTTACCAATGCCATTTCTTCTTTTTATCCTTCGAAGCTCCAAGGCGAGACGTAGTCACCAAAATTCTCTCTGAATCTAAGTAGGCGCTCGCGCTGTTGATCTAGTATGTGAAATAGCTCTGTCGGCGTATCAGCGACCTTTTCCTGATAGAATCTCAACACCCGCTCAATCTTGGCCAAGTTTTCAGGAACACGAATAGTAAATTGTTCGGCGTAGTCCTCCTTTCCGTAGCTTTTACCCAACACTTGATTAAAGAGCCTCTGCAAATCCTCGTATTTTGGAAGATAACCAGTAGGAGATCTTATTGCCCCAGCTTGTTTATGGACGCGTAGCTCCATCCACTTTATCCACACATGCTTGTCTCGATTGGTGTTTAGGAATTTGCCTTCCTTATCCCGCAGGAAGTAGTTAACTCCAAAGACAACTGGTGCTTTCCTGAGCTTCTTTCCAATCTCTAGGTTGTTGCGGATATTTCTGCCTAAGGGAATGGAGATAAAGTCCTGGATACTCATGATATTGATTTCTGGTACACCTTCTTGACCAATTGTTGCGAAAGTTGTCTCGGTCTCCAGGGATGCGCCATAAGCGATAATACCATGCTCCCAATCAAAGCTCTGTTGGACAGGCACGTAGGCCTTGGCGTCTCGTCCTCCATACATTATGCCCCCTAGCTCCACCCCTAGAGGGTTTTCCAGCTCAGGGTCGCAATTTTCCAGTGACTTCAAGGCTACTGTGTAACGCGCGTTCTTGTGAGCAGCTAGAATCTTAGCGCCAGACTTTTCTGTCTTTCCTTCGTACCATGCCCCAGAGAAGTTAACTCCCTCTTTGGGAAGTTCACAGCCCATGCCCAACCAATAGGGTTTCCCATCTTTGATTAACACGTTGGAAAAGATAACCTCGCCAGGGCTGTTGAGCACCTTGAAGATTAGGGGGTCATCTCTGGGGTTGATGTCTTGAAGAATGCCGAATACGCCGCATTCGACGTTTACTGCACGGGCAACTGAATTGATGTTGCGAATGTATGCAATGTCATCGCCCAGTATTGTCTCCCCTGGGAGCATAGCTGTGGATGTCTTGCCGCAAGCACTAGGAAACGCGCCGGCAAAGTAAGTCTTACGGCCGCTAGGACCGTGCACTCCCATTAGCATCATATGCTCAGCAAGCCACCCCTCCATGTTTGCCTTGCGGATAGCGAGACGAAAGGCTAGTTTCTTAAAGCCTACAGAGTTGCCTGCATACTGGGTGTTGATACTGTAGATAGTGTTATCCATATGATCAATGTAGATGCGTTTCTTCTTGTGTTCAATGCTGGTCATATCCTCGTCCAATTTCCCTGCCGAATGCAGTACTCGCAGAAATTCCCTGTCTACCCCGGATTGGCGGAATGCTTCATAACCAGGCCTATAAAGGAGATCTTCAGAGTGAGCTACATACCAAGAATCAGTGCACTGTAAGCCGAGAATTGTGAATATCGAGTTGGGAGGCCCTAAAGAAAGAAAACGCACAATCATGGTGCGCCCCTCCATTGAATCCCTAAGTATACCTTTTATCTCCGCCAAACCTTCTTGGCGATCAATCTGATTAAGGACCTTGCTAAGAGAAATTCCCTTTGGCACAAGATACTTTGTAGCTTGCCTGTCTCGCCCTTGATCATGCACACCATCAAAATGGACAGTGTGCCCAGGAAGTGTCAAAGCAGCCTGTTCCTCACCTGTGGCGATTGCTTGGTGCCGGATGTGGACGATATCTTCAGCAGAATCGCTACAGATGAAGATTTTTTCGGGGTTACAGAGGTCACTAGCTTTAGCAATGAATTCATGAACTATCGGATTGGTTATTGCACACAGCTTCTCGTAGTTAGGTTGACTCAGTTTTGGTCGAAGTGCTTCAAGATATGAGTTCATACTTCAACCTCAAAGGCTGCAATTGCCTTAGACTGTCCTAACACCATGGCGTTCTGCTACTCGCCACGTTCAAGAGATTACGAGCGCTGTCTGCGTAGCATAGTTTCTTCATGGGATCAAGAATTGTCCGACGTGCTTTCATGTCATAGACGACGCTTTTGCTAACTAGCGGCAATTTGGTCCATTAACTCCATGCCTAGTAAGATTTGGAAAACTTATATTTTTGCTGGAGAATGGCAAGCAACTCATTTCTGCGCGCAAGAGCGAAATCGCCCATTCCATGTTAAAACGATGGACCTATATTTCTAAAATGGATGAAATTCCCGGTAGCCTAAGTGAGCGCGCGCAGCATTTGAGAATACAAAACGAACTTTTCGTCGAGTTTCACTCGGACGTCTCTTCCCACAAGAACTATACTGGAGTATTTTCTTAGTTAATCCTTGTTGGAAACAACTGCGATGGAAACCACGATTACCAGCCGCAAAGCAAGGTTGGAACGAAATGGCATTGTGCACCCTTTGTAAGAGGAAAGAGGCTGTTTACTCTCGCCCATACTCCGGTGAATTACTCTGCAAGGCGTGCTTCTGCAAATCTATTGAAGAGAAAGTCAGAGCAACGATTTCTAAATATGGGATGCTCCAGCCAAATGACAAAATCGTGATAGCAGTGTCAGGTGGAAAGGACAGCTTAACCCTCCTTCATATACTGACGCAAATCGAAAAGAGCTTTCCCAAAGCAACCCTTAGTGCGGTCACCATAGACGAAGGAATAAAGGGCTACAGAGACGAAGCACTGAAAATCGCTACAAAGAACTGCAAGGAACTTGAAGTACCACACGTGATTGCTTCTTTCAAGGAAATGTACGGTTCTACGTTGGATGAAATCGTAGACGCAATCCAGAAAAAGGCGGAAAAAGCACTGACGCCCTGCTCGTTCTGTGGAGTACTTCGAAGACAAGTTCTAAACACTGTGGCTCGAGAAACCGGTGTGAACAAACTTGCTACGGCGCATACATTGGATGATGAAACTCAGACAATGCTTCTGAACATTGTTCATGGTGACGCCGCTCGAATAGCCCGTGTTAAGCCCGTTCTGAGCGAGGTGCATCCTAAGCTTGTGCAACGCGTTAAGCCCCTCTGCGAAATTCCAGAGCGCGAAGTTGCATTGTACGCATATCTGAAAGATGTCGACTATCAGGGGGTTCGTTGCCCGTATGCGGGAACCGCGCTGAGAAATGATGTGAGGGCCATGCTGAATCGAATTGAAGCAAAGCATCCAGGCACAAAGTTCGCCATATTCAGATCGATCGAGAAAATACGACCGGCATTAGAAGCCGTAACAGGAGAAGCAGAGCTAAAGGAATGCGAAATGTGCGGTGAACCAACCATAAGAGACATCTGCAAGCCATGCCAAATGCTGCAAGAATTGTACACTCCTTAAGATAACAGAAAGACTCTTTTTCAGATACTATTCTAACTAAGCCGGGAGTTCTTTTGACTATCCTCTCCGACAAAGAAATACTTGAGCATCTGGAAAGAGGCGAGATAGAGATCACGCCATTCGAACCTACTTGTCTTAACCCTGCCGGCTATGACTTAAGATCCGCCAGCAAACTGACCATCAAACCGAAACAATACCAACTCACAGCCACTCTGGAAAGAGTCGAACTGGGCTTGACCGTAATGGCATCACTTCATATTCGGTCCTCACTAGCACGAGAAGGCGTCATCGGAAGCTTCGCCGCAGTGGACCCAGGATTCCGCGGACAACTAACACTAAACCTGCACAACGATCGAGAGAATGTGGTTGTAATAGGCGAGGGGGAACCAATAGTCCAGATAGTCTTCCACAAACTAGGACGCAGAGCAACCCAAGGCTATAGTGGAGTGTACCAAGACAGCAAAGGAATTACGAAAAGCAAAAGGACCTAATCTACAGAGGCGGCGGGTCACCAAAGCTCGACGCCCAGTCTTCACCAGACCCCCAAACCCCTGTACTCATACCCGTAACCCCTCAAGCGCTGAACGTCCAAGCTTAGGTTGCTCCCTCCCGGGCCTAGCCAGGTTCACCTGACAAACGCAGTAAACAGCCCTCCTACGAAGGCTGCCCTGCGACCGCCAGCCCCAAGGGACGGATACTCATGGTCAGAGAGCTAAGAGGCCATGATGATCTTTGACGCCTCACCAAGGCTCTCGGCCCGTCGTGTAGAGGGTTTACGGTGCAAGGGACCCCTAGCCCCCCGCCTAAGACCCGCCACCAAGAAAATTGAGGGTTGGAAGGTATAAAAGTTTGTTACTACGTATTTGGTTCCTTGTTATGCTTTCAACCATCATAGATGAGGTTAGTCACGACAAGTTTTAAGGGAGAAACGCAAGTCAATAGGAGAAGACCGAAAGGACGCGGAAAGAAAGCCTGGAGAAACAATCACTTTGGCTGGCTCCAAGATCGTGAGGGTTCTTGATTCACTGTCTTCTAAGTCCACGGTTCGGTATCTAATCTACGCATGTTCTCTTGCCTTCTTCTTTGCGTTAATTCTAATCCCCCCCATCCTTGGGATAGTTCTTAAATGGGGTACGATAACGGACGTTTTCACAAATCCCAGCCTCATGTCTAGGGCAACATCGGCGATCTACTCATCCTTTGCCATCGCCCTCTTTGTTTCATTCATTGATGTGGTCGCTGGGTTGCCGATGGCTTGGTTAATCACAAGAGGCGGATTCAAATGGTTGAAGAGTCTAGACACGTTGGCTGATATTCCCTTCATTATACCAACTGTTGCTCTCGGTTACTCCTTGTTATTATTCTGGAGTGACTCGAATCAAGGCATTTCTTCCCTTTTCGGAAGTAGCCTAGTTTCACAAGGCTGGCTTCTAATCATTTTACTCCATTTCGCCTTCTCCTATCCTGTCATAGTCAGAGTGATGGTTGGAGCGCTGCTAGACTACAAGCGAGAGTATGAGGAAGCGGCAAGAACTTTGGGTGCTGCGCCACTAACTGCAGATAGAACTGTCACGCTTCCCATACTGAAGACAGCTTTGATATCATCCTTCATACTGGCCTTTGCACGATCAGTTTCGGAAACCGGAGCAACTATTATGGTCGCTGGTGCCTTCGAAAATGGGCCTATCTTCATTAGTAACCTTAAAACTGCTCAAGAACCTGGCTATGAAGGCGCTCTCGTCTTTGTTAGTTTCATTCTAATAGCGATCTCTTGTGCAATCTTTGTAACGATCAGGCTGCTAGGTCCGAGACTGAAAATGCCTATCAAGAAGGTTTGGCCGGTGACCGAGAGAAAACTAAGTAGTTCAAGGGTAACAAACTTGAGGAATGGCATGTCGCTCCTAGTGTTCTTCCTTCTGATTCTCATCCCGTCACTTTTTGTTGCTCTTCCATCATTCTACGCCATAACAAACGGAACACTTAATCAGGCAGTGACTGGTGCAGGCATCTGGCAAGAATACTGGCAAAGCCTCATTCTGTCATATCTCGTTGGGGCAATCGCCACCCTATTGAACATAGTAGCTGGCTTGCCAATGGCTGTTCTTATTGCAAGAAGGAGACTCGGAACAACCCTTTCATCAGTTCTAGACGTGTTAGTCAACATTCCATTAATAGTTCCGTCAATTGCCCTAGGAGTCTCACTTGGCATTTTCTGGGAGAACTTTGCGACCTTACCTGAAATTGGATTGCTGATCTTTGTTCATCTCTCAATCACCTATCCCTACCTAGTTCGCTCAATGACTGCTGCCATCGAAAGACTGAACACAGACTTTGAAGAAGCAGCAAGAACGCTTGGAGGACGACCATTCACCGTATTCCGAACCATCATCCTGCCCCTAACCAAATATTCATTGTTTGCTGGAGCGATAATGGTTCTCACGAGGAGCGTTAGCGAAACCGGCGCCACCTTGGCAGTAACCGAGCTAAAAACTGCTCCTGTTTTGTTGGTTGACTGGGTTAAAGGTGGCGTTAAGGCCACTCCGATAGAAATAGGGCTCGGTTGCGGCATTCTAATCGCGTTTTCCTTCATAATCTTGTTGATCTTACGGTTATTCACCAGAGAAAGGGCAAGGTATTAGTATGTTTAATATATCCATCGTGTTTCCATACCTATGGCAAGACTGCGGAGGCTTAAAATGCCAGAAGTCCGGCTGGTGAATGTTACAAAGAAGTTTGGCAAGATCGTTGCCGTCGACGATGTTAGCCTCCAAATCCACGACAAAGAATATTTTTCCTTAATTGGGCCAAGCGGATGCGGCAAGACTACTCTGCTCAGGATGGTTGCAGGTTTGACTGAGCCAGACGAAGGCGAAGTCTACATCGGCAATCGTCTTGTTACATCCTTTCCACCTGAAGATCGCGGCATCGGATTCGTTTTTCAAACATACGCGCTCTTCCCTCACATGAATGTTTGGGATAACGTAACATATGGTCCTCGAGTAAAAGCGCTGGAAAGTGAGGAAAGCGAGAAAATTGGACGCGAAATGTTGGAAATGGTCAGGCTTTTCGAACGTCTAGACGCTTTTCCATCAGAGCTAAGTGGGGGGATGATGCAGAGGGTTGCCCTAGCCAGAGCGTTGTCTGCCGGCGCTCGATTACTATTGCTTGACGAACCCTTAGGCGCCTTAGACGCCAAAATCAGACACGACTTGAGATACGAATTGAGAAGGTTCGTGAAAGACCTCAGATTAACAGGTATTCATGTAACTCATGACCAGGCAGAAGCTATGGCGATTTCTGACAGAATAGCTGTGATGAGGAAAGGAAAGATCCTGCAAGTTGGAACCCCCAAAGAATTGTACTTGAACCCTGAACATATATTTGTGGCTAACTTCATCGGGGAATCAAACTTCCTCGAAGGCTACGTAACAAAACTGGACAATGGTTATGCCACTATTGAACTTCGTGAGGGGCTTTCTGTTCAATCGTTGGACAAAAGGCACAAAGAAGGTGAAAAGGTAGTCGTAGCCGTGAGGCCAGAAGTCCTTGCGGTCGAGAGAGGAGAGAGGGAGACAGAAAACTTCATTCTTGGCCATATTGAAGGTTTCCGATTCGAGGGAACCAACATACGATACGAAATTGAGCTTAAGAATGGTGATGAGGTGGTAGTTGTTCGTCCAGCGTTAGCAGTGGAGTGGCTAGAGGTTGGAGAAAAGGTGACGGTCAGCTTTCCGGCTGATAAAAGCTTCGTTTTTGCCTATCCGAAAAGAGGTTTGAAAAATGAGCTGGCTCTTGAATGAAGAGGTGGAAAAGAATCTTAAATATACATTATTGCCGTATAGATATAGAACGCAGAGTAGAGTTCTCGATTAAAAGGTGAGCAACAATGGAAAAATGGTTCACTAAACGAAGAAAGGACAAGGTTTTAGAGATCGCCGACAGGCAAATGACTTTAGCAATTGAGACAGTAATTGAACTGGAGAAATCGATCAACGCTGCTTCAAAGAGTAATAAAGAAGCGGCCAGAGCGTCTTTTGAGAAGCTGTCTCTGACAGAGCATGAAATCGACGAGCTTAGAAGAACAGTCTTCGAGGAGCTGACGAGAGGAAGTTTGCCTTCGAGAGATCGGGAAGACATTATGCATCTGGTGAAAAGACTAGACGAAATGGCAGATCACGTCAAGGATGCATCAAGAGCCGTCATTATTCTTTTAGATGCGAAGGTTGTTAAAGAAATGTGGGAGCAATTTGCTGAAACCGCTAAAGACCTCGTATCCTGTGCAACTACTCTACGTAAAGCTATCGAGAAATTGGGAACAGATCCCCCGAGGGCTATGGAGCTCGCAAAGCAGATCGACGCAATAGAAAACAGTGCCGATGAAAAATACGTTACATCAAAGGCTCTCCTCCTGAAGCACTCAAAAAAGATGGATGCCGCCACACTCCTTGTGCTTAAGGATTTGATTGAAGAAATGGAGCACGTGGCTGACAGCTGCGATGACACGGCTGACTACGTAAGGATTCTGACAGTCGCCAGATGACCAAACTAAACATCTCACTTAACCCTTACATCCTCTCCAAGCTTCTTTCTGCAAGTTGATGCCAAATTCCTTCCGCATACGCCTGAGATGAGTTGATTAAGTAGTCCAAAACAAGCCTAAACTGGTGCTCCGGCCGGGATTCGAACCCGGGTCTTCGGCTCTCTTCCGCTAACCAGCGGCGAAAGGCCGAAATACTTGGTCCACTCAGTGTTTAACCTGGCTATACTTGGCAGAAAAGGAGTACTATTGACTCCTCTCTTCTACCGGAGCCCAAGACCGGAGCATTCAAGCAGATAATTGACCCTCACGTTTTAAGTTTTCTCCATCAATGAATCGTCAAAGACCCGTTAGAGAAGCTATAGTCGCTATAACCATCACTGGCTATCGTGATGCATTGACTGAGTGCAGATGAGCACGCTTACTCCGCGCGCATTCTTCTCACTGAATCTAGTAAGATATTCTAGCTGAGAACGGAACTTCTCCGAGAAGCTTGGTCGCCGCTGCCCCAACTTCTCTACGGTGTTCTTCTGCAGAATAAACTCTCAGAATATTCATGAAGCCTTTGAGGACATCAAATACTCCTGAAACCTCGCTCAGCCGACCTGGAATCCTTTTTCCGTCTTTCGTTTTGTGAAAAACTGGAATTTCCATCGGCTCCAGTAAGACGGAGTGGCGATAGGGCACTGATGGAACCGTTGGAACATCTATCACGACCGTTCGTGATTCGACTCCAGCTTCTGAAGCGATCTTGTCTCTCATTTGATCGCGCACTTCTTCGGCGCCAAAGATGCCTGACATTGTCTTATCCCTCACGTAGAAAGTTCTTTCGTAGACTAGTTTGAGCAGCTTTCGTCGCTCCAAGTTCTCCATTATGCTTTTCGATCTTTCGCACGCTTTCAGCATGGTCCATGTCGTGTAGTCGTTGAGGGTTAGATACTCTGCTGGTGATTGGAAGTCTACTAGACCGAGTTCGTCTTTGGCTTCTTCCATGGCGGCGGCAATCATTATCTGTGCTGCGCGCCCAACTCTGTGGAAGTATATGCTCTTGAAGGATTCGATTCGGGCTAGTATGAAGGATTCGAGAGCTGAGAGCGCTCCTAGGTCTATTGCAAGGTTTTCGTCTAGGATGTCAAGCATGTGGATGACGCGGAAAATGTCTACGTATCCATACTCTGCGCCCGTATGGTAGGTGTCTCGAACAACAAAGTCCAGTTTATCTACATCTACAGCGCTTCGGATCATCTGATCGATGAATGCCTTTCCTGGCTTGTTCAAGACTCCAACTGCAAGTTTTCCAATCAGGTCTGGATCATAGCCAAGGCCATTAATTACATCTCTTAACTCAGATTCCCGAATAACCCATGTAGTCATGTCCTCATGCGTTTTCTTTAGAAACTTCACGAGCAAATGTTCAAAGACGTGTGAAAATGGGCCATGTCCCACATCATGAAGCAAGGCTGCGATTCTGATGGTTTGAGCTTCATCTTCGGAGAGATGTTGTGACAGGCTCGGGGTCTCTGATAGAAGACCTGCAAGGTACATAACACCGATTGAGTGTTCAAATCGTGTGTGGTTAGCGCCGGGATAGACAAACTCTGCTCCGGCGAGTTGTCTCAGTCGGTGGAGTCTCTGGACCGGGTAAGAGTCGATTATCTCCTTCTCGGCTTCAGTAATGTAAACATATCCGTGAACGGGATCTTTAATCTCACCCCAATGCCGCTTCAACAGAGACATCTCCTTGTCTTCCAATCTTGAGTATCATTATTAAGCCAATCGATGTTTATAATGGATGATATGGCAGGGCTGGCTGAGTGATGAAGAAGAAACGAACGTTTGTCTGCATTGAGGGAATAGACGCCAGCGGAAAGACAACCCATGCGCGTAGACTCGTGAGAGATTTACACCAACGAGGATTCGACGCTATCTACACTACTGAGCCAAGCTCAGGTCAAATTGGCGAGTTCATAAGAAGGCACGTCCTCCAAAGAAGAAAACGGGTGCCGAGCGTTGTCGAAGCACTCCTTTTCGCAGCAGACCGAGTTGATCACTTAGAAACGAGGATCAAGCCTGCGTTACGGCAAGGGAAGATCGTAGTGTCTGACAGATACGTCTTCTCTTCTTTAGCTTATCAAGGAGCGGCTGGACTAGATCTCAAATGGATTGAAGAGATTAACAGGTTGGCGCTTCCACCAGATTTGGCAATACTTATTGATGTCCCCCCCGAAGTTGTGATTAAAAGATTAAGACGAAAGAAGTCGGTTATGGAAAGGCTGGAGACTCAGCGTAGAGTTGAAAAGATTTACACGGAGTTTGTGAAGGATGGGAGACTCGTGCCCGTTGATGGAAACCGAGCAAAAAACGACGTGGCAAAAGACATCCTAAAACTTGTCCTCGACTTTTTGGCGCGTCTGTCCGACTAGGTGTTCTGCAAGCTTGTCGAGGACCTAAAGCGTCATCAATGATTTCTCATAATCAGCAACGACATACTTCTTGCCCTTCTGAACTACTCGGTGCCCCTCGCTTTCCAAAAGCTTCTTCTGCCCTTCAATCCCACTTGGATATTTCGGGTTTATCACTCCACCACTCTTTAGAGTGCGCCAATAAGGAGTAATGTCTTTCTTTCCTTCTTGTCTCTGTTCCTGAGCAGCCTTAGCCGCGATCGAGGCGAAGATACCCGTTGTTATGGGGCAACCGATTGTTGCCTTGTGTCTTCTAGCTAGAGATGCGCGAATCTCATTAATGGTGACTAGTCTGCCTCTAGACACCTTTCTCATTATTTCATCGACTTCCATCGGAGCGGGGATAACCACCGTGCCTGTGCCCCATCTTTTGCTCATCTTCTCCGTGATTCTTACAACTTTGGGCAGATCCTTACTATTTACCAGTTTTTCTGTCCAACTCTTTCTTAATGGCATAGTCTTTCCCTCTCTTTCACCAAAAAGGATGCGATAAGTTTAGCTTTGCTGGTTAACGCGCTTATAACTATTGTTGACAGTACCTCGAGGTATCTAGAGGGTTCGTAAGTATTCCAATTTTAGTGGTTTTATCTGGCTTTTGGAGAGTTCTTCATTTATCCTGTTTGCTAGGAAAGTGATTAGTTCTTCTAGGGGAACGCGTTGGGGTCCTCGTTCATGGTGGATCCATAGGTTGACGCTATTTCTGTGGAAAATGAAGCGAATTAAATGGTAGTCAAACTTCAAAGGAACACGCTTGCCGTTTTTGTTGGCAGTGTGATAGTGAACAGCGCAGAAAAGGTCCATTATCGGCAGCTCCTCCTTGTTGATATCTTTTCTGGATCTGTCTAATTCCTGTTCGTCTAAATAGTTGAAAACCATGTCTTCGGCTACTCCAAAGTCGAAGCCGACCTCGCAGTCTGAGGACATATGTGGGGCTATTGCGTCTAGGCGGTAGATTTCCTGGGTCAGGCGATGAAAGCTAGAAAGCATCGATTGCTGAACATCTCTTACGGAGCCTTGACATATGAACCGTGCGCGACCGTGAGTGACTTCCGGAAAGCCTTTGTAACGTCCCAGCAAGCTGACTCCCTATGTTGGGGCTATGTTGTTTTCATCTTCCTTATCTTTTCAAGGTCTTCAAGTAGAGTGGACAAAGTAGCTCCTAGCTTTTGCAGTTGATCAGGGTCCTTTTCAGTCTTTAGTCTCTCGTCTATCTCCTGCATCTTTGAGAGAATGGTTGACTCTAGAGTGTTTAGAAGCATGGGGCTCGTAGCTTCTGTTGGCTGTTCACCCTCCTTGACAACGATGACACGTTTTTGACATTTAGCACACCATAAGTCTCCGCTTCTAAGCTTGAATAGAGGGGAGGCGCATGCTGGGCACGCAAGCTCTGTTAGGGCTGCCCCTTGCCTGAGTAGGTCGACCATTGCTTGGATGTCTTTTGGCTTTTTGGCCAACTCTGAAACCTCAACAAGAGTTCTAGTTAGTAGCATAGAATATACACCTTGGCACCGATTTATACGATTCCCTAGGCGTTACTAAACATAAGTAACAAATAGTATAAATTGCAATCTAGGTGAAAGATAGTAGTAAGGATTTGGCTGTTCGTCAATACAGTCCCGCTATGGGGGTTTCAGTATGGTGAAAAAAGGGAAACTAAAGGAGTACGAGGAAAGAATAAAGCAGGCGATGAGTATTCTCGGACTCATTTCAGAGGACACCACGACGCCTCGTAACATACGGAGGGCTGCGAAACAATCAATCGATGCCCTCGAGTTGATGCAAAACACTCCAGCTGTAAGAGCTTCCAGCGCAATATCAATTCTCGATGATATCTTGCAGGACCCTAACATGCCGCCTTACACTAGAGTGAAACTGTGGAACGTTATGAGCCTTCTTGAAGCCATCAAAGACTAACTTCATAGAGGACCGTCGACAAATGTTGCCCTCGTGTCTCAGATTCCTCACATAGAAAGTTAGGGAAACCCCTAAGCGGAATTCATTCCATCTGCGCGTATCGACAATGTTAATAGTTCTCAATTCATAGATAGAATGTTGGGGGATTAAGAGTGTTGGAAGGAGAGAACCTTGTCGAAATCGGAAGAGTGATGCACTTCTATACGAGGATAGGTGTTGCAGTCATAGAGTTAACGGGCTCCATTTCTGTTGGAGACAAGATTGTCATTAGAGGGGCAAACACAGACTTCGGGCAGATCGTTGAATCCATGCAGATAGAGCACGAAAACGTAGAGCGTGCAGAGGCTGGGCAGAGCATCGGACTACGAGTAAGAGATCGTACAAGAGAAGGCGATGTGGTCTACAAGGTTTCGTAGCCAATACGAGATTTCGTTAAAGACGTAGATCTTAAGAAGGTAATCAGAGCGAAAGCTGCATTGCGGTTTAAGATAAAGAATGAACTGAAAAAGACAGATTACAAGAGACTCACGGGATTTCTTGAAGAGAAAGCGAGATTCTCCATTGCGCTTTTTCCAGGTGTAGATTTGGAGTTTGTATCTGTGAGTCCTGTTATTGTTGGTGTTGAAGGGTTTGGGCATAAAGCACATGCAGAAATCCTGTTTAAACGGCCGATAGGATTTGAGGTTTTTGATGATTTGGAGCTCGATGAAAAGACGCGTAGAAGTATAGCCGTGAATCGTAAAAACTTCAAACTATCCAAGATCGTTACAGAACCAACTGAGCTCGAAAAGGATCTGAATATTCTCTTGAAGACCGTAGAACGAATTGTCAATCATATCTGTAACAGGTTTGACAGATTAGTTGAAGAGGCTTTTGTGCTTAACTCTGAATGGTTAGACAAGCAGTTCGATGCTATACTTGAAAGAGAGGAATTGGAAAAGCGAGATGAGATTCCAAGGCCCTTTGGCACAATCCATGCAGAGAGTTCAAAGGCTGCCAAGGAACGTAGTGGTGACTTGATTCCGTTGTATAAAGAACACGACAAGACATATCTGTATGAGGCTAAACGAGTCTATTTTCTTCTGCCGCATGATTTTGTCGCTACTCTGCTTCGTTGCGACGAGACCACGATGGTAAGGGAAGAGGAATTCGACAAGGAAGGCAAAAGGGTTCTCAGAGATTTGGTGTATAAGAAACGTTTGAGGAAGCATGAGACGGTAGAGGGACTCATGTGTTACTATGGTCTCAATGAAAAGACTCGACGATATCTAAGGAAGCATCTTGAGCATAAAACTCCTCGTTTCTAGACATATTACTTCCAGGATTCCATCATAACGCACGGCACTACAGGAGCGCCTAACATCAAATCAACCGCAAAAGTTGAATAGATGGAAGAGAGTAGAAGCATCCTTAAAGAGAATAGTCAAAAGGATCAACTAGATCGATAAGAGGAGGTTCAGACAATAAGTGAAACAAGAAGGCTCTTCAAGAAGCTGCTGAAGCTACTTAAAGAGTCTAGCAAATTCGGCTATGCAGCAAGTCTCTTACATTGGGATCAACTAACTAAGATGCCAGTTGGAGAATCTAAGGGACGGGCAGAGATATATGCAACTGTCAAAGCAGAGTGGTTCAGGCTTTTCACCTCCAAAGAGATAGGTGAGGCTCTTGAGAAACTAGCTGGCAAGGAAGCGAGCCTTGATCCGGGAGAGCAGGCTCTGGTTCAGAGAACAAGGAGTATCTATCAGAGATCAAAGGCTATTCCACCCGACCTTTTCAGGACCTTTAACGAAGCTAAATCAAAGGCCTATTCGGTCTGGGTTGAAGCAAAGGAAAAATCAGATTTCAAAATCTTTCAACCCGCTCTAGAGGAAATTATTGGATTTGTGCGCAAGTTCGCCGAGCTGTATGGGTATGACAAGAATCCCTATGATGCACTTCTGCCAGACTACGAGCCTGGAATGACCGCTGAGAACCTGAAGGGAATCATCAAACCTCTCCGAGAAAAACTCGTCCCCTTCGTTAGCTTACTCAGAAAGCAATCGGATCAACCAGATGAAACCATTCTTCAAGGGCATTTCCCTGAGGAGCTTCAAACGAAGCTCTCCCTAGAAGCCCTTAGAGTAATCAGATATGACTTTAATCAAGGAAGACTGGATACTACAGTTCACCCCTTCACTATCTCAATAGGTCCCGATGACACCCGCGTTACGACTCACTTCCTACCCGACAAGCTGGCCCCCGCTTTATTCGCGACTCTACATGAAGGCGGTCACGCCATCTACGATCAGGGTATACATCCCACGATGAAGTGGGTGTATCTAGACAGCGGGTACTCGCACGGTCTTCACGAATCACAATCACGAATGTTTGAGAACATGGTAGGTAGAAGCCTCTCCTTTTGGAAGTTCTTCTATCCAAGACTGCAAGGGATTTTCCCATACTACAAGAATATCCAACTAAAAGACTTCCATCGCGCTGTCAACACAGTGAAACCCTCCTTAATCAGGATCTACGCAGACGAGGTTACATACAACCTCCACATCATGCTCCGGTTCGAAATCGAGGAGGCCCTGCTCAAAGGAGAGATAGAAGCTAGAGACTTACCAGGACTTTGGAATACGAAAATGCAGGAGTATTTGGGCATTTTGCCTGAGAACGATGCCAAGGGCGTACTACAGGATGTCCACTGGTCCTCAGGGTATGTCGGATACTTCCCAACCTATATGTTAGGAAATCTCTACGCCGCGCAACTCTTCGTTGCAGCCAAGAAAGAAATGAGAGAGTTGGAAGAGGAAATAACTAAAGGTAACTTCAAAAACCTTCTAGCATGGCTTAGAGCGAAAGTCCATTCGTTTGGCTATGTTCGCGAAGCACCTGAGCTTCTCCGGGAAGTTACGGGAGACGGTCCCAGCTCCGAACCTTGGTTGAAGTATATAAAGGACAAATTCGGCAAGATCTATGGAATCAGCTAAGAAGAAACCAAGACTGCATGCCTAGCCCTTACACTAAAATGATTCTAAAGCTTCGAGCAATGGAGCAAGAAGATGGTCAGCGACAAACTCGTCATCTACTGATTCTCCATCCGCGTCGTTTAAGCCTCTGCAACATGGGATGAGCTTCAACAAGATGGCGTTAGGACTTTTTCTCTCAAAGTCAAAGGGATAAAGCCTGCAGAGGAGTGGTCTGAAGTCATAGATCGAACACTCGTAACGGTTTTGATCCGGACGGAATCTGAGGAAAATGCATGATCCATCTTTTCTGCTTTTTAGACTCCTACATATCAAGGCGCCGCCTTCAGGTTTGTTGTTCAACAGATCAAGAAAATCTGTCGTGTCGTAACCGGCTTTCTTTATGCGTTCAGCATCCTGTCTGCTAAGCCTAGGACCTCCCAATCTGCAGCAGAGAGAGGCACATCTTCTGCATTTGAATCGAATACGTCTTTGATGGAATAAGATGTCTCTGACTTTTCCTAATTTTGAATCAAGTGTGATTCTGGCTAATACGTCGCTCAACATCAATCAAACATTCTAGTCAATTCGCCTCCTTTTTATATCTAAATGAAACGGCGTGTGCAAGCCGCACATGGCGTTAATGAAATGTTGGAAATGCTGATGAAAGGATTATATCTTGGCTTCTCCAAGACTATGGCGGCTGGTAGGGCCCGTGGCGCAGCATGGATTATGTTAGTACATAAAGCGCGTCGGCCTTCTACTACGAATAAGGAGAAAGCCGGAGATCCGGGGTTCAAATCCCCGCGGGCCCGCCACCTTGTGCGCGCATTCTTAAAAATGCGATTAATAGCTTCATATGGGCGCGCTAAAGCCAGAAATACCTAGACAAATAGTCCAAAATCTTAAATTTTGCAGGCTTCAACTTCGTTCTGGAAGGAACAAAATGCTTCAATATTTGGAGGCTGCAAGGGTTGGAAGTTGGTTTGGATGGATTTTCAATTTTGGTTTTGGAAGCGTTCTCTTTGGTGTGTTTCCTTTTGAGCGTACTGTTATAGGCCTCTTTGCCTTCTCACTTGCTACGGCCAGCGTCTTCGTTTTGAATCAATACTTTGACCGTGAGGCGGATCGAGAGAACGAGGTTAAGTCAAGTCTGCCTGTTGCCTCTGGACGAATAACACCTAGGAGGACGTTAATCTTCTCTTTCCTACTAGTCATCTCATGTCTAATCTTAGTGATCATAGCCAACGTTCATGTTCTCCCACTGTTTGTTGTTTACTTGGGGCTATGGACTGCTTATTCCACTCCCCCATTCAAACTGAAAAGTGTGCCAGTTGCAGACTTCGCGATCTCAGGCATAGGCGCTGGCTTACTGCCATTCTTGATTGGAGGGGGATTAAATGGCAAGCTAATCTCCAATATTCCATCAATAATGTGGGGGGCTGTGCCGCTAACTATAGTTCACTGTGGTGGCCATATTATCCAAGCTGTTGGAGACTATGAAGCAGACCGCAAAACTGGGGTTCAAACTTTTGTTGTTAGGTATGGACAAAAGAAGGGTGTAATTGTCGCTGGATTTATGTTCTTGATAGTAAGTCTCTCGCCACTCATCTATTCGGTCTTTGGTTTACTCCCTTACAGACATTTATTCTTGTATTTCGTACTCTTCCCCCTTTCCATACCCATTGTAATGCGTTATGCTGATTTGCTAAAGGACCCGTCGACAAAAAACGTCATAAACATGCAGAAAACTACGAGAAAGTATGGAATTATTGGAATAACGGTGATCTGGGCTTACGCACTATTCGCAACAATAGTCAGCTTTTGAAGGGCTTAGGGCACAACTTTGAAAAGGTATATACGCGTTTTCTGCCCCTTTTTTATAACCTGCCACCTAGACCCGAAGTGAATGCTCTGCCTAAACCGGTGCAGGCGTGCGTGGCTCTGAATCAGCTGGCGGGGCGGTGCAACCCTCGGGTCAAAAGGTCGGACGGCCTGTCGGAAAACATGAGGCTCGAGGAAAAATCGTGGAGTTGTGTGAAAAGAACGGCTTCGTTAGGGCTCGAGCGAACCACCCAAAGGTATACGGAAGTTATATATTGCGTAAGTTAAAAATAGATAGCCGAAACTTAGCTATTTGATTTGTTTGTGACTAAGGGATAGAAATGAGCAGCACTCACGCAGAGGATCTGAAGTTTCGATTGATGACTATCGAATTGCTTCGGACCGCGAAGAAACAGTACACCTATCGTGAGTTATCCAGCAAAACAGACTTGCCTGTAACAGTCCTGAGCAGATACGCAAAGGGACATGTGCTGCCAAACGCAGCGAGAGCTCGAGAGCTCTGGGATATCCTGAAGAAACTTGTTGGATTACAGGCAGAGCTTCGGAGAATGATCCGCTTCAACGACGAGGGATACTTTGATAACACTTCAATTATTGGAGATTATAGCATACTTGGGCAAGCCGCCCATCACGCACTTGCGACGTTCGCTGGAAAGCGAGTGACGAAGGTTCTGACGGCGGCTGTCGATGGCATACCTCTGGCAACGATGGTTGCCAACTCTTTAGGCGTCGACCTCATAATAGCAAAGAGGAACAAAGAGGTTGGGGTTCCTGCTTTTCTTGAAGAGACATACGCGCTAAGAGACTCTGGAGTGACAATGATGCTCTTTATCCCCAAGAGTGCTTTGAAAAGGAGGGACAGTGTTCTTATAGTGGACGACATGATAAAGACTGGCGAGACCCAAGCAGCCCTCGTCAATCTTGTTCAGAAGGCAAGGGCAGAGGTTTCTGGGGTCTTCTCGTTGATTGCAGTTGGCGATGAGTGGAAGGAAAAAATAGATTTGCCTAAAGGCTGTCCTATTGAGGTTGTAACGAAAGTCACGTCAAAGCAGAAGTAACTTGACAGTAGCCTCTAAGTATACAACGTCTGCATTCTCCTTTTCTGCAAAAGTCTTTTCCGAGCCGAAGCAAAGCTGTCTCAAAGTCCACGAGACTTTTCTCTGCAACCTCGTTTTTTTCCCAGAATTCTCCGAGTTCTTTCAGTGCTTTCTCTGGACGATCCTCTTTCACTATTCCCAAGTTTTTGGCAGCTAAAATGACTAAGGGCGTAGGTTTTGGATCGGCTTTCTTCCATATGTTTCTTAGTTCTCGAAGGAAGATGCTTACGGTTACCTTTCCTATACCTTTTCCCAGAGCCCTTATCCTGCTTTCTAGGTCAGAAGAGTCTAGAGACTGCTGATAGAGAAGATTTAGACTCCCTCCATACAGCTTGGTTAGATTTTTCATAACCAGTAGGAGTTTGTCACTGGTCTTGAAGTCATATCTAGTGTAACCTCCTTCATCGAGTATGTCAACCAAACCTTCCCATCCCACACCTAAGATTTTTCTTGGCGTCAAGACACCTCGACTTTCAAAGCATCTATAGGTCTTCACGGCTGAGGGCTCAGCTATGGGAGCACCAAACAAGACAGACGCCAAGAACCACTTGAAGATCTCCACATCATCTCCTGGCTTTGGATTTATGCCGAGAATCTCCGAATACTTTCGTCCAAGATTCTTGACTAACAAGTCAGCAAGATCCTGATCCATGAAGAGGATCCCTCCCCAGGCTATCGTTTGTCTGAGTCATTATAAAGGTGGCGAATGCTTGTTCGCTTGCATAACAAAAATAAGAACAAGAAGGATCCATACTGAATTCTGGTGATGTAAGAAATGAGAACAATAACGTGGAGGGACGGTGTGGCTATCACCGTGGATCAGTCGAAGCTACCTGACGAAACTATCTTTCTGGAGATGAAAAATTGCCTCGAGGTGGCCTCTGCTATCAAGGAAATGAAGATGAGAGGAGCGCCACTCTTGGGTGCCGCCGCAGCTTATGGCCTAGCCCTCACAGCCCACCATTCCAAAGCTGCGAAAAAGGCCGATTTAATTGAAGAGCTAGAGAAATCAGCTGAGATATTGAGGAGAACAAGGCCAACCGCAGTGAATCTCTTTTGGGCTGTTGACCGAGTTGTCAAAAGGGCTCGCAAAGGCATTGGAGACGTAAAAGCCGTTGCTAAGGTGGTAGTTGAAGAAGCCGAGAGGATAGCCAATGAAGACGTTGAGGCCAATCGAAAGATTGGCGAACACGGGTCAAAACTCATCCAGAAAGGAGACGTCGTCCTGACACACTGCAATGCTGGAAGCTTGGCTACAGTTGATTACGGAACTGCCTTGGGTGTTGTACGGGCTGCGTGGAACCAGGGCAAGAAAGTAAGGGTGATTGCTACCGAGACCAGACCTAAACTACAGGGTTCCCGACTTACCACCTACGAGCTGCAACGAGAAGGTATCCCAGTCACTTTGATCACAGACAACATGGTTGGATACGTCATGTCCAAAGGTCTCGTAGACAAAGTCGTCGTTGGCGCAGATAGGATAGTTCGAGACGCTGTTGTAAACAAGATCGGCACCTACATCATCGCAGTGTTGGCGCACGAGCACGGGGTGCCATTCTATGTCGCTGCCCCCACATCCACTTTCGACTTATCCAGCTATGCGAGCAAAGTGGTTATCGAAGAGAGAGATTCGGAAGAGGTCACACATTTTATGTCTCAAAGGGTTGCCCCAAAAGGAGTAGACGCTTTGAACCCGGCCTTTGATCTTACCCCCATGAAATATGTGACTGCAGTCATTTGTGAGACTGGTATACTATCTACAACAGAATTGACAAAGTTTGCAGCTGCCTAAATATGTCAGCACGCCTAATGCGATAAGCATCTGGATTTCAGAGTCAAGGTAAGGGAAGGGAAAGACAAGATGGATTCGGTATTAGTCTCCAGAGAGAATGCTAGAAGATTTCTTGTTAGCAGGCAAGGATTTCATGTGGAAAAAGGGAAAGATGGGACATTGGAGACAATTAAGAGGCTGAAGTGTGTTCAGATTGATCCAGTCAATGTTATCCACTGTAACCATCATTTGGTTCTTCACGCCAGAGTTAGTGACTACGAACCTTCCTATCTAGACACCTTGCTCTACGAAGACAGAGCCGTGTTTGAATATTGGTGCAATGAGAAATCGATCATTCCGATAGAGGATTTTCGGTATTTCAAGTATCGAATGCGGAATTTTATGGAGTTCCATTCTCCCTTCTATGAGCGTTTCAAAGCGGGACGAGAACAGCTGAAGGATGCGATCTCTCATGTCCTAGCCTCAATTGAGGCTAAGGGTCCGCTAAGTGCACAGGAATTCAAGCAGGATAAGAAAGTTGGGAGCAAAACAGCTCAGAGAGTCTTGAACTTCCTCTGGGACATAGGGAAGGTAATGATTCATCATATGGAGAAGAACCGAAGATACTACGACTTGGTTGAGCGTGTGTTGCCTCCAAGCACAAACATCGAGACGCCTAGTAGAGCGGAGTATGAAAGTTTCATGACTAAGAAGTATATGAGAGCCTACGGGCTTATTGATGTGCGCGACTGGAGGTTTGGCTGGCTTGATCTAAAGGCCTCCCAACGTAGACTGATAGTTGAAGAGATGGTTGAGGATGGAAGAATTCATCCTGTGGAGATTGAGGGGCTTAGGCACATATACTACGTTCTTGAGAAAGATTTAGGCGCTCTTACATCCTCAGAAGATTCCCTTGACGAGAAGGTTCATTTTGTCGCGCCACTGGATAATCTGATCTGGAATCGGAGAATGGTGTCCGATGTCTTCGACTTTGATTACGCTTGGGAGATTTATAAGCCGCCTGAAAAGAGATTGTACGGCTACTACGTCTTGCCAATTGTGCAAGGGTCAAGATTTGTCGGGAGAATTGACCCCAAGTTGGATAGAAGAAGCCAGACGATGGTCATTAATTCTCTGCTTGTCGAAGAAGGTCAGTTTAGCGAGGCATTTGTTTACGAGTTGGCGGTGGCGTTGAGGAGGTTTCTCAAATTTCACAACGCCTCTAGAATCAAAATCGTCAGAACGAAGCCAAATGAGTTGGGGGCTGCTTTGCTGTCCAGATTGAACCTAGTTGCTTGAGTGTATCCTTTTGAAGAAGGTGGATTAAAGAATCTGCTTTTTCGACTACACCCTCCAATAGAGTCCATCGCGCCCATGCCTTTATTGTATGACGCCCTGTGCCCTTAAGCGTTCTTTTACATAGTCTTCCAGAATCCACTCTTCTCTTTGTTCATATTCATCGCGTTCTCTAGCAGGGCATTCCTCCCTAAGGTCATGCTCCAAAAGTAGGCACGTTCCATCCTCAGCCAAATAGGGGCATTCTGTGTCTATACATCTTCTACCCATCTGCTATCCTCCATCGGTTTTCTCATACGTCACAATATTGTGAGTTCACCTAAAAATATATAAAGGTTTCTTGAAGATTATATGACAAATGAACGATGAATGCTCATTTGGATGAAAGAATGTACAAGGAGAATGGTTCATTATGGTGCTGGAATCGATAAGTGTCAAGATTCTGAAGCGGCTTCTAATTGATGGGCGGCTTTCAGCCAGACAAATAGCGAGAAATGTTGGTGTCTCCGTTGGCACCGTGATCGCAAAGATGAAGAGAATGGAGCAGGAAGGGATAATAAAAGGTTATTCGGCGGTTCTAGATCAGGAGAAACTCGGATATGAACTGACTGTGGTGACCGAAATGACCGCTTCTAAGGGCAAACTGTTAGATGTGGAGAAGGAAATCGCGAAAATGCCAAATGTTTGTGCAGTCTATGATGTAACAGGTTTAACAGATGCCATGGTAATTGCAAAATTCAGAAACAGAAGGGATCTGAGCAGTTTCACAAAGACCTTACTTGCGATGCCATTTGTGGAAAGAACTAATACACATGTTGTATTGACTACGGTTAAGGAAGACTATCGCTTGGTTTGAGCGCAACCAGAGAGAAAAGTAGGCGTGAGCTTGATGAAGCTCGAAAACTCGCTAAGGAGCTGAACGAACTAATGCCATCGGCAAAAACAAAGAGGCCGCGTTTGAGTGGAGATTTCCTCTGATTCATGGGGGTCAGACTATTACTCTAATGTTATTGCATCTGGGAGATCTTTAATCTAATGCATGCACACGCATGGTAAAATTGCCTACTAAATGCGAACATAGGATATCCTTTTATATGAGGACGCTGTATGATGGAGTTGTCACATTAATTCGCGCTTAAATCAAGGAAGCTTTTGAAGGCTTTTGAAGGTTTCGTGCAAACATTCTGTGACAGGAAAAATGAAATAATATGCAAGTACAGCACTTTGAAGATTTGCCGTTGAGTGAAGAAGTCATCAAAGGCATCGAAGAGCTTGGATTCAGTGGTCTTTTCCCAATTCAGGCTGAAGCAATAATTCCATTACTCGAAGGCAAAGATGTTATTGGTCAGGCACAGACCGGAACCGGCAAAACTGCGGCTTTCGGAATTCCGATGGTTGAACGCCTAAACCCAAAGACCAACTGTGTTCAAGGCTTAGTCTTAGAGCCAACTCGCGAACTAGCCATACAGATTGCAGAGCACATGCGTCATTTCAGCAAATACTCAATGCTAAAAGCCTTACCGGTTTACGGTGGAGAACCTATCCAGAAGCAGATATACTCTCTGAAAAGAGGTGTCCACATTGTTGTTGGCACGCCAGGTCGCCTAATAGATCATCTGAAGCGAGGAACACTAAGTCTGAATAAGGTGAAAATTGTAGTTCTCGACGAAGCTGACCGAATGCTTGATATGGGATTCATCGACGATATCGATTACATACTCTCAAAGGTGCCCACAGAGAGGCAGACAAGCCTCTTCTCGGCAACGATTGATCGGTCCGTAATGAATATATGCAACAGATACATGAAGAACCCAGAAAAAATCCTCGTAAGCAAAGACGAAATAGCCCTAACTCAGATAAACCAGTATTACACGGTTGTGAACCCTAGACGCAAATTCGCAGTTCTGCGCAACATCTTAGACGAAAACCACATAGAACGAGCCATAATATTCTGCAAGACGCGCGAACGGACAAGTATGTTAGCACACAAGCTACGGATGCAAGGATATGACGCGAAACCTTTGCATGGTGGGTTCACTCAACCTCAAAGAGACTTCGTCTGCAACTCTTTCAGAGATGGAAAACTCAGGCTGCTTATTGCCACCGATGTTGCTGCAAGAGGCTTGGACATTCAAGGAATAACCCACATAATAAACTACGACATTCCATTAGACGCACTAGTTTACTTCCACAGAATTGGACGAACCGCCAGAAAGGGACTCGAGGGAACAGCCATAACACTTGTGGGCTATGGAGAAACTGCCGAACTGAACAGAATAAGAGCTTTGACCAAAACCGCAATAGACAAATTGGAAGGCACAACTCACTCGCGATGTGAAGAATCTGGAGAGATTTTCGAGGCAGTCTGCTCTGAGTGTGGTCAAGAATGTGAAGTTCCATTCAGACCTGATCAAGCCAGACCAGTTTACTGTCAAGATTGCTGGGCAAAGAGAAGAGAATCTAGCATGAGAATAAAACCAGGATCTACAGCTATACTCTCTGCTAGAGACTTAGTAGCTCTCCATGAACATAAAAAGCGGCAAGAATTATAACATGGCGCGTAGACATGGTACTGAAACTACATTCAGGAATGAAAATTCGCCGCGCGCATACGGCGCAGTAAAGCTAGAGGTTCTAGAGTGGGCAAAAGAAAGATCAAAAGCGAAGAAGGGCTTAGTAATATTAAGCTACCTGTGGCCAACGATGTCATTGGCATCGCTGAAAGAATGCTTGGGTTCGACCGACTCTTAGTGAAATGTCAAGACGGCAAGGAACGCCTCTGCCGAATCCGAGGGAAGATGAAGCGAAGAATGTGGATAAGGCTGGGCGACATCGTCTTAGTCTCTCCGTGGGATTTCCAGTCCGACAAGCGAGGCGACATCATCTGGCGATACAAACGAAATCAAGCCGAATGGCTAAGAAGAAACGGCTACGTAGAGACTCAAAAGTGAGAACTCAGTGCTCATGGCGTCTCAGACTTCTCTCCCAGTAGGGTTTAAAAGCGCGGTCCGCTTATCAGTTTACAAGCTGACAATGAGGAAGTTGAAAATGGATAATTTGTCTAGCGAACCAAACGTCATATACGTAGGAAGAAAGCCCCCGATGAATTATGTCTTGGGGATTATAACAAGTTTCAGCGGATCCGACACTAAAGAAGTCACTTTGAAAGCGAGAGGCCAAGCAATAAACACCGCCGTGGATGCCGCCGAGATAGCCAGACACAGATTCATGAGTAACCTGAGCATAGGCAAAATCACCATAGGGACCGAAGAAATGCCACCGAGAGAAGGAGAAAATAGCGCGAGGATGGTTTCAACGATCGAGATCACGTTAACGCGGGAATAGGAACGAGTCAAATGCGAATGAAGCTGTCAAGAGGGCGAGGTCGACCCCGTGGTAGGTACCGCTCGGTTGCTGATTTTAGGCTTCTTGAGTATCTTGCGCTGATTTCAACGAAGTACGCAATCGATCCGAGTAATCTATTTAATGGCTTTGTTGAAGCTTGGGGCCATCAAAAATCTAGATGCAAAAGCCTTTCGATCGAATGTCGGAAGAAAACACCAGATTATGCGGTCTTTCTCGTGACAAACAGCTTCAAAGTGGTCGCCCAATTCCCAATGCCCAAACATATCCTCGAGGAAATCAATCCGCTCAAAGAATTTGCTCACGTAAGGGCGTCAAAGACAACAATACTCAAGAGGGCTGAAGTGAGACATTTGCAGATCAGAGATTTAGAGCCTGGAATGAAACAGATTAACTTAAAAGCGAAGGTTCTTGAAATCCCAAAGCCGAGATCTGTTGTCACCAGGTTTGGAGAATATGCCAAAGTGGCAAACGCAAGTATCAAGGATGAAACTGGGATTATCCAGCTACCTTTGTGGAACAAACAAATAGACGCAGTCACTGTCGGAGACCTCATTCAAGTTGAGAACGCTCATGTTGTAACATTTAGAGGAGAACCCCAGTTGAGGATCAGCAGAGGTGGACAATTAAATGTCGTCAAAGCGTAACATGTCTTTCATGGGTATCTTTTGGGAAATGTCTCGAACCTTTAATAGGTAGACAACTCACATTTATGCTCGAAAATTGTGTGGGATGATGGGCGAAAAAATGCACAGAGATCCTGTCTGTGGCGCGATTCTGGACGAAGCTACCTCCAAATTTAAGATTAAACACGAAGGAGAAACATACTATTTCTGTAGCACGAAATGTAAGAAGAAATTCAAGCGGCATCGAAGGAAGTTTGTGAAGTAGACTGGAATTCTTCCCGTGCGTTTAGTATCTTCTTCGCTGGTAGCCCCTTCTTTCACCATATCTGGGTTGCCGATAAGATCGATACCGTCTTTCTTGTTCGTATCGTTTGTCAGACAGATTGTTCTCTGTGTTAACTTCTGTGATGGGGGATTCTTCTAAGAGTTCGAAGCTGCCGTATCTTCCTATGTTTAGACGCATGTTTCCTCGGAATAGGTTTACGTAGCCGTTAGTGATCCGTAATGTAGCTTCTTCGTTTATTTTGTCTATGTTGTCGTCCCAGAGTGTTAGGTACACGCACCCTGTTTCGTCCCCGACTAGGGCATCTGCAACCCTGCGTACAGTATAGTCCCTTCCTGTGACGTTCCTAACTTGGCTCTTAGAGACCACTTTTACGATGACGTTCACCTCTCTCGAATTTGGCGTTAATTTCTCTATTTTCGAGAGCTCTTCACTTTCGGATGCTTCTTCATCTGACATGTCTTACACTCACTTCGATCTGACATGATGTAAAAGAGCGTAGTTCTTAAGAATTGTGGTATAGGTAGCAAGTGAAAACTACTGCAAACTGCGGGTTCAGATTTTTAGAACAGTGCACGTAACCGCGATATTTAATGAATGTAATTGTGGTTGGCAATGAATTAGCTTTTTATAATTGTGAACATGCACATCATTAGCGTTAGGATGGATTGTCAGAAGGTTACAGTTTTGGGACCGCCCAAGCGTGAGATCGAGGTAAGCCGCGTTCTTGAGGAGAAGATAAAGACTACAATTGGAGAGAATGGCGTTGCAGTCCCGTCTCCAGACGATGTTGAAGGGCTTTCTTTACGGGGATATGGCGTCTCTGAAAACGGAACGCTCGTGCTTACCCTTTACGAGGCGTTGTTCTTACTTAGTAAAGGAGTTATAGAGGTAGAGGATGAAAAGACGGGAGAAGAAGTAAGCTTTCAGAATCTTCTCAAACGTTTTCAATCTGTTGACGAGAATGCTTGGGTTAGGTACTTGATTTACCGAGACCTGAGGAGCCGTGGCTACGTGGCTAGAGAGGGCTTTGGCCTGGGTATAGACTTCCGCGTTTACGACAGAGGGGAGTATGGAAGGGAGACGGCCAAGTATCTGATATTTGGCATTCAGGAAGGGCAGCCTGTGACTGTGGAAGAATTGGCGAGAGCACTAAGATACGTCCAAAGCCTGAAAAAGAGACTTGTACTGGCGGTCATAAACAGAAGGGGAGAGGTCGTCTATTACTCCCTTTCAAAACTAACACTGAAATAGGCAGTCTGGTCGGATGTGAGAGCACTGTCAGCGTTCAGAACGGTTCGGGGAATGCGGGACTTTCTGCCTGAAGAAGCAGAAAGAATGAGGCATGTAGAAGAGACTGCCAGGGAACTGGCACGACTCTATCTCTATGAAGAGGTAATTACGCCAGTGGTGGAATCATACGATCTCTTAGAGGCGAAGGCAGGCGAAGAAATCCGACACCGCATGTACACTTTCAAAGATCTAGGGGGGCGCAAGGTGGCTCTACGCCCAGAGTTCACTCCATCCATAGCAAGACTTGTAGCAACCAAGATGAAGAACTGTCCGAAGCCAATGAGAATCTTTTGTGCTGGTAGCCTTTATCGGTATGACGAGCCCCAGTACGGACGCTACAGAGAGTTCTGGCAGTCAAACTACGAACTAATAGGTTCCAACCGACCAGAAGCAGATGCAGAGATATTGACGCTAACAAACAAGTTCATACAAAGACTAGGGCTGCGCAACTACAGGTTTAAGATAGGCCATATGGGAATCCTACGAGGAATCTTGAGCCAGGAAGGCGTAAGTGAGGAGCAGCAGAGCAAAACAATGCATTTGCTGGACAAGAAACAATCGAAAGCCGCACTTGAAATCCTTGAGAACGCCAAGGTTTCCACAAGGTGTATGGAGACTCTAAAAGAAGTCATTGATACTAGAGGACGAGACGCCTTTCCGGTCCTCGACAGAGTTGAAAAAATCGTTGAAGGCTACAGCAATGCCATTGCCGCTGTCGAGAACCTCCGAGAAATCATCGAGCTGACTAGAAAGGGCGGTACTAGATTCGAGATGTCCATCGAAGCAGGATTCGCAAGAGGGCTGGAATACTACACTGGGATAGTATTTGAGCCATCCATTCCAGAAATGGATATAGCGCTTGGCGGCGGAGGCCGCTACGACAAACTCATCGAACTCTTCGGAGGCGAACCGACCCCAGCAGTAGGAGTTGCCCATGGAATAGACCGCCTCGCACTCGCAACTAAAAAACAGAAAGTTCGTCCAAGAATTGCTGCGGAAAGACGAGTTCTGATCGTTCCAATAGGCGAAGCAGTCAAGGCAAGAGCTGTTGAGCTGTCATTGAGCTTAAGGAAGGTAGGAATACCAGTTGTAGTAGACGTAATGGGGCGTACGGTCTCCAGGGCTCTACAGGATGCTGATAGAAGAAAGGTTACCCACGCTGTTATTCTTGGTCCAGAAGAGCTAAGAGACGAGAAGGCAGTCTTGCGAGACATGAAAGGAAGAAAACAGAAAGCCGTCAATGTAGCGGACCTCTCTGAAGAAATCTTGAAAGGCACAGACTAGAACGCTATGGAACGTTTGAATCCTATTTTCTCATCTTCGACGCTTGTTTTCCACCTGAACCCCAGTTTGTCTTAGGAATGTCATTGATGATCACGGTTACCCACTCAGGGCTTACGCCGATTCCGGTGAACGCCTTTGTCATGCCCTTGATTAGTTTTTCCTTCACTTCGTCAGTTCTGCCTTCCCACATGTCAACTCTTACTACTGGCATGTTTCTCATCTGGGGTTTTCTATGCCATGTGGCTAAGTTAAGCTTTCCACTCCAAGTGGGCTAGTTCTCCTTCCCACAGTGCCGACAACATTGTTTATACCCAGAATCGCGACTGCTAACCACCCGCAAATGCCTAAAACTGTCGTCACAATCCAGACTATGGTATAGGCGGGAAATAGGCTTGGCCATAACTCCGACGCAAGCTCAAAGGCGGTGAAATAGCAGTTAAAGAACCAGAGTAGAAGTATTGGAGCCTGAACGCCGTAAAGCAGGTAGGTAAGTGCAAGCACCACACCAACGGCAGCAGAACTGATTTTCCCAACCTCCCAGCCACCACCGTACACGTAGTGAGCGAGACCGAAGACCACCCCAGTTGACGTAACCATCACCCATTCAGCCATACTTATCCCGCTTATGACGCCAAAGTCACTCACAGTCTTTACTCCAGCCAACTTCCTCGCTCTATCAGGAAATAGAAAAGACATAATGAAGAGTCTCAGTCTTTGACCCCGAGCAAACAGCGACACACGCTTTCTTCCAAAAAGGAGCAAGTAAGCGAATAGAAAAATGCCGATAGGCGAGACGCGAAATCCTATTTCCTCTGTGAGCGGGGAATAACTTGACACAAGAAGAGTCTCGAAGGGGTTTTCCGGTAAGGGCGGGACACCTGTTGGTATTCCACTGCTCTCTTGAATGCTTTGGATGGCGACGACTGCTATCATTGTCATGCTGGCTATGACGGGCATTGCGAATAGGCAGTTATTGAATAGTTTTCTCGTCGGGCGTGAAACAGCTTTTCTAAGGACTCTTTGGAGGCTTTCTCTGAATCTCCAAGCCACAATAAAGCAGATGGCATATACGCTGCAGAGGAAAAGGAAAACCAATCCTATGCTAAGCTGTATTGGAATCTTAATTGGTAGGCAAAATAGCCAGATTGGAAGTGCCCGTAGAGAGACCGCGCCAACGGCTAATCCCTCTTGGGTAAAGAAAAAGGCTACGAACCCCATAAGTATGAAAAAACTAGAAAAAGAACTGTTATCATTAAAATCCCTATAAAGACGGGTTTGAGGTTTCGCTCAAGATCGCTTAACATCATTGCCGAGGCCCATACACATTTACAACCCTGGTGACTAATTTGCTTCCTTGAACCGATGGTTAAGTTCGACGATCATATCTTTTCAGCTGAAGTCTGAAAATGGTATATGATGGCAACTACAACCATTCCAATGATGATCTCTAACAAGAAGATGTGCAAGGGTAGCGCTGTGAAGTATAGCTGCAAGGCGTTCGTGAGTATGGATGTGGCAGTTGGCAGTAAGGCTGCCGATGCGGTGGCTGCTGCAACTATTGTTCCTATAATGAAGATATTCTGCAGGCTGATAGTGAGTGTATCCTCTTCGCTTGCTCCTCTAGACAACAGCTCTTGGTGCGTTATTTTTGCTGATGCTATGTACCTAAGGTACAAGTACCCTCCTACTACTGCCATAGTAACAGCGTAAAGCTCATAGGTGACGATCCCCTCTGAAGTTGGAATTACGGATCCTCCGAGTCTTGACTCTCCTAAAAGGGCTGGCAAAACCAACACAAGAAGGAATTCAACAAATCCTCTTCCTCTGGTTGCTGGGGCTAGTAAAACGGCGAAAACGCCCATCAGAATAGCAAAGAAAGGAGCAATCGCTTGGAATGAATCCACAACCACTTGATGATTGAGTATTGCTAGGGCTAACAGTACGGATGATAGTGAGAAAGCGAGATATTTATTGTACTTGTACGTAGAGATATACCATAGTATTATAGCGGCAAAGTACACGATATAACGGTAGATGTGGATTTGGTTCACTTTGACCATCGCATCTACACGCCAGAAAACATGGGATGCACCTATACTGATGAGAACTATCACAGCCACTTGCAGTGCTGTGGTGACCACACTTCCAAACTTCAAATATGCTCACCTTAGTTTTACGCAATTCATGAGTTTCATTCCCAGATTTTCTTCTCTGGGGTTCCAATCCAGTACGATTGCTCCAGTTCTGCGGAGCTGGCGAGAAAGTCGCGTGCTTCTAGTCGTCAGCAGATTGGCAGCGAACATTTCCATCTCGTTCCTTCTTGGAATTAGGTCGTATGGCAGTACGTTTACAACTATCGTTTTGGCTCTCCGTGTCTTTCCGCGGTAGGTTAAGATCCTTTTCAGCCCGTATGAAAGGTCCTCTATCCTATGCGGCGATACGTGGGTGATGATCACTATGTGGGGGGAAAGGCTGATCAGGTACTTTCGGTTCTTCTCTACTGCTTTCGATAACCCTTCCTCCCAGTAGACGTGTACTCCCACTCCCAAAGGTTTCAGCTTGAGCAATTCCTCGAAGATTCTGTAGAACTGCTTCTTGCCGGTGTCCGGGTAGAACGTCATGCCCAAGTCGTTGTAAACATACATTCCTAGGCGAAAACCTCTTGTCAGAAAGTGGTAGGCGACTCCGCTTGCCACCTTTATGGCATGTTCGAAAGTGTTTTGGATAGAAGTGCCGATACTCATCTCTGGATGGGCATCAAGGAATATCCACACTGATTGCTTTCCTTCGCGTTCGTATTCATTGGCAAGGGGGTTAACCTTTCCCCGTGCCCAAACTTTAGCTGAGGCTTTCCAGTTGATGAATTTGAACGGATCGTGCGGATGATAGTCTCGTATCTCTCTGAAGTCTGTGCTTCTGGGACCCACCTTGATAACACTTTCCATGGGGTACATTACGTAGGCGCGGTTCTGGAGTATCCGTAGTCTTCGAAACGTGAATACCTTGGGGCGTATAGATAGTCGACTTGATTCCTTAGAGGAACCGCGCCTGGGAACTCTTAACCCTAAAGCATGTCTTGACTCCCAATCAACGCCCTTGAAGTAATAGTTGCCTCGTTTAGTACATCTGACCTGATAGGAGAAGCAAAACGTTCTTTCTCGAAATCCCTTCCAGAACACTTTATAGTTGCTTCCTTTGACGAGCTCAAAATGCTTAGGAAGTTCGTCATATACTATAACAGTACCAATACCTCTGTATATTCGACCGCTTATCAGTACCTCTCTAGTTTCGTCTACCCATGCAGAGCCGGTGAGACCGATTCTTTTGGCTTCAACCTCTGGAAGAGGTATAGAAATTCCTGCAAGGTAAATGAAAATTGGGATGAGAGAGGCGTAAAGCATCGCTGGATTAGCAAGGAATAAGCCTAAGAGAAAAAGTATGGCAAACCAGGTCAAGAGCTGGCCTGCTTCTCTGGAAAGGTGGCCCATTGGATTACCTCGGGTGAAAATCTTTTGGTACAGGAACTATGCTGACAGCTTCTTTCACAATGTCTCTTTCTCTAATTCCTTCAAGTGCATACTCCAATTTTAGGATCAATCGATGTGAAAGAGCGTCTAGGGCGAAGGTTTTAACATCATCAGGTGTCACGAAGTCTCTTCCCCTCATCAATGCCATAGCCCTTGAAGCCTTAAGTAGCGCAAGTCCCCCTCTTGGACTAGATCCCACCTCCACCTGCGAATGCTCTCTAGTCTTTCTAACAATCTCTGCAATGTAGCGCAGGATAACATCATCTACGTACACGTTGTCTTCAATAATCTTTTGTAAGGAGCGAAGCTCCTTTGCTGAGACTACTGGTTTTATGTCTACTGTGGGGTCGTCCTTCTTCCAGTCTATACGCCGTTGAAGAATCAGTTTTTCCTTTTCCAGCGTTTCTGCATACCCTGTGGAGAGCCTGAGTAGGAAGCGATCCATCTGTGCTTCAGGTAGGGGGTATGTTCCTTCATATTCTATTGGGTTTTGTGTTCCTAAGACAAAGAAAGGTTCCTCCAATCGATACGTTTCTCCCTCTATAGTAACCTGCTTCTCCTCCATGACCTCTAGCAAGGCTGATTGGGTCTTTGGCGGTGACCTGTTGATTTCATCCGCCAGCAAGATGTTTGTGAACACTGGTCCTTTCAACAATTCGAAAGATCCAGTTCTTTGCCGCCAGACTTTGGTTCCGAGGATGTCCGCTGGCAAAAGGTCAGGGGTGAATTGGGTTCTAGAAAACTTGCACCCTATGGAGAACGCCATAGTCTTAGCTAATAATGTCTTTCCAAGTCCCGGGTTATCCTCGAATAAGACGTGCCCGTTGGCCAAAGCTGCTGCTAACACTTTTCTGACAAGTAGTTCATCTCCTACGTATATCTTGCGAATCTCTTCGACAATCCTATCGCAATCCTGTCTTGCCTTTTCAAATTTCATATGCTATCCACCTTTCCCTATTCTCTGGATGAGTTTCTCTAGAAGTTTCTTTCTAGTCTCCTTGTTCTCCTTTGCTAAATTCTTTCTTGTCCAAGGAAGATTCCCGAATAACGGTTTCCAGTCATGATAGTGCATGAGTGGAGACAGGATAGTGAGGATTCTCTCCTCCGTCTCCCCCAAGTCGCGGAGGGTAAGTGCTAAATAGACAAGGAGGGGCTCTTTTGCTCCTTGATTCACGAACTTCTCTTGGGCAGAGACCAGATGTTCAAAGTCATGGCCGGTTTGTCGTTGGGTCTCTCTTATATGCTTCCTCCAGTCCGGGAGTTTTGGGTCGGTGCGGGATGGTTTGGATGATCCTTTGGATGCGTTGAGCATAACGGCCATCATGATGGCTATGGTAAACCATTCTCCTACTACTATAGGGGGGAAATCTTCAGCGGATGGTCTAACAAAATTGATATAAGTAGTTAAGAAGAAACCTAATGTAAAGTTACGTATAGTTCCCTCATAAATCCACTCAGAAATTTTTGAAATCCACGGCTTATCTATCTCTCTAAAAAGTCCAAAGAGAGATCCCACACTAATCGCTAGTAGCCCCACTGTGAAGGGAAGAAATGCGTGTGCGATTGGTTCATAAACCTGCGAAAGAGCGCCCTCTATATCATAGAGGGCGTACGCTACTATTCCTGGGTAAAGAGCCGCGAGGAGTGGCTCGTAGCGTTTTGGATGTTTTAAAAGGCCAGTAACGATGAGCGCTGCGGTGAAAACTATGACGGTCAACTCCAAAGGGAACAAGATCACAGTCGCGAATGCTGGAATTGGTGCACACAGAAAAAACACAAGGATGAATGCCGAGATGGCTAAGCCGTACAAACCCTTCAGTGTGACATCTTTCCAACGGCTTTTCTTGACAAGTAGTATTGAAGATGTGCTGGAAGCGAAAAGAAAGATGAACAATACGGTAAAGGGGACTGTGAGAAAGGATAGGTCAACGTCCAGATAAGGAAGGAAGGATATTATGTAAACTGGTGAGTTTGCATTGAAAAGTAGATAGAATACAGTAGTTGCGGATGTCCAAATCACGGCTTTTTCAACGATCTTGACTACTCTAGTCGACATCAATAATTAGCTCCTTTAGGGATAGGTAAATCGTCTCGTAATTCTCTCTGCTGACTTCATGAGCACTGTATTCTGCCCTTTCAAAGCAGTCTATCACTCTGTTCAGGTTTTCAGGGTCAAAATCAACAGCGTCTAGAAGCAAGTTCTCAACTTCTCTCGCTGTCATGCTAGCCTTCAAGTCTACGCTTTGATGGACTAGATACTGAAGGAATCTTTTGTAGAGCCTAATGATCTCTTCTCTGTAATCAACTATGCGTAGCTTCGCATCGACTTTTATTGGCTTTCGCCGGGCTTTTCTGATCAACCTCGCCCCTACTTCATGTTCTCCTTTCTCATTGAAGACATGCGAAAAGGTAGCGGGTCGATCTTTATACGACCGATCTTTGCCAACTCTTTCGTCGTTCACAAAGAGTTCTATTTCATTTCTCTCTAGTCTAGTTCTGGGGCCTCTGTCTACTATGCATTCAATCCGCAAGGTGTCCCTGATGCCCCACACGCTGGGAAACGAGGGTCTAATATCTGGAAAATCGATCCTAAGGGCGTGTTTTTTCTTAATCTCGGTTTGGACTACTTCCTTTTTTAGATTGGTGTAGATCTCTTCTAGTTCTGCTTCATCACTCTTTCCTTCGTGGAAAACCCGCTTGGACGTCTCACGATAGATGGTAAGTCCAAGGATGAGCAAAGCCGAAGTCATCAGGACAAATAGGAGGGATGTAAATCCAGGTTGAACGTTGACCATGACACAGGTGGTTGAAGGAAGGTATTCTTCTGAACCTTTGAAAGTAACTGAAAAATTGATATTCCTCCACCAAAGCGGCAGAGTGTCCAGCATGAATTCGACGTTTCCACCCTTGTCAGTCTTCGCGGATAAGCCGTAGTTCCCTACAGATATCTCTTCTCCAACAATCGGAAATCCTTGATCGTCACGAAGGGAAATGGTGCATGTGAAGGAGTCTCCGCTAGTCACTTTTTCAGTGGCACTTGTTGTAACCTCCGACTTCACCATCAATCTTATGTATTGGGTGGTCCCTATGCCATTTCTCTTTTGAAGGGTGTATGCGAGAAGGTGCCAACCAGGTTGTACTTCAGAATTTGTCTCAAAGTTGTAGAAGAATGTGCCATTAGGACCTGTCTCAACTGTTTCTAGGGCCTCTCCATCGAAAGTTATAGTCACGGGTTCTCCTGGTATTGCACCATGGTTTGATGAGACATTGCCGCTGATGCGGAGTACTTCACCTCGGACACCGTAGTCTTCGGTTAGAAGATGAATTGAGGGGGATCCCACCTCTATAATTCTGTAAGAACAGGAGCTAGCAATGTAGCCTCTGCCAGGAAAGGTCACATTTAACTCGTATGTACCGGGCGTCCAGAAGATGAATTTCTTTACAAAAAACCCATTCTCCGCTATGATCTTGTGTCTTGTCGATGTTGGAGGCTCTGGCGCCAATATCTCCAATTCGAGGGTGGCACCAGAGACTGTTGTCCCGTTGTCTAAACGCAAAAAGCCCGAAATGAGGATATGATCTTCTACCAGAAACGGTCTTGTAACACGAACATCTTCTAAGTGTATATCCAGCTCCGTGTACGTTCGCGCTGCTACCGTTATGGTGGGATCGCTACTAGACGGCGCATACTCAGTGGTTCCAAGCGAAATGGCGACCACGGCGTAATCACCCAATTCTGTATCAAAAGGCACTTCGCCTCCAATGCGGAAAAGTCCATATTGCGAGAGACCATTACCACAAACTGTACCTTTTGCTTCTTTGTTTTCCTTGAACAAAATCAGGACGGGCATATCATGAACTGGTTCATGGTATGTCGTGAAAACTGTTCCCTCGACGTAGAAGCTATCACCTCTGAAGACGGAGTCGTTGAAGTAGGTAATAGTGGTGGTAGTAGGCGCACGTCTGACCTCTCGAACCCTCGCAATTGTTGTATTGGACACTGTGACATCGGGGTCATAAGCAGAAGTTGCAGTCACCGTTATTGCATTGACTTGACCGTAACTTGCATTTTCCGGTATCTTAACCTCAACTAGGGCATCACGGGGTTCGTAGGCTCTAATCAATAGAGATCCAGGGGTAACCTCACAATCCCATCCGTTTGTATTGTATATCGAAAGCTCAAGGTGATCCTTGGTTTCACGGCTGTTATTAACCATCAGATGATAGAAAATGCTCTCTCCTGGGTAACCCTCAGCTTCTATTGGAGAGATCTCTAGCGCGAGCCCTTTCTCTGGTCTGAGGGCGCCAACGTCCTCTGGCAAATCAAGAGGAGAAAAGGGTGTTGCATCGAACCGAACCCATCCGTAAGGAGGTAGATAAGCCTCGGTCTCAGCATGAGAAGTGTTTGAATAGTACAACACGGCGTCTCCAACAACCCTTGTGGGCTTGTACCCCAGACTAATCCTTGACGGTATGCCTTGACAACGTAAGATCACCGCAAGTGCAGTTGCTGCGTCAACGCAGATGCCTTTCCGCCATCGGAGATAAGAGAGAACCCAATCTTGCGTGATGGTTCGTCTGGTTCGTCCCATGTAGTAGTCAAGGTCATACTCAAAATTGGTTAAGAAATATGCGACATCGCTAAGAATTTGGTCGACAGGGTTCATCCGTGGGCGTTTAAGACTCTCAGACAATTCTTTAACTTCTATGGGGAGAGAGGGTAGTTGTAGGTATAGCTCTTGGATCTCTTGTGGGATATCTTCCAGTGAGACTCGCCACTTGTCGATTTCAGTGTAGTGCCAACCAGCTTGGTAGGCAATCATAGTTTCCTGACTTGCGCCTAGAATCCTTATCCCATAGGTGTCTCCGATTTCATCGAAGTAATACTCGTGGCTGGTTAATGGGGACAAAACTAGTTGTGTTAGGTCATTCTGCGGAGGTGGAACTGGTAACCAGATTTCCTCTTCAGTCATGTTGTACTCTACGGTAAAGACCTGTGTTGCATTGCCTCTGTTGATGCTTGGAAACGTTTCTGTAGTAATCTCTCTCGTGGTTCTGTACCATCCAAGACCATCGTAGTAATCCGCTGTAAACGTTCTCCAATAGAGGACTGGGTTGGCCGGGGAAACAACAAAGATCAGGCGAGATGTTCTCATCAGCATTTTACTGAGCGGACTTAGCCTTTCATCCTCCGTCAGATGTACTCTTCGTTCCGAAGGGCCTCTTTCTTGAGGGTCAGGTACAACCAAATATGGGCTCAAGTTGTCAACAATTGCAGAAAGAAGGAGCATTGAGACAGATAATATGACAAATGCGACTAATGGGCGTGCCCACTTGTGCATAAATAGATATCCTCAAAAGTGTCATGGGTTCAACCCATTTAATGTTATCCATCTGCGTGGTTCTTCGATTTACGAAACCGCTTTATATGTGGCAACAAGAATACGTTTGAAATCTTGTAGAACCCTATTATTGGAATCGTCAAATAGAGAGCAGTCGCCACGTTTTCTGTAGCCCACATCCATAAAAGAAGATTATCAACAAAATGCAAGGCTAGATTGAATAAAGAAAACACGGCAGCACCAAATGAAATGACAATGACAATCTTCTCTTCGATTGCTTCTCTTCTAAGTCTATAGAATAATGCAAACAAGGTGACCGAGAAAATAAGTACCCATAGGTGAAACGGCATAATCACCTTAAGTGCATGATCCCCCCTTCCTCCAGCGATTAGGGGAGAATTGGCAAAGGGCATTACACCGAACATTAGTACGGCTAACTGGAACACTGCAAGGACATGTGGAAACGTTTTACTTGTCACCGCGTTCCACGTTCGCGCCAAAGATTGCTTCAAGATGATCTTGACCTCTAACCTTTTTCTAAGGAAAAAGTACAATAAAACCTTAATTTCAAACATTGATCTTCTTACCTCCATTCAGCGAGTCTTCAAAGGTGCTTGACGATCTTCACTTGATAGCGAGGCGCTGTGCACACAGAAAGACGATTTTACCTATACAGAGATAAGCGAAGGCAATATCTGTAGAGGAAGTATCTGCAAAACTAAAAAGCGCCCTTTTTAGAAAAAAGAAAGGAGGGGGACGACCAACAGGAACATCCGCAAGATAAGGAAAATGCTTAACGATATTTGAGTGTTATTTCAACTCTAGTAACATATTTTACTCAGAGCAATAACTCTGTGCAAGTTTTCTTCCCAGTCAACCAAAACTACTTCTCTTCCGGCTTCAATAAGAAAAGGGGCTCATAGGGCTTGAGAGCGCAACAGCCACACTAGCGGGCGGGGCGGGACTTGAACCCGCGACCCCGAGCTTAGGAGGCTCGTGCCCTATCCTGGCTAGGCTACCCGCCCATGTATTTTGCAGATTAAAGGCAGAATTAAGTGTATTTATTCCCATCAAGTTCTGGGAATCATTGGGAATCAATCGAGGTAATATGTCTTTAGGAATCTTAATATTTCATATATTCGCCTGTTGTGTTTCATTCAAAGTTGTACTGAAGATTTAAGAGAGAATATTCTAGATAGTACTTTAGAAAGAACGGTTTGCAAAGATGTCTAGCACTCTTCTTATTGTACTTGGCTCGATGTTAGTGCTTGTGACAATCTTGATATTCATAGTTTTCATGATCGCGGGGGGCTTTCGAAGGAGTCTTGTAGACATCCGAGTACTCATCGTGTCGGGCACTACGGGACTTGTAATGTTAGGCCTAGGCGTTGCAAGCATGATTTACGGGGCTTTCATACTACATTTTGCTTTCATGATTCTGACCCCCCTAATATTTTTGGGACTTGCCATTTTGTGTGTGCGCATGTTTCAGGGGGTGCGGGTGAGAGACTACATCAGGAGGGAGCATGCGAAACCCGTTCTCCGATTTCTCCTACGTATAGGGATAGTCAGCGGAGCCATCTTGTTAGTCGATGTGATCGGTCTGTGGCTTTTTCTCTTTTCTCAAGGGCTATGGAAGCTCCTCAGTTTCCTAGAGCTCCTAGTACTACTTCTCTTATTGGAAGGGACTCTTATTGGTGCTGCTGGAGCCTTCATGTTCTATGGTTACAGTGAATACGGGCTTATGCGACACGCCGCATTGTGGCCCACACTTGCTGGTGACCAAGCAAGAAGATGGAAAGAAAGACGTTTGTCTCAACAAAAATGGGGTTTTGCCATGCTAATTGCCGGTTTTCTCCTCATCCTTCTCGGGCTTTCAGTGAGCTTCTTTGGCTCTGTCTAAAATCCAAACAGATAAAGCTGTTAGACAACAAATCTGGTTCACGTTAGCAGCTTCTTGTGGTTTTCAAGAAATCTGGTCTTAAATGGTTAAATTCCTTCTCACATATCTTGTTGTTGTCTTTCCGCATCTAGGACAGTGAATATGCGTTGGTGGATGTTCGGTAGCCTACTGCAAAATTAGCTTTCCAACTAACTTAACACAGTGTTTTGGCAACAAATGGTATATTACTATGCTTTATGCTTAATGTCTTCAATATGTTTAATTTAGTAGGTATAGTAGGTTTGAAGAACCGTATGTTCTTAGCTAGAATGTCGCGTCTCCTAGGTATGTTGGAGAAAATCTTTTGAATTCTCCTTCTCCAAGACTAATGAGGAAACTTTGAACATCTTCAAGGAAACCTTTCCAATCAAGTCTCATTCGAGTCAAATGGCGGTGGTAGTCTGTATAGTCCTTATGCAGAGAGATAACCACTCCATTCATGCCCATCCCCTCTCCCATCGAGGAAAGTATCGCGTAGGGAATCTTTGCGGCATATTTTGTCGCTCTATCTATGTTTTCTGGTGTTAAACTCTCAGGATGCAACTTGACGAGGGTTATAGCCAATAACTCAAAGCCCATCTCTCTGAAATCTGGAATGATGGTATAGTCTTGAATTGTCCCGTTCTTTTCAAGTCTGTTTCTGGCTCGGGTGATTGTTGGTTGAGATACTCCGAGAATCTTGGCGAGTTCTCTGTCACTTCGTTTCGAATTTTTCAGAAGCTCCTTCAGTAGCTGTTGAGGTAATTCTTTTCGCATGGACTAGTCTCTTAACATGATACGTTAAAAACCTTCTGGTTCTATTCTCAGGGCAGAATTCTATTTCATGTGCAACAGTTCTGTCGTTAATTCTATCTCTGTCTCCGCTAGTCTACTACACCAGCTTTCCTCCACATTTGGGGCATTTCAGTCTCTCTTTGATTTCGTAGATTCCGCAGTATAGACAGATGCAGGCTTTGCAGTGTGGGCAATACCAATTAGCTCCTTGAATCCTGGTCCCACACAACGCACACGGTTTAGTTAGACATTCATCAACCATAATACCACCAACTCTATAGCAGGACAAGTAGACACTACTCGTTTAGAGCTTTTTAGGACTATACACACGGCACCCATTTCGGCATACCTTGCAAGAAGATATAAGTTGAGCATGAGAATTGAGTATGAGTGGCGGGGGTACCCGAGCCAGGTCTAATTAGCTGGGTCATCGAGAAGAAGCCCCTAGGATAAGGGGGAGGACTTAAGCGGAAAACGGTTTCATGAGAGATCCTCTGGCGAAGGCCTCCGCGGGTTCAAATCCCGCCCCCCGCACCAAGAGCTGAAAGAACAACTCCTTTCCGAACCACTCTCAAGGGGGCTTCTATAGCTTTTTCGATTGCAGATTTCAATCTCTCAACGTAGGCAATGTCGTGAAGAGACTAAGTTTCAATTAGTTATTTCGCTGAGCGGTTAGCGACTGCTTTGTCTTGGGCTGCTGTTATGTCTCTTACAAAGGCAGGTTGTAAGGTGAAGATGTCTTTCGGGTTCTCTACGTAGAGGTAAAATATGTAGTGCTTTGCGAAGCTGGTTGTCTTTGTCATCTGGTATTCAGGTTTCTTCGTTAGCCTTTTAGCATATTCTCCAATCACTTCGTCGAACATTTTTTCTAGCTGCTCTGCGGAAAGCGTATGGCCGAAGGTTAGTTCAAAATCGTAGCAGTACAGCCGTTTTCTTGTTCCTTTACATCGAAAATTGGCGATGTCTTGGTCCAGAACCCTCTGGTTGCTTATCAAGACAGTGGTGTTTGACGCTGTTAAGACAGTTGTGTAGTTGAGAGTTATCTCCTCTACAATGCCCTCTACGTTGCCAATTCGAACATAGTCCTGCACTCGGAAGGGCCTCACTGCAAGCACATAAAGCCCTGCGATAAAGTTGCCTATCGTCCTAGTGGAGGCAAATCCAACCGCTGCTCCTCCTAGCGCGGAGAACGTCACTAGCAACTCTGTTGGAAGTCCACCCACCGTAAAAATCGCAACCAAAGCTCCCAGTAATATTAGAATGCGGAATACTAGAACCAGTCCATTTCCAACGTTTGGAGGCATCTTCCTCTGCTTGGCAAAACGTTTCAGGTACCTCGTAGTCAAGCGTTCCAGAAGTACGGCTACAACAACTACTATGAGAAGTTCAATGATGGTTATAAGGTCGGGGATTTCAATGCTTATCTGATGGGGAGAATTCATGTCAAGCTCTACCCTTAGGCCGAGTTCATTCTTCTTGCGATATTGTTGCCACGTTTATGAAAAGCTTTTCATCTTCCTACTTTCAAGCGATGTGGCGGACGCTTTCAGAGATTTCACTGATTCGGCTTAGATTGTTGACTAAAACGTTCATTCGGTAGGAACTTCTCACCATTCTTAATCCCTGTGATAAGATATAGTCTGGACGAAGAAGAAAGTGACGGAAATGGGCGTGTATCATTCCTGTAATTTCCTCATAAGGCACTGCCTCTGGACAGATTTCAGGCACCATAACTCCAGTTTCCCAGTATTGTTCTTCGTCTAAGAACCCCTTCGTTTTCAGTTCTTCCCAGATGTCGGTTCCAGCAAAAGCACTGAGCACATTGAATTGCGGGACATCTATCTTCAGTTCTTCTGCAAACTTGAGCGTTTTCTCGATTTCTTGTCTCGTCTCGTTGGGGGCGCCAACTATGAACGAGCCGACTATGACGTCGACACCAGCTTTTCTCGCATTTTTTACTGCAATTCTCGCCTGTTGTGTGGTTGCTTGTTTGTCGTAGTAATCTAAGACCTTTTGACTAGCACTCTCGATTCCGAGGTAGAACATTCTGCAACCAGCCTTGACAAGTTCTCTCAACATTAGCAGTGGTGAGCCGTCAACCCTCCCTTCACAGATCCATTCGATATCCATTCCTTCTTTCCTAATCCTCCGGCAAAGCTCGATTACCCTTCTCTGATTGAGCGTAAAGTTATCATCCACAAAAAGGAACTGCCTATAACCTTGGCTCTCCAGGAGCTGTAACTCTTTTAGTATGTTCTCCACCGATCGAGGTCTCCAACGGTTATGGGCAAACTTTCTGCATCCACAGAAACGACACCTAAACACGCACCCACGAGAAGAGACAAAGCTACTAAATTTCTTGGGAGCGACATTTACTCCAGCAGTCGTAGAATGGTACTCGACTTCCAGTAAGTCGCGATCTGGAAAAGGCAGAGAATCAACATCCGCAACCAACGGTCTATCGGGAGTCGAGACGACCCTGTTTTTCTTTCTAAACGTGATGCCCAAAACATGCTTGAGGTCTTCACCACCCTTCAGATATTTGACAAGTTCAAGACTGGTGTATTCTCCCTCACCCCGAACAATTACGTCAACCGAAGGATACTTTCGGAGAATCCTTTCAGCGTTGAAGGTTCCATAATAATTGCCGAAAACTATGGTCAGGTTAGGATTCTCCTTCTTCACCGCCTCAGATATCATCGCCGCTGTACGGCCTGAACTGATTAGCGTGGAAAAACCTAAGATGTCTGGGGCCTCCTTGTTAACCCAGTCAATAACATCCCTTATGGAGAGCCCTTTTGCTGCCTGATCCAGTATAGAGACTTCGATTCCTTCGTTCTTCAGAAGGGTCGCTATGTACAACACGCCCAGAGGAGGACTTGCTGCAATCATCTTCTTCCGATCTTGAATAGAGAGGTCAGGGTTAGGACCAGGATTCACGAATGAAAACTTCATTTTTCCTTTGTGCTCCCAACCTTCACGTTTTTCAGAATGGCGGTTCAGGTGTAATAAACTTATGGAAAATGATGGATGAGTATACGACATTTTAAATTGCATCTAATCCAAAATAATCCTCGGTTGATACGGTAAGCGATATTCGAGGTCGTATAGTTGGACTTACTCTTTGTATATCTGCTAAACCTTGTCGTCACCTTAGCGATGTTTATTATCTTGGTGTTTAGAGCGTGGATAGAGCTGAGAAACTATAAAATAATATGGAAAGAGGTGGAGTGGAGAAAGACCTTCGAGGTAGCTGGAAGAATATTGAAGGCAGAGAAGGACCTTTTCACCAAGGTCGAAGGTGGAGAAGAACTGTACAATCTGCTCTGCAGAATGTTTGAAGTCGAGTAACTCCATGGCTTAGCGCGCGAACCATAACTAAGGATAGTACCAGCCCTCGATCATCTCCTTTGGCATGCCAGATCTTTCCCTACCGTAACGACAGAGCGGTTTCGTCAAATGCCTCTGAGACCGTGGAGAAGTGATGTAAAGGCCTTCCTTCAGATTCCGCCGTCCTCTAACTGAGACCTTTTCCAACTCAGATGAGCGGAAACCACACTTCTTACATCTGAACCCCTGTCCCCTTCCCATAGACTTCGCATGTTTTCCACATTTAGGACAGACTGGATTACTGAAAATGATCTTAGGAGCAAGCTTCAGGACTCTCAGCTTCTCAAGGTTAATTGTGAGAGAATGATCAGAGGAAGCCGGGCGGACACCCCCACTGACCTCTACGAGGTCTCCAGTAATCAGTTCTTTGGCGACTTTTTTTAAAGGTCCAGTGGGTTCATACGCTGCGCAGTCCACCTGTTCAGTCTCATCTTTAATCGTGAAAATGACATGCCCTCCTGGGATAGTTTTAGGCTCCTTAGTCACGCTTCCTTGAGTGACGACAGGGTTGAAGGAGCGTATATTCTTGACAGCGCTTTTCCTTCGTAAGTGGGCATCTGTTCCGTGATTTGTTCGGAAAATTATCCATCTTTCGATTGGCTCTTGTGGGCGAACAATTTCGTGGGCTTGCCTAACAGCCTCTGGGGTCTCCCCTCGGATACCATAGAGGATGGGGTCAGGGCCCCTCGGTGTTATTAGAATTCGGTTTGTGTCGGGGTCTACGTTGTTGAACGTGAGGGGCGCAGTTTTTTCATTCATGTCTAACACTGATGAAGTCTGCAATCTTCGTGGTGTGCCCCGGTGTTGGGTTGTTCGATACGTTATGATCTCGTAGGTGTGGTCTCCTTCTAGGTTTTCTCCGATAGCAGCGACACCGCCTATGATGCCTCTTCCCTTCTTGAAGCCAACAGCTTCTGCCTTAAACATCTTGACTAGCTTGAGAGCTTTATCTAGTTTCACGACTCCCTGGATTGTTGCCTTGGCAAAGGCTTTGACTTGACTTGGTACGCGATTGAGAAAGAAGACGACTCCAGGATCAGTGCCAGCGTATGAGAGGTCGGAGTTTTGTTCCATGGTCTCAACTGCTGTTTCCTTGATTTCATCTACGATTGCTTCGCTGCATCTGATTCTTAGGCAGAGGGCGCCGTTTCCACGGGTTTTCCAAGGGACGTTGGGGTTAAGCCTAACGAGGTTGGGATAATCGATGAAAGAAGCGCCTAGCTTGTGCAGTTTTTCAACGAGGAGCGCAGCTATGTAGGTGGTGCACCCCATCTTCGGTGAGTCTGTGTCGTCAAATCCGATGTGCAGTTGGACCATTGACTTCCGCTCGGCGTATTTCAATGGCGGGCTGCACTGATAAGAATCTTGAGTGTTATGGAACTGTTTTCGCATGGGTACAGAAAAAGGGGAGATTGGAGCTGCTATGTTTCTTCAATTACTATCATCGTTAACGTGGATCTGACCTTATCCAGTCGACGGACTTGCCATGTTACGAGTTCCTTAAGTTTGTCCATGGTTTCCGCTGTGATCTTGGCTATGATGTCGTAGACGCCGTAAACTGCGTAGGCTTCTTTCACTCCTTCGACTTTCTTTAGCACTTTAAGGACATCTGTTTCTGAGCCTATTTCGGTGTTTATTAAGACGTAAGCCATGGGCGCCAGTATAATCCTCTCCAAGGCTATGATTAGACTTGATAGCCTAAATAATCTTTTGGCTATGTTGGAACAGCAGAATATCCGCTATACAGAGAGGAGAGAAGCGGCACCAGGCGCGCACGCAGATTCAGTTTGCGCGATGGATTGTGACGAGAAGAGGAAAAAGTGCAAAACCACATACGTGGGAAAGCCCTGCTACTTGTGCGCTGCAGGAAGCAAAGAAGCATTCGAAAAGAAGTCCCACAAATACATGAAAATGAGACGGTAGAGACCAGACGACCAAGAAGGACAGAACAGATACCTCTCCCTTTTCGGCACAGATACAATTGCCTAAAATATTCCTGCGTACAGATTATAGAACGATTATTATGAAAGGGGTCATAACGAGCAGAGAGATGCGAGCTCTTGAGCTCAACTCGGAATACTTTGGAGTTTCAAGGCTCCAGCTTATGGAAAACGCTGGAAAGAGCGTGGCGGCTGAGATAGCTTCGAGGTTCAAGCCCCAAAAGACCAGAGTCACCGTTGTCTGTGGCACTGGCGGAAATGGTGGAGACGGCTTAGTTGCAGCACGCCATCTTACTTGCTCAGGCTTTAGGGTTGACGTGATACTTGCTGGAAAGTCCGCGGATATCGTGGATGAAGCAGCCTTAAAGAATTGGCTTGCTCTTCAAGCTCTGAAGGACACGGTTGCTTTGAATGAAATCTACGATTCTGCTCTGATCGAAGGCTTTGAGGCAGATGTGGTGGTGGACGCTTTGCTGGGCATCGGCTTGAAGGGAAGCCTTCGTCCGCCAATCATGCAGTTGGTGAAGCATATCAACAGGATGAGGGCGTTAAGGATTTCTATAGATGTCCCAACTGGGATTGATTCGGATTCGGGCAAGGTTCTTGGAGACGCCGTCAAAGCCGATGTTACGGTCACTTTTCATAGGATAAAGACTGGGTTGAGGAAGGCGGGGAAGTACGCTGGGGCGGTGGTTGTGAAGGATATAGGGGTGCCTCATGAGTTTGAGCGGTTTGCTGGTCCGGGGGACGTTTTAATGGTTGTTAAGTCCCGTCCACGTGAGGCTCATAAGGGAGATTTTGGCAGGCTCTTGGTAGTGGGTGGGAGTGAAGTCTTTTCTGGAGCTCCAGCTCTCGTTGCTCTTGCTGCTCTTCGTACCGGTGTAGATTTGGCTTTTGTGGCTGCGCCATCCAAGACCGCCAGCGCTATCTCCTCAATGTCTCCGGATTTGATCACGGTGAAACTTGAGGGGGAGCATGTTAATCCGCGTAATGTAGCCGTTTTGAAGCGTCATTTGGAGAAGGCGGATGCTGTGGTTATGGGGCCTGGGTTGGGGCTGCATGAAGAGACGAAAGAGGCTGTGAAGGAAATCACGGGGCTTGCGGAAGAGGCCGCGACTCCTATGCTTTTGGATGCTGACGGGCTTAAGGCCTTCGCCGATCTAAAACGGAAGTTCGGTTTGACACCGGTTCTGACACCTCACGCGGGGGAGTATGAGATTCTAACCGGAAAGAAACCTTCAAAAGAGCTAGAGAAAAGAGCGGCTGACGTGCGAAAAGCAGCCAGAAAGCTTGGGGCAGTGATTCTACTAAAGGGACGTGTAGATGTAATCTCCGACGGTGAACGAGTTAAGTTTTGCTTTGCTGGGAATCCTGGGATGACGGTTGGTGGGACGGGGGATACCTTATCTGGGGTGGTGGGTGCCTTGTTGGCCCAAGGGGTTGATCCCTTTGAGGCCGCGGTTGCTGGAGCCTTTGTCAACGGTGCTGCTGGAGATCTTGTTGCAAGTGAGAAGGGTTACCACATGGTGCCTACGGACCTTCTTGAGTGGATTCCGCAGGTTATGGATGATCCCATGTCTCATTGTAAGGTGCGGACGAGTGCGCTCTAGAGCAGTCAAGATTTGGGTCTACCACACGAAGCAGTGTGACCCTAAGAAATGCTCAGCTTTGAAGCTTAGGCGCCACGGCTTGGCTAGGGTTGTTCATAGTGTGAGGCGACTTCCTAGGGGTGCCGTGGTTTTGGATCCTTTTTCTGAGCGGGCTTTTTCTCTTGCGGATCGTGGGCGACTAGAAGAGAGGGGTTTAGTGGCTATAGATTGTAGTTGGATGCATGCTGACGAGGTCTTTGAACTCCGTATGCATGGTGCCTCTCGTTGTCTTCCGTATTTGGTTGCTGCGAATCCTGTGAATTATGGGGTGCCGACTAAACTTAGCACCGTTGAAGCTTTGGCTGCAGCTCTCTATATTGCAGGCTTTAAAGAGAAAGCAGAGCAATTGCTATCTAAATTTAAGTGGGGGCTTCAGTTTGTTGCTTTGAATCGTGAGCTTTTAGAAGGTTATGCTAGAGCAAGGGATAGTGGTGAAGTTGTGGCATTGCAGAGAAAGTTTATGGAAAAGCTGTAGAGGCTTGTTTGTCACTGCAAAATGGCATCTTTCCATCTGCTCAGTTCTCGTGACCTATGGAAGAAACTGCGAGCCAGAACTCAACTTTTTCATCTTTTCTTGACTTTTTTGAAATAGACCAAGAGCGTTGCTCCGACTCCCGCTGTCACCACCACTGCGACCACTATCAGTGTTGGGAAGGATTCTGGCTGTGGAGTTTCTACACCGAAATAGACCATGTTGGACGCCCCCATGTTTCCAGCAGTGTCATTTGTATAAACTACGAGATTATGAGGGCCCTCAGGCAGACCAGATAGAGTCGTGTTTCCAGTAATGGTCACGTTCGCATTGTTATCGAGACTGTAAGCCATCCATGAAACTGATTCATCTGTTGTGAAGGTTAATTGGATGTCCGTTGTGTCATACGTCTTGTTCTCCGGTGACACAATTGAGATGGTTGGAGGAGTAGTGTCTATGAGGGGAGTCTGGATGGTAAAGTAAACAATGTCAGAGGAACCTACGTTTCCAGCTAGATCACTTGCGTAAACTATCAGGCTGTGCATTCCATCAGATAGTCCTGTCAGAGTTGTGTTTCCTGCAATCGTCGTGTTCGCTTGTCCGTCGAGGCTGTAGCTAATCCATGAAGTCGATTCGTCAACTGTGAAGCTCAAAGGTACTGAACGCGTTGTGTATGTTTTGTTTTCTGGTGAAAGTATGGCTATTACGGGAGGCAGTAACCAACCATTTGGGTCTTGGAATGGGTAATGGTCTATATTATTTGTGTCTATGACATAAGGCTGGGAACCGTCGCTCGGATTACCAGTACAAACATGGTCACTCCAGTAGTTTCCACCAGAAGGATAGTCGTCATCCCAAATGCTCATTGACGGAGGAACGTTGGGATAGTCCCACGAAGCATCGTAAACCTGTTGGGTGTTGTTAGTGAACTTGTTATGGTAAAAGATGTTGTTTGAAGAACCGTTAATGAAATTGATGCCATATCCATTGTTTGTTAAACTATTTCTAGTAATGTTATTGTTGGAAGCCAAGTCGAGGGAGATGCTAGACCACGCGTTTGCGCTTATGTTATTTCCGGAAATGATATTGTTACTAGAGTAAAATGACTCGATACCATCATCATTGTTTGATATTGTGTTCATGGTGATGACATTTAGACTAGAATCGTCTAGCGCAATACCACTCTGATTATTTGCAGTTATCGTATTTTCCCGAACTGCGCTATACGTTACATATTTCATGATAACACCGTCAAAGGCGTTATCAGATATGTTATTGTGTAGTATGATGGTGCCATTGTTATTCCACCAAAAAACACCAGCACCATCATTTGCAGTTATCACATTGTCGATTACAGTACTGTAGTCAGAGGTGTGTAGCCAGATACCATAGGTATTATGTGACACTACGTTGCCAGTGATGTTTGCACTATTACAGTCCTGTATCCAGATGCCCCGTCCATATTCGCTACCATTTCTGCCCCCATTCTGAATTGTAAATCCACTTATGACAACATTATCTGCTCTTACCTCGATAACATCTCGAGTTTTGGTACCGTCAATTATGGTTGTGTCTCTGTTCTCTCCAATAAGCGATACTGACTTGTTTGCAACCACACGTTCATAGTACGTTCCAGAATGAACAAAGATTATGTCTGTCGGATTTGCTGCATTTATTGCTTCCTGTATTGTTGGATAATCATCTGGAACTATTATTGTTGTGGGGTTTGTCCTAACTGGTTGAATGCCAAATGCCAATGATAGTATGCCCCCCAACAGCAGTGCAAGTCCTATTCCCGATACTGCTCTCCTTTCCATGTTAATCCCTTCCAATTATCATATAGCCAATATTTATCGTATGTGGAAAAATCCTCTAGAAACATGCACGCGCGCATCGATTACGAGGAAGATGGTCGTATTGTTTCAGTTGTAGATCTGCGTAAGCGTGGTAGCGGTAGCCCTGCTCTTTTGGGGGCGGTTGTTGATGGCTAGGGTGATGCCGAAGGGGTGTCGTGGCTGTAAGCACTACCGTGTTTTCCGTAGTTCTGATTGGTGTAGTATGGTTGATGATGGCTACTCTAATGATTGTCAACTAGAATGAGGATGGCGATAGGGTTTGGCTGAGTTAAAGGTTTGTCGTTGTTGGCGCCTGATGATTGCGCGCGCACAACAGAACATCAACGAGATGTGGAACTTCCACTGTCAAGACTGACGCCATCAAAGGTAGACGGCAAATGTGGTGCAGAGAACTTAAGATGCTTGTGCAGTTCATCATGAATTCTCTGACGTAGAAATGCTGGCAGTAACCTGTGGAAAAGACGCCAACGCACCATTAGCGCGATGCCTGCAATAAGAGCACACAGAACTTCTATTTCACTAATCATTCAAATTCTCCTTGATCACATATAGTACTCTCTTTCGGGCTATTTAAATGCGCGCGCATCGTGAAGCGCATAAAAAAGGGGGTTGAGGGGTTTGTTGCTGTCGCATCGCATCGGCTTACTACGGAACGTGGGTAGTCGGAGCGAAAGCGACGACTATTTCCGTTTTGCGCGCGCGGGTTAAATACTGGTTGCATAATAATTTGTATTGAACGAAATGACTCCGCTAAGGAAATTCGAGATATGGTATGAACGAAGACAGCCGATTGTGAAAACCATTCTAATTGGCTTGCCGATAACGTTTTTCCTTGTTTTTTGTGGGCTGATATTTCTGGCTATTCTTTATGTTGCCATTGACCTTCTTTGGTTTGCTATTGCGCTATTTACAGTTTCTGGGTTTGTTGTCCTTTTTATCGTTGTAAGTATTCACAAAAGACTCGGCAAGTACAAACTTGGAGCTTTAGGGGGTCTCTTGTTTTTGCCCTTCTGTCTTTGGGGGTTTTGGGTGTGGTGGTTTACTGTGATGGGCATCTATGTTTATTGGGATACTCTTCTGTTGTTGCTGACATTCGTTGGTGCTATTTTTGTTGTGTGGAAGTTGTGGGGGAGAAGGCAACAGAATTGAGCAAGAGGGAGAAAGCCGAGAACTAGCTAGAAGACCAGTTGCTGGAAAGATCTGAGGCGTGATTTTGCTATGTATGTAGAAAAAAAGAGGGGGTTATTTGCGTTTTCTGAATAGTTTTAGTCCGTCATGCATGCTTTTAGTCTCACTTGCTCTTTTCCACAATTAAAAGAAAGTACACCGTGGCACCAGCTCCCCTAACGGTAAACTTGGGATTAACGCTTGGGATGATTGCCACAACTTCACCATCCAAATTATTCAAGAACTGTTCTAACTTACTCTGGTCTTTCGTCATATCAATATCGAATTTATGAACTCTGTATCTCACTTTCATTCTTTCTCCTTCTGTAGCATGCATGCATTTGCGTTTTCTGAATAGTTTTGTTCCGTCTATTTCGGTTACGTATTC